>Ga0209526_10003829_pt1 | contig 10246 bp, 12 predicted proteins | sample JacPinW_OM2H0_M1_FD_188566 | JGI IMG/M metagenome (GOLD analysis project Ga0209526, IMG submission 188566) | Forest soil microbial communities from Algoma, Ontario, Canada - Jack Pine, Ontario site 1_JW_OM2H0_M1 (SPAdes) (version 2) | ecosystem: Environmental > Terrestrial > Soil > Boreal... | reverse complement strand
AAACATTTTTTGCCATCAATTGGGACCTTACAAGTTTTGAAACTGCCAAAAGCCGTCGAATTCGAAATTGGGCCGGCTCCGGCTCCTGTGCGAGTCGACTCAGGCGTGCGCGCAGGAGACGTTATTACCCCATACTACGATCCGATGATCGCCAAATTGATAGTCTGGGGAAGCGATCGAACTACCGCCGTCGCCCGTCTCGGCACAGCCCTCGGCGATTTCGTGGCACTTGGCTTGCAGACTAATCGGGCTTTTTTGTCACGCTTAGTAAATTCCTCGGAATTTACCGCCGCTAATCTCGATACCGGTTTGATCGATCGTACGCTGGCCCGTTGGTTGGACCCGGGCCGTCCGGTTCGATTCGCTTTCATTGCGCTGGCCACCGCCGCGCTCCTCAAGCGGGAAGCAATCAACACGAAAGCCGACCCGGCCGATCCATTCTCACCATGGAGAGAAACGTCCGGTTGGCGAGCCAATAGTGAGTACATTCGAACTTTATATTGGAGAAGTTCGCACCAAGATATTGAGGCCAAGCTAACCTATTCGCGCGGAGGATATTTGCTGCAGGCAGCCGGCGAGTCCGCTCTGGTTTCGATTCTCGAGGATCGAGAGAACCAATTTGTGTTGTTGGCCGGTAGCGAAAGAATTGCTGGCCACGTATATTCGCCAGACGAAACTTTCGTTGTCGTTACGGAAAGCCAGCAGGTTACGTTGCACTGGATAGATCCAGTAAGCAGGGCCTCCCATACTGAACATACGGAAGGAGATCTGCGCGCACCTATGCCAGGAAAGATCGTCGCCGTCTTGGTCAGAAACGGTCAAACCGTGACCAAAGGTGCAGCGCTGATAACGATGGAGGCAATGAAAATGGAACATACCATTGTGGCGGTTGAGGATGGTATCGTCGATGAAGTACTGTTCAATGAGGGGGATCAGGTCGACGAAGAGGCGCTACTCCTGCGCTTTTCACCTACTCATACCTGATAAATGAGCAAATGATTAAGATCGTCGAGGTCGGTCCCCGAGATGGGTTACAAAACGAAAAGACCTCGGTACCGACTTCGATCAAAGTGGAATTGGTTAACCGGCTCAGCGCTGCCGGTATCACGCATATCGAAGCAACTTCATTCGTCTCGCCGAAATGGGTTCCGCAACTAGCGGATGCCGCCGACGTGATGCGCCAAATCACTCGCCAGCCCGGGACCACTTATTCGGCTCTGGTTCCGAATACGAAAGGATTTGCCACCGCGCTTTCAGCTAAGGTTGATGAAGTGGTGATCTTCACTGCCGCCAGTGAAACATTTTCGCAAAAGAACACCAACTGTTCGATTGCCGAGTCATTTGCGCGCTTTGCTCCCGTTGCTTCGGCCGCCAAACAATATCATGTTCGGTTGCGAGGTAGCATCTCTTGTGCGCTGGGTTGTCCATACCAGGGTGCAGTCCCGGTTTTAGCGGTGACCGACCTGGTCCGCCGTCTATGCGATCTCGGTTGTGACGAGATCGATATTGCCGATACCATTGGAGTCGGTACGGCTAACCAAGTCAAAGCGGTCCTTCGGGCGGCCGCCCAAGAGTTCCCCATCGACCGTTTGGCTGGCCATTATCACGATACTTTCGGGCAAGCGTTAGCTAATATCCTGGCTAGTTTGGAAGTCGGACTATCAATCTTCCATAGCTCCGTAGCCGGGCTCGGCGGTTGCCCGTTCGCCCAGGGCGCCACCGGCAACGTAGCTACCGAAGACCTTCTCTATTTGCTGCGCGGGTTGGGTCTGGAGACCGGGATCAGCCTCGATGAAATCGTGCACACCGGTGATTTTATATCACAAGCGATCGGACGAGAAAATGCTTCCCGGGCCGGACGTGCATTATTGGCGAAAGGATTGCCACCTTCCCGTTAAGAGCACTGATTCAGCGTCAAGGTGCATCGTCCCGGAGGGACAAGGTGATAGTAGCCCAGCACTTCAGTGCTGGGTTTGCGTTAAGAAGGATGATCCGTCCCGAAAGGGACGATCGAATACGACATTTAGTCACAAGCGATCGATCGTCCCTGAGCGGGACGGATCCGTCTTTTCTTCCCCTTTCCCAGCAATAAATTGCTGGGCTACTTTCAATAGTCCCTTCGGGGTATGTTGGACTTTGCTGGGCGAAAATGCGCTGGGTTTTAGCTGCGCCTTCGGCGCGCTCTCTCCTAGAACGCCGAAATCCCGGTCTGGGCTCTTCCCAGAATCAATGCATGAATATCCTCGGTTCCTTCATAGGTATTCACGGCAAGCAGATTCATCAAGTGGCGAACGACGTGGTACTCATCCAGAATCCCATTTGCTCCAAGCATGTCCCGTGCGGTAATGGCTATCTCCAACGCTTTCTTGGCACAACTGCGTTTCACTAAACTAATGGCCTCGGGAGGACATTCGCCTTCGTCCAGCAGCCTGGCTACTCGTAAGGCAGCCTGACTCATGAGGGCGATCTCGGTTTGCATATCAGCCAACTTCTTTTGGATTATTTGATTGGCAGCAAGTGGCCTACCAAATTGCTTACGGTCTAAAACATAATCTCGGGCAATCTTCCAGCACGCTTCGGCCGCGCCAATCGTCCCAAAAGCAATACTAAATCGCGCCTTATTCAGCGACCGAAACGGCGCCCCCAGTCCCTTCGCGTCTGGCAACCGGTTCTCTGCTGGAACCATAACATTATCCAGCCAGACTTCGCCGGTGGGCGCAGCGCGCAACGAAAATTTGCCTTCGATATTGGTCGTCCGCAATCCCGGCGCCCTGCTTTCAACGATAAATCCGCGAACGATCCCCTCTTCATCCTTCGCCCACACAATTAGAACATCGGCAACGGTGGCTAATCCGATCCATTTTTTTTGCCCGTCGAGTCGATAGCCACTTTCCACCCTCCTTGCCTGCGTAACCATTGAGGCCGGATCCGAACCATACTCTGGTTCGGTTAACGCAAAGCAGCCAACCAGTTCTCCGGTGGCCAACCGAGGGAGGTATTTATCTTTCTGTGCCGGTGAGCCGTTGAGATAAATCGCCTCTATAACCAGGCTCGATTGTACGCTAAATACAGTTCGGTAAGCGCTATCTACGCGCTCAAACTCACGCGCAACCAGCCCGTAACATACATGGTTGAGGCCGCGGAAACCGTAGTCATGTAAGTTGATACCAAGAAATCCTCTTTCGCCCATTTCCCTGACGATCGCTGGATCAAAACTTTGCGTTCGTGTCGCTTCGATCACTCGGGGCAACAGACGCTCCTGCGCATAAGCGGCAGCCTCACGTTGAACCGATTTCTCGGTATCGGTGAGCTGTAGATCGAGTCGTAGCGGATCATCCCAATGAAAGATGGGTTTCGGGGGCATATTCTAAAGAATACAAAAGACAGGAGGCAGAATACAGGAGATCGCGCTTATCGGCGGCGTCCAGGCGCACCGCAGCCGCGCACACGGTCACATAGGGCTTGGAATATCCAAAGAGAAACTGGTCCCGAAGGGACCAATGAAAGTAGCCCAGTACGAAGTGCTGGGAACTGAAGCAAAAAGAGAGGTCCGTCCCGCAAGGGACGATAGAAACGTTAGACTCCTGATCTTTGCTACGCGGCTTCCCTAGTGAAGCACCCGTCGATCGTCCTGTCCGGGGCGCGTCGCTTCTTTGAATGCCAACCCAGCACTTCGTACTGGGCTACTTTCATTGGTCCCTTCGGGCCCGGTCTTCCCGGTGCATCCTTTTCTCTCGTATTGACGCTGATGCGCGTCGCGGGATACGCCCTCGAAAAAAGCGCAGAACCTATCTCAGCCAGCGCGAAGGCTCTTTCTTTTTCTCAGGATATTTTCGATGAGCTCTAATTGAGCGTTCAGGCTCGCGAGGTCATCAATATCGGCCAATGGATGAAGGAGACGGACAGACAAATTCTGGTTTCGCACTGCCACAAGTGTCTGTTCAAGGACCGCGGATGAACTCCATGCAATATCGGTGAACAAGTCCTCGAGACCTTTCGACGAGCTCAAGGCAACCGGCCTTTTAAGCCCAAGCAAAACGTAGCCCCCATCGTGGGCAGGACCGATGACGACGTCGTTGGAGTCCAACGCACCATCCGCCTGAAGGAAGTAGTCCTGGGAAAGACCGGGACAGTCACCACCGATTAAGAATATTCGCTCCCTTTCCCTAGCGAATTCCGTCTGCACAACCATGGTCAGGCGCTGCCCCAGGTCTCCATCAATTTGGGGCAGGAACCTCGCGCCACTGGTTAATTGAGGCTCCAGCCAATTCCTCATCTCCTCCTCGGCATTAGCTGGAGTAAAATAGACGCTAACCTCCCACTGCGAAGGTATCTCCGCACATTGACGTTCGACTAAAGCGCGGTAGATCAGCGTAGCCTGCTCTGCCCCTATCGCATTGGCCAGACGAGTTTTTACCTGGCCGATCCGCGGACATTTAAGAATCAGACAAACCGTTTTCAAAAGACAAAGAAATCTATAGAAAGGAAGCCAAAGTTTCGGTAGGGCGAGGCTCCCGCCGAGCCGCGTATCGCTACCAAAACCCTTCTAATGGATCCCTTGATCAGTTTGATTGTTCCAGTGTGGGGAGATGACGAGCTAGCAGTCAATCTTGTAAATAGTCTGCCGGTCATTCCTGAGCTAGCTGAGTGGATCGTAGTGGCAGTGCACCCCGCGCAGTCGCTTCGTGACTTGGATCGGAGCGGCGCCATCCAGCTCATCTCGTGCAACCAACCTTCGCGAGGCAGACAAATGAATGCCGGGGCGAGTGCCGCACGGGGAAAACTGCTATGCTTTCAGCATTGTGATACGGAGTTGCGCCCCGAGCACCTGAGAGCACTGGAGCAGGTGGCCAGGAACAGCGCTATTATCGGTGGTGCCTTTCATCGCCGATTTCGGGCTGAACGCACTATGTGGCGAGAACTATTAGTAAGACGGTTGAGTAAGCTGGGCGGACCATTATTCGGCGATCAATCGATCTTCGTCGCTGCATCGATTTTCCGAAAGCTAGGTGGTTTCGCCGACATTCCCCTGATGGAAGACCTGGAGTTCTCTCGCCGGCTACGGCGGACCGGACGAATTGTGATTCTGGATCCGCCGCTCTGGTCACCTCCCCGACGCCTCGGGCGGCTGGGAACTTGGTGGCGAACATTCCGCAACACCGTGTTCATTGGACTCTTCTATCTTGGCGTCGATCCTCACACTCTGCATAGTTGGTATTATCGCTTGCCTCGTACCCATCCGAACAGCAACCCGAACCAATCGCAACCTTCTGAAAATGACACTCACGACTAACCTTGATCTCCCGGCCGGCCAGACCTTTTCCCGCGCATTGGCGAATCACGGACTGACTCTCCAACGCACTCATACCGAGATCTTCCAGCTCAACGTGGGCAAGCTCTGTGACCTTACCTGCGTTCATTGCCATGTGAACGCCGGACCGAAGCGCAAAGAAATTATCGGGCGTGCGACGGTCGACCGCGTGCTCGACTGGTTGGCCAAAGCCGACATTTCTACCGTTGACCTGACCGGCGGCGCGCCAGAAATGGTTCCCGATTTTCGTTATTTGGTCCAGCGGCTCCGGCAACTCCCTCAAATCGAAACCATCATCGACCGCTGTAATCTCACCATTCTCTTTGAGCCCGGTTTCGAATGGCTCGCCGAATTTCTGATGGAACACCGCCTGAAGATCGTTGCCTCGATGCCATGTTATGGACCGGAAAATGTGGACGCTCAACGAGGCGACGGTGTCTTCGACCGCAGCATACGCGCACTTCAACTCCTGAACAGCTTTGGTTACGGTCGCACGCCTGATCTAGTCCTCGATCTGGTGTACAATCCCAATGGCGACTTTCTTCCATCTGACCAAGCGGAACTTGAGGTCGACTATCGGCGCGAGTTAAAGCAGCACTTCGACATCGATTTCCATCGACTGTACACCATCACCAATATGCCGATCGGACGTTTTGCTTCCTGGCTGAGACACAATGGGAAGTTAGGCCCCTATATGGAATTGCTGGTCGAAGCCTTTAATCCCGCTTCGGTGGCCGGTCTTATGTGCCGTAATACCCTCAGTGTTGGTTGGCGGGGCGAGGTGTACGACTGCGATTTCAATCAGCAACTCGGGATGCAATGGAAAGAGGAGAAGCCACTCTTTCTCTGGGATCTCGATCCGGAGCAATTGAACGCGCGTCCAATCGGTGTCGGCAACCATTGCTTCGGTTGTACCGCGGGCGCCGGATCCTCGTGTGGCGGGGCACTGGTCTCATGAAGCATAGCAGAATCTAGAATTTGGAATTTGAAGAGCACGCGTGGCTGGATGACACATGTTGGGGAGCACTGTGAGCCTTATCGCCCCAACCTTGGCTCACACACCCTCGTTCGCTGTCGCTCAAAGGGTGCGTATCGCTCTACCTGCCCTCGGCGTATTCTCCGGCCGTACACTCCTCTACTCTCCTTCGCAGCTCAGCCATCTCTTCCGCAATTGGTCGAAACACTCCGCGCTCGGTAATAAGTGCGGAGACGAGGTGGCGCGGTGTGACATCAAACGCATAGTTTGCGGCAGGACTATCTTTTGGTGCCAATCGAACCGTGCGTACATCGCCGTTGTCGGCCTCGCCACTAATATGGGTCAACTCTTCCGGTGCACGCTTCTCGATCGGAATGTCGCGTACGCCATTCTCGATCGTCCAGTCAATAGTCGAAACCGGCAACGCGACATAGAACGGGACGCCATTGTCGCGTGCAGCCAATGCCTTAAGGTAGGTACCAATCTTGTTGGCAACGTCGCCGCTCGCGGTTGTCCGGTCGCTGCCAACAATACAGAGGTCGACCAACCCATGCTGCATCAGATGTCCGCCGGCGTTGTCTACAATCAGGGTATGTGGGACCCCGTGGTGACCCAGCTCCCAAGCCGTCAACGAAGCGCCCTGATTGCGTGGGCGAGTTTCGTCCACCCAAACATGGACTGGTATACCGGCATTGAAGGCCTTGTAAATCGGAGCGAGGGCGGTGCCCCAATCGACCGTTGCCAGCCAACCCGCGTTGCAATGAGTGAGAATATTGACCGGACGAGATCTTGACACCTGCTCCCAAGCCTGTTCAATCAGCGCTTCTCCACGATCGCCAATCGCCGAACAGTTTTTTACATCTTCGTCTGCGATCTGGCCGGCCAAAGCGTAAGCGGCGCCTGTACGCTCGGCCGAATTGTACAATGTTTGGCGCATCAAATCGAGCGCCCAACGAAGATTGACTGCGGTAGGCCGAGTACGAAAGAGCGTATCATAAGCAACTTGCAGATTTTCGTCACCGGAATCGTCTTGCATTGCTAAGGCCATTCCGTAAGCCGCAGCCGCACCGATGAGTGGAGCGCCGCGCACCACCATGTTTCGAATACCCGTGGCAGCATCTTCAACCGTACGCCAATGCACAACCTCAAATCGGTGGGGTAAAAGGGTCTGATCGATCACGCCAACCGAGGCGCCGTCATCGTTCAGCCAAATGGTTCGATAGGGTCGGCCGTCGACATTCATGGCTTACAGGGAGAAGCGAATTGAAATACAAACTATTATCTCGGTCGCCGCACCCGACAAATACCAGTTTTCTAAACATTTCTTGACCAGGATTTGTAAGAATGGACCGCACCGCTCCGGTAGCGGCGACTGTCCCGATACGGCTTAGAGTTCAGAGGAGCCTGAAAACTCAATCAGGTGCTGAGAGTTCAAATCCACCAGAAATCGCGGTCGCCATCCATCTGCAACGCCGTGGCAACTGAGTTTCACCGACGGGTCCGATGAACGGCTCCGTTGAACGCCCAAAACTGGTTTCCCGATCTGGCCTGGCGGGACAGTCGCTGCTACCGAAGAATCGCGAAAATTCTCTAACCGCGCGCGGTGACAACCTATTTAGAAATCGGTCTTTGAACCGATCAATGAAATTGCTCTTGTTCAGTTGATCCAGCTAACGCGGTGGTCGAAGAACTTCCCTGCGCAATAACCTGGGCCACGTCATCAAAATAGCCGGCTCCCACTTCTCGCTGGTGTTTGGCAGCGGTGTAGCCGAATCTTTCGGCGCTAAATTTTGCGGTCTGCAGATCAGCGTAGGCTGACATACCTCTCTCCTTGTAATCGCGCGCAAGCTGAAACATGCTGAAATTCAGAGCATGGAATCCAGCCAAGGTAATAAATTGAAATTTATAGCCTAGCGCGCCCAATTGGCGGTGGAATGAAGCAATGGTTGATTCATCGAGTTTCTTTCGCCAGTTAAAGGAAGGCGAGCAGTTGTAGGCCAGCAGTTTAGTTGGGTATTTTTCGTGTAATGCGGCAGCGAACTGTTTGGCCTCTTCAAGGTTCGGTTCGCTCGTTTCGCACCAGAGGATGTCAGCAAAAGGCGCATAGGAGAGCGCTCGAGCGATTGCTTGCTCTATCCCCGGGCGCACTCGGAAGAACCCTTCGTTGGTGCGTTCTCCGGTCAGAAACGGTTTATCTCGAAGATCGATATCGTTGGTTAACAGCGCGGCCGAATTCGCGTCGGTTCTCGCTACCAATACCGTTGGAACGTCACAAATGTCTGCTGCTAATCGAGCCGCGACAAGATTATTGATGGCCTGACGGGTTGGAATCAGAACCTTGCCACCGAGATGTCCACACTTCTTCTCCGAAGCCAGCTGGTCCTCAAGGTGGACTCCAGCGGCACCCGCTTCGATCATCGCTTTAACTAATTCAAAGACGTTTAAGCTCCCGCCGAATCCCGCCTCTGCATCCGCAATGATAGGCGCCATCCAATGAATGCCGTTTCCACCCTCTTGATGATCAATCTGGTCGGCCCGCAGCAACGCGTTATTAGTACGCCTGACGACGGCCGGCACGCTATTCACCGGATAGAGACTCTGATCAGGATACATCTGTTCAGAAAGGTTGGCGTCCGCTGCAACCTGCCAGCCACTGAGATAAATTGCTTGCAGTCCAGCTCGCACCTGCTGCACTGCCTGGTTCCCGGTGAGCGCACCGAGCGCCGTTACTTGTGGCTCCGACTTGAGCAAGGCCCTTAGTCGTTCGGCTCCGTTCTTCGCTAATGTATATTCGATTCTGACCGAGCCCCGAAGTCGCTCTACATCTTTCTGCGAGTACGGTTTAATGATGCCGTCCCACCGTTGAGTATCACCAATGTTAGCAGAAAACATTTTAATCCTCTCTACCTCGAAGAATTTCTGCATTTTCAAAACCGGAATCTAGCAATTCGCTTCCAGAACAAAGGGAAATTCCCGGATAGGGACTGCCAGGTTCTTGACTGCTGGATTTCTGCGGATTTGAGGTTCGGATTGAAGAGCCGCTAAATAAATGATGGGTAGCGTGGGCGATACCCAATGCCGTCATGGCAATGTTTTCGACATATAGTTTGGGTTTCATGGTGCATGAGTACAGGTGTAGATGGTTTGATTTGCCGATTGGCGTTAACTCTCCCGAACGAGAGAGTAGATCCGGTACAGAATAGTCAACGCGCTGCGGCTGCGTTAGGCTACTCGTACCTTCGAGTAGGCTACTGCAATACCGATTTGCTGACTAAACCGGATAACTAACATGAGTCGGGCATATTAGTTCGTAAGCCGCAAATCCGTCAAGGTCTAATTACCCGCCAGGCCAAACTCTTTTGCTTCACAAATCAGGAATAACGGAATAAAGGTCTAATCTTCAGATCGGAGTTGGCGAATCACCCCCGCATCGTCAGATGTCCGGCTCTCATACGTTTCCTTCTTTTAATGTCGTTGTGGCTGGCAGTTACAACGCCGATCTGGTGCTCTCTTGTGACCCCATCCCAACCAACCGAAGATTTGGCGCAGGCGGTGGAAATCGGTGCGAAAGCGATGGCCCTCAGTCTCTCGCGCGAGGGCGCGCAAGAGAGCACGCCGTATCGTTCAGAGGTTTTGGGAGGACTGAGTGATGTCCGGTTGAGCAGGTAGGGCGTGTCCGGCAGCCGCCGGACCTGTCTCAGCCTTACAACATCGGCGTCCGCTGAATGTTTGCCGCTTCGCGCTGAAGGTTCTTAATTCGAGCTTCTGCTGCTTCTAACTCGTCAGTGTTCTGCAAAGCACGAATTGTAACTCGACTCCGATACGATTCCCCTGGGCTTAAAGTCGGCAACCGGCCGGCGGAGCGTTCGAATGGTCTTGGACACGGATAACTGGTTGCCGGTTCAAGGCCGGTTACGTAGCCATTCCGTAGCGGCGCTTCGTTCTTCCAAAGTGTAAAA
>Ga0209526_10003828_pt1 | contig 10247 bp, 10 predicted proteins | sample JacPinW_OM2H0_M1_FD_188566 | JGI IMG/M metagenome (GOLD analysis project Ga0209526, IMG submission 188566) | Forest soil microbial communities from Algoma, Ontario, Canada - Jack Pine, Ontario site 1_JW_OM2H0_M1 (SPAdes) (version 2) | ecosystem: Environmental > Terrestrial > Soil > Boreal... | reverse complement strand
CCGGCGAAGATCGATAGATTGCGATCACGTTGGTTCGAGGTTACCGGCGGAAGACCCAATGTTTCTCGAGCCGGATGGAATTTTGGCTAGGGACAGCATGCTCATCGCCGACGTTCTCACTGCACCACGCTCCCCCTGGCAGAATCCCTTCGTCGAACGCGTGATCGGCAGCATCCGCCGCGAGCTCCTCGACCACGTGATCGCCCTGAATGAGGGACACCTCCGTCGTCGTTTGCACAACTACCTCCGCTACTACCACGGCTCGCGCACGCATCTCGCGCTCGAAAAGGATGCTCCAGAGTCGCGCGCCGTCGAGCCACCCGAGCAGGGGCGCGTCGTTGCCCTGCCCCAGGTCCGCGGACTCCACCACCGCTACATCCGCCGCGCAGCGTAGTCGCTGGCGACGACCCTTGGGTGAAGCCCGGGTCCTCAGAGACAGTGAGATAGCATGCCCCCAGGAGGCGCCGCGAATGGACAGAAACAGCTTTCATGCGTCCTACCGGCTGCCGGCCGGAGTGTGGCTATGACCGAGCATGCGGTGGTGATCGCCGGAGGAGGTCCGACGGGGCTGATGCTGGCGGGCGAGTTGGCGTTGGCGGGGATCGACGTCGCCATTGCCGAGCGGCGCGCCGACCAGAAACTCGCTGGCTCGCGTGCAGGCGGTCTGCACGCACGCACCATCGAGGTTCTCGACCAACGCGGAATCGCTGATCGGTTCCTGTCGGAAGGGAAGGCGATGCAGGTCGCGGCCTTCGCCGGGACCCCGTTGGACATCAGCGACTTTCCAACCCGACACCCCTATGGGCTCGCGCTGGTGCAGAACCACATCGAGCGCATCCTGGCCAGCTGGGTCGACGAGCTTGCGGTGCCGTTCTATCGCGCGCGCGACGTGACGGGGTTCGCGCAGCACGACGCGGGCGTCGACGTCGCGCTGTCCGACGGCACCTCGCTGCGGGCGCAGTATCTCGTCGGGTGCGACGGCGGACGCAGTCTGGTCCGCAAGGAGGCCGGTATCGAGTTCCCCGGATGGGATCCGACGACGAGCGCCCTCATCGCCGAGGTCAGGCTGGCCGAGGAGCCGCCATGGGGCATCCACCACGACGCCATCGGCCGCCACGCCTTCGGCAAGTTGGAGGATGGGCTGGTGCGGGTCCTGGTGACCGAAAAGCACCTCCCCTCCAGCGCCGCCACCCTGCGCGATCTGAGCGAGGCGCTGATTGCCGTATGGGGTACCGATTACGGGGTCCACAGTCCCATCTGGATCTCCAGGTTCACCGACATGGCTCGGCAGGCCGCGGCCTACCGCGAACGACGGGTGCTGCTGGCCGGCGACGCCGCACACGTGCATAACCCGGTGGGTGGACAGGGCCTCAACCTCGGTGTGCAGGATGCGGTGAACCTGGGATGGAAGCTGGCCCAGGTGGTCAACCAGGCATCGCCGGACAGCCTGCTGGATACCTACCATGCCGAGCGCCACCCGATCGCCGCCCGCGTGCTGCGCGACACGCTCGCGCAAGTCGCGCTGTTCCGCCAGGACGACCACACGAAAGCCTTGGGCGAGATCATTTCCGAGCTCCTGCGTATGGACGAGCCTCGCACCCGATTCGCCGCGAGGATGTCCGGTCTGGACGTTCACTACGACCTCGGCGAGGGACACCCGCTGCTCGGACGCCGCATGCCCGATCTCGACCTGGTCACCGCCAACGGCCCGCTACGGGTCTTCACCCTGCTGCACGAGGCCCGGCCGGTGCTGCTCAACCTCGGTGAGCCCGGCCGCATCGACATCACTTCGTGGGCAGATCGGGTTCGGTTCGTCGACGCCAAATACGTTGGTACGTGGGAGCTTCCGGTACTCGGGGCGGTCACTGCTCCCACCGCCGTGTTGATTCGGCCCGACGGATATGTGGCCTGGGTGGGAGACCTAACCCACCTGGGGCTTGCTGACGCGCTAACCACCTGGTTCGGACCGCCTACAGCGGCGTAGCGCGAAGGGGACTGGCGGCTGACCCGAATGCTGCCGCGGCACGACGACCACCCGTGGCTGGCGGCGGACCCGACCTGGGGGCGCCAGGGCGTATAAAACCCAGGCGGGAACAGGGCGCGAACGCGTCTAGCTAAGCCAGGCGCATCACTGGGAGGCAGACTTCACTTCCTCGGAACCACGCAGGCGAAGGGGGTCCCGCCCCTCCCCGCCTGATCCCCTCAAACAGGGTTTTGCACTCGACCCCATGACGCGCGCGCGCGTTGGGCCCGTGCAAAACCCCGGCATCATCGGCGCGCTCGTCGGGCTTGGAGCCGATCCTAAAACCTCTCGCGTCGGGATCGCGGGTCTGATCTAACGCTCGGGATGGAAGCCAAGTTCGCGGACATACCCGACGCTCTGTGGGAGAAGATCAAGGACGTCATGCCGCCGGAGGATAAGCACTTCAAGTGGCCTTCTGCCACGTCGTCGCCTCCATCCGCGAGCCGTCCCCACAGAGATCTGCTCTCTGTGAGCCTACTTCACCCTGCGCGCAAGGAGCGGGCCGCTCAGCGGAGCCCGCGGCAGCTGGCGGCGAGAATCTCGTCGGAGAGCGCGGGATCGGCGGCGGCCACGGCGCGGGCCAGCACCAGCGCGCCCACCAACTCGCTCAGCATCTGCAGCGCACGCTCGCGACGCGCGCGGGCCCGCTTGCCGCGAGATGGCTTGCGCGCGAGGTGATCCGCGAGGGCGCCGGCCATTCTCTCGACGGCCTCTGCGAAGCGCGCCTGCACCGCAGGCCCCTTGCGGGCCGCGTCTGCCGCCAGCGCGCCCAACGTGCACCCGCTCGCCGGATCGCCGCGGTGCTCCGCGGAGAGATAGCCGTGGACGAAGCTCTTCCAGCCGTCCCTGCGCGGGTCGCTCAGCGACTCGACCAGCGCTGCGCTGGCCCGCACGGCGCCCGCCGCGCTCGCCTCCACTTCCAGCTCTTCCTTGGAGGCAAAGTGATTGTAGAAGCCGCCGTGCGTGAAGCCCGCCATCTTCATCAAGCCATCGACGCCCACCCCGTCGAATCCGCGCTCGCGAAAGAGCCTCCCCGCCGCCTCGAGGATCTGTTTCCGGTTCCGCTCACTCTCTGCCTGGGTCAGCCGCATGGCCGAAAGCCTAGCCGCGGCGCCGGCCCCGCGCACTTTTGCTGACGTTCGTCATCGAACGGCGAATCTCCATGATGACGATCGACATCGTACGGGTTCCGAGAGGAGGCAGTCATGGACAAGCACGAGGGCAAGGTGTCGTTCCTGAAGCACAGCAAGCTGTTCCTGGATAACGCGTTCAAGAGAAAGTCGATGCTCTTCGTCGCCGCCCTTGTGGCGGCACTGTCCAGCCTGGTCGCCGGTTGGACCCCCGCTTTGGCTTCTGCGCCACAGGTTCATGATCAGGGGCCGGGCTATTTCCGGCTGAAGATCGGCGATCTTGAAGTGACGGCTCTATTCGACGCGTCCGCCGCATTCGATGAGCGCTGGTTGAACGGAAGAAGGCGACGATGGACGGCGTCGTAAAGGCATTGCAGCAAGATCCACACTTACTGGATGCCTCCGATACAGGCTTTCCTGAGGTCACGGTGGTCTTCGACGCCGACCCGGCTGCGGCTGCAGCGACACGGAATCAATTGCTGCCCAGGCTCGCGCGCGAGGATGTCGTGATCGCGGCGCCGCATCTGTTGTTTCCTGGCCCGGGTCGCCTGCACAAGGATGGCAAAGGCTATAGCTGGGCGCCAGTCGCATTTAACAGTATCGGAAGGTAATAGAAACTGCATCACAAACCAAAAAGGGAGATCGCTATGAGATTTGAAAGCAAGACAGTATTGGTAACTGGGGGAAGCAGCGGGATTGGCTTCGCCGTCGCGAAGCGAGTAGCAGAAGAGGGCGGTAGAGTTGTAATCACGGGACGAAGTAAGGGCGCCCTTGATGCTGCCTTGAAGCAGCTGGGTGGTAAAGCACTCTCGTTTGTCTCCGATGCGAGCCAAATCGGGGATATTGAGAATCTGTTTGCTTTCATCAAAAACGAAGTAGGGCCTCTTGATGGTCTCTTTGTGAATGCTGGTGATGCTGTCTTTCTGCCGATTCCGGCTGTTACCGAGGCAGACTTTGATCACCTTATGAGCACAAACGTAAAGGGTGTTTTTTTTACTACGCAAAAAGCTATTCCTCATCTAAAGGATGGGGCGTCAGTTGTGATGAACGCGTCGGTCGCCGGCAGCCGAGGAACGCCTGTTACGTCAGTTTACGGGGCGACCAAGGCCGCAGTGAGATCACTTGCAAGATCTTTTGGTTCGGCCCTCCTTGAAAGAGAAATTCGCGTTAATGCAGTGAGCCCCGGACCGATTGAGACACCGTTGTGGCACAAAGAAGGAGGCATTGCATCGACATTGATTGAGCCAATCAAATCGGGCAATCCCATGAAACGATATGGCACGCCGGATGAAGTGGCTGCAGCTGTCGCATTTCTGCTATCGGCTGAGTCTTCTTTTATGACCGGTACGGAAATATTTGTGGACGGTGGAGCCAATCAGCTCTGAAAGGCGGCGGGATCAGCGTCGCCGAGAAGTCGCTTGCATTGAGCTACAAGATCCAGAGCTCTAAAGATTTATGTTTCGAGCGACAAGGCGACAGTAGCAGGGACTGCTGAAGGCGTGCTACCCAGCGGCGCTGCAAAGGGAAATACGGGACACCATACGGAATTCGCGAAATGCGTATGGTGTCCCCGGATTTAATTCTCGTTGGCGTCGTGGTCCAGGTTCTCCGGCGAATCGACGACCCGATGATCGAGGTCACCCTCACCGTGATCGCGGCCTGCGGGTCGTTCGCCATCGCCGAGCAGGTCGGCGTGTCGGGCGTGATCGCGACTGTGGCCGCCGGGCTGGTTTGCGGTCGAGCAGCGGGCGCGGGCACCCAGAAGAGCGCCACCATCGCCGCGCTGCGCACCTTCTGGGAGTACGTTGCCTTCGCGCTCAACTCCGTCGTCTTCCTGCTCATCGGCATGGACGTCCGCCTGTCCGAGTTGCTCGCCGACTGGAAGGCGATCCTGCTCGGCTATTCCGCCATCACCCTTGTGCGCTTCGCCATCGTCTCCGCGACGACCGCGGCGCTCCGCCGTACGCGCGAAACGATCCCCTGGCGCTGGACACCGGTAATCGGGTGGAGCGGCCTGCGCGGAGCGCTCGCGATGGTCCTGGCGTTGTCGATTCCGCCGGTGTTCCGCTCGCGTGGGCTGATCATCCACATGACCTTCGGCGTGGTCGTGCTCTCGATCATCGTGCAGGGACTGACAGTCGGGCCGCTACTGCGAGCGCTTGGCATCCGGGGCGAGGCATCCGAGCCCGCGCGATGAGAGCGCCCCTCGGCATCAGGCTTCTCACCGCATTCTTCGCTGCGGGCGCTCCGATCTGCGCGACGACCACGGTATCGCTGCTCTGGCCCGGCGGACCGTTAGAGGCGATGTGGCGCCTCAACCCGCGCGCTCACGAGAACTTCGTGCAGCTCGGGCGCTGGGCAGTACTGTTGATGGTCGTAGTTTGCGCAGCCTGCGCGACCGCATCATGGGGCCTGTGGCGTGGAACGCAGTGGGGACGCCGCTTCGCTGCAGGTGTGCTGGTCGTGAACCTCATCGGGGATGCCAGCAACGCCATTTTCGGAAACGAACCCTTCTCAGCAGTGGGCGTTCCCATCGCCGCAGTGCTCGTCCTCTACCTGCTGCGGGTGCCGACGCCGCAGTAAAGCAAGTCTTAGAACGGCGGAACCAGCTGCTTGTGCCGTTGCTGTCGCGAGCATGCTGGGGCGGGAGCGCGAGTTCCAAAGTTTGGAAGCCAGGCGCGCCCGCTCCTCGCGCGTAGCAAAGCGCCAAAATGCACAGAGCGAGCCGTCGCAGATCGCCGAACACTTTGCGTGCGCTCGATCGGAACTCACCAGACATGTCGAAGTGATTTCCAGCCAAGAAATGGGCGCGGGATGTTCCATCTTTGTTCCAAGACTTGAGTGCAACGCTCGCGGACCACTCCAACCCTTGCGATCACTTTGAAAGGAAGGCGGTTGCGACGGGGTCTTCTGCAGCGTTGTGAACCGGCGGCGTCGCCATGAAAAGCGACCCTCATGAAAAAGCCCGGACCCGCCAAGCACGCGGAGTCCGGGCTATTTGGAGCGGAACACCGGGTTCGAACCGGCGACCTACGCCTATCGCATCCCGTGCTCGGCCGCCGCCGCTGCTGGAGGTTGGCTGCACGAACAACATTGTAACCGCGATGCCGGGAGCGACTTCGGGACCGCCCGAGGCCTCAACCAAACTCGTCTGGTGTCTTGTTCGCCGGCACCTGCTCAACCTCCTGGTACGATTCGCGGCTCCGCAGGGAATGTGCCAGGCACACCGGAAAGGACGACGAGCGGCGGGCATCCACCGAGGAGCCGCCAGCGCTGCTCACGTCTCGGACGAGTGTTCAAGCTCGATCAACAGGCGAGAGCCGCGTAAATTGAGATGAGGAGCGACGATGCCGCTGCCGATGCCGCAGCTTGGGATGAGCGAAGCGGACTCCACCAGATGCCGCCGCGAATTCGAGCGCGGCTGGTGGGGCGCGGCTCTGGCGTGTCTGTATTGGGCCGCGCCGGCGTGGGCCGCGTCCGCGCCCGTACCGACGCCGGCGGTGGGCGGGGCGCAGCTCTTCCAGCAGGCCTGCGCCGCCTGTCACGGGGTCGACGGGAAGGGCGCGCCGCGCGCGCTGGTCGGCTTCGATCTCCCACTGCCCGATTTTACCGACTGCAACGCTTACGCTCGCGAGCCCAACACCGACTGGCTCGCCGTCATCCTCCAGGGAGGACCTGCCCGCGGCTTCGGCCCGATGATGCCCTCGTTCTCGGAGGCGTTGACGCCAGAGCAGGTCGACGCGTTGGTGGCGCACCTGCGCACCTTCTGCCGCGACGATTCCTGGCCCCGCGGCGAGCTCAACCTCCCGCGCGCCATGTTCACGGAGAAGGCGTACCCCGAAGATGAGGCCGTCCTCACCACAGGCGTCGCGGTCGAGGGGGCCGGCGCGATCACCAACTCGCTCGTCTTCGAGAAGCGGATCGGCGCGTTGACGCAGATCGAGGTCGCGGTCCCGTTCGCGTATCAGAACGGCCCAAGCCCTGCCGGTTGGGATCTCGGACTCGGCGACGTCGCGTTCTCCGTGAAGCGGGTGCTGCTGCAGAGCCTGCGGAGTGGCTCGATCCTGAGCATCGCGGCCGAGCTCGCGCTCCCCACCGGCGACGTGCGACGGGGCTTCGGCCTCGGCACCGCCGTCTTCGGGCCGAACCTCATGTTCGGACAGCTGTGGCCGGCGGTTGGGTTCCTCCAGGCACAGGCAGGGGTCGACCTGCCCTTCCATACGGTCGAAAAGGAAGCCTTCGCCCGGGCGGCGGTGGGGAGGACGTTCAGGGAGCCGGGATTCGGTCGCGCCTGGACGCCCATGTTGGAAGTGGTCGCGACGCGCGTCCTCTCCTCCGGCGCCGGCGTCCATTGGGACCTCGTTCCCCAGTGCCAGGTCACGCTCAGCCGCCGGCAACACATCATGGCCAGCGCCGGCGTCCGGGTGCCGGTCGACAACCCCGGGGCATCCACCGCCCTCTACGTCTATCTGCTCTGGGATTTCTTCGATGGGGGTTTCTTGGAAGGTTGGTGAGGGCCATGGCGACTGCTCCTCGACGCGTTCCCCTGCTGGCCGCGGTCCTGCTGCTCGCTGCCCCCGCGGATGCAGCCGGGCCGTCACCCGGACTGTTCGCGACCTCCGATCAGTGCTCGGCGTGCCACAACGGATTGGTGACCCGATCCGGGGTCGACGTTTCGATTGCGATCGACTGGCGCGCCGGTGTGATGGCGAACTCCTCGCGCGACCCCTACTGGCAGGCGGCGGTATCGCGCGAGGTCGCGGATCACCCGGAGGTGCGCCCCGAGATCGAGGACATCTGCTCCACCTGCCACATGCCGATGTCGCGCTTCACCGCGCACGCCAGAGGCGCGAAGGGACAGATCTTCGCCCACCTGCCGTTCGGGGGCGGCGCGCAAGAGCCTGATCCGCTCGCGGAGGACGGCGTTTCCTGCACCCTCTGCCACCAGATCGAGAACAAGGCGTTCGGACAGAAGGAGAGCTACAACGGCGGCTTCGCCATCGACGTGGCCCGCCCTCCCGGGCAGCGGCCCGAGTACGGGCCCTTCGAGGTGCGCCCTGGATTGGCGCGCATCATGGAGTCCGCCACACAGTTCGTGCCGGCCGAGTCGTCCCACGTCCGGCAATCCGAGCTGTGCGCCACCTGTCACACGCTCTACACGGAGTCCTACCGCGGCCGGGAGGTCATCGCGCGTTTCCCCGAGCAGGTGCCGTACCTCGAATGGCAGCACAGCGCGTACCGCGAGAAGGCCAGCTGCCAGTCGTGCCACATGCCCGTCCCCGACTCGCCCGCGCCCATCGCCAGCGTCCTGGGCTTCGAGCGCGCCGACTTCGCGCAGCACACCTTCTTCGGTGGAAACTTCCTGCTGCTCGCCATCCTCAATCGCTATCGCGACGAGCTCGCAGTCGAGGCGCTGCCGCAGGAGCTCGATCGGATGCGCCGCGGCACCCTGGAGTTCCTGCAGGGCAGGACGGCAGCCGTGCACCTGACCAGCCGCGGACGCGCCAAAGGTAGCGTCGAGATCGACGTGGCCGTCGAGAACCTCACCGGCCACAAGCTGCCCACGGCGTACCCGTCGCGGCGAGTGTGGATCCACTTCACCGCGACCGACGCGAGGGGACGCGTCCTCTTCGAGTCGGGGCGGCTCCTCGACGACGGGTCGATCGCCGGGAACGACAACGACGCCGACGCCCGCGCTTACGAGCCCCACTACCGCCGGATCGAGCAGCCCGACCAGGTGCAGATCTACGAGCCCATCCTCGCCTCGGTGGAGGGCGCGGTCACCACAGGCCTGCTCACGGCCACGCATTACGCGAAGGACAATCGCCTCCTTCCGCACGGGTTCGACAAGCGGACGGCAGGCGCGGACTTCGCGGTGGTCGGCAGCGCGCGCGACGACCCGGATTTCACCGGCGGCGGCGACCACGTCATCTATGTCGTGCAGAGTGGTGATGCACCCCGGCCGCTCCGCGTCGAGGTCGAGCTCTGGTACCAACCGATCGGCTTCCGCTGGGCCGTGAACCACGTGGATTACCCGCAGCCTGAGTCGCGGCGATTCGTCTCGTACTACCGATCGCTGGCGAGCGCGTCGGCGGTGCGCCTGGCGAACGCGAAGCTCGAGGTTCCCTGAGGACGGCCCCATGCACGTCTGCCCCGTGCTGGCTACAAATCCCATCACGCCTGAGAATGTAGCTGGGCATCGCCGCGGGGCGCGCGTCAAGCGGCGCCCGGATGGTGGAGTCCAGCTAGCACAGGGATTGCGTCAACGCGTCCCTCGGTCTCCGGGGGACGTGGAATGGGGTGCTGGTGCGCGAGAGCTTGGTGCGGGCGTGCGTCGTTGTAGAAACGCACGTACTCGGTGACGATGCGTCGAAGATGTTCCTCGCCGAGGACGAGGGTGTGATCTTTCGGCGGCGGAGGTCGAGGAAGAAGAGCACGAAAACCTCGCAGAACCGGACGTCGTACGTCTCGACGAAGTCGCACGCCCATGTGACGTGGTTGCGCAGGAACGTCGACCAGCCTTGGCCCTCGCCTCGGGGCCTGGAACCAGGGATGTACCGCTGTTCGAGAAGTGATGAGCTTCATCTGCTCGCCGTGCGCTAGCGCCACGCCAGCTTGTCGAGGCGGGCGCCGAGAAAGGCTGCGAGCCGCTCTGCCTCCTCGGCAGCACCCGCGCGCACCCTGGGCGGCTGGCGGGCGAACGGCTCGATCCGCACCTCGAGGCGGCCGTTCTTCCGCTCGTGCCGCCAGACACCTTCGACGTGGCCATCGACCAGAAGCGCCGGCGAGATCCAACCCTGCGGCCGGAAGATGCGACCTTTGTGCGCCGCCGGGAACAGGCCGCCCGAGCGCGGCGCACCGACTACGTAGGGATCGAATGCGGGCAGGAGCCGCACCGAGCGCGCCTCCGACGCGGGCGGCGCTGCGCCAGCGGGGAGGTACGCGCGCGCCCCCTCGAGATCCACGGGCGTTACCTCGAGCGATTCGATCAGCCGCTGCGCCTCCACGCGAGAGATGCCTTGCCACCAGAGCGCGAAGTCGTCGCGCGTCGCCGGCCCGTAGGCCCCGAGGTAGCGGCGGGCCAGCTCGGCGAG
>Ga0209526_10003827_pt1 | contig 10251 bp, 7 predicted proteins | sample JacPinW_OM2H0_M1_FD_188566 | JGI IMG/M metagenome (GOLD analysis project Ga0209526, IMG submission 188566) | Forest soil microbial communities from Algoma, Ontario, Canada - Jack Pine, Ontario site 1_JW_OM2H0_M1 (SPAdes) (version 2) | ecosystem: Environmental > Terrestrial > Soil > Boreal... | reverse complement strand
TCAGCTTAAAGGTCCAATTTAGCACATATAGCCCATGCCGACAGTTCGATGATTGCGCGAAATCGACAGCCCCTCGCTCGCAAATCGCGTGAAAGCTTGTCAGCGTTAAAAAGCTTCCGCTGTTTCCTCGCATGCCTCCACGGCATTTTGTCACCGCCGATTCCAGTCGCCAGATCCACAAATCCGTGGCTGGGCTGAGAGGATTCGAACCTCCAAACGTTAGTTTGACGAAGCGCTTGGCGCATCAGCAAAATTTATCTCCACTGCCGAAGCTATTTGAAGCGCGGTCTGAAATCGCCTTCTGCGAGTTCGAATCCTCTCAGCCCAGCCAGCCAGCGCGGTTTCTGCGTCCGGGTGATGGCGGATGACCCACCAATGAGCTGGCGTTGTCATTGAAATGACACTCCGAGTTTGTGGGAATCTCTCCAGGCGACCTTACATACTCGCTGAGTGAGCTCTCCTTCGATCATCAGTTCAAATTGATCTGGAATGCCAAACGTACTCCATAAGGCCCTCTGCGGCTCGTCAACAAAGCCGATATCCCTTCCCCGAATACGAAAAGACACGTCACCATTCCTCCACAATAAACGCCGCCGTCGTATTTTTTTGCGGTGCAAAATATAATCCTACCCCTTGAAATTTTTCGGGTGCTTTTCTAATTTTTTTTCGTCTCAGAAAGGAGGCTTCGACGGAGGGATCCCTTGAACGGCGAACTCTTTGCTTTCGCGTACTTTTTATCCGTGGTCTTTATGCTTGCTTCGATCTGGAAGAACGATGACGAAGGGGGCCTCACATGAACTACATCGGGCACGCTCCACCGTGGGCTGAGATAGACCCCGACCTGGAGAAACTTTTCCACCCGGCATCGGCGTTCGACCACCCACAGGATGTGGTGAGGGACCCCGACCTCAGCACCGAAGAAAAACGCGCGATCCTGTCGTCCTGGGCGTCCGACGCGTGTGCTGTCGAATCGCAGCCCGCCATGCGGCTGCCGCCGGGCGCGGCGCAGCCGGTAGGCTTTGATGACATCGTGGATGCGCTGCGAAGCCTCGATAGAGCGCCGCTCCCAAAATGGAAGCGTGTGCTGCCACAGCGACGATCCGGCAGTACCGAAAACCAAAATGGCGGCTTCCCTTTAACGTGATGATGCGAGCGGGGGACAGAAAGCTTGCCGAGCCACTGTTAATTCGTCTCCAAGAGCCGGCCAAGACTTCCTCTTGCCAATCGGCTACATTTTTTTGGCAAGCGCGGGAAGAGCTTTATTGGGAGCCCAACCCGATGAGCCGTGCAGATGAATTCCGCAAGAACGCGGACGAATGCCGTCAACGGCGCGCCCACCGGCGTTTTAAATCTCGCCAAGCTTACAGCCACTATCAAACGAGCTGCGGACCTAACGCGGGCGGGTGAAATGACCTGAATCGACGGAATGACCCGGCGATGAGCTTGCCGACTTAAGCGCAGCGAGGGAGAACCTAATCCCGCGCGCCTTTGGCGCGCTCGAGCGCGCCGAGCAGGCGGGCCGGCGTGAGAGGTGTCTGCGCCACCTCCACTCCAAGTGGTGCCAAGGCGTCGTTGACCGCATTGAAAATCACCGCCGGTGGCGCGATGGCGCCGCCCTCGCCCATGCCCTTGATGCCGAACTCGGTGTAAGGCGATGGCGTGTGCATGTGAAAGATGCGCATCGTCGGGACCTCGGGCGCTCCGGGCACGAGGTAATCCGCCAACGTTGACGCCAGCGGCTGGCCGTTCGCGTCATAGGGACTTTCCTCGTATAGCGCAGTCCCAATTCCCTGCGCGACCCCGCCATGGGTCTGCCCATCCACCACCATCGGGTTCACCATCGTCCCGCAATCCTCGACGATGACATAATCGAGGATCTCGATACCGCCGAGCTCGGTATCGACGGCCACCACGGCGGCATGCGAGGCATAGCTGAAGGCTCCGCTATCGGCCTTGGGACGGAAGCCGACGGTGGCCTCCAGTCCCCCGACATCGACGTCGGGTGGTAACTGCTGCGGCCGCGTGTACCAAGCCTCGGCGATCTCGCGCAGCGCAACCGAGCGGAGCGGGCCGACGACGGTGGCGTTCTCATAGCGGGCTGTTGCGACTGCGCATTGCATCAGATGCGCTCCGATCGCTGTTAGGCGGGGCAAAAGCGCCTTGCAAGCATTTGCGACCGCGCCGCCCGCCATCACGATCGAACGCGAGGCGTAGGTCCCGGTTGAGTAGGGGGTAAGGCCGGTATCGCCAAGCACAACGCGAATGCCGGCAATGTCGATGCCTGTCACCTCGTGCGCGATCTGCGCCAGCGTTGTTTCCATGCCCTGGCCATGCGAATGCACACCGGCTCGAACTTCCAGACCGCCATCGGGGGTCACCCTCACCGTCGCCTGGTCAAAACCGGGAATGATTGGCAGCCCCCACGCGGAGAAAACGCTGGTGCCATGCGCGGACTGTTCGCAATAGGTGGCAAAGCCGATTCCGATACGGCGGCCATCATCCTCACCACGCGCCTGACGCGCGCGCCAAGCTGGCAGATCGAGCTTCTCGCGCGCAAGCGCGAGACTGGCTTTATAGTCGCCGCTGTCAAAATGCTTGCGAGTTACGTTGTCGTAGGGCATCGCAGAAGCCGGCACGAGATTCTCATACCGCACCTCGCAGGGATCGCGGCCGACGGCACGCGCGATCGCGTCCATCATCAGCTCCATCGCGAAGCACACGCCGGTGCGCGCCACTCCTCGATAGGGCAGGAAGCCCGGCTTATTTGTCGCGACGCAATGGGTGCGGCAGCGGTAGCCGCGAAAATCGTAAGGTCCAGGCAAGTTTCCAATGGCCTGGCCTGGCTCGAGCGCGACCGTGAATGGCCAATTGGAATAGGCGCCGCCGTCTATTGTGATTTCGGCATCGAGCGCCTTCAGCCGGCCTCGTTCATCGGCATAGGCCGTGAGGCGGTAGTGATGTTGACGTGAATTAGCGCCGGCTACGAGGTGTTCGCGACGATCCTCGATGTAGCGGAACGGTGCGCGGTACTTGCGTGCGAGCCAGGCAACGCACAGCTCCTCGGGCTGCAGTATGCATTTGTAACCAAAGCCGCCACCGACGTCAGGTGACACGACGCGCACCTGCCCTTGCGGCATGCCAAGGAACTGCGCAATGCCCGCGCGGATGATGTGCGGCACCTGGGTCGAGGTGTAAATCATGAGCTGGTCGCTGCGCTCGTCCCAGTAAGCAAGCACCGCCTTTCCTTCGAGCGGAACCATGGCTTGGCGGGCCAGCGACATCTCGCGGGTAACCACGACGGGTGCGTCCCTGCTCTCGTTGGCAAAGCCGCTTTCGTAGTTCAGAGTGAGGAAACAGTTGTCCGGCCATTCCTCGTGAACGCGCACACTCGCATCCGTGCGCGACCGATGCGCGTCAACGAGAACCGGAAGCTCCTCGAGTTCGAGTTCGACGCGTGCGCAGAGATCCTCGGCAAGTGCCCTCGTCGGGGCGACGCACATGGCGACCGGCTCGCCGACAAAGCGCACCTTGCCCTGCGCGAGCGGCGGACATTTTGAGATTCTGTAGCCGGGGACGGTGTTGCAGGCCACGACGTCGGCCATGTCCGCAACGTCATCGCGCACAAACACCGAACCCTCGTACCCCGCCGGCTTCCCGACCTGCACGATGCGGCCGTGCGCAATCGGGCTGCGCAGAAAAGCGACCTCGCGTTGTCGCGGCAGCACCATATCCGGTACGAAGCTGCCCCGGCCAGCAAGGTGGCGAGCATCTTCCTTGCGCGGCACGCGAGCGCCGATGCCTGCTGTGGCCACGAGCCCTCCCGGTCAATCTACAGAGCGAGTGTTATCGCTGCGCCGACATCGTGTAGCGGTAGTTGTCGAGGTTGTTCTCGGCCAGTCGAAACCAAAGGTTGGACTCGGCCAGAAATTTTTGCCAGGACTGATAGATCTTGTTGAAGTCTTCGCTCTTGGCAGCAAGCTCATCATAGGTCTCGAACGTCGCCTTGTAGCAAGCATCGAGCACCGGCCGTGGAAATTGTCGCAATTGGACGCCGCCCGCCACCAGGCGGCGCAGCGCTTCAGGGTTCTTGGCGTCATATTTCGCCATCATCATGACGTTCTGCTCAGCACAGGCGACGTCCAGCGCATCCTTGTACAGTTGAGGCAAGCTCTCATAGCGCTGCATGTTGATCAGAAGGGTTATCATCGCCGAGCCTTCCCACCAACCTGGGTAGTAGTAGTACTTGGCAACCTTGTAGAGGCCGAGCTTCTCATCGTCATAGGGGCCGATCCACTCCGCGGCATCGATCGTACCTCGTTCGAGGGCAGGATAGATGTCGCCGGTCGGGATTTGCTGCGGCACTACGCCGAGCTTCGCCAGAATCGTGCCACCGAGACCGCCGATGCGAAACTTGAGACCTTTCAGATCGTCAACGCTATTGATTTCCTTGCGGTAGAAGCCGCCCATCTGCACGCCGACATTGCCGCACGGAATCTGCACCATTCCATTCTTCTTGAAGAGCTCGCGCAGAAGCTCAAGGCCCCCGCCATAGTAGAGCCATGCATTCTGCTGTCGGTTGTTCAAGCCGAATGCCACACCGGAATCGAAGGCATAGGCGGGATTCTTGCCGATGTAGAATGCGCTCAAGGTATGCCCACAGTCGACGGCGCCGGTCTGCGTCGCGTCCATCACCTGCAATGGCGGAACGATTTCACCGCCAGCGAAGGGCTGGATTTCAAACTTCGTCTCCGTGAGTTGGCTCACCCGCCGGCAGAGATCCTCGACAGAACCGAACAGGGTGTCGAGGCTCTTGGGCCAGCTCGCTGCAAGCCTCCAGCGGACTGTGGGCTCCTTTTGCGCCATGGCAGGCATGGCGGGCGCCCCCGCAAGGAGACCGCCCGCGGCTGCTTGCTTAAGAAACATGCGACGCTTCATGGCGCCTCCTCAATTACGGTTCAACAAAGGTGCGTGCTGAGTGGGGACGCACGAGCGGTCACGATATCGCACATCAACCGCGCAGGCCAAGGCCGCAGTACGCAGAGTGCTTGCCAAGAGTAAAGCCGCGCCCCGCAGCGGGGGCGCGGTGAATAGCCAGTTGCGTTCTGATTGGCTTGCCAGTGACCAGCACACCTGTCGTCTTGGCCAGGGGAAGGGGAGACTTGCCGGCCATCCTTCAGGATATCCTCGATCACGTGGCGGGCAGTTGCGAAGAAACCACCATCATTGATGTAAAAGCCGGTGCTGCCAGCGCTGATCAACGTCGTGGGGGGGGGGAATGTGTGGCCAATTGGGTTTGGAAGCGGGCCAGCTTCCCCAAGACGCGAAAAATTCCAATCGTTTGGATCAATCTCGCCTCCTAGCCGGAAGGGAGGGATATCAGTCATTGTTGGGTTCCGGTGATCGCGTGCCGCTTCATGTTCCTCGAAGTCAGCTACAATAGCAGAATTGCGCTCTCCAATTTGCCCGAACATCGGCGCCGATTATCCCGCTCCTGGTGCAAACCATCCGAGGCTAGGTGGCTCACTCTCTTATGTCCCATGTCAAGCTCAAGTCGCGCCACAGCCCTCCGCTCCACGAGTTCGTTAGAGGTTGTCAATGCGATGATCGCCGCTGGACCGCCGGTTTTGATCCGAGCGCAACAAGAGCTGTCGGAGTCCGGTTGGGTGCAGGTTTTCGTGTAGCGTACTCTTCACATGCGCTGCCCGCCGACGATACGCCGAATCGCCTCCGCGGCCCCCTCGATGCCGTTCGTGTCGACGTCGAGATGGGTGACCGCTCGTAATGAGATCTTGCTCTCGGGACCGATAAGAATTCCATCCTTTGCGAGCTCGCGCGCGAGATCGGGCGCACTGATCCCGGTGCCGCCAACGTCGAAGAACACGATATTCGTATGCGGCTCAACCACGCTCACACCTGGAATGGCCTTGAGCTGATCCGCAAGCAGCCGCGCATTGTCGTGATCAACGCGCAGGCGCTCGACATGATGGTCGAGCGCATAGAGTCCCGCAGCGGCGATGATCCCCGCCTGCCGCATGGCGCCGCCCAGGCGGAACTTCCACTGTTGGGCCGCACTGATGAAATCGTCGTCGCCGACCAGCACGGCACCGACGGGACAGCCAAGACCCTTGGAGAGATCGAGCCACAGGCTGTCACAGAACGCAGCGTATTGCTCGGCGCAGACGTTGCTCGCGACTACAGCATTCATTAATCGCGCGCCGTCCATGTGCAGCAACAGACCTGCCGTTTTGGCGGCTTGCGCGACGTCGCCTAACGCCGCAAGTGACCAGATCGAGCCACCGCCGCGATTCACCGTCTGCTCCACATGCACCAGCCGTGATTTCGACGCATTGATCTTGAGCGGCCGAATCGCGGCCGCGACCTGCTCCCCGCTGAAGATGCCGCGCTGTGACGGCAGCGCGCGGATGAGGGCGCCCGACAGCCCGGCGCCACCGGATTCCGACGACATCAAATGCGAGACGTCTGCCGCCAGGATCTCGTCACCGGGGCGGCAATGGACCATCACCGCGATCAAGTTACACATGGTGCCCGAGGGCAAGAGCAGTCCGCGCGTTTTGCCGAGCAGCGCCGCGACGCGCTCGCACAAAGCATTCACGCTGGGATCTTCGCCGGCTTGTTCGTCGCCGACTGCGGCAGCCGCGATCGCGGCGCGCATGCCGGGGGTCGGCTGCGTCTTGGTGTCGCTGCGAAGCTCGATCAGGCGCTCCGGCATCGATCTGGCGGCCCTAGACGTTCGTTGACACGAGCTGCAGCTCGCCGGCGGAATCCGGGCTGATGCGTCCGAATCGGTTGACCAGCAACACGGCGACCGTGTTGCCGAACACATTCACAGTCGTGCGGCCCATGTCCATGAACACGTCGACGGCCGCCAGGATCGCAACGGATTCGAGCGGCATGCCGAGCGCTACCAGCACGGTAGTGGCGGCGATGAGCCCGCCACCGCCGACATTGCCCATACCCTTGGTGGCGAGCAGACCCGTGATGATAATGGTCAGCATCGCCTGCCAGTCCAAAGCGATGTGATGGGCTTCGACTACGAAGCCGACGGCGAGCGAGACATAAAGCGAGGTGCCGTCCTGGTTGAATGCGTAGCCAAGCGGAATCACAGTTGAGACCACTTTATTCGGCACGCCCATGCGCTCGAGGATTTCCATATGGATCGGCAGCGTCGTCTCGGACGAGCGCGTCGTAAAAGCAAGCAGCAGCGGTTCGGCGATCTTGCGAGTGACCGCAAGCGGGTTGTGGCCGATCGCCAGCAGCACGAGCCAGATGAGCAGCACGATAACTACAAGGCCGACGTAGAGCGAAGCGACGAGCTTTGCGAGCGCGAGCAGCACGGCGGCGCCTTGAGAGGCGAACAGCCAAGCCATCACCGCGGCAATCGCGATCGGCGCCAGCGCGATGATCCAGCGCACCATCTTCATCATCGCCGCCTGTACGCCCGCAAGCACTTTGGCGACGTCGTGGCCGATCTGGCCGATGGAGGAGAGCGCGGCGCCGAACAAGATGCCGAACAGCAACACCTGCAGGATCTTCTGCTCGGCCATGGCGGCTACGATGTTGGCCGGGACAAGTTCGAGCAGGAACTGCACGAGGTCTATCTTCAGCCCGGCAACCTTCGGCACCTGGCCGACGATAGAGAGGTCGGCGCCTATCCCGGGATGAAAGGCCGCGTTGAGCACGAGACCGGTAACGATGCAAAGGCCGGTTGCCACGAAGAACCAGACGAAAGCTATGCCGACGATACGCCCGAGCAGTGCGATCTCGCGACCCATATTGTAGATGCCGAGCGCGATCGAGGAGAACACCAGCGGAATGACGATCATGCGCAGCGCCTTGATGAAGGCCTGCCCGATCGGCAGCAGCTCCTTGCCAAAATCGGGATAGGTCAGACCAAGGATGCAGCCGACGATCAGCCCGCCCAACATTTGCAGCGGCAGGGTTCGATTCCAGCGCGAGCGTATCGTGGGCAGCCTCGCTATGGCGCTACCCGGCATTGTCGTCACTGTCATGGGTCGCTCCTTGGCCGGCGAAAGTCAGGCATCTTGCCGGGCGGACGCGCGTTTCGCGCGCCTGCTGTTGACGCAACCACTCTTCGGATAGCCGGACGACCTCATCGACGTCGTCGGTGTTGTTGTAAAGGTGGAAGGAGAATCGCAATAGATCCCGCCGAATGCTCAGGCGGACTCCGTGCGCCGTCAGGTGCTCGTAGAGCTTCGCCATTTCGAGGTCGCGGGCTGCGTCGTGATCGTAACCGAGCTGATGGCCAACCGCGACGATGTGGCTCGAATGTGCAGCAGGCCGTCCGCCGTAGACCGGCAGGCCGATGTCGAGCATGCGGTTGGCAAAATAGTTTGCAATGCCGAACACGTAATCCTGCACCGTCCGCAGGCCGAGATCGAGCAGAAGCTCGATTGCAGGCGCCACCGTGATCGCCACCGGGAAATTGAAATTGCCCACGTCGAATCGATGCGCACCGCGGGCATAGCGCGCACTGGCCGGATCGCCCAGGCTCGCCTCGTGACCGTCGTGCGCCACGCCGAAGCGGGAGAGGAAGATCGGCTTCATCGTCTCCGCCAGCTCCGGCCGCACGTAGAGGAAGCCCATGCCGTAGAGCGACATGAGTCCCTTCTGCGTGGACATCACGAGCGCATCCACATCCCAGGCCGCGACATCGGTCTCGATCACGCCGATTGATTGCGCCGCATCGACCACCAGCAGCACGCCGCGCTTGCGGCATTCGATCGCGAGCTCCGCAACGGGGAAACGGAAGCCCGGCGCGAACGACACAGACGACACGGCAACGACGCGGCACGACGGATCAATCGCTTCGAGAATGCACGAGATCGGAATGGCGCCGCCGCTCTGCGGCACGTTCTTCACGCGGATTCCAAACTTTCGGCTGACACCGTACCAAGGATAGATATTGGCCGGGTGCTCAAGCTCCTCACACAGTACGACGCTGTCGCCCCGGCGCCAGTCGAGCGACGCGGCGAACGTGGCGACGCCGTCGGTGACGTTGCGGGTATAGGCGATGCTTTCGGGTGCGCTGCCGATCAGGGAAGCCAACAAGGCACGCGTCTTCCCCACCTGCCGGAAGAGAGCCGATTTGTCGATCGTGCCCTCGCTCGCGTCCTCCAGGTGGCGTTCGAGCGCAGCGCGGCTCGCGCTGAACATGAGACCGCGCGCCGCCACGTCGCAATAAGGCCCGCGGTTGGTGCCCGCGAAATGGGGACGGATCGCGGCAAAGCGCTCGTGCTTCTCGGTCATAGTGCTGGCTCCCCCGGCAAGAATGGCCCAACCTTACCGTGGGACCTCTCGCGGCGCGACACAAATTTGCCGGCCGTCTATCCCAGCCTTTATCATGTAAGCGCCGGCGGGCTACTGTCCTACGGGACTGATCTCATAGATGGATGTCACCCTGCTGCCGGCGTCCGCAGCATTGTCGGTGGCAAGATCATTGGCGCGATTGGGGTGAGCGGCGGAAGCGGTTCGCAAGATGACGCGGTATCGCAGGCCGGTGCTGGAGCATTAAAGTAAGCTCGGGGTGACATACGATTACACCAAGCGTGAGTGCCGCGTACTCCCAGTTACGGCCGCTTCCGAATGCACTGCGGACGCGCTGAGTACGCGGCAGGCTACTTGCGAGGATGACGCTGCGGTGGACGCGCTCTGGCACATGTACTGGGGACCCATCCCGACAATAGAGAACGGTTGATTCAGCCGAAATAGGAATTGAATTTTCAAACCTGCCCCACAGCCAGTCTCCTCGGCTGCGCTTGCCCCTGGTGCAATGCCGTCCCGTGCTGGGAGGTAACAGCAGCAAATGGGGTGGAATCGCCTGCCCGCCAAATGATTTGGGGGTTGCGCGCGCGAAAGCCGGGCCGCGCGGGCGCTTCACCTCATTGCAGCGTCAACATCCCTGCGCGCACCGATAACCCGACTAATAATGACGCTGTTTGTTGCAGTGCAGGACTCAGCAATTGGCAGGAACCCGCAGTACGGATGCACGCCACCTATGTCGGATGAGTGAGGTGAAGCAGACCCAAACCTGGCTTCGAAGCGGTGCGGTCTCGGCTTGCCCCGCAATCCCCGTTTACGCGCGTGGTGATCAGTAAACCGGATTCACCTGGAGTGCGGGTTTGAGATGGACGACGGCAAAGGTCAACCTTGGCCGAACCACGTCGGCGTCGGTATTGTCTTTGGTCCAAAGAATAGTAACGGAGCAAATTA
>Ga0209526_10003826_pt1 | contig 10252 bp, 10 predicted proteins | sample JacPinW_OM2H0_M1_FD_188566 | JGI IMG/M metagenome (GOLD analysis project Ga0209526, IMG submission 188566) | Forest soil microbial communities from Algoma, Ontario, Canada - Jack Pine, Ontario site 1_JW_OM2H0_M1 (SPAdes) (version 2) | ecosystem: Environmental > Terrestrial > Soil > Boreal... | reverse complement strand
CGCACGGCGGCGGCAACGTAATATCCTCGGTGTAGCTCTCCTCAAGTGCCTCGCGGCCCTTGCCAATCATCGCTTCGATCAGGGCAGCCTTGCTCGTCCCGGCCGCTTGCGCCTCTGCGACTTTCCTGCCGTTGCGGAAAACCGTCACCGTATCCGAGACGCGCAGGATGTCCTCAATGAAATGGGAAATAAAGACGATGCCGGTACCCTCGTCGCGCAGCCGACGCAAGGTCGCGAACAGACGCTCCACCTCCGGCGGCGAGAGCGCCGAGGTCGGCTCGTCGAGGATGATAATCCGCGCCCCTGAGAACAGCACGCGGGCGATCTCGATCAACTGCTGCAGGCCGATCGGAAGGTCGCCGAGCCGCGAAAGCGGATTGACGTCGATGCCAAATCGGGCGAGTTGTTCACCGGCTTCGCGAGCCATTCGCCGCCATTGCACCAAGCCTAAGCGATTGGTCGGCTGCGCTCCGAGAAACACGTTCTCGGCGACCGAAAGATCTGGCGCAACGCTTAGCTCTTGATGGACCATGGCGATACCGGCGGCACGCGCGTCGCGCGCCGATCGAAAACGGGTCTCGCGCCCATCCAGCACGAAGCGTCCCGAGAATTCCGTATGCACGCCGGCGATGATCTTCATCAGCGTGCTTTTGCCAGCGCCGTTTTCGCCGACGAGACCATGGATCTCGCCGGCGGAAAGCGCGAAGTCGACCCCACGAAGCGCTTCGACACCGCCGAAGGCCTTCGTGATGCGGTGCAGTTCGAGGATGGGCGAACGGCCTTCCGGCATAAGGGCTCAGATCAGGAAATGATCTTCCATCCACTGCATGCCTGCCGCGTTGGCCTTGGTCACCACCGGACCATCCGTCACGACGCTTTTCGGGATACCCTTTCCGCTCTTTTCGCCCGCGGCGACCGCGGCGACGCCGGCGACAATGGCTCCGCCATGGATGCGGCACGAAGGATTTCGCACGGTCGCAAACATACGACCTTCGCTCACCGCCTGGATCGCCGGCGGCATCGCGTCAACCCCACCAATCAGGATGTTGGTGCGGTTATGGGCCTTCATGATGTTGGCGGCGGCAAGTGCCATGTCGTCGTTGTGGAAGAAGGCCGCGTCGATCTGCGGATATTTGGTGAGGTAGGTCTCCCATAGCCGCGCGGTCTTCGATACGTCCCAATCCGCCGGCTGGGTATCGAGCACCTCGATGTTTGGAAACTGCTTCACCACCGTGTTGAAGCCTTTGGCGCGACCTTGTGCGCCGGTATGGCCGAGCGCGCCCTGGGTCATGATCACCTTGCCTTTGCCGCCAAGCGCATTGACGAGCGCCTGTGTCACCGAGGCTCCCATGAAGTCATTGTCAGGTGCGAGAAACGAGTGGACGTTGATCTGGTCGAGCGGCGCGATCAGCGTGTCCATGTCGATGACCGGCGTGCCGGCATCGATCATCTTTTGCACGGGCTGGGTCAGCGTGCCGATGCCGAACGCCTGGATGGCGACGAAGTCCCACTTCTGCGAGGCCATATTGTCGATGGCGGCGCGCTGCTTGACGGCGTCCAGCTGACCGTCAAACCAGGTGACCTCGACGTTGAACAGCTTACCCCACCATTCGGCCGCCTGCTTGCCCTGGGCGCACCAGGTGGCCTGCAGGCCAGCGTTTGAGAACGCGGCCTTCAGCGGCTTTTCCGAACGTCCCACTTCTGCCGCTAGTGCTGGGTCCACGCGCAATCCGCCGAGCAGGGCCGTCGCCGCGCCAACGGTCGCCGCCGCCTGCAGAAGTTCGCGCCTGGTCTTTGAGGATTTGGCTTTCCCGGACATTGCTTGCTCCCTTGTTTTGAGTTCTTGTTACCCGATGGCGTCGTTTTTCGTGCGCCATGGAAGCAGGCAGTGTCTCACATTCGGGGCGTTCACGCCACCTGCGGGATTGACATCAACTTTCAGATACTTCGCTTCGCGCGACGAACTGGTCAATTTCGTTCAGCAACTTCCGCCACGCCTCCTCAATCTCGGGTGACCAGTCGGTGCCCAGAATCTCGCGCAGGGTATCGGCGATCACGCCGAAAAACTCGCCGAACAGGTTTCGAGGCGTGCCATAGGCGTCGTGCGACGACACCTCGCATTCGATCATGCGAAAATGGCCGGTGCGGTCGCCGGCGAAATCGAGAATCGCATCGATGGTTAGCGCCAGCATCGAGCCCTGTACGAGGTCACTTCCCTCGCGCCTGAACATCGCTTCGGCTTCAGGGTGCTCGCGAAACAGCCGGCGATAGACCAGCGGCGTCAAATCCTCGCAACGCTCGGCGGCCAGTTCAAGACTGTGCTGGATCGGATTAGGGTATGAACCAACGAACGTCACCGATGGCAATCTGTCATGTCAGTCGATCGGGAGCGCCGAAACTCCCAGGCATCTCCGCCACCGCCGGGTCGTGCCAGAGGCGGTCATTGCTCGGCGGCGGCCATCGGCGACGATACGATGCAGAGGGCTCGTGACGGCGCCGCCGCCTTCGACCCATGTCGATCTTTCCGGGATGTGACTAAAATAGCACAGCATTTGACGGCCCTGACTATTATGCTGCCGTCAGTTACGTGAAATCTATTGTGATCCTATTGCGTGAACGTTAGGGGCGTCCCATGAAAAGTCTTCTTCTGACAACCGCCGCGCTTGCAGCGTTGGCGACCGGCGGTTCGGCCGGCGCGGCAGACCTGCCGGTCAAGGCGCCGCCGATCGTCGCGGCTGCGGTTTATGATTGGACCGGCTTCTATATCGGCGTGAATGCCGGTTATACGTGGTCCAACAGCAACTCGGTGGATACCGTGACCACGAATGTGTCTTCGATCGGCGGCCTGAACGGCAATATCGGCGGCGCGGTCGCCGCGAACGGTACCGGTAGCGTTCACCTCAGAAACGACGGTTTCATTGGCGGCGGACAAATCGGCTATAACCGACAGTTCAATAATTTCGTTGCCGGCATTGAGGCCGACATCCAGGGCGTGGCCAGGCGAAGCAGTCAGAACACGATCACGAATACGGGGGTGCCCGGCGTGTTAATTCCCGTGACCTCGAGCGCGACGATCACCTCGTCAAGGAGCCTCGATTATTTGGGCACAGTGCGCGGCCGGATCGGTATTCTTCCGAAGCCGAGCTTGCTCGCCTATGTGACGGGCGGCCTCGCTTACGGCGGAGTAAATACGAGCACCACCATCGTCGAAAGGCTGGGATTTGTCGATACGCCCGCGCCGTTTGGCACTTCCGGCAGCTTGTCCACCACGCGCGTTGGCTGGACTGCGGGCGCTGGCCTCGAATGGATGTTCGCGCCAAACTGGAGCGCCAAGGCCGAATACCTGTTCTACGACCTCGGCACCGTGACCAATACGCTCCCCCAAATTCAGCAGTTTGGTCTAAATGGCACCTTGCTGGAGACGGTCAGCAATTCGCGATCGTCGACGCACTTCGACGGCAGCATCGTTCGGGTCGGCATCAACTACAAATTCGGCGGCGGCCCGGTGATCGCGAAATACTGATCGCCGAAGCTCTGGCTTTTTCACTTCAGCGACCAGGGCCCCGGTTGACCCCCGGGGCCTCGTCTATTTTGGTCGTCCGCGAAGAACACCTTGATTTTTTTCAAGAGCATCTCGAAAAAAACGGAGCAGGGCGCAAGCCTTGCTTCAAAACAAGCCTGCTTCAAAAGAAAAAAAGAGCAGGGCGGCAAGCCCTGCTCTAAAAATTGTGTCGACCCTATTTCCCCGAAAATTTGGATTTGATCTTGATTGACGGGTTGACGCTGCTTGTGCGCGCCAGGGCTCCTCCCGAGACTTGGACCACCAGACTGCAACCTTCCGGCCAGCCTGAACCCGCACTGGTAGACCATCTTTTTTGTCTTGTCATCAATTTCAGCAACGATTGTTCAAAATTCGAGCAATTTACGAAATGATCGCGATTTCGCCACTCCGGGTTGCAGCGGCCCATCCGAATTGGCTGCTCGGGTTGGGGGGAGGGGCAGAAAAACGCAGGAAAATCCAGGGCGCGCCGCGTCACCGGCGGTCGCCGGATTCCATGCAACGGAATAATCCGGTTCCCAAAGTGTACCATCACGCACAGCGCCGGATTGCCGGGAGCGCCTTCTCGACACCCCAACCCCGGCATGATTAGTTGGCGACCTCGAAGCGGTGGTGATTTTGATGCGCCGGCGGTTGCGGAAATATCTTCCGATCGTCCTGATCGCCCTGACGGTGCAGATCCTCGCACCGATCGCCGCATGCTGGGCCGCCGGCATCGCTGCCTCCGATCCGCTGCATGTCACCGTTATCTGTCACGATACGGCTTCGACCCAGGGGCCGATCGACAACCAAGCCGACCAAACCGGCCAGCCCCGCGCGCATGATGGCTGCTGTTCCGTTTGCAGCGTGGCCCATACCGGCGCACCGGTAGATTCGCCGCAGACATCAGCGGTCACGACGCCCTATCTGCAGTCCCAGCGCGTGGTCTGGCTCGACCGCGGCCCCGACCTCGTCGCCTCCCGGACCGGCTCCCACGCCCAGGCGCGCGCGCCGCCGCTGTTGACGTGAACCTGACGGCCTTCGGCCGCTGACGTATTCACGACTCAACACTTGCGGAGAATTTTCATGTCTATCCGTCTTTGGCGCGCGGGCCTTCCGGGGCTCGCCATAGCGCTCATTCCCCTCAATGGAGGCGTCGCCCACGAAATCGTCGGCAATCGCTTCTTTCCCGCCACACTTGGCATCGATGACCCCGGTGTGAACGACGAGCTATCGCTTCCAACCGTCGACAGCTTCAAGACTGGCGACGATCCGCCGGTGCGGCAGCGCGATGTATCCACGGAGTTTTCCAAGCGGATCACCGAGGATTTCGCGATATCCTTTGGCTCTACCTACACCTTCCTTAGTCCCACCGATCCGATGGCAGCGGGCGCCAACGGCTTTCAAAATTTGGATACTACGTTCAAATATCGCGTCTATAAAAACCCCGAGCATGAGTTCGTGATGTCGGTCGGGCTCAGCATCGAATGGGGCGGGACCGGCGCCGAAAGCGTCGGCGCCGAGCCGTTCAATCATTACACGCCGAACATCTATTTCGGCAAGGGGCTCGGCGATCTCCCGGACACGCTGTCATGGGTGCGGCCGATCGCGATCACCGGCCAGGTCGGCTACTCGATCCCGGGGAGAAACTCGACCACGACGTTTGGCATCGATCCGGATACCGGCAATCCAACGGTCGACACCCAATTCCATCCGCGCGTCCTGAACTGGGGCGGGACGCTCCAATACAGCATGCCCTATCTGAAGAGTGCCGTCGTTGATCTCGGCCTGCCGGATTTCATTAACCGTTTCATCCCGCTCGTTGAGGCAACATTGCAGACCCCGGTGGCCAACACCTTTACGTCAGGGACTTTGACGACGGGTACCATAAATCCCGGATTCATTTGGGTCGGAAACACCTTTCAAATCGGTGTCGAGGCTCTGATCCCGATCAACCGGCAAAGCGGGACGAACGTTGGCGTGATCGCGCAATTGCACCTCTACCTCGACGACATCGATCCACGCGGCATCGGCAAGCCGATCTTCGGCGGCCCCGTGCAGCCCGCAAGCCCCTTTCCAAGGAATTGATCATGCGCCGCTCAACTATCGTCCTGACCATCCCGCTGCTGCTGTTGCTTGCGACCGGTGAAGCAAGCGCCCACGCATTCCTCGATCACGCCGAACCACGCGTCGGCAACAAGGTCGCGACCGCCCCGCATGAAGTGACGCTGTGGTTCACGCAAAAGCTCGAGCCCGCCTTCAGCGGCATCACCGTAACCAACGCCGCCGGGCAGCGCGTCGATACCGGCAAGACCCGCGTCAGCGGCAGCCAGATGTCGGTCTCGCTGCGCGCGGGAGGTGCTGGAACCTATCACGTGACGTGGCGCGTCCTTTCGGTGGACACGCATACGACGGACGGGAGTTTCACCTTTCAAGTCGGTCAGTAGCGTAAGGGCCGGCCGATGGATGGGTTCGGTGTGGTGATTGACGGTCCTTTGATCGTCATTCGCGCGATACATTTCGCCGCCACCGCGGTCGTGGCTGGAAGCCTCGTGTTCCGGACGGCGGTGGCGGAGCCCGTTTTGCATAGGGAACAAGCGGTCGCCAAACCATTGCGGACGCAAACCGTGCGTGTTGCCTGGATCGCTCTCGCAATCGCTATGGCGTCCGGCATGTCCTGGCTGTTGGTTCAGGCCTCGGCCATGAGCGGCCTCCCGTTCGCCGAGGCCATGACGTCAGACGTGCTGTTGACAATATTGAACCAGACGCAATTCGGACTGGTGTTCGAAATTCGCATCGTGCTGGCGATTATTCTGGCGGCTTGCCTGGCGTATGACCGGCTTGCGCCGGCGCGTTGGCTTGCGCTGGCGGCGGCGCTCGGCCTGACCGCAGCCATCGCATGGACCGGCCACGCTGGATCGACCGTCGGCGAAATGGGAATCTTGCACCTGACAGCCGACGTATTGCATCTCATCGCGGCGGCTGCCTGGATTGGCGGCCTCGTATCGCTGGCCCAGCTCCTGGCCGAAGCCCGACGCAATCCCGCGCATGCGCCTTTCGCGCGAGACGCGACACGACGCTTTTCGACCCTCGGCATCGCCGCGGTGGGCACGCTGTTGCTGACCGGCAGCGTCAACGCCTGGATCCTGGTTGGCTCATTCAGCGCGCTGTTGGTTACCGAATATGGGCAACTTCTGACGCTCAAGATCTGCCTGTTCGTCTTCATGCTCGCATTCGCGGCCGTCAACCGGTTGTTGTTGACGCCGCAACTTGTCCTGGCCAGGGACAGCGAGCCGCAGCTCAATTCGCTGCGTCAGCTTGCCCACAACAGCACTGCCGAGATTGCCCTGGGTTTGACTATCTACGGTATTGTGGGCGTGCTCGGAACGCTGCATCCCGCGATCCATTTGTTGTAAATTGCTTGATCAAAGAGGATACCAAAATGCAAATCGAGATGCCGACGATTAAATCAATCGCACGTGCGGTCGCGTGCGTGACCATGCTCTCGTTGTTCTTCGCCGCGCCGGCGCGCGCGGAGGAGGTCAAGGCGGGCGATCTCGTGATCACGCAGGCATGGAGCCGCGCCACCCCGGGCGCTGCGAAAGTCGGCGGCGGCTATCTGACCATCGAGAACAAGGGCTCGGCGCCGGATCGGCTGATCGGCGGGTCGGCGGATATCGCCGAAAAAGTCCAGGTCCACCAAATGACCACCAGCAATGGCGTCATGACGATGCGCCCGCTCGATAATGGTCTGACCATCGAGCCCGGCAAGACCGTAAAACTTGCGCCGGGCGGCTACCATCTGATGATGCTCAATCTCAAGAGCCCGCTCAAGCAGGGCGACAAGGTGCCGGTGACGCTTGAGTTCGAAAAGGCGGGTAAGGTAAAACTCTCGTTCGATGTGCAGGGCGTTGGTTCGAAGGGCCCCGCGGGGGCGGGGGATGCGGGCGGCAACATGGACATGAAGAAGATGCCCGGCATGAAGATGTGAGGCTGATGGTATCGAGGACCAGCCAGGGGTGTTTGTTCATCGCCATCGCCGCATGCTCGGCGTCATTGGCCGGTGCCCAAACGGAGCTCGCGATCCACATCCATTCCGAGCACGCCATGTTCCAAATTCTGGTTTCGCCGGGCACGGTCGGCACTGACAGCTTCGTGCTGCAACTGATGTCCGGCGATGGAAATCAGCTGCTGGTGAAGGAGGCCACGCTGGCCTTGAGCCTGCCCGAGCGCGGTATCGAACTGCTGCAGCGCAAGGCTACCCTCGGCGCTGATGGCTATTGGTTCGTCCGTGACGTGCCCATGCCTTTCGCCGGGCGTTGGCATGTCCACATCGACGCCGTGACCGCCTTTCAGAACATTACGCTGGAAGATGATTTCGACCTGCCGGCGCACTGAGGAGCTTCCGAGGTTCTTTCACCAGCGATTTGCGACCCGCTCGCGCCTTAATTGCACCGTCAAGATCATCGCCAAAACAACAGGAAATCCGCCGCGTTAGCGGCTTTTCCTAACCCCGCCCTTGTGTTTTTGCAGCCGATCCGGTTTCACTGCTGGCCTCCAGCCTCCCACCGATTCTTTGAGTGTACCCATGCGATTGTCGCGGTTCCTTCTGCCCATACTTAAAGAAAATCCGAAAGAGGCCGAGATCGTGTCGCATCGGCTGATGCTGCGCGCGGGCATGATCCGGCAGGAGGCGGCCGGCATCTATGCGTGGCTGCCGCTCGGCTTGAGGGTGCTGAAGAAGATCGAGCAGATCGTCCGCGAGGAGCAGAACCGCGCCGGCGCGCTGGAACTGTTGATGCCGACCTTGCAACTCGCCGACCTCTGGCGCGAGAGCGGCCGCTACGATGCCTACGGGCCGGAGATGCTGCGCATCACCGACCGGCACAAGCGCGAGCTGCTATACGGGCCGACCAACGAGGAAATGATCACCGAGATTTTCCGCTCTTACGTCAAATCCTACAAAAGCCTGCCGCTCAATCTCTATCATATCCAGTGGAAATTCCGCGACGAGCAGCGGCCGCGTTTCGGCGTCATGCGCGGCCGCGAGTTCCTGATGAAGGATGCGTATTCCTTCGACATCGACGAGGCGGCGGCGCGGCGCGCCTACAACAAGATGTTCGTCGCCTATTTGCGGACGTTCGCGCGGATGGGATTGAAGGCGATCCCGATGCGCGCCGAAACCGGTCCGATCGGCGGCGATCTCAGCCACGAATTCATCGTGCTCGCGGAGACCGGCGAGTCCGCGGTATATTGCGACCGCGACGTGCTCGATCTGCCGGTGCCCGGCGAGGAGATCGACTACGACGGCGATCTCACGCCCATTATCAAGCAGTGGACCTTGGTCTATGCCGCGACCGAAGATGTCCACGATGCCGCGCGCTTTGACCGCGAAGTGCCTCCCGAGAAGAAGCTGCAGACCAGGGGCATCGAGGTCGGCCAGATCTTCTACTTTGGCACCAAGTATTCGGATTCGATGAAAGCCATGGTCGCGGGTCCCGATGGCGCCGAGGTCGCAGTCCATGGTGGCTCCTACGGCGTCGGGGTCTCGCGCCTGGTCGGCGCTATCATCGAGGCCTGTCATGATGAGGCCGGCATCAAATGGCCGGAAGCGGTCGCCCCGTTCAAAGCCGCGATCCTGAATTTGAAGCAGGGCGCGGAGGACACCGATGCGGCCTGCGAGCGGCTCTATCGCGAGCTCGCGGCTAAAGGCGTCGAGGTCCTGTACGACGACACCGACCAGCGCGCCGGCGCCAAGTTCGCCGCCGCCGACCTGATCGGCATTCCCTGGCAGATTCTGGTTGGGCCGAAGGGCCTTGCCGAAGGCAAGCTCGAGATCAAGCGGCGCAGCGACGGCACGCGCGAGAATCTCAGCGCGGCAGATGTCGTGGCGCGGCTGACCTCGTGACGAATTATCCACCGCACGTGCCGGGGATACCAGAGGTTAAGGCCACAATTAGCCCGAATCGTGTGAAACTCCGACTATGGATGAATCCATGAGCGAGCCCATTCGAACCCCACCTTTCGCGCCATTCGAATGGCTGCTGTCCGGGCGCTATTTGCGGGCACGTCGCAAGGAAGGTTTTATCTCCGTCATCGCCGGGTTCTCGTTTCTCGGCATCATGCTTGGCGTTGCCACGCTGATCATCGTGATGGCGGTCATGAACGGCTTCCGCAAGGAATTGCTGGACAAGATTCTCGGCCTCAACGGGCATCTCTTGGTGCAGCCGCTGGAATCGCCGCTGACCGACTGGAAGGACGTCGCCGAGCGCATCAATCAGGTCGCGGGCATCCGGCTTGCCGCGCCGGTGGTGGACGGCCAGGGACTCGGATCCTCGCCGTTCAATGCGGCCGGCGTTTTCATTCGCGGCATTCGTGCCGACGATCTCAACAATCTCACCTCGATCGCCAAGAACATCAAGCAAGGCTCGCTCGAGGGGTTCGACGAGGGGCAGGGCGTTGCGATCGGCCGCAGGCTTGCCGATCAACTGTCGCTGCACGCCGGCGACAGCATCACTTTGGTTTCGCCGAAGGGCGCGGTGACCCCGATGGGCACGACGCCGCGCATCAAGCCGTACAGGATCGCGGCGGTGTTCGAGATCGGCATGTCGGAATATGACGCGAGCTTCGTGTTCATGCCGCTTGCGGAAGCGCAGGCCTATTTCAATCGCGCCAACGACGTGACCGCGATCGAGGTGTTCACCACCAATCCCG
>Ga0209526_10003825_pt1 | contig 10255 bp, 12 predicted proteins | sample JacPinW_OM2H0_M1_FD_188566 | JGI IMG/M metagenome (GOLD analysis project Ga0209526, IMG submission 188566) | Forest soil microbial communities from Algoma, Ontario, Canada - Jack Pine, Ontario site 1_JW_OM2H0_M1 (SPAdes) (version 2) | ecosystem: Environmental > Terrestrial > Soil > Boreal... | reverse complement strand
CACCGCGATTGACCGTGGCCGCATCAACCGCTCGATGCTGCGCACGCCAGCCCGCCATTCGCGCTGGTGAATGGCCTCCATGGTCGTGCCGGTGGGTTCGATATCGAACGTAACGCGAGTCACGCCCTGTTCTGTGGATAGGCTTTCGCGGGTGAAACCGGAGGAGCGAAACACGTCTAGCATCCGGCGATTCTCCGAGAGGGTGTCGGCCGCGAACGCCGTGATGCCCTTATCCCGCGCGTACGAGGCAAGGTATTCCAGCAGCAGGCTGCCGACACCGCGTCCTTGATCTTCATCGGCCACCACAAAGGCGACGTCGGCGCGATCAGTGGTGGCGAGACGATCGTAACGTCCCACCGCGATGATCTCATCGCGAAGCACCGCGACAAAGGCCATGCGGTCGTCATAGTCGACGGTCGTGAAATGCTCCACCTCAGCGTCGCTGAGCTCGCGCTTGGGTGTGAAAAAGCGCAGATACACGCTCTGCGGCGAGAGCTTGGAGAAGAACGCACGATCTGCCACCGCATCGTCTGGGCGAATGGGACGAATGTGCACGGCGCCGCCGTCGCTGAGGACGGCATCCACCTCCCAGTGGGCGGGGTAGTCGTGTGGCGTCGGCTGAGCCACGTCCATCTTGAGAGCGAGCGTACTGTGACAAAGGAACGGCCCGTCAAGACTGACGAGCCGCTCCCCCCATCACGTATTCCGCCGTTGTGTCAGCGGGAGACTTGAGATCTAGGAGGCGATGTCCAGCCGACGTGGCTCCTCAACCCGAACGCTGTCCACCTGCTTGGAGCTTGCCCGCCACCGGTAGAGCTCGAACAGGAGAGCGAGCAGAACCGCGAAGGATGCGATCGCCATGCCGATGCCGGCATAGATCGCGACCGTACCAACGGTCCACCACCCGTAGGTGTTGAGCAGCATGCCCCGGAGCGTCTCGCCCTTGAAGAGTGTCTGCACCTGGCCGGCGAGCTTGGCGTTCGTCGGATTGGCTATAGCCGCTGCACTAACCTGCGCGTAGGTCTTGCCGCCGGCGACCTCGTTCAGATGCACGCCGATGAAGCTGTTGGCATATACCTGCGCTTGCTCCCCTGTGGTCAGCTGCTGACCTGCGTACACCGTCATGGCTGCGCCGTCAGCCGCCGGAAGCGACGTGATCGCCTGGCTGCTCGCCGGTGGAAAGAAGATCTGCTGCGCGGTCAGCTGATCGTGGATCATGCCACGGCTGAAGCTCCCGCCCCAGAAAAGGAATCCTGCAGCAAACGCAAAAATGCCAACGAGGCCCACCTGCAACACGAGGACTCGCCAGCGCAATCCCTTGGTCATTGTCGTTCTCCCGGATAGATGGTTTTCGCACTCTGTTCGTGCTTGCCACCATCGTCACTGAGAGGCGCGCCACAGGCCAGGGTCATCGGACAGGAGGTGCGCAGGTCTGAAGGCCCATGAGATGAGGGACTGCGGTCACAGGCGATGATGACCTGCACCACTGGCACACCCAAAACGGGCTGCTCAGACTATGTTCATGGATAAGAGCGCCGCTGCCAGTCGCGGCACACCCGGCGAGGTCAGGGCGAAGATACTGCGGACATGTCCGTTCTCAGACGAAACGATTGTCGGGTGTCTCGACTACGTGCCGGCGTCGGAGCACGGCGATTTCCCAGGAGCCGCTGACTGCCGATTCGAGCAAAGACTCCGCGTCACCGAGCACGTTCGCCGGAGGCTTTGCCGGCGCCGCGCCACACTGGCAGCAGCGACGACTTACGACCAGCTTTGAGCGTCGCCGCCACGGCGTCGTTTGGCCATCAGGGCGGCTACCTCGGCGCGGCGCGACAGCCCCAACTTCATCAGTATGTTGCTCACGTAGTTCTTGACGGTCTTCTCGGCGAGATGAATCTGCTCCCCGATCTGCCGGTTGGTCTTGCCCTCAGCGAGGAGTTCGACGATCTTGCGTTCCTGAGCGGTGAGATCATCCCCCGCGTCGCCCGTGCTCGATCCAGCATCTCCGCGGATACGGGCGAGCACACGCGCGGTGACGGTGGGATCGAGGAGTGACTGACCGGAGGCCACTTTGTGTATCGCGTCGAGCAGGTCGTTGCCTTTGATCTGCTTGAGTACATACCCTGAGGCGCCCGCCATGATGGCGCTGAATAGCGCTTCGTCATCCGCGAACGAGGTGAGGATGAGCACTCTTGTCTCCTCACGCTCAGCCCTGATCTCACGGCACGCCTCAATCCCGGACCGACCTGGCATGCGGATGTCCATGACCACCACGTCGGGCTTCACCTCCGCGGCGACACGGATCGCCTGATCGGCGGAGCCGGCCTCGCCGACGACCTCCACTGTGAGGTCCGACTCCAAGAGGGCCTTAAGGCCGCCGCGGACCAGCTCGTGGTCGTCGCACACGAGGACCCGAACCCGTGTCGGTGGCGTGCTGCTCTCAGCAGATGCCGCAGGGTGTCTCTCGCTCATAACTCCCTAGCTACCTAGTCTGCGGCCAGTATGCCCCAGCAACGATCGCGCATTGACTAATCAACGGGAAGGGGCTTTGGTCATACGCGATCCGGGTCCGGATGCTCTGGCGATCGAACGTCATTCGAGACACCCTGATGGCACTGTGCTGATTCAAGACTTCATCCAAGTGGAAACGCCATTCGCGGACGCGCGCGCCGCCTTCCTTGGCGACCCACGCAGCTTGCTGGCCGACCACGCCGATGCCGCCTACCGCGAGGGCGAGCAACTCTCATGGCGCCTCCATCCGCTCACACGGCACAAGTGGCTTGGCAAGAGAATCGTCATCGACCTGGGCCCGCCGTACGAGCGAGCCGGACGGCTCGTCCTCCCGATCCACTGGTGGGCTCCAGGCGCCACCCGCCTATATCCCCGTCTCGAAGCCGATCTCGAGGTGGCCCCGGTTGGCGACGGGCGCACGCAGATCACCCTCATGGGACGGTATGACCCACCGCTGGCGGTCGTCGGAAACGCCGCAGACAGGATCCTTCTCCACCACATTGCAGAGGCGAGCATCAGGTCCTTCTTGGTGAAGATCGCAGGAGCGCTGGACAGCAGCCACCTCCGCGCAACAAGTAGCCTCGGGCACGCCGTGGCAGCCGAGTCGACGCCGCCGCTTCCTGAGTAGGCAAGAAGGAGGCGATCCGATGGTTGAAGGTGATATCGGTTTTGTCCACGACGTCACGAATGTGCCGGAAGGCTGCGTGGCACCCTCCATGTTGCAACCGTACCGTGGTCTTTGCCCGGCTCGAGTATCAGCTCTCCGCCCAGCGACCGCGCGCGTTGACGCAGGTTGCGCAGGCCGTGCCCGCCTTTCCGCTCACGGGTGATGCCAACGCCGTTGTCGATTACGGCGAGTGAAACGTCCACGCCGACGCGTAGATAGATATCGACCGCAGTCGCGCCCGCATGCTTGGTGACATTGCTGAGTAGTTCGCGAAGCGTTGCGAGAAGATGATCGGCCAGCGCAGATTCGATCGCGCTGTCAACGGGTCCGTCGAAATGGATCCTGGGTTCGAAGCCCAACGGCGGAATTGCCTCGCTGGCGAGTGCCAGCACCATTACACGCAGGCTCTGCTCACCGCGCTCATGGGCCTGCAGAGAAAAGATGGCGCCGCGGATGTCGCGAATGGTGTCGTCCAAGTCGTCGACGGCTTGCTGGATTCGATCCGCTACCTGGGTGTCCGTGGTCAGACGCGCGAGGCCTTGCAGCGACATACCGGTGGCGAAGAGGCGCTGGATCACCGTGTCGTGCAGGTCTCGAGCGATTCGCTCTCTATCTTCAAGCACGGCAAGTCCACGAACACGGTCGTGCAAACGGGCATTCTCGATGGCGATACCGGCTGCATGAGCTAGACCAATCACAAGCCCCTCATCTGATGCGGTGAAATCACCTCCGCCTCGCTTTTCAGTGAGGTAGAGATTACCGAACACCTGATCACGGATGCGGACTGGCACGCCCAAGAAGGAGCGCATCGGGGGATGGTTTGCCGGGAATCCCACCGACTGGGGGTGAGCATTCAGATCATGCAACCGCAGCGGCAGCGGCTCGCGTATCAGCAGCCCGAGAATCCCGCGGCCGTGAGGGTAATTGCCGATGTGCTGGATTGTTTTTGGATCGATCCCTTCCGTGATGAATTCGATGAGGTGGATTTCCTCAGTGGGCGACTGCGCGCTGAGGACCCCCAGAGCACCGTATCGAGCTCCGGCGAGGTCGCATGCGGCAGCGACAATACGGCGGAGGACGGCCCTGAGATCCAGCTCAGAGGAAATGGCGACTACCGCCTCGAGGATGCGCTCAGCGTCGCTCATCGCCGCCATGGTATCCCGACGCCTGGGATGCTACGGCGGGTGCGCGTGGTGCATGTGGAGAGCTTCACTCGCCTCTTCGGCGTCCACAGGATGTGACTAAGGTCGCCCGGCCGCATGCCGTCGTGCCCTGGCATCTAACAAGTCTTCGCGACAGTCTTGTCCTTAGTGAAAACAGCATCCACCAAACAGTCACAGGACGGGCGGCCGCGCGAAGTATCAGGAAACCGCATCCTCGATGCCCTCCCAAGTGACGTGCGCGAACAGGTCTTCGGTCAGCTGACCCCGATGTCGCTGAAAAGCCGGACGGTGGTCTTTCACTCTCGTCAGGTGCTCACACACGTTCACTTTCCCGTCAGCGGCGTGATTTCCCTGGTGACCCCGTTTGACGACGGCAGCAGCGTTGAGGTCGCCACTATTGGCAACGAGGGCATCGTTGGCGTGCCGCTGATCGAGGGAGGGTCACTCGCGGTGCGGGCGATCGCGCGGGTTGCAGGCACGACGCTGCGCATGAACACAGCGACCTTCTTGGCGGAGCTCGGCAAGGGAGGGGTTCTCGCAGTCTTGGTGCAGAACTACACGCAAGCCCTCTTCGGTCAGATCTCCCAGGCAGCAGCCTGCAACCGGTTGCACTCCAATGAGCAACGGCTGAGCCGTTGGTTACTGATGAGTCACGACCGTGTTGGGACCGACGTGTTCCACATCACCCATGAGTCAATCGGTCAGACACTCGGCTCACGCCGACAAACTGTCTCGCTCTCCATGGGACTGCTTCAGGCGGCGGAGCTGATCCGCTACCGCCGAGGAAGGGTCACGATTCTTGACCGCCTTGGATTGGAAAAGGTGTCGTGCGAGTGCTACGCCGTGATCCGGGAAGTGCTCGAGCGGGCATAGCCCAGAAGAGGAGTCGCGTTCCGGGCCTTTCGGCGATTGCGACGAGGACCAATGGCACTGGCCTCTGCTGGCGTTCGATGGTGAAACTGGTCACATGCAAGAGGACGAAGAGCACGGAACATTTCGGTCTCTCCGTCGCGAGCGGCATGAATGCAGAAAGGAGCGACGGATATGTTGATAGCTGGCGTTGTTGTCGCCGCGGTCGTCTTGATCGGCGCTGTCTTCTTCGCGCTGTACCGTCCGTGGCAACTCAAGTGGGGTGCCACCCCCGAAGAGGTCGGCGAGGTCATGCCTGGTGATGAGGTTGTGGCGGCGCCCACGTTCAACGCCACGAGGGCCGTCACCGTCGACGCGAGCTCAGAGGCCATCTGGCCGTGGCTCGTGCAGATCGGCTTCGGGCGCGCCGGTTGGTACACCTACGACCTGCTCGACAACCTCGGCCGCCGTAGCGCGAAGCGCATCATCCCGGACCTCCAGCACGTCGAGGTCGGCGACCTCGTTCCCCTCGGACCAGGGGGCGACAGCGGAATGAGGGTGAAGGCATTCGAGCCGAACCGGTGGATGCTGTGGTGGGACCGGAAGCTCCATCTCACAACGTGGGCTTGGGCTCTGAATGCGATGCCCGATGGACGAACGCGGCTGCTGACGCGAGTGCGCACGCGTCTCTCTTGGCGTCACCCCATGACGGCGGTGTGGCTGGCCCTCATCGAAGTTGCCGATTTTCCGATGATGCGCAAGTGCCTGCTCGGCATCAAGTGGCGGGCCGAGGCTCGCACTTCGGGACTCACACCATGACGCGGCATGTCATCGTCGGTGCTGGACCGGTCGGCTGGCTCACGGCATCACTGCTGGCCGAGCGGGGTGAGAAGGTGCGTGTCATAACACGTCGAGGCGGCGGCCCCGATGATCCGCGCATCGAGCGGCTTCAAGCCGATGCAGCTGATCCAGACGCTCTACAAGCACTTGTTTCCGGGGCGGCGGTTCTTTACGATGCGGCGAGCCCCGCGTATCACCGTTGGGTTAGCGACTGGCCCCCACTGGCCGCGTCGCTGCTGGCCGCCGCGGAAACCAATGGCGCAGTGCTGGTCACGGCCAGCAACCTGTACGGGTATGGTCCCAGCGACCACCCGATGCGAGAGAGCGACCCACTGGCTGCGGCGACCGCCAAGGGGCGCGTGCGCGCGCAGATCTGGCAAGACGCTCTCGCGGCTCATCGTGAGGGTCGTGTTCGAGTCACCGAACTGCGCTCATCAGACTACTTCGGTCCACGCGTGGTTCTGAGTCAGTTGGGTTCACGAATAGTGCCCAGGATCCTCGATGTGAAGCCGGTGAGTGTCCTCGGAGACCCAGATCTGCCGCACAGCTGGACGTACATCGCGGATGTTGCGCGCGCTCTGGTCGTGCTCGGCTCTGACGAGCGCGCTTGGGGACGTGCTTGGCATACACCGAGCAATCCCCCGCTGTCGCAGCGCGAAATCATTGCAGCACTCTGTACAGCAGCCGGCGTGCGGGCGGCGCGGGTGCGCACAATCCCGTCGCTGGCAATGTGGGCGCTCGGTGTGTTCGTGCCTACCATCCGCGAGATCAAGGAGATCCGCTATCAGTTCGACACGCCATTCATCGTCGATTCATCGGCTGCGCAGACCACATTCGGACTGGCGCCTACGCCAATGCCTCAGGCATTGAATGACACGGTCAGCTGGTACCGCGAATTACGCATCACAAGGGAGCGAACCCATGGTCACCCACGCTACACAACTTAGATTCGACTCGGTGCGCCGCGACTGGGCCAAGCGCGTCCTGCGCATCGGGGGAATCATCCAAGTAAGCTTCGCTGGATTCTGGCTGGTCCGCGGGAGTCTCGCACTCGGAGGACCCTTGGGGACGGCGCTGGCGTCGGCCCTCCTGGCAACTGCGCTCGCGGTGCTTGTCTATGGGCTGACTGCGACCGCCGGTCTCACGCCGCGACCCCGGGGCACCGACGCTGCGCGCCTCGAGCGCTCGTTAACCATCGCAACGATCATCCAACTCGCTGCGTCATTCGTCGCGCCCTTAGTTGTCATCATGCTTGGCCGCGCGGATCTGGTGCTGCCCAGCATCGCGATCACAATTGGACCGCTCCTCCTCTGGCTTGACCACCGCCTTTGCATCCCTCGGTTCCGATGGGCCGGTTGGGCGCTTATCGTCGCACCCGTCCTCGTTGCTCTAGTCATCAATGGCTCGATGCTGAGCGCGGTCGTTGGCATCGGTGCCGGCGCCCTCCTATTCACGACCGCCACCATCGGCTTCCGGGAACTGGCACACGACCCGGCCTTGCACATGGCGCGGCAGCACCGGCGGGCCGCGAACCCGGCGCCCCTATGACCAGTCGGTAGCGTCGCGACTCTTCGCGCGGCGTCGACCCATGGACGCCGCCGCCTCAGCGCGCGCGACAAGCCGAGTCGCGACGCGCCTAAGAGGGTTTGCGAGGATCATCGAGGAACTGTGTTCAAGCGATTTTCACGCCGGGTTGCGGCGGCTGGCCTGGCCAGACGGCCGGTTGACAACGAACCCGTCCGCGACTCCGAGCTCGCTGCCCTTCCAGACACCGTGCAGCGCTACCTTCGTTTCATGGGTGTGGCGGGGCGCCCTCGAGACTGGTCTTTCCGAGCTCATTTCACCGGCCGCTTCCGCATGCGTCCCGGGCAGGGATGGATGCCGCTGGAATCCTGGCAGTACAACTCTGCCCTAGCGGTGGCGCGACTCTTCTACATGCGCTTGCGCGTTGCTGGCGTCGTGCCGATGTACGGGTGGGACACGTACGTTGGGGGGCGTGGGCGGATGCTCGGAAAAGTGCTCGGGCTTGTAACAGTCGCCGACGGGCATGGCGACGCGTTCGATATCGGCGAGCTCACGACGTACCTCAACGACGCGATTGTCATGGGGCCGTCAATGCTGCTCGGCCCGGCGACCTCATGGTCCGCTGTCGACGATCAGTCGTTTGACGTAGCGCTCAGTGACAGCGGCCGCACCGTTAGCGCTCGCGTCTTCGTGGACGACCGAGGCGCGCCTCAGAACTTCAGCACAAACGATCGGTTCGCCGCTCTGCCAGAAGGAATCAAGCGCGCCCGCTGGACGACGCCGTTGGAGGGCTGGCGCCTTGTGGACGGCCGTCCACTCCCAGCACGCGGCTCGGCCGTCTGGCATTTCGCCGATGGGCCCTTCCCTTATGCGGAATTTCGCCTACGCGACGACAGCGTCGCCCACAACGTCGCGCCGGGCGCCTGAGCGCAACCGTCCGCGACCGTAATGTGCGCGTAGCCCCTCTCCGCTGGCACGTCTGCGTAGCAACCTACCTTCAACCGCTCATTGGCTGCAGGCTACGCCGCGCCACACCACGCCGCGGTCCGTCTGCGGACGGCACCAGCGGGGGCGCCTAGCCTCCTTCTGGAACTTCCCTTATCCGGCTGTTCGGGAGCTGTGGCACAAGGAACTAGGGCCTTATTGGCTGTTTCCGAATTCAAAACCTAGCGCTGGGGAGAGAGGATTCGAACCTCGAAAATTCGCCCCAGCGCTGTGGCATGGAGTTCCCGGAGCCCGAGCGTCCGAGCCTCACTTATTTGCTGTCGCCGAGATGGCGACCTGGCGCTCGGGTCGAATCACCCCGGAGCGCGTCCACCGGGCGGCGAACTCCGAGTGTTCGAGCCCTTAGGCCTTCTCCTTTCTTCACGCCGCTCGAATACGGGGATTTGGGCTGATGAGTCTCGCGACTGTGTGCCGTCTGAAGACACGAGACGATACTTCGTTATTGGACCCGATACCGACCTCGGACCCGACATAAACCAACGGAGACCTGCCATGACGAGCGAGACCTCCAAGCGCACGGTTGTCGCAAACATCACACTGTCCCTCGACGGCCGCGTCGCCGGCCCCGGCGGCGACTACGACATGGGTTGGATCGTTCCCCACGCCGTCACCGACGGCGCCCGTGACCACATGATCAAGGTCACCACACCGGCGACGACAGTCCTGCTCGGGCGTAAGAACTACGAAGGCTTCAGCAGCTACTGGCCCAGCGTCGCAGAAGACGAAGCCGCCGATCCCCGAGACCGTGCCTTCTCAGCGTGGCTCAACGACGCAGACAAGGTCGTGTTCTCGACCACCTTGCAGGCCGCGGCTTGGCGAAACACCCGTATCGTGAACAACGATCCTGTCGCCGTTGTGGACGAGCTGCAGAATCAGCCGGGCGGAGACATCATCATCCTCGCCAGCAGCAGCATCATCCGCGCCCTACTGCGCGCCGACGCCCTCGATCGGCTCAGCATCACTCTTTGCCCGGAGATTCCCGGCGGCGGCGCCCACCTCTTCGACGAGCAGATTCCGGCATCGTCCTGGCGACTCCAGCATTACGCACCGACCGAAAGCGGAGCCATCTGCCTCGCGTACGATCGCGTCCGTTAACAGCTAACCCAGGCGACCACGTTCCGCGCTACGTCCGCGAGACGTTGCCAGGCAGAGGTGATGAATCCTCTCTCCCTCAGTGCGCGAAGCGCACAGCGGCGCGCAATAAAGCGCGCCGAGGATGAGGGTGAAGGCCGTCCGGCTCCGCCGGCGGCCGAGGGAGAAGGATCTGCATTCTCCCTGTTTGATGGAACGGGGTCCCCGGCCAATCGAGCAGATGTGCGTTGCACTGCGTGAGCGCGGCTGGCGAGATTGGCTGGGGAGAGAGGATTCGAACCTCGAAAATCCGCCTCAGCGCTGTGGCATGGAGTTCCCAGACCCCGAGCGTCCGGGCCTCACTTATTTGCTGTTGGCGAATTCCGCGACCGGAACTTCAGTCGAATGAGCATAACGGAGAGTCCCGTAGGCGCCGTGCTGCGAGAGGTTGAGACCTTCGGAAGGCGGCTGGCCGAGACCCAAGGAATCTCTGGGGATGCCCACGTGGATTGGGTTTCGTACGGGCGCGCAGCGCAGGACGCGCTCCGGAGAGGCCACGGCATTCCGCTGGTCGGCCCGTTCGTAACGGCGGAGCGGTCGGCGTACCTCGGTGCCGTTCCCCTCGGAA
>Ga0209526_10003824_pt1 | contig 10257 bp, 11 predicted proteins | sample JacPinW_OM2H0_M1_FD_188566 | JGI IMG/M metagenome (GOLD analysis project Ga0209526, IMG submission 188566) | Forest soil microbial communities from Algoma, Ontario, Canada - Jack Pine, Ontario site 1_JW_OM2H0_M1 (SPAdes) (version 2) | ecosystem: Environmental > Terrestrial > Soil > Boreal... | reverse complement strand
GAGCTGATGAAGCGGGGCGGCGTGATCCTGAGCACCGCGTCGATCGCCGGTCTCGAGGGCTTGCGCCAGATGGCCGCTTACTGCGCGGCAAAGGCCGGCGTGATCCTGCTGACCAAGTCGCTTGCGATGGAGTACGCGGAGCATGGGATTCGCGTCAACTGCATCTGCCCGGGATCGATCGAAACGCCGCTCTACGAGAGCGGCTTCGAAAATCTGACACCTGAAAAGCGCGCGCGAGCGCATCAGATGTTCGCTGCGATGCATCTTTTGGGGCGTGCCGGAGAGCCCGACGAGATTGCGCGGGTCGCGCTGTTTCTTTGTTCACAGGACGCATCTTTTATCACAGGGCAGGCCGTAGTCGTGGACGGCGGTTATACGGCGGGTCATCGAATGATAAGACTGTCCTAAAAGGAGACACGGAATGATGAGACTGTCCTGAAAGGAGACACGAACGATTTGAAAGCGAAGAGTCAAGATAAATTTCACCAACATTGATCGCAAATTGATCGCAATTCGATGGTTTGTCTGCGTGCGTGGATGTACAATGTTTGTGTGAGTTGGCTGCTGCGATGATGCATCTGGCATGGGGCCGGCACTGCAGGGAGGGGCTCATCGCCACGGATCGAAGGAGAATGAAATGTCTGCCGTAGTTTTTACCCTGCTGTTCGGCTTGCTTTCGGGAATCGCCGGCTTCGTCGGAAGCGCATCGTTCGAAACGGTCCTGATGCTGGGACTGCTCGGGCTTATGCACTTGAGCGTCGTCGCCGGGCGCCGCGCCAACGAAAAGATCCTCCGAGAAGATATACAACGATAACAGCCGCGCGAGCGGGAGTGCTTCATGTCGTCGCGATGCCGATCGGCAACGCCGCCGACCTGAGCCCGCGCGCGCTCGCTATTCTGGCGGACGTAGATTTAATCGCTTGCGAGGACACGCGGCGAATTGGACCGCTGCTTGCCGCACACGCGATCCGCACGCCCACGCTCAGCTACTTCGAACACAATGAGGAACGCCGCGCGCCCGAGCTCGTCGAGCGGATGCGCCGCGGTGCGCGAATCGCGCTGGTGACTGACGCAGGTACGCCCGCCATTTCCGACCCTGGCTTCAGGCTCGTGCGCGAGACGCTCGACGCTGGAATCCGGGTCGGCGCGATTCCGGGTCCTTCAGCCGTGGTCGCGGCGCTTTCGGTCGCCGGTCTGCCCACCGACCGCTTCAGCTTCGAGGGCTTCCTGCCCTCCAAACCCGCCGCTCGCCGAAACGAGCTAAAATCGCTCGCCCGCGAACAGCGCACGATGGTCTTCTTCGAGGCCGCGCGCCGGCTTGGCCCGGTGCTGACGGATATGGCCGAGATTTTCGGGGGCGGGCGCGAGGCTACGGTCGCTCGCGAGCTCGGCAAGACCTACGAGGAGGTGGTGCGTGCGAGCCTGGCAGAGCTGGCGGCGCGCTTCACAGCCAATCCGGCGCGCGGTGAGGTCACGATGGTCGTCGCTGGCCTGGGCCGCGACCAGAGCGCGCAAGACACCCGCGGCACTGACAATTCGACTGCGGCGTCGGCGCTGACGATCGAAATGCTGTGCGAGGCTGGGCTTTCGCTCAAACAGGCCAGCTCGGTGATGGCGCGGCTGGGCGGGCGCCGCCGGCGCGAGATCTATCAGGACGCACTCGCGTCGCGGCGGACACGCCAAGATGACAATGAAGGCGATTAGTGACGATTAGGCGCGTCGCGCCGCCCTTCGGCTGTTGATTCGCGGACTGACGCTGCTTGAAAGCCGGGGGTTGGTAGGCTTGAATGCCGCCAGGGATGGCGACGACGGGCAAAGCGGGTGCTAATAAAGCTCCCGAAGGCGGTGCGCAACCGGCGCCGGCGACGGTGCTGGTTATCCACGGACCAAATCTGAATCTGCTCGGCCAGCGCGAACCGGAGATTTACGGCCACACACGCCTTGGCGACATCGACCGTTCGCTCAAGCAGTTGGCCCGCGAGCTGGGCCTCAAGGTGGAGATTTTCCAGTCGAACAGCGAAGGGGCAATCGTGGATCGAATCCAGCGGGCCCGTGGACGCGCACGCGCGCTGGTAATAAACCCGGCAGCCTATACCCATACCAGCGTGGCGATCCGAGACGCGATAACCGCCTGCGACCTGGCAACCATCGAAATCCATCTCTCCAACGTTTACAGGCGCGAGCCGTTTCGCCATCACTCGACCATCGCCGACATCGTGGTCGGCCGGATCATGGGATTCGGCGCCGAGGGCTACCTCATGGCGCTGCGCGCGGCCAAGCGGTTGATAGAGGCGCAGCACCGCGCCGCCGGCGCCTGACGCGCATCGCCTTTCCGGCGTAACGCATGAAAGCCCGGACCGTATCCTTTGGAGCGTCGATGGAACTGCGGGAAATAAAGGCTCTGCTCGCTCTGATGCGCGACTTCGGGCTGAGCGAGCTTGAAATTGAAGACAAGAAGGGCAAGGTGCGCCTGGTGCGCGCGGCCAATTCAGCCGACGAACGTCATACGGCTGCGGCCGGTGCTCCCAGAGGCGCGGTACGCGCAGCCGCCAAGGCTGCGGCAGGTCTTGGCGGCCCAGTCTCGGACGCGCGGCCCCCTGCAGCGCCTGAGCTCGGTCCCGGTCACCGCTACGTGCAAAGCCCGATGGTGGGCACGTTCTATCGCGCGCCATCACCCGACGCCGATCCCTTCGTGGAGGAAGGGGACAGCGTGCGCAAGGGCACCCCGCTATGCATCATCGAGGCGATGAAGATGATGAACGAGATCGAGGCCGAGATTGGTGGTAAGGTAGTGCGGATACTTTGCGAGAACGGCCAGCCCGTCGAGTATGGGCAGCCCTTGATGGTAATCGAGGCCGGCTAGCGCTGCGCCTCAAGTAAGCAACCGCGCGATGTTCGAGAAACTGCTGGTCGCCAACCGCGGCACGATAGCCATCCGGATAATCCGCGCCTGCCGCGAGCTGAACATCGCGACGCTGGCGATCTATTCGACCGCCGACAAGGACGCTTTGCACGTGCGCATGGCCGACGAAGCCGTTTGCATCGGGCCGGCCGCGGCCGAGGACAGCTACCTCAACATCCCCGCGATCATCAGCACCGCGCTGACCTATGGCGCCGACGCCGTCCATCCCGGCTACGGCTTTCTCTCCGAGAACGGCGACTTCGCCGAGGCGTGCCGGCGTTCGGGCTTGCATTTTGTGGGGCCGCTCGCACGTCACATCCGGCTGATGGGCGACAAGCCGCGCGCGCGTCGTATCATGACCCGCGCCGGCGTGCCGGTGCTGCCCGGCAGTGAGGGCAAGGGCGTGACCGAATTGCGTGAGGCGCAGGCCGACGCCCGGCGGCTCGGCTTCCCGGTGCTGATAAAGGCGGCGGCGGGCGGCGGCGGCAAGGGGATGCGCGTGGCGCGCGACGAGAAGGAACTCACCCGCCTGTTCGCGCTCGCCCGCGCCGAGAGCGAGGCGGCCTTTGGCTCGCGCAAGATGTACCTGGAGAAGTACCTGGAGCACGCGCGACACGTCGAATTTCAAATCCTCGCCGACACTCATCGCAACGTTATTCACATGGGCGAGCGCGACTGCTCGATCCAGCGCCGCCATCAGAAAGTGCTCGAAGAGGCGCCGTGCCCGGTGATGACGGCGCGGCTGCGCGAGAAGATGGGCCGCGCGGCCGTACGCGCGGCCACCGTCGTCGGCTACTCCAACGTCGGCACGGTCGAGTTCCTGCTCGCCCCCGACGGCAACTTCTACTTCATTGAGATGAACACGCGCATCCAAGTCGAGCACGGGGTGACCGAGATGGTGACCGGGGTCGACCTGGTGCGGGAGAGCCTGGCGCTCGCGATGGGCGACCGGTTGCGCTTCAAGCAGCGCCAGGTCGCGATCAACGGCGCGGCGATGGAATTTCGCATTTATGCGGAGGACCCGGACACCCATCTGCCTTCGCCCGGCGTGGTGTCGAATCATCACGCGCCCGGGGGGCTGGGTGTGCGGGTCGAATCTGCGCTGTACGATGGCTATCGCGTCCCGGTGCAGTATGATCCACTGATCGCCAAGCTGATCGTGCATGCCGGCGATCGCGCGGGAGTAGTTACGCGAGCGCGGGCGGCGCTGCGCGAGTACCTCGTCGACGGCATCAAAACCAATATTCCGCTTCATCTACGGATTCTCGATGATCCTGATTTTTTGCGCGGCGAGTTCGCCACGGATTTTCTAGGCCGCTTCGAGCGCGAGGCGCAGCCCGCCGAGGCCGCCCGCGCCGCCGGGCGCTGAGCCGCGATTCGCTCCCATCCCAACAGGCACTCCATTATGAACACGAACGTACGGTCCGGGTTTTTGCTGCTTGCCGCGCTGTTCGCGCTCGGCGGGCCCGGTGCCGCATCGGCGCGCAACGGGTACGCCGCAGATTTACCGTCGGCGGGGTCGAATCTGCTCACTCCGCAATCGGGCGCTCCCGCGGGCGAGGCGCCCAAGGCCGAGATCGCCGAGCCGGTCTATAATTTCGGCACCGCGCTCAGCGGCCCGCCGATCCAGCATGTCTTTATGATCAAGAACAGCGGCAATGCGCCGCTTGAGATCAGGAACGTCAATACGTCGTGCGGATGCACGGCCGCCAAGCCGAGCAAGACCATCCTCGCGCCGGGCGAGGTTTCGACCATCGCAGCCTCCGTGGACACGCGCTTCGAGCAGGGCCATAGCCTCTCCGTGGTCACCTTGACCACCAACGATCCCGGCAATGCGTCGCTTCAGCTCAAGCTGGAGGGGGTGATCAAGCCGCAGGTGACGGCCCAGCCGGTGGACATCGACTTCGGCGGCGTGCATCACGGCGCCGTGGTCGTCCGCGATGTCGTAGTGAGTGACATGATGGGCGGCAAAGGGTTCGCGCTTAAGTCAGTGAAAAACGAGAGCTCTTACATCAAGGTGACTGAGTCGGCGCGCACTGACGGCAAGCCGGGCGCGTTGCTGCACGTGGCTCTGTCGCCGGCGATGCCACCCGGGCCGATCAGCGACACCGTGCGGATTGAGACCAGCCGCGCGCCGCTCAGAGTCGCGATTGTCGGCGTGGTAACAGGCGATCTAATCGTGAAACCGAACCAGGTCTCGTTCGGCATCCTGCCGCATCACCAGGGCGCGGTGCGGATCGTGCGGCTTACCAACCAGGGCAACCGCACCATAAACGTGCTCGGCGTGGAGAGCACCAGCAATAGCGTGGTTGCCGAGGTCGCCCCGGTGACGCCGGGCAAAGAATACAAAGTGACGGTGGCGCTGAGGCCAAACACTCCCGACGGCCAGATCCGGGGAGCGCTGACCATCCGCACCGACGACCCCCAACAGGCGACGCTGACCGTGCCGTACTATGGGATCGTTGGGTCGTTTCGGAGCTAGATTCGTTAAAGTTTGGAGAATTTGAGCAGTTCTGCAGCGATTAGCACTTGTTTCGACGCTTTAACGACCCATATACTTATCGGTAGCGGCCGCGAAGCGCCCGCAGGCGCTCCGGGCCTCAAAGGCTGCCGATGGGCGTATCCAAACTGCTGGAGCCGTTTCGCCGCGCACGCGCGGCGATTGTCGGCTTCGCAGTCGGCCAGCTAACCAAACCCCTCAAACGCTATACGCTGGTCTATCCCAACGACCTCGCGGAACTGAAACGGCAGATTCGCAAGGGCGACGTTATCTTGGTCGAGGGCAACGAGCGCATCAGCGAGGTCATCAAGTACCTGACGCAGAGTTCATGGTCGCATGCGGCGCTTTACGTCGGCGACGAGGCGATCAAGCGGGACCCCGAGTTACGCTTAAAGCTCGCCCAGGAATATGGCGAAGAAGCCAACTACATGGTGGCCGAGGCGCTGGTAGAGAGCGGCGTCGTACTCACGCCGTTGGCCAAGTACCGTGACTTCAACATCAGGTTGTGCCGGCCGTACCGGCTTTCCGAGACCGACCTTAGAGTCGTCCTCGACGAGGCGCTGGCGAGCGTCGGACACATGTACGATCTCAAGAACATTCTTGACCTCGCCCGCTACTTTCTGCCCGTGAGCCTGGTACCGCCGCGCTTTCGTCGCACGGCCTTGCGCTTCGGCAGCGGCGACCCGACCCGAGTCATCTGCTCGAGCATGATCGCCGAATGCTTCGGTCGGGTTCGATTCCCAATCGTGCCAAAGGTCGAGCCGATGCCGGTCGATTATCCGATCGTTCAGCGGGCGCCGCGACGGTTGGGCAGATTGATATCGAAGCCCATCCACCTTCCGGCCGGAATTTATCACATGATTTCACCGTCGTTGGTCACGCCGCGCGACTTCGACCTCTCGCCGTACTTTGAGGTGATCAAGTTCAACCTCATCGCCGGTGCGCGCTTCGACTACCGCAAGATCATCTGGGCCGACTATGATACCGACGAATCCGCCAAGCTGGAGAAGGCCGGCTGACGGGGCTTGTGCGGCGCGCGCCGGGTCTGCGATAAGTAAGGAGATCAGGAGCGCCGCGCTGTGTTGAAGGCAGTGGCCGGGCCCTGGCGAATCATGGACGGTACTGTGTGCATGAGCAGCCGCGAACTTTTAGAGAAGGCGATAGCCAGAATTTTGCATCGCCACTGCAACTTCGGCTGGGCGCACTACTACATCCCGAGCGAGAAGTTTCCTAGCCTTATTGAAGAACTGGTTGAAGTGGCGAGTCCCGCCGGACAGGTGAGCCACGAGGAACTGGTGCAATTCTTCCTGCGCACGCAGCGGTTGAGCTCCGCCCAGGAGCGCGCCGCCAGGTTCGAAGAGGAATTCGCGATCTACCGTCGCGGCTGACCGTCCACCTCCGCAAGCCGGGAAATCCCGAAGATCATCGGGCGGCGTCGCTCTGGCCTAGCGCATCAATCGTGGCGTGGGGGGCGCTCGCACCGCGCGTCCCGCGGTACAAGCGCTCCCCATGCTCTGCTAGGATAACCGGCACCCGGCGCGGGCAGCCGAAGCTCACGCATCGACCGCCTGCGCGGGGCCATCGATTCTCCCACGGAGGTTTCATCCGACGATGCCAATCAAGCAGGCAGAGCCGCCGCAGGCTCACGAGATACTCAAGAGCAATCCCGACGCGATCTACCTCGACGTGCGCACCGAGTCCGAATTTGCCCAGGGCCATCCTGCAGGCGCAATCAATGTCCCCGTGGTCTTCATCAAGGGACCGGGCCAGATGGAACTCAACGGCGAATTCGTCGATGTGGTGGCTAAGCTGCTACCGCACGAGAAGAAACTGGTGGTCGGATGCCTTGCGGGCGGGCGGTCGCAGCGCGCATGCGAACTGCTGGAGGCGGCCGGTTACAGCGACCTCACCAACGTGCGCGGGGGGTTTGGCGGTGCACGCGACGCTTCAGGCCAGGTCGTGGTGACGGGATGGCGCGAGGCAGGACTGCCAGTCTCGACCGAGGTTGGTGACAACAGCTACCTTGCGCTGCGAGGAAAGGCCGGCCTCTAGTTCGCAGGCGTGGACGCGCACGGGGTTACCCCGATGGCGATTCGGTTGACACGGATTTACACGCGCAGCGGTGACCGCGGCCTGACCGCGCTGGTCGGCGGCGCGCGCGTGCCCAAGGATAGCGCCCGCCTGGAAGCTTACGGCGCCATCGACGAACTCAACTCCGTCGTCGGCATCGTGCGCAGCTATCTCCCCGGTTACAAACGCCGCTTCGGCAAGGATTACGGCTGGTACTCCGAGAGCCTGCGGCGCATCCAGAACGAGCTATTCGACGTCGGCTCCGAGTTGGCGACGCCGCCGCCGGCGGAGTACGTCGGGATGCACAAGATGAGTGCTGCCGAAGCCAAAAAGCTCGAGGAGGAGATGGACCGAATGCAGCAGGAGCTGAAGCCGCTCAACTCTTTCACGCTTCCGGGCGGCGGCCTGCTCAACGCATTTCTGCACCAGGCGCGCACCGTATGCCGGCGGGCCGAGCGAGTATGCTGGGCGCTGAGGCGCGTTGAGCCAATCAACGACCATCTCATGGTTTACGTCAACCGTCTGAGCGACCATCTGTTCGTGCAATCGCGATGGGTTGCCAAGCGCCTCAAGGAACCCGAGTTCCTGTGGGACCGTGGGTTGCGAATCGATCCGCGCGCGGCAGCGATGGCCAAACGGCGGGCGGTCACAGGGGCCGATGGCGGGAGCGGCAAGGGTAAGGGTGCGTCCCGCCGCGGCGACGGCTAGATCTGAATTGCGGCGAGAATCGAAGTTGTCACGCATATCGAAATTGTCGCGCGAGTACAAATTGTCGTGCAAAGGTGAATTGTCGCGATAGAGCGCGTCTCGGGAGAGAAACCTCGATGGCGGAATCGGAGCGGCTCGTACTGCATCAGGCCCAGGTGGGTCCGATGGCCAACTTCGTTTATCTCATCGGCGACCCGGTGACCCGCAAGGCCGCGGTGGTCGACCCCGCATGGGACGTCGACAAGATTATCAAGTGGGCCGAGCGCTACGGGATGGAAATCGAGCACATCCTGATTACCCATTATCATCCCGACCATCTCGGCGGCAGCATGATGGGGATGACGATCGAAGGCGCGGCGCGGATGCTCGAACGGGTGAAGGCCAAGGTCTACGTCAACAAGGAAGAGGCCGAAGGCACGCGAAAGGTGGCCGGGCTCAGCGACTCTGACCTGGTCAAGATGGACGCTGGCGACACGCTCAAGGTCGGCAACCTGACGATTTCTTTTCTCCACACGCCCGGCCATACGCCGGGGTCGCAATGTTTTCTGGTCGAGGGCAACCTGGTTTCGGGCGACACCCTGTTTGTCAATTCGTGCGGGCGCGTGGACCTGCCCGGCTCAGACCCCGAGGCGATGTACTACAGTCTAAATCGAACGCTGCGCAGCTTGCCCGACACCACGGTGGTGTATCCGGGACACGCCTACTCATCTGAGTCGAGCACGACCATCGGCGCACAGAAACGGAGCAACATGTACATGCGCTTTCCCAACCTCGACGACTTCCTCGACGCGATGGGTTACAGCCGCCGCTAAATCATTCTGCCGCCTATTCATTCTGTTCCCTATTCAGGGATGCAAGCGCGCGCGCCCGCGAGAGCGGCCGCTCGAACCTAGCCCTTTTTTCCGTCGCGAAGGGTAAACTTGACCGGCGATGCCTAAGAATCTCCAGCGCGCGCGGGCGGAAATCGAGAAGCTGCGCGAGCAGATCAACCATCACAACTACCTCTATTATGTCCTCGACGGCCCGGAGCTGACCGACGCCGAGTACGACACCCTGATGCGCCAGCTCGAGACTCTCGAGACCGAGCATCCCGAACTCCTCACTCCCGATTCGCCCACCCAGCGCGTCGGCGCCACGCCGAGCGAAAAATTCGCCATCGTGGTCCATCGCCGGATGATGATGTCGCTCGCCAACGCGATGGATGCCGAGGAGATGCGCGAGTTCGACCGGCGCATCAAACGCTTGCTGCACAACGAGGGCGATATCGAGTATGTTGCCGAGGTCAAGCTCGATGGCCTCGCGGTCGAGCTGGTCTACGAGGACGGTCGGCTAACCGTGGGATCGACCCGCGGCGACGGAGTCAATGGCGAGGACGTGACCCAGAACATCCGCACGATCAAGAGCGTGCCGCTGCGCCTGATGCATCCGGCGCACGGCGGCGTGCCGCATCTCCTCGAAGTCCGCGGCGAAGTGATCCTGCCGCGGCGCGCTTTCGAGCGGCTCAACCAGGAGCGCGTCGCGGCGGGCGAGCCGCCGTTCGCCAATCCGCGCAACGCCGCGGCTGGGTCGCTGCGCCAGCTCGACTCGCGCATCAGCGCGGCGCGCCCGCTCGACATCTTCTGCCATACGCCGGGCGAGATCGAGGGTGTGCGCTACCAGAGCCAGTGGGAATTTCTCCAGGGAATCAAGTCGCTGGGGCTCAAGGTGAACCCGCTGACGAAAATATGCCGTAGCGTCGACGAGGTGCTGGAATATCACACGCAGATTTCCGAGCAGCGCCATCAACTTGACTACGAAGCCGACGGCGTGGTCGCCAAGCTCAATTCGCTAGCGCTGCAGGAGCAGCTCGGCGAAGTGTCGCGCTCACCGCGATGGGCGGTTGCGTTCAAGTTCAAGGCCCAGCAGGCCGAGACCCGGGTCAACAAGATCGCTGTGTACGTCGGACGGATCGGGTCGCTCACGCCGGTCGCCCAGCTCGAGCCGGTGGCGCTCGCCGGGGTCACGATTTCCAATGCCTCGCTGCACAACCTTGACGAAATCCGGCGCAAGGATGTACGCGAGGGCGACACGGTGCTGA
>Ga0209526_10003822_pt1 | contig 10261 bp, 7 predicted proteins | sample JacPinW_OM2H0_M1_FD_188566 | JGI IMG/M metagenome (GOLD analysis project Ga0209526, IMG submission 188566) | Forest soil microbial communities from Algoma, Ontario, Canada - Jack Pine, Ontario site 1_JW_OM2H0_M1 (SPAdes) (version 2) | ecosystem: Environmental > Terrestrial > Soil > Boreal... | reverse complement strand
GTCGACTATTTGATGCGCCGCAGCGGCGAGGCTTGGCTGATTGCCGATATCTACCTCGATGGTGCGATCAGCGAGGTGGCGACCCGCCGTTCCGAATTCGCCGCCATTCTGAAGAGCCAGGGTATCGACGGCCTGATCACGGCATTGAACCGCAAGGCCGACATGCTGACCGGAACCACCGCCAAGGCGTTCTAGTATCAACAACGCCTCGCGCCCCTAGCAGCCTGTCTCTTTCGCGTTACGCGCGAGAGATAACATCCTCCGCCTGAAAATGCAGGCAGGATTCAGGCCGGCCAACAACCTGTGGTTTCGCCTCGGATGATCATCGGCCCGAGTTCGACCGCTCTCGGCATTCATTAGCGTTATCTGCTCATGTTCCATCGTGAATAGCCCGATGCCACGCGGAGGTTGTCGAGGACCCTTCCTCGGCCGCGTTTCGAATTCAATGCTAACTTAGCACATAGTTACGAAGTTGTCAATTTATTGACGCGCCGCGAATGCGCCACGGGGTGAGGAGCATCGCGGACAGTTTCAAGCACTCGCGCGGCGGCAGCTCGCGGACGCCGAAGACAATACGCTCCACCTGGGCGCGGGGAAGCCGCGCGTAAGTGCCGAACAGCCTGTCCCAAACGGAAAAGACAGCGCCGAAATTGGTGTTCTGCTCGTCGTATGAGATCGAGTGGTGGATCAGGTGCAAGTCGAGGGTGATCACCACCGGCTGCAAGAGCCGCTCCAGCCATTCGGGCAGTCTAGTGTTGCCGTGCGTAGCGGCAGCGGCGGCGAATACGGTCAGCCCGTGGCTCACCACCACGACGACGGGGATGTCGAGCGCCAGCACCGCCAGCCAGTAGAACGCCGCAGCGATTAAATACTCGATCGGATGGTGGCGCACCGAGGTCGTCACATCGACGTCGGGGTCGGAGTGATGCAATGCGTGGAAACGCCAGAGAAGCGGCACCGCGTGCTGACAGCGATGTACGGCGTAGTTCAAAAAATCGAGCAGCAGAAAGGCCGCCCCAAAGCTCAACCAGGGGTCGGCAATCGGCCAGGAGGGCAAGGCTACGCCGAGTGCTGTTGCAAGCTGTGGCCGAAAGGTGTCCGGCGGCGCGAAGATGAAGGCGGCGAGGACAATATTGAAAAGCCAGAACCCGATATTGCCGAGCCGGCGCCGCAAGGCCGGAAACTCTCGCCGCCGCCGCGGCTGGCATAATTCCCACAGGGCGACGGCGAGTAGGCTGCCAACGAGCACGAGGAGGGTCAAGTGTACCCCCTCGCGCGTTCTAGGTACTGCATCATGCGTGCCGGGTCTCCGGCACCCGTTTTCACAGCTTAGGACAGACACTCGTAGACACCCCAGGGAGCGCCGCCGAAAGGAGCGCCTCGCCAGTGGTCGCGATCGAATAGTACGCTCCGACGGCAGGAACCAACGCCTGTCCGTTACCGTTCTGCGGCAAGCTGGCGCACAAAGCCAAAGTAGAGGGCGGGGGTGTGCATTTGTTGGTTGGAGTGCATGTGGGAGGAGGCCCCAGCGGCCCTGCCGTGGGGGCGATCCCGATGGACGCTCCGCTGGGCAAAACTGTCCCGAGATCGTCGAGAAGGAAGGCCGTAAAGAGCCCGATGTTGATCGGGCCGGGGAGGGCTTTTTGTGCAATGGGGTCGGTGTGCAGGGAGCTGTAAAAATATGCCGGGTCGGTGTTGGGCGGCGGAGGCGTGCACGGGGTTGGTGAGCATCCGGTTGCGCCAGTGACGAGAAGCGGAATCGCCACTTCAAAGATTGCGTGCCGCTCCTTCGAAGTCGGCGACGGGCCGAAGACGACCGCGCAGTTCACTCCAATTTGATCCGGAGCTATCCCCTTCGGCCATAGGGCACTTACGACGGTGCTGGCTGAGCACGGCGCGTTGCCGGTCGCCGGAACCTTGAAGTTCAAAGTCGCGGAGACGGGAGTTTCGGTAACCACATCGCTGCTCAAAGTGGTCAACGGCAGCAGGAATTTGGCGAAGGTTTGGCCGCGCGGAGGGTTCGCGTCGGTCCGCGAGAGGTCCTCGTAGAATAAAAAGAGCCTATCGGGGACAGTGCCTCCCGGACTCGTGGCGAATCCAATGCTCGATGCCGTTACCGCGTAAAGAAAGGTATCTGCATTAGAGTCGTAGAGCTGCGTTGCCGCGGCTATTCCCTGTTTGTTATTCTTATCGTTATTGTTGTTCTCGTTGTTATTATGGTTGTTATTGCTTGCGCTGATGAAGGCGAGCGGCGTCAGGGTCTTCAATAGGTCGGATAATTTCGGCGAGGTCGTAGAGTCGAGCGGGAAAGGTGTCGGGACGAACAGGGCCTGAGGGACCACAGCCGGATTGCCTGCGTTGACGTTGCTCCCCGCGGCAATATCGTTTTGGGCCGCGACCATCTCGGGCGGGGAAAGTCCGAGCGCGGCGGCCTCCAGGATTGCTTGGGTTACCGTGGGGAGCTGGGGACAGGGGTTCATGTTCAGCAGCTTACAGAACCCGCTCGCACCATCAGGCGGACCGATGATTGCCTGAATGGTCCCCAAACTATCGCCGCCGTCGCCCGCCCACGCCGCCTCGGCGCCATACATCCAGATGGCGGCGGACACACTTGCAAGCCAAGAAATTGCTGCGGGTCGGACTGTTAGAGGCATAGCGTGCTCGCCCTTTCCAAAGTTAACGGAGGCGTGACCTATTCAACTCGTTCAGCGGAACCTACCAAACCTTCGTATCAGATCGTAACAATTTGTTTGGTTAACGCGAAAAATGCCGAATTCTTGTTGATTTCTGTTACCGTTATGAGAGACTTTGGCACGCTCCTGGCATCGTTGCTGGCGAAGGAAATATCGCCCTGCGAATTGGACCAGGTGTGAAACAGTTCACATGCGATCGGAAAAAAGCTGGGCAATTTGCCGCATCCCCTGCAGGGAGACGAAAGATGAGGGATTTCAGGTGGCATCGGAGCCGTGCGTTGCGGCTTTTCTTCTTAGGGGCGACATGCCTCGCGTCGGGCGCGGCGCTTGCCGCGTCGGTCCCGGTCACCAAGTTTATTACTGTTCAGCCGTGGGATATGTGTTCACCGATCTGCGCCCCCTTCAACACGACGAGCCAGATCGGCAAACCGACTACCCAGAACAGCACCACAAACCCGATCGGTTTTGTCTATAACTATACGGATAACACCGGCAAGAAAGTCTACATCGACGTTACTCGGGCATTTTTGAACCAAATTGGCGTCGACGTCATATGGCTACCGATGAAGCAGTACCCCGGGTCGAGTGGCCAGCCGGCTTTCCCGGCCTTGAGCGTCGTAACCAACAATACGGCCTGCGGCATCTCGGGGAACGGGACCCCCGCGACCGGGCTTCAGAGCTGCGATTTTCTGAAACTCTCGCAGCAGCCCTGCATCTCCAGGTTCCCGAACCCGAGCCCGGCGTGCGCGATCGCTTCGCCGTTGTCCTCGCCGGCGACTGTGATCAACATGTTTTTCGTAACCCAGCTCAACCCGCCGTCGGGCCAAACGGGGGGCCAGCTCTATGGCTTCAGTTGGGTCGACAACAACGGGGTCGCCATCGGATCGAACACTTTTTTCCCGCCCGCTCCGCTGACACCCCTCGTCGACGTGATTGCGCATGAGCTCGGCCATAATCTCGGCCTCGACCACATCCACTGGGGTTCCGGGCCCTACAACCCCATCACGGTCGACCCCGAGGGAGGGGCTCTGCAGGGAACTCCCTCGACCACCATCGTCGGGGAGTGTGATTCAGGCTATCCGGCTTGCATGGCTAATCTGATGACGGCCGGGAACCTGCGGACCACACCGACAGTCAACTGCGTGGCTGTCTCAAATCCGCCGCTGCCGGGGCAAACCGCATGCCCGGGCGCGCCCTCGCTGGCAAATGGAACGGCCGATCAGCTGACCACAAAGGCCGAGCAATGGACGGGTCTCCCCGTATCGCAACAGTTCGTGGTCACCGATCCCAGCGGGTTCCTCCAGCCGATTCCGGAATCGACGACGACGGTGAGCGTTCCGGCGAATAGCAATACAATGACCGTCAGCATAACCGGCGGCGCCACCGGCGGGACACAGGAGACACTGCTGGAGTGGGTGTTTTTGCTTCCCTCGACGTCGCCCCTAAAGCTCAACAGCCAATTCCACACTATCTCGCAATCTCGACGAAATCTTCTCCAGGACTGGGAACTCGATCCGGATAGTGATAATGCTCCCAATAAGACCTATGCCATGGGATCGCTGTACGACCTATGCAACGCGCCAAACTCGGAGTGTCTAATCGTCGAGTTCAATGTTCCCGGGTTCGCCGCGACCGATAAGATCACGTTCTCGAAGGGCTTCACGACGACCCTCACCAACGCACAGCTATGTGGCGCAACAATCACCTCGATATTCAGCCATGGCTATATGACGACGAGCCAGCTCAGCTGCCCCGGTGGCGTCGTTCCCCCCGGCGGCCTGACGGCGAGTTCGTTGATCCCGGACCTGACGGCTTCGGACATAGTCACGCCGCAGATCGTCAACCAAGCTGCGTTCAACGCTGTCGCCTCGCTTAACCAGCCATGCACGCTGGGCAGCCAATGCCCAAACCCGGAGAACACAGGGGTCTCGGACGCCAAAGTCAGCGAAGAGAAACAGATATGCTACTTCCATGGCCAGCCCGTGCCATGCCCATAGCAGGACACTGCACCGGGTCGGAGAGCCGCTCTCGCCGAAACCCCCGTCGGTGGAGAACCGTGCTAGGCCGGAGTCGCGCGTTTTCGCCTGAGAGCGAGTGGGCGTGCGGCCCGGTCGAGCTGGTCCGATTCCCGCAACGACCAAGTGCGGCCTGAGCAGCCGACCGCAAAGCCATACGGCTACTAGCTGAAGCGGTTCCAGATGTCGTCGGCAAATGCGCTGGCCGCGGCCATTTTGTCAGGACATTTTGCGACGGCGGATTACACGCAGGCCAGAAAGCGCTATGGCCAGCAATGCGAGCGAAGAAGGTTCCGGGACCGTGGATGCCACCGCGGTAAAAGTCGATGAGCCCACGACGACCGCCAGATTAAAGAAGCCTCCGGTTACTGGGAAAAATATAGGCGCGCTCCAAATAGCCGTGTCGGTTATCGGCCCGATTGAGCTCTTCAAGTCGTATGTTGCGAACGCAACATTGGCAGTATCGAGTATATCGAAGCCGCGGGTCACATCTGCGAAGCCGCCGCTAGCGGCGGAGGGGGGCGATTGGGAGGAAAAGACTTCCGTCCCCGGATTGGTGAATGTCGCCGGGGGACCCCCGTTCACACTTACTGTAACTGTCCCGAAATTCTCGAAGAGCGGCGATGCGCCCGTGACGTGACCTGTATCATTGGTCATCCGCAGCAATACGGTGGCGCTGGTAAACCCATGGTTCGCCGTACAGTCAGCCGTGGTCGTACCGCCCAGGCAGCCCGAGCCCGTGGCTTGCTCGGTATAAGTGATCGGAACGGCTAGCGAGGGGGCTGCGACGCACATCGCGCCTGCGATGCCCAGAGCCAATGTCGTCTGAAAGTTCTTCTTGCGCATGGATACCGCTCCCTTGTCCGCTCGGCCATTAACCAGTAAATCCGGTGATGGCAACCAAATCAGTTATTTAGACAACCGCGCGTTCGTTAATAGCTCAAAGCTTTAATTATTCTGACACAGCTTTTCAAAAAAGTCATCGCTATTTCAGTGTCAGTCCAAAACAGCGCCAAGGTCGAGGAGCGTTATTCAAAACCGGCCTTGCGCAAGCCACCGATGATGTGATCGACTGCAGAGCGGTCGTTGAACAGCCTTTGGAAACTGCCTTGAATGAAGGCGAGGTCGGAGTTGAGTCGCCTCAACTCGGCGAGCGGGGCCCTCGCCTCCTCAATTCGGCCCAGCTCGGCCAGGCCTGCAACGACATAGCGCAGACCGGCGTGCCAGTTGCGGTTGAGCGTCCAGGAGCGTCGACCGATCTCGACCGCCTGTTCATAGTGCCGCATCTGGTAATGCGCCCCGGCAAGTGCAGGGAGCCAGATGAACAGGCGCGGATCGCTGGGACTGAGGCGGATACCCTTCTCCGCCAACTCGATCGTCTCTTCTGGCCGACCGGCGTAAAGGTACATCTGTCCAAGTAGCACGTGAGCGGCGGCAAAGCTCGGGTTGAGCTTAATCGCCTCGTCGAAGGCTGCGATCCCGCGCTCGGAGCGACCGGTCCACATGCAAGCCAGACCGAGCGCAAAGTGGGCATTGGGGTAGCGCGGGTCGAGGGTAATAGCCTGCTGCGCGAGATCATAGGCGTCCTCGAAGCAAGCATCTCTATCCTCAGCCCACCCCGTCTGAGCCGCGGCAGATCGCGCGACCGAGAGGCCTGCTGTGGCCTGCGAATATTGAGCATCGATCGTCAGCGCGCGACGGAAATAAGCCTGCGCCTCGATGTTGTCTGCCTTGTTCTGCCGATAATGGTGAAACGTCCCGCGTTGGTAGAGTTCGTAAGCATCCTCGCTGCGTGGCGGCCGCTCAGCGATCCGGTCGCGCTCGAATTTGAGCAGTTCCGGCTCGATCGCGCCGGCAATAGCGTGGGTGATTTCGTCCTGTAGCTCGAACAAATCCGTGAGGTCGCGATCGTACTTCTCGGCAATGATGTGATGGTTCGTATCGGCCTGGATCAACTGCATCGTGACGCGTACCCGACGGCCCGATTTGCGCACGCTCCCTTCAAGGACATAGCCGACGCCCAATTCCTCGCCGACCTTTTTGATGTCGACTGCTTTCCCCTTGTAGGTGAAGGTCGAAGCACGGGCGATGACCGGGAAGGCGCGCCAGCCGGCGAGCATCGAGATGATGTCCTCGGTGATGCCGTCCGCAAAAAACTCCTGCTCGGGATCGCCGCTGAAATTGGCAAACGGCAAGACGGCGATGGCGCGCCGATTGTCGAATGCCGGCGGTGTGCGCGACAACCTGACACCGGCAGCGAGGAGTTCTTCAGATAGACCGGCCAGGTCGCCGGCCATCCGGTAGACCCTGATCGGCCGTGAGATGTTCTTGAGGTCCTGAGGGCCGAGATCCTCGAAATCGAAATCGACGTCGCCGGCGACCTGATCATGAACGGTCTGCGACACATAGACGGCGCCCGGCCGGGCAAGCGCCTCGACTCGCGCGGCGATGTTGACGCCGTCGCCAAAGATGTCGCCATCCTGGATAATGACGTCGCCGAAATTGATCCCGATCCGCATCGCGATGCGCTGTTCGTCCGGCAGCGTCCGGTTCATTTCCGCCACCGCATCGCGCAGCGCGGCCGCGCAGCGCGCCGCCTTGACGCCGCTGTCGAACTCGGCGAGCATCAATTCCGCGGTCTCCTTAAAGGTATTTCCGCCGAACTCGAGGATCCGCGGCTCGATAAGCTTGGAGCCGAACGCCCTCAGCTCGGCGAAGTCCTCCTTCTCGTCGCCGGGGAACAGCCGGTTGTAGCCGGCAACCAGGATCGCGGCAGGTCGGCGCCTGGCGCGCACTCTCGTTTGCTCTGACACAGTAATTTGCACCAAACCTCAGGTGCGGCGAAGATTCTCCGCATTCTCGCCCACCATGTGTGAACCTTTCCACACAACGCGGGATTTAGGCAAAATTTTAGCAGACCGGTCAGACAGGAGAAACAACTGATATCCACTGCTTGCCCACGCCGTTAACCATCAGCCGAAGCCCCGACACTGGACTGGACAGTGGCGAGGCCTCCCGGATGGCGGGAAAGGCTGGCGCAATTTAATAGAAGCGCCGCCGCCTCCGAGCTGGAAGGCTTCACGCGGCCGTAGATCCCCGCGGGAACTTGCGCTAAATCGCTGAGGTCAATCACCGGGAGGAGTGAAGATGGCGAAGATCCGGTTAACTCGGCGCAGGCTTGTCCAGACCGCGGCGACCGTCGCGCTGGCAGCACCCTTTGTGCGCGGCGCCCACGCCGCCGGCAAGCTCGCGGTCGGGTTCTGGGATCATTGGGTTCCCGGCGCCAACGACACCCTGACCAAGCTCTGTCAGGAGTGGGCGGCAAAGGAAAAGGTCGAAATCGCCATCGACTACATCACCTCGCAGGGCGAAAAGCTCAATCTGACCCAGGCAGCCGAAGCCCAGGCACGCTCGGGGCACGACATCCTGACCTTCCTGACCTGGGCGGCACCCTCCCAGGCCGACAATCTCGAACCGGTCGACGATCTGATGGCGGCGCTGATCAAGGAGAACGGCAAGGTCAGCGAGAGTGTCGAATTTGTCGCCAAGCAAAAGGGCCATTGGATCGCCGTGCCGGCAACCGTCGGCAGCCCGACCTTGCCGCCCTGTGCCCGCATCGATCTCTTCAAGGAACATGTCGGCCTCGACCTGACCAAGATGTATCCAGCCGGAGCGCCGCCCGACAAGGAGCTTTCCGACAAGTGGACCTGGGATGCGTTCCTGAGTGCCGCCGAGAAGTGCTTCAAGGCCGGCTACCCGTTCGGGATGCCCCTCGGCACGACCAACGACTCGGTCAATTGGGTCGAGGTGGTGCTGCGCGGCCACGGCGCGCAGCTCGTCGACCAGGAAGGCAACATCACCGTCAATTCCGACGCGACCAAGCAGGTGCTGGAGTGGTTCAAGCGGCTGGTGTCGGTGCTGCCGCGGGACGTCTTCGCCTGGGATGACGCCAGCAACAACAAATGGCTGATCTCGGGCAAGGGGGCGCTGATCATGAACCCGCCCTCGGCCTGGGCCGTGGCCGTGCGTGATGCGCCGCAAATCGCCGAAAAATGCTGGACTTTCCCCACCCCCAAAGGGCCGAAGGGCCGGTTCGATGCGGCAGTGCCGTTCTTTTGGGGCATCTGGAAATTCTCGCCGAATAAACCGGCAGCCAAGAGCCTGATCGCCTATCTGTGCCGGCGTTCCTCGGTCGAGCAAACGGTCGCCGCCAGCAAGGGCTACGACATCCCGCCCTTCGCCAATTTGCACGACTTCAAGACCTGGGCAGACGAGGGGCCGCCCAAGGGGACGATCTACAACTATCCGCCGCGCGGCGACGTGACGATGACGGTCGCCTACAGCCCGGCCCCGGCGCGCATCGCCAACCAGATCTATGTGCAGGCCACCGCGACCAAGATGATCGCCCGCTGCACCCAAGGCGGCCAGTCGATCGCCCAGGCGATCGAATGGGCCGCCTCCGAGCTCGAAGGCTTCAGCCGCAGCTAGCCCGCTTGATGCTGACTGTGCTCGGCGGCCTCGCGGAGTTCGAGCGAGCGTAGGGCGGAAAAGCGCAGCGCATTCCGCCTCGAACCGCCGCCAGCTGCTCTCCAGTCAGTGCGTAGGCCAGCGGGCTGTGGCCGCGAAAGACAAGGGCCAGCGAGGTCGGCGCCCTCCGACCCTTGCGCTTGTCGCCCATCTCGGTCTCACCACCGCTCCCCCGTCTCTGGTGGCTCGTCAATACCGCCCAGCCACCCCGCCGGATAGAGGCCGCTGGCCACGCACCGGCGAAACGAAGAATGAGGCCAATCCGCCGGGTGTTCCACGAGACCATGCTTCACGGGATTAAAATGCGTGTAGTGCATGTGGGTGGCGAAGTCCCGATCGTTGCGGATCGTGTGCTCCCAATACCGCCGCTGCCAAATACCCCGTTCGCCACGGCTGCTCATGACCGGTGATCGAGGTTCGCCGGCGGGCACAGATTTCGAGAATGCGGTCTTGATCGCGCGCCAACGACTGGGAAAATCGGCATCGCCCTCCGGCAAGGTCCACAGGCAGTGCATATGGTCGGGAAGGACGACCCACGCATCGATGTGGAATGGCGCGCGGAGGCGCGCCTGCCGAACCGCGTTGCGCAGCGCGTCAATCTTCGCCACCAACAGGTGCGACCGGCGGTCGAGCAAATTCACCGTGAAAAAGAATGTTCCACCCGGAACTCGATTGCAGCGATAGTCCGGCATAAACGGATTATGCCCAACCTTGAAGACAGGCGGAATGCGCGGTGCTTTTCCGCCCTACGCTTGCTCGGAACACAGTCTTTGTTCGACGTGAATTGACGTATGCGCCCTATAGTATATATATAGGATAGATATATATATATTATATTTACGCGAGAGACCCGAGCCGCGAGTTGGGCTGTAAGGGCGCGCCCCGCCGGCCATGGCTCATTGGTTCAGCCGCCAGAGCGTGATCCGCGTGTTGAATTTGCGATTTTCGGGTTGGTTGTTCCACCAGGCCTGCGTCAGGCGAGTGATCTCCGTATCAAGCCCGTCGGGGCTGTACTCCTTCCAACCG
>Ga0209526_10003821_pt1 | contig 10264 bp, 5 predicted proteins | sample JacPinW_OM2H0_M1_FD_188566 | JGI IMG/M metagenome (GOLD analysis project Ga0209526, IMG submission 188566) | Forest soil microbial communities from Algoma, Ontario, Canada - Jack Pine, Ontario site 1_JW_OM2H0_M1 (SPAdes) (version 2) | ecosystem: Environmental > Terrestrial > Soil > Boreal... | reverse complement strand
GCGCATCGGCTGGCTTACGAATGCGTGGGAGAAGCCAGACCCCCAGATTGCTGCGGCGGCGCAAGCTGCGATCGATGTGATGAAGCAGCATGGCGCAACAGTTTCCGAGTCAAAGTTGCCGACAGGTCCCTACGAAGCGGCGACGGGAACTATCGTTGCGGTCGAAGGGGCAGCCGCGTTTCGCCAGCTCCTCGATTCAGGCAAAGTGGCAGAGTTGGCCGACCCGCTCGGGCAGATCGGCGGATATGCGAATGAGCAGATCTCCGCTTCCGACTACATGCGTGCGCTGCAAATCCGCGGCGTGTTTCAGAAGAGAGTGGATGCGCTTTTTGACGAATTCGACGTGGTCGCCGCGCCATCCCTGCCGGTTGCGGCAACGGCGCTTGAAACCAATCTCGAGACCGATCTCAGTTTCGCTGACCCGGTCGGCGGGATTGGGAATCTCTGTGGGCTGCCGGCAATCAGTGTGCCGTGTGGGTTCACGACACAGAAGTTGCCGGCCGGCATTCAATTTCTTGCGCGTGTGCGAAACGACCGCGCCGTGGTGGCTGCGGCAAGTCTTTTGCAGCAGCGCACCGATTGGCACACGAAACGTCCCCCCATCTCTTGAACGCTTGCTCGGAGACAAAACGTAACTCGACACCGAGTGTTCGTCACTGGCGGCACCGGTTACATGGGACGCCGTTTGATTCCGGCATTGATCCGCGCCGGACGCTTGCATCGCTTTCGTTTGCGAAATAGGGAAATAAGCTCGAAATGGACAATATCTGCATGTCGACTCGCGCGCGATCCATGAGGCGCAATTGCGCTTCGAGATCGTGGGGCCCTGTTGAGGCAAGATTATTTCGTCGAAGATAGGCAGTGGCCGAACTGCCTGCCTGGCGGTCGATTCTCTCAAGATATCCGAGCGGAAAATAGTGCGCATGAACGTCGATTCTCACGGCACCGCTTTCCCCATTTGGGATTTGCAACGCTGCATTTTCGCGTGACGACCATTTCCGTTTTGGACTTCCCCGCGAACGGAATTCTACATTGGGTTCGCTTCGCTCGGGCCGTTTTGTGCAGCCGTGCACCCAGGTGGTCTGCCGGAGGGCTCAAGTGCGGGAGCGAAACAGTTTGTCGAATGCGCCGTGATCCGGGGGCGACCAGTAGCCGATTACGTTTCGATCAAGGAAGGTGGGCCGCCCGGACCTGGGCTGCGGCGGCGGCGTCTTTTGTTGGACGTGATGAAGCCTCCACCAAATCGTTTCGACCGCCGAGAGATCAAGATCCACATCGTCGACTGGCTGTTTACCGCGCTCATCGATATCGACCGAGAGAAGCCTGGCTCGCATGCCCTGTTCGGAATAGTCAATCATCTGGCGCATGGCTTCCGACACAATCTCGGTCTGCTGAGCAACATCCATGACGAACTGGCTCCCGGATGGCATAACCGCCCAATAGGGGCATACCCTTCCCGCTCATCCTGCCCGAGCGAACACATATCCAAACCTACGAAATCCAGTGACACTTCTTGCGTGCCCTCAGGCTTTGGGGAGCTGCAATCCGAGTAATTGTTGAGCGTTGCCGCCAAGGATCCCATCGACATCCTGCATGGATAGTCCTGCCTTCTTCACGTAGTCGACTCCCAGCTGGTAGGCATCATCGATCCAGTAGGGAAAATCGGTCCCGAGCAAGATGCGATCTGAGCCGCAGACCTCGCAGGCGCAGGCGAGTGCCGAGGGATTTGCGTTCACACTGTCGTACCAGAAATGCTTTGCCTGAATACTGGGCGGCGTGGCGTCGTTCGGCAGATATTGGTCCCGCAGTTGGTCGAAACGGGCCATCAGAAAAGGCGCGAATCCGCCTAGGTGACACAGAATGATTTTTACGTCCGGAAAGCGTTTAGGGAATTCAGCCTGCACCATTTGCAGCAGGATGATCGTATCTTCGAGCGGTGCGCCGATCGGCCAGGTGAGTCGGGTTGTCTGCAGCAGTTTCGAATCGCCGGCCCCGCCGGTCGGATGGATAAACAGAACAGCCTTGTGGCGGTTGAGCTCTGCAAAGAACGGCTCGAAGGCCGGATCGGCAATGCTTCGTTCGAGGACGAAGGTGGTGGCCGTTACCCCGACCATGCCAAGATCATCGAATGCGCGGTGCATCTCGGTAATCGACGCATCGATGTGCGGAAGAGGAGTACAAGCGAAGGCCGCAAATCGTTTCGGGTACTGGTGTACGATTTCTGCAAACAGATCGTTGCCGAGCCGGGCGGCATCGACCGCGTTGCTTTCGTTTTCCAAATACGGAAGCAAAAAGGAGAGCGAAAGGACCTGCATGTCCACTCCAGCGCGATCCATCATTCCGAATCGGGCTTCGAGACTGCGGGGCTCCCCTGAGGCAATGGTTAACGAGCGAAGATTAGCAAGCAGTTTCCTCCCCCCGTAGCGTTCCAGCAGGTCGAGGTATTCGACCGGAAAGCAGTGTGCGTGAGCGTCGATTCTCACCGGATCCTCCCGCGGCCCGGAAGAAGGGGCGGCCCCACCGAGCTCTCCCATCAGAGCGCCGGCACCCGTGGTTACCATAGAACGTTGCAACAGCTCGCGACGGTCAATGCCCGCCTTGCGGGCACTGTGGGGCGAAATCTGGATTTTCTCGCTCATGGACGTATTCCCCTCCACCTTTCTGGCCCGAGAGAGTCGCACCGCTTGCTTTGCAAGAATGAAAAAGGCAGCAATCCTAGATCCGAAATACTATCTCACCGCGGGGTTTGGTAAGAGAGCAAAGTGAGCGAACGTCGGGCCTGCCGCCCTCTCTTGTAGTGATGAGTAACCTCGCCCTCGCGAATGCGGTCGATGACGCACCCCACCCGGATCGGCGGCTTTCCGCCACCCCCCAGAATAGCAACGGCGTGAATCGAGCCTCGCGATGCACACCGGACGGTGAACCCATCTTCGGGAAGTTTTTCTCCAGGATGCCAGGTTCGTCGAGCTTTAGCGCCGCCTCGCGGGGACCGAACCGCTCGTTATGAGCCTTGTGGGCGATCTCGTTTGCCTGGCCAACGCCGATCCTCGGGCTGAACGCGGTCACCAACAGGAGGAATCCTTCCCGTTCTGCTCGATGCGCTGGCTATCTATATCTAGTTCCCTGCCGGCCAGGCAGGGGTCGGTAGAGCAACGGCATGCGTCTCTTCCGCAGTGCAGAGAATTTCAGATGAACGCAGGCTGGAAGGAGTGCAGCTCGAAGTTCGCTTGTGAGCCCGCAAACCGATGGCTGAGTAAAATGTCATGCGCCCCTCGAAGCCAGCGATGCGGTATCCGGATACGGCAGGGTTCGGATTATTCTTTCTTCTTTAGTTTGAGCCGGTTCTTGTTTTCTTCGAGGAAGGCGCGAAGTTCGCCGGACGCGTCGAGCAGGCGAATCCACTGCTCGTAATACAGTGTGACAGGGAAACGGCCGAGGCCGTACACGCTGACGCCACCTTTCTCACCTACCTTGAACTGCAGGGTGCCGGAAGTTTTCGAGCCAGCCTGTCTTTCCAGTTCCGCGATGCGAGCCATCAATTCTTCCTTGGTTGGTTCCGACATGTCTTCTCTCCCTTGTCTTTCGGCATTGAGCCGTTCGTAGGGGATCCTGCAAATCCCTTCGCGACGATGGCGATTGCTCTCCGCTCCATTTTCGTTCGGCTTGAACCGGCGGCGCGACCGAATGATACCACTTAGCGGTGGAAGCTCTCAGGCGATTTAGGCCCCCGATAGTGCCGGACCGAGGAGCGGAAAAACGGCACAGATGCGACGAGCCTCGTCGGCTGCTCTCATTTTGCGCGCTACCACACCGCCATCTGTACGCCCGTTGCACTTCCGAACAGGGTTCTGTGAGATTTATTCGCGAGGTCCTTGGTGACGGTAAAATACATGCAAGGATTGTGAACCGGCAGTTCGCCAGACATGAGGTTCATCGCGCAGTTTATTTTGGGAGAAGAAATCAGCAATGGCCTCTCTGACTCGCCACCCTCAAATTCCAGACGAGGAAGTGGCATCGAGCACTACCGCTAAAGAAGTGCCGGAACCGCTAACGATCGACCGGACTGGCACGCTGATTTCGTCCGAGGAACTGCCTTCGGCCGCGGCTGCATTGGCCGAGCTATTCCCAGCTGAGCAATCACCAGCCGAAGATTGCTTCGACGCACCGCCCGAGGAATCCGTGGGTGCATCAAGGGAATCCTCCCCTGAATCATCGCTCGACGGGCTACACGAAGTGTCGCTTGACACTCTGGCTGGAACAAGCTTCGGTGATCGAGATCCATCATCCCGGTCTGAAACAGTCGAAGCACGGTTGATCGTTTCAGACGAAGCATCATTTGACGCCTCAGACGAATCGCGGGCCGGCACTCGAGATTCGGGAGCTTCAGTCGACGAGGCTAGTAGTTTGGATGCGCCCCACGTTCCTGCGCCGGCGGGGGGAGGGGCTACGATGCCTTTCCTTTCCGATCCGCCGGAGGATCCGACACCCACTGAGCAATCTCCTGACGGCCCGCTCGACGCCGCGGCCGGTGCGACGCGGGACTGGTCGTTCGAAGAGAGACTCGCGAGCCATCGCGAATGGGTCGAATCGCAAGGTGCAACCGGCGCTAAACTTGAGCTGGCGACGGCCGATCTCGAAGGGACCGAACTGATTGGGGTGAACCTCCGATTCGCGGGTCTGCACGACGCGAATTTGAGGGCTGCCGACCTGCTGATGGCGGACCTCCGCGACGCGTCACTGGTACGGGCAAACCTGCAGGATTCGTGTCTGGTGGGGGCAAATCTCGAGGGAGCAAATCTGGAAGGTGCGTCGCTTGAAACCGCCATGGGCTTGGTGCCGCGCCAGTTGGCCGGAACGAACCTGCACGACGCCTCGCTCCCCCCCGCAATCCTGGGGTTTGAAGCGCTCGCAGAATTCGCGCGCGAATCGCGAACGGCGTTCCGGTTCTTCGTCGCGACCACGTCGGTCAGCCTGTTGTCATGGATTGTTATCTGGAAGACGAAGGACGTTCAGCTAATCGCGAACTTGGCCGTCCTTCGCTTTCTGCACTCACCTGCGGCCGCGGCTGCCCTGCCGACGGTACAATTTTATCTAATTGCGCCGGTGCTGGTTTTCGTCGTGTATCTCCTATTTCATTTGCACTTGCTGCGCTTGTGGGATTCGGTTCTCAAATTGCCTGCGGTATTCCCCGACGGGCGGGTCCTCGGGGCATACGAGCCGCGGATCGTTTTAGGGCTGCTGCGCGCGCACTTTCGCTGGATGAACCAGGATGCTGCGTCAAACTGGCTGTTCGAGAAGGCGGTCTGTTTGCTCTTGGCCTATTGGGTTATTCCCTTCTCGTTGCTTCTCTATTGGGGGCGATACTTAACGCTGCAGGAAATTCGCGGCACGATTCTTCAAGAGCTTCTTGTCGTCGCCGCAACCGGAGTCGCCGTTTACGCCACGATGCGAGTTGGACGGCCCGGGGACAAGTGGGCCCTTCAGAAGAGCCCCGTGCCTCGCATAGTTCGGAAACTTAGGAAGACCACACTCGCGGCGCTGCCAATAGTCCTCGCCGGGGTTCTGACGTTTCTCTCAGCAGGCACGATGATAGGCGTTCCCCATCAGTGGGCTCGCGCGCAACAATATGGAGCTATAAGCATCCGCAGGTGGGCCTCGAGCGTATTGTGGTCGGTGGGTTTCGACCCCTATGCCGATCTCACCGAGTCAGCGCTCTCGACCGCACCGGCGGGCTGGAACCGGGCCGATGACCAAGTCTCTTCGGTAAAGGGCGCCCGTTTGAATGATTCGAATTTCCGCTACGCTCAGGGCTACGGAATATTCCTTGCCAACGCTCATCTGTGGCACGCGGACTTCGAAGGCGCATTTTTGTCCGCCGCAGATCTGCGCGGTGCCGATCTTGGGCAGAGCAACCTGCAATTCACCATTTTGGACCAGGCGCAGATGAACCACGCTAATCTCGACCGTGCCCGGCTGAATGGAGCCGATCTTGGACGCGCCAACTTGCGGGAGGCGAACCTGTCTCACTGCTCTCTGGCAAACGCATCGCTAGTGGATACGCGGCTCGAAGGTGCCACTCTTTATGGGGCACAACTCACATCCGCGACGATGGTCCGCGCCCATCTGGAGAAGGCCGACCTGCGCGAGTCGCGCCTGGATGGCGCAAATCTCGATCACGCGGATCTGCAACAGGCCTACCTCTGGTCGGCCAAGCTCTTGGGAGCGAATCTAGACAATGCGCAACTGGGCGGCGCAATATTCGTCGATGCGGATTTGCGGGGGGTCGATCTCCGCGGGGCCCAATTTTCGGGAACCGTACTAACCGGAGCCGACCTGCGCGGCTCCAATCTAGATGGCGTCGATCTGCGAAACGCGTCGGGCGTGAGCGCCAACCAGGTTTGCTCGGCCAAATCCCGGCGATGGGTCCTCGTGAGCGACACAGTGCAAACGCAAGTGGATGCGCAGTGCGGGTCGGTTCGCTAAAATACGCTCCCGGCCGGGCCAGGGGATCGGCCCAACCAACAGTGCGCTGCGCTTGAGTTATCTTTCGGTGCTGCTATCGGTTCGACCCTGGAAGTGGGGGCGCCCCCGGTTCTCCCGGCCCGGCAGGAGGTTTCGGCAGAGGTTTCGCGAAAGGGGCATCCTCTATCGGCATATTCATCTCGACCTGATCCCACTTATAGATTCGGTTTCCTTCCGGGCTCACGAGATGAATCGTGAAAGGGACCGTAAGTCCGCTGACATCGCGATAGTCCTCATAATTGAGCTCCTCCGGGAAAGAGCCGAGTACGCTATCCATCGTCGTCCATGACCGCAGAAGCAACCCGGTTTGCGCATCGAAATAGAGGCGATCGATTCCCGAACCATTGGCACGCAGGCCGACGACGCGGTAGGCATCGCGGTCGCCAATTCTTTCGATCGCATCCACTTGAACGCGTGAATGGCTCTGTTTAAAGTTCAGGGCCGGAAGAAATTCAGCCCATTGCTGCAAAACAGCCAACTCACCGCCGGTATCCTCGCGTGTAACCGGGAAGGTCAGCCAACCGACATTCCCGTCGTAACCCTGCAGACTCGGCCCTCTCGGCAACTGCACCACCTCGACCGCCTTATTGGGGGCCTTGCGATAGAGCTCGGCGGGGGGATTGCCCATGGTAGGGAGGCTCGGGGGCATACCGGGAGCTGGCGGAGGTGGGGGTATCAACATTTCAACCGTTCCCTTCTCGACCAGCGTGGAAGCCTTGTGAACCACGGCCGTGCCGCCCAGAGCCTGCGTGTACTTACTGAATACTTCGTCCACGTCCGGAAGCGGAGCCGGGGGAGGAGCCTTTGCTTCACCAGGCTTCGGCGCTGCGGGCGGACCCGGCACAACCGGCTCCGGTGCCATGCTGGAATCGAGAACAATCTTAGGCACGGCGACGGACGGGAATATCTCTGCCGCAGTTGACTCGGTGGGTGCCTTTTCACCCGGAAACACGAGGGTGGCCGCGCCTTTTGCGACGCCGCGATGGCAGGTGTAGCAGGTGACTTCGCGCTTGCCACTAAATACCGCGTCATCGAGCGCAAACATCATCCTCATCATGTTACGCGCCGTCTTCTTCTCTCTCTTGTCGTCGTTGTCGAAATGCCTAGGATCGTGGCAGTAAGCGCAGGGAACTCCGAGGGCGACCGTTATGTATTCCATCGACGGATGAATTTCGGCGGCGGGGATGTCCTTGAGCACCTTCACGTTCTTGTAGAATTCCCCTGCTATTTTCCCCTTCATATTGGCGGCCGTCAGTGGCGGTAGGGGCTGCTCGGGCGGGGGGGCCGCCTGCGGCGGCGCAGGATTTTGAGCGTTCACGGCAGATGGAATCCACGAGAGCGCCGCCGAAATCAGCACCAGATTCGCGAGGAATCCGATCGAATTCCGCACGGAAAATTCGGTGTTCATGAATTGTGAGTCATCCTCTCGCTAAGTGTGAGGGCGAAATCATGGCCCCCTAAAACGCCAAGTGAAACGCGCAGCTACGGCCGGCTATTTCAGGCCGGGATCATACCCGAGATGCGGAGCTACCACAATGGATGTCGTCGATCTGCTTCACATGCTTACGAAGCTGACAGAAAGAATCCACATCTCCGCACCTCGCCGAAATCTCGCAAACGAAACGGCGTAGCGCCACCGCCCCATTCCGTTGGAGCCTTTTGGAGCCGGGTTTCGTCGAGGAGTTCAGAAGCTAAAAGGCAAACGCCCAAATGACGCAATTAGGCTACTAGGCCGTGCGCCGCAGGGTCCTGCACTGCATGAATCCCGCAGCGAAATGTACGTGCGCTGAGTCTTTGTGCTTCAGCTTACGAGCAGGCTGGGCTTCTCGGGGCAGCATGCTGCGTGCTGCGAGCCAAGCGCTTAAAGAGTTTACAGAATGCGGCAAGATCACCCCTCCGGCTGCTGCGTGTGTGCGCCGCCTAATCTGGTTAGAGCTGCAGCCAGGCCACATCGCTTGTGCATTACAGCGGATCGAAGCGCCTCTAGTTTTGGATAACTCCATCGACCAAGACCCTGTGCGCGAAAAACACACGGGAGGACAGAAATGTCGCCACGGCTTCGACAACCATTGCCGTAGGGGTCCTTTACGGCGAAGCCGTAAGCTGAAGGATGGCCTCAGGTACCGTCTTGCTGGGGATTGTGCCGGTATGAACGCTCACACAGCCAATCATGACGGTCCGGTCGATCACGGCGACGCGCTTGCGCGCCTTCCCACAGCGATGGAGGCCCTTTGCCCTGCTGGGCCACTGCCGATCACAACGAGGTCACATTCTGGTACGGTCATTTTTCGGTCCCACGATCCCCGCCGTCCAGTCGCGAGGCTCGAGCAAAAAGTTGAAGGTAGATCTGTCCAAGAGTTCCCGGAGTGCGCACGACCACATGGGAGGGGCGCGCGCGTCGGATCGGGAATTACCGTGCTCATCCTTATTGCCAGCCCCCGCCGAGTGCCCTGTAAAGCTGCACGAGACTCTGATACTCGTTGCCTCGCGCCTCCGCGAGCGTCAGTTCCGCGGAAAATAGCGACCTTTGACCGTCCAACACTTCAAGATACGCCGTGGTACCTCCCTGGTACCGCAGGTTGGAGAGGCGGACGGATTCCTGCAAATCCACGACGCTACCCTCTTGGCGAACTCGCACCTGATGGAATTTCTGATAGCCGATCAGCGCATCGGATACATCCCCGAATGCGCGCTGGATGGTTTGTCGGTACGCGATCAGAGCCTGTTGATGCTGCGACTCGGCTAGTCGCAGATTCCCACGAAGGGCTCCCCCCGTGAAAATGGGCTGACTCACTTGGGCGCCGTAAGACCAGGTCCCCACCTGCGAGCTCATCAGGCTCGAAAAAGCGCTGCTGCGTCCGAAGGCCCCACCGCCAGATCCGGTCAGCGAGATTTGCGGAAAGAACTGCGCTTTGGCGACTCCGATTTCGGCATTCGCGACGATCAGGTTTTGCTCGGCTTCGCGAATATCGGGTCTACGCTCGATCAGCGACGAAGGTAAGCCCGGCGGCACTTCGGGAGGCAGTGCCTGCTCCACCAATGGGCGACCGCGGGGCACGCCCTGCGGGTAATTACCAAGGAGAATACTGATCCCATTTTCCTCCTGCGCGATCCGTCTCTCGAGGTCAGGAATCTGGGCGTTTGCGGTATCGAGGACTTGCTGAGCCTGAAGCACATCAAGCTTTGTGGCCACGCCGTGATCGACCCGTAGCTTGGTGAGTTTGATGGAAGCTTCCTGTGTCTTGACTGTCTCGCACGTGATTTGGAGTTGAAGGTCAAGTTGCAGGAGCGCGAAGTAGTCGCTCGCCACATCGCTCACGAGCGTCAGCATGACTGTGCGCCGCGCATCCTCGGTAGCCAGGAGCTCCGCGCGTGACGCCTCCGTGGCGCGGCGCAGCCGACCGAAGAAGTCCAACTGGAACGCCGCGTCGGCAGTCACGGTCAGAAAGTTTGACTTGGTTTGGAAGTTATGCTCTTTGCCACCGGTAAAATCACCGTTCCCTTGCACCTGCGGGAAAAGATTGGAGCGAGTTATGGCAACCTGGGAGCGCCCTGCGTTGATACGCTCTGTCGCGAGTTGCAGGTCATAGTTCTGCATGAGCGCTGTGCGGATGAGTTCTTGTAATTGCGGGTCCTGAAAGACCTGCCACCAGGGAAGATCCGCATAGGACGCTGCCTGAGCCTGTACCTGTGGGCTTCCGCTCAGATCACGGTAGGCCGTTGGGGCTTGTACTACCGGTCG
>Ga0209526_10003820_pt1 | contig 10267 bp, 11 predicted proteins | sample JacPinW_OM2H0_M1_FD_188566 | JGI IMG/M metagenome (GOLD analysis project Ga0209526, IMG submission 188566) | Forest soil microbial communities from Algoma, Ontario, Canada - Jack Pine, Ontario site 1_JW_OM2H0_M1 (SPAdes) (version 2) | ecosystem: Environmental > Terrestrial > Soil > Boreal... | reverse complement strand
GTGTAAAAAACACGCGAGTTAGTCACCACGGTCACACCGGGATCACCCGGCATTCCCCGCGCAATGGTTTTAACGGTTTCCTTCGTGCTCTCCCCGGCGATCGGGCTTGTTTGTCACCGTCATCCGCGGTTTCCCGCAGACTTGACGCCGGCGTCGAGGCGTCAGGACCACACGACTTTGCCGTCCGCGTCAGCGCAGTTCGTCAAGCGCGCCATCAGCGTCCACCGCATCCCGCCCCGCGTCCGTGACGATCGCGAGCCGCCCCTCTGAGGGACGGGACGGCGGGGGATATAGAATTGATTTGGGTAAAGCTGGAACGGGAATATTTTTGCAAACAGGACTGGACGGGGCAAATCAGCTTGATCGAGCAGGCGAATTTGGCCTGAACGCGCAAGCGGATTTGGCTCGGGATCGATCGCGGCCAGTGGCCACTTTCCCGTTCAGTGAAGGCCTGACCGAAAACGACCCGTTATTTCGTCATGGCCGGGCTCGTCCCGGCCATCCACGTCTTTTCTTGCTTAGGTGCAGCAAGGACGTGGATGCCCGGCACAAGGCCGGGCATGACGAGCGCCGGTATTAAGCCCGAACCCATTGGCTGCTTCTTGAGTCAGGCTCTTACGATGGGTTCCACATCGATGTTCCTAATCCCGACTGGCCGGCGTTTGCACGAATCCGCGATTCCAGGTCGGGCTGATCAGGATCTCGTTCATGCAGACCCGCGGCGGCATGCTGGCGACGAAGGCGATGGTGCGGCCGAGATCTTCCGATTGCAGCATCCTGGCCTGCTCTTCTTCCGATGGCACCACCGGACGCAGCTTCAGGATCGGCGTCGCGACCTCGCCGGGAGACAGGCAACACGCCCGCAAACCATTGACGCATTCATCCATGTTGAACGAATGGGTCAGCGCCAGCACCGCATGCTTGGTGGTGGTGTAGGCCGGGCCCGGCATTTTCGAGACATGGCGGCCGGCCCAGGACGCGACGTTGATGATGCAGCCGTCCTTTTGCGCCCGCATCGCCGGCAGCACCGCGCGCATGCAATAGAGCACGCCGTTGAGATTGATTTCGACCAGTTTGTTCCAGCCTTCCAGCTCCATGTCGGCCCAGCTGCGTTTCGGCACGTTGATGCCGGCGCTGTTGACCAGAAGATCGATCCGGCCATGACGGCTGAGAATTTGCTCCGCGGCCTTGTTCACGTCAGCGGCTTTGCTGACATCCAGCGCGATCGCCTCGGCCTTGCCGCCGCTTTTGGTAATCTTCGCCACCACCGCATCCAGCGCGTCCCGCCGGCGTCCCGAAACCACCACCGTCCAGCCATCGGCCGCCAGCGCTTCCGCCCCGGCCTCGCCAATTCCGCTGCCGCCACCCGTCACCCAGGCCACGCGTTTCCCGCTATTTGTCATGCAAACTGTCTCCGTTGCTTTATGAAGGGCGTCTTTGCTATTGAACCCCTGAGATATGCGGCCAATCGGACGCAGCCGCCCCGGAATGATGCATGAACGCGCCCCAGAAAACCATCATGAACGCCAACCTGTTTTCCCGCCTGTTTGACGGCCTCGACGATGCCACCCGGCTTGCGATCGAAACAACAGACGGGCAGCGTATCAGCTATGGCGACCTGATTTCCCGCGCCGGGCAGATGGCGAACCTGCTGGTTGAGCGCGGCGTCAAGCCCGGCGACCGGGTCGCCGCGCAGACCGAAAAATCGGTGCCGGCTCTGGTGCTCTATCTCGCCGCGGTGCGCGCGGGCGCGGTGTATCTGCCGCTCAACACCGCCTACACGCTGAACGAACTTGAATATTTCATCACCGACGCCGAACCGTCGCTGGTGGTGTGCGACCCATCCAGGGCCGAAGGCATCGGCGCGATCGCGGCGAAGGTCGGCGCCAGGGTCGAAACACTAGGTGGCGACGGCAAGGGATCGTTGACCGACGCCGCCGCCAAGGCGAGCGCGGCGTTCGTCACCGTCGCGCGCGCCGACGATGACCTCGCCGCGATCCTCTACACCTCAGGCACGACCGGGCGCTCCAAGGGCGCGATGCTGACGCACGATAATCTGGCGTCCAATTCGCTGAGCCTCGTCGACTACTGGCGCTTCACCGACAAGGACGTGCTGATCCACGCGCTGCCGATCTATCACACCCACGGCCTGTTCGTGGCGAGCAATGTCACGCTGTTCGCCCGCGCCTCGATGATCTTCCTGCCGAAATTCGATCCCGACCTGATCATCAAGCTGATGGCGCGCTCAACCGTGCTGATGGGCGTGCCGACGTTCTACACCCGGCTGTTGCAGAGCCCGGCGCTCAGCCACGAATCCACCAAACACATGCGTTTGTTCGTTTCCGGCTCGGCGCCGCTGCTGGCCGATACCCATCGCGAATGGGCCGCGCGCACCGGCCACGCCGTGCTCGAGCGCTACGGCATGACCGAAACCAACATGAATACGTCCAACCCGTATGACGGCGACCGCGTGCCTGGCGCAGTCGGCCATGCATTGCCCGGCGTATCCCTGCGCGTCACCGATCCGGAAACCGGAAAAGAGCTGGCGCGCGAAACCATCGGGATGATCGAGGTCAAGGGCCCGAATGTCTTCAAGGGCTACTGGCGGATGCCGGAAAAGACCAAAGCCGAATTCCGCGACGACGGCTTCTTCATCACCGGCGATCTCGGCAAGATCGACGCCAACGGCTACGTGCATATTCTCGGCCGCGGCAAGGATCTCGTGATCTCCGGCGGCTTCAACGTCTACCCGAAGGAGATCGAGAGCGAAATCGACGCCATGCCGGGCGTGATCGAATCCGCCGTGATCGGCGTGCCGCACGCGGATTTCGGGGAGGGTGTCACCGCCGTTGTGGTGTGCGACAAGACCCGCATCGATGAAACCTCGGTGCTGAAGGCGCTCGACGGCCGATTGGCAAAATTCAAGATGCCGAAACGGGTGATCGTCGTCGACGAGCTGCCGCGCAACGCCATGGGCAAGGTGCAGAAGAATATTTTGCGCGATACCTATGCAAAAATTTATTCGAAATAGCTCTGTCCCTCGTCGTCCCGGCGAACGCCGGGACCCATACGCCGTATCGTCGCTGGTTGGAAGAAAAGGTGGCCGCGGCCTTTTTTAGATTTGAACGCCGGTGACTATGGGTCCCGGCGTTCGCCGGGACGACGTAAAGCTTGCCGCTTCATTCGATCACGTCGTCGGCGCGGGCGAGCAACGCCGCCGGCACTGAAAGATCCAATGCCTTGGCGGCCTTGAGGTTAATGATGAGCTCGAGCTTTGTCGGTTGTTCGACGGGCAGATCCCCGGGCTTGGCGCCGCGGAATATCTTGTCGATGAAAGTCGCGGAGCGGAAATAAAGGTCCGGATAGCTCACGCCGTAGGCCATCAATCCGCCGATGTCGACGAATTCCTTCGATGCATAAATTGCTGCCAGGCGGTGCTTTGCCGCAAGATCAGCGATCAATTGCTGGTTTTCCTGGATCAGGGCATCGATTCCGACCAGCAAGGTGTCGACATGCTGCGCATTCGCCGTCTCAAATGCGCGTGGAATGTCGTCGCTGCTTCTGACGTCAAGAAGAACAGCCTTGATGCCGAGTGCCTGGGCTGCCTTTTTGGTCTCTTCCCACTGCGGAGGGACGACGGGATTTCCCATATTATGGAGTAGGGCCGCGGTCGAGCTTCCGGACCGCAGTTCCTTGACCAATTCGACGCGCTTGCCTGCCAATTCGGTGACGAAGGCGCTCAGGCCCGTCACATTGCCGCCCGGCCGGGCCAGACTGGCGACAACGCCCACGCCAAGCGGCTCGCCAATGGCGGCCATCACGATCGGAATTGTTTCCGTAGCATTCTTCGCGGCCTGGGCAGCCGGCGTGCCGCGCGTGACGATCAAATCAACATGAAGCCGGACCAATTCGTCGGCCAGGAGCGGAAACCGCGCTCCATCGCCGTCGGCCGACCGGTATTCCAGAATATAATTCTGATTTTCGACGTAGCCTAATTCGCGCAAGCCTCGCCGAAGTGCGTCGATATTTTTCACGTTCAACGATGAAGACACCGTCTCCAAAATTCCGATGCGATAAATTCTTGCGGGTTGCTGCGCGCGTGCCGCGAGCGGCCATGTGACCATGGCAGATCCGGCAAGGGCGAAAAACTCGCGTCGCTTCACTCGATCACCTCATCGGCGCGGAGCAGGAACGACTCGGAAATCGCAAGACCCAGCGTCTTGGCGGTCTTGAGATTGATGACCAGTTCAAATTTGGTCGGCTGCATCACCGGAAGATCGGTCGTCCTGGTTCCCTTCAATATCTTTCCAGCATAGATGCCGGCTTCACGATATCCATCGGCAAAATGCGCGCCGTAGCTCAGCAGGCCGCCAATTTCCGCGAATTCCCGGCGAAACGATATCGCCGGTAGTTTATGCCGGATCGCCAAAGACGCCAGCTTTTCCCGCCATGAGCCGAAGAACGGGTCGTTGCCGACCAACAGCGCGCCCGCCTTTTGCTGAACAAAGGCTGCAAACGCCGCGTCGATTTCCGGCTCAGTGCTGGCATGCAGCAGCACCAACTCCGAGGCGAAGGGCGGCTTCCTGCACTTCCTGGGTCTGAGCTTTTGCCGCCGGATAGTTCGGGTTGATGAGGGCGCCGATAATGGAAGCCTGCGGCACCACCTCGTGCAGGAGTTCGAGCCGCTTGGCCTCCAGCGTGGAACCGATCATGCTGATGCCGGTAACGTTGGCCTCGGGCCGATTAGGCTGGCAACGAGGCCGGTCTTGACCGGATCGGCAGCGGTGATGAACACGATCGGAATGGTCGAGGTGGCGGCCCTGGCGGCCCGGCCGGGGTCGCTGCCGCCGGCAGCGATGATCAAGGCGACCTGGCGGTTCACCAGCTCCGCGGCGAGAGCCGGCAACCGGTCGTACCGGCCTTCGGCCCAGCGATATTCGATCGTGACGTTCTGGCCTTCGACGTATCCGGCTTCGTTCAGGCCCTGCCGGGTCGCGGCCGTTAGATTCTTCTGGTCATCCGGCGATCCGCTGCCGAGAATCCGACCACGGGCATCGCTGATTGCTGCGCGCGCACAGCGAGCGGCGATGCGACCGCCGCGCCGCCCAGCAGGGCAATGAACGCGCGCCGCTTCATTCGATCACCTGATCTGCGCGGGCGAGCATCGCGGGCGGCACGTCGAGGCCGAGCGCCTTGGCGGTCTTGAGATTGATCACGAGTTCGAATTTGGTTGACCGCATCACCGGCAGCTCGCCCGGCTTTTCGCCCTTGAGAATCCGCCCGGTGTATATCCCCGCCTGGCGATAGGCATCGGCGATACTGGCGCCGTAGCTCATCAGGCCGCCGGCCTCGGCGAATTCCCGCAAGGTATAGACCGTCGGCAGCGCATGGCGCGCCGCCAGCGCGATCAGCCGTTCCCGATGGAAGGTCATGAACGGGCTTGAACCGGCGAGCAGCGCAGCGGTCCCGCGCTGGACGAATGTTGCGAAGGCTGCATCGATGTCGCGGTCGTTGCTGGCATCGAGAATGGTGAGCTGCTGCCCGATTGCCTGCGCCGCGGCCTGTACGTCCTTTCGTTCCGCCTCGGTATTCGGCGTGTTCGGATACACCAGCATGCCAATGGTTGCCGCCTTTGGCACGAGCTCGCGCAGCAGCCCCAGCCGCTTCGCCCCCAATACACCGGCGAAAAAGTGTACGCCCGTGACGTTGCCGCCCGGCCGGTTCAGGTTGTCGACCAGTCCGTCCCCGACCGGATCGCCCCCGGCCGCGAACACGATCGGTATCGTCGTGGTTGCGGCCTTGGCCGCGCGCATTGCAATGGCGTCGCCGACGATCACGGCCACGGGCCGGCGGATCAGATCAGCCGCCAGAGCCGGCAATCGGTCCTTCTGACCCTCCGCCCAGCGAAGTTCGATCGCGACGTTCTGGCCCTCGACGTAGTTGGCGTCCTTCAGACCCTGGCGGAACGCGGTTACAAGTTCTGTCGAGTCAGCGAGCGACGTGGTGCGCAGGAACCCAATGGTCGGCAGTTTCGCCGGTTGCTGCGCCCGCGCCGCGAACGGCGATGCGACCGCCGCGCCGCCCAGCAGCGCAATGAACGCGCGCCGCTTCATTCGATCACCTCGTCGGCGGTGAATAGCAGCTTCGGTGGCACGGTGAGTCCCAGCGCCTCGGCGGTTTTGAGGTTGATGATCATTTCAAACTTGGTGGGCTGTTCAACCGGCAGATTGGCGGGGTTCTCGCCTTTGAGGATTCTTCCCGCGTAGACGCCCATCTGGCGATACACAGCGGGAAGGCTGGTTCCATAGCTGATCAGGCCGCCGGCCGCGGAAAATTCGCGCTCGAAATAGATTGTTGGAACCCTATAGCGAGCCGCAGGCGCCACAAGCTGCTGGCGCCGGGTATCGAAGAACGGATCGGCGGCGATAATGAGCCCGTCGGCTCGCAAGTTGACGAACGTCGCGAACGCTGCATCGATCTCGCTTTCAGTGCTCGCGTTCAGGATCGAAAGTTGCACACCCTTTGCACGCGCCGCTTCCTGAGCGCCTCGGATGGAGGGCTCGGCTGTCGGACTTTTCGGATTCACCAGCAGCGCGATCGTCCTCGCCTGAGGGATCAACTCGCACAGCAATTCGAGCCGCTTGCCAGTTAGCTGGGTGAAGAGAATGCTTAGGCCGGTGGCATTGCCGCCCGGCCGAGCGAGGCTGGCGACAAGTCCCGCCTCCACGGCGTCGTTGCCAACTTCAAAGACGATCGGAATCGTCGATGTTGCAGTTTTCGCGGCTTTGGCGGGCGGCGGGCCGAACGCAGCAATTAAATCCACCTTGCGCCCGACGAGTTCGGCGGCCATTGCCGGCAGGCGATCATATTGACCCTCGGCCCAGCGGTATTCGATTGCGACATTCTGTCCCGCGATATAGCCGGTTTCCTTGAGTCCTTGAAGGAATGGGGCGGCAGTCGGTGTGTATGCGGGGGTCGCGAAGTGGAAGTAGCCGATCACCGGCATCGCCGGCAGCTGCGCACGCGCCGCCAACGGCCACGCGACCGCTGCGCCGCCGGCAAGCGTGATGAACTCGCGCCGCTTCATTCGATCACCTCGTCGGCGCGGGCCAGCAACGTGCTTGGCACATTGAGGCCGAGCGCTTTGGCTGTCTTGAGGTTGATCGCCAGATCGAATTTTGTGGGCTGCTGGACCGGCAAGTCTGCAGGTTTCTCACCATGGAATATCCGATCGACATAGCCGGCGGCCTGACGAAATGAGTCGGCCAGGTCGATGCCATAGGATGCCAGGCCGCCTTCGGTAACCAGGTAGCTGAATGGATATACGGCAGGAAGCTGATAGCGAGACGCCAGCTCCACAATCAGTTTGCGATGAATGTTTAGGGAGGTGTCAGGCAGCACGATAAATCCATCGGTTTGGCGGCGCAGCCTTGTGATCGCGGACTCGATCTCGGCGGGATTGTGAACGGGAGACCTTACGAGTTCGATCGCAAGCTTTTCTGCAGCTTCGTCGGCCGATCGGGACATGACGATCGCGGCAGGAGCTGCTTGAGGGTTGAACATGATCGCGACGCGGGTAACGTCCGGTGCGATTTCCTTGAGCAGCTCGATCCATTTACCGCCGAGGCTGGGTTCCAGATTCGCGAATCCGGTCATATTTCCACCTGGATGCGCCAGGCTTTGCACAAAACCCTGTTCGATAGGCTCGCTCACGACGGTGAATATAACGGGAATCGCGGGCCTCGCCCGATGCACTGCCGACGTGGCGGGGGTGCCGCTCGTCAGGATCAGCTCAGGAGCACGGCCTATCAACTCATCGACCACGGACCTCGCCCGTTCCGCATCGATCACGGACCAATTCACTTCGATGCTGACGTTTTTGCCCTCCGCCCAGCCTCGCTTCTCAAGGCCTTCTCGAAACGCGCTCAGCCGGCGCTGGCCTTCGCGATCGTCGGCTGTGGTCATGAGAACGCCAATTCGTCGTAACGGCTCATTCTGCTGTGCACGCCCTGCGAGCGGCCAACTCGCCGCCGCGCCGCCAAGCAGCGTGATGAACTCGCGTCGCTTCATGTTGAATGTTCCGGGCCCGCGTCGACTTTTAGCCGAATCAAATCACAATACAACGGTTGCGCTCGCAGGCCTCGTCCCACAACCGCCCGGAACTTTGCAAACCCGCGAAAGCTATTACAGCAGGCTGATCACAAACCGGCTGCCCACGATAAACAGATAACAGCCAAACGCCATTTCCAGCGTGCGCTTCGACATCGCATGCGCGGCCCTCACGCCGAGCGGCGCGGTCAAAAGACTGGTCGGCATCACCAGCACCGCGCCGATCAGCGAGACGTAACCGATCGCAAACGGCAATTGCAGCGCGGCGACATCGGGATAGCGCTGAGCCGCCGGCCAGCCGGCATAGACGTAGCCGAGCGCGCCGGGGATCGAGATCAGGACCGCCAGCGCCGAGGAAGTCGCGACCGCCTGATGTATAGGCCGGCCATAGAATGTCATCAGCAGATTGGAGAACAATCCACCGCCGATGCCCATCAGCGTGGAGAGAAGCCCGACGAAGAAGCCGTAAGCTTTCATCAGCGGACCCCGCGGAAAGTCGTCGCCGAACTTCCAGGTCTGGCGCGCCAGAAGCAGGCGCGCCGCGGCGGACCATGCCACCGCCACGAACACGATCTTGAACAGCCGCTCCGGCGCGTAGCGCGCGGTGACGCTGCCGGCGATCACGCCTGCAAGCACCGGCAGCCACCACGCCTTGAGGATCTCCATGTCCACCGCGCCGCGGGCATAATGGGCGCGATATGATCGGATCGAGGTCGGAATGATGATGGCGAGCGATGTGCCGATGCACAGCGGCATCCGCACCTCCAGCGGCACGCCGGCGAGCCGAAAGCATTCGTAAAATACCGGCACCAGGATCGCGCCGCCGCCGATACCGAACACGCCGGCGAGAAATCCTGACAGCGCGCCCACCGCCACCAGCAGCAGCGCCAGTTCGAGAAGCTCGGAGGCATCAAGCCCGGCGATCGCCATTCCCTACGTTTTCCTTTGTCTCGCGTCGAATATGCGCGCGTTCCTGAATCGTGCTTCAGGAATACCAGCCAGCAGCGGCCGCCGACCTTGTCAATGCCCACAATTGCAAGGCTCATCCATAGGTGTGAACCGCCGTTCGTAATTGGTGATTTTGGCCGTTGCGCTCACTGTTTCGACTTCGTAAATAGGATTCATCTACCGCGATCCCCTGAAGGGTCCCGCGTGGGCCCGCAAACCGTCAAAGCCGCCGATGACCGCCAGGATCGAACGACCGCTTTCGCCGCACCTGCAGACCTATCGCTGGACCCTGACGATGGCATTGTCCATCGTCCATCGCGTAACCGGCGTGGCGCTGTATTTCGGCACCCTGCTGCTGGCGTGGTGGCTGATCGCGGCGGCGTCGGGCCCCACCGCCTATTCCAACGTGCAGGCCTTTACCGGCAGCTTCATCGGCCGGCTGATCGTATTCGGCTACACATGGGCGCTGCTGCATCATCTGCTCAGCGGTCTCAGGCATTTCGTCTGGGACCTCGGCTACGGCTTCAAGGCGAGCGAACGCGAAGCGATGACCTGGGGCGCGCTGATCGGCGGTATTTCGCTGACGGTGCTGCTGTGGATCGCGGCCTACGCGATCGGAGGCGGACGATGAGCATCAACGAATCGCACGGGTCCTCCTCGATGCGCACGCCGCTCGCCCGCGTCCGCAGCCTCGGCGCCTCGCATTCCGGCACCTCGGATTTCTGGCGCCAGCGCGTCACCGCGGTGGCGATGACGCTTTTGATCGTGCCTGTCATCGTGGTGGTGATGATGCTGCTCGGCCGCAATCAGGCCGGCGCCGCGCAGATTCTCGGCTCGCTGCCGATCGCGATCATCATGCTGCTGTTCATCATCGCCAGCGCCTGGCACATGAAAATCGGCATGCAGGTGGTGATCGAGGACTACATCCACAATGAGAAACTGAAGCTCGCCTCCGTCATGGCGAACAACTTCTTTTCCATCGCGGTGGCGCTGGCCTCGATCTACGCCATTCTCAAACTGTCATCTGGAGTCTAGCCCATGGCCGGAGGCGGAAATGGCAAGGGGATCGGTGGTCCGGCCACCAACGGCCACGCCTATCCGATTGAAGACCACACCTACGACGTCGTCGTGGTCGGCGCCGGCGGCGCGGGCCTGCGCGCCGTGGTCGGCTGCAGCGAAGCCGGACTGCGCACCGCCTGCATCACCAAGG
>Ga0209526_10003819_pt1 | contig 10269 bp, 6 predicted proteins | sample JacPinW_OM2H0_M1_FD_188566 | JGI IMG/M metagenome (GOLD analysis project Ga0209526, IMG submission 188566) | Forest soil microbial communities from Algoma, Ontario, Canada - Jack Pine, Ontario site 1_JW_OM2H0_M1 (SPAdes) (version 2) | ecosystem: Environmental > Terrestrial > Soil > Boreal... | reverse complement strand
AAGCAACGCTAACCGAAACAAGCGAGCTGTTTGTCGCTAGACTACCCTCCTCGCCAGCGAACAACGCGCCTGGATGCACCGAATGAGTGTCGTCCTTATATCTGGAGTGGATAACTGGGAAATCCTTTTGGCGCAGGTGACCCCGGTGCAGTTTCCTAGCCCGCCCCCTAAGTAAGCGGGTTAAAGTGCCCGTCGCGTAACCGGTCATGTGCCTTCGGCCCGAATTTCACTTTTCCGGTAAGCACTAGCGTTACTCAGGAGCCAGCCTGCAAGCGGCCTCTTTTCGTTGACTTACCTCTTTTCGCAACCTAAGATGTGCGAATCTTGGACTCTTCCTCTTTAATCGGCCACACCGTCTCCCACTATCGCGTAATCGAAAAACTCGGGCGTGGCGGCATGGGCGTCGTATACAAAGCGCAAGACACCCGGCTGGATCGCGCCGTCGCTTTGAAGTTCCTTCCTGACGGTTTGGCGCACGACGTAAGTGTGCTCGAGCGTTTCAAGCGTGAGGCAAAGGCCGCCTCGGCGCTTAACCATCCCAATATCTGCACGATTTACGACATCGGCGAAGACGCCGGGCACACCTTCATCGCCATGGAATTCCTGGACGGCATGACGCTGAAAGAACGCATCGGCGGCCGCCCAATGGAGACAGAAACTCTCCTCAACCTTGCTATAGAGGTCGCGGACGCCCTCGATGCCGCCCATACGGAAGGAATCGTCCACCGCGACATCAAGCCTGCCAACATCTTTGTGACCAAGCGAGGCCACGCGAAAATCCTCGATTTCGGTCTGGCGAAGCTTCAATCGAAGACAGGCATGGATGCCGATGCGACGCTGGAAGCGATGCAATTGACCGCGCCAGACACGGCTATGGGCACGCTGGCGTACATGTCACCTCAGCAAGCGCGCGGCAAAGAACTGGACGGCCGCACAGACATTTTCTCGTTTGGTTTGGTCCTGTACGAAATGGCCACCGGGCAGCAAACCTTCTCCGGAAACACTTCAGCCGAAATTTTCGATGCCATTCTGAATCGCGCGCCGATAGCTCCGGCGCGACTGAACCCCGCGGTGCCGCCCAAACTGGAAGACGTCATCCACCGTGCGATCGAAAAAGACCCGAATCTCCGGTTTCAGCATGCATCGGACATGCGAGCGGACTTACAGCGTCTGAAGCGCGACACGGATTCAGGACGTTCGGCGGTGGCGATTAGAATGTCGGAGCCGGCGAGTTCCGACCAGGTGGTATTGTCCGCAGCCGCTTTGCCGGAAACAAAATCTGCCGGTGTTTTGGCCGCGCCGGTCAAAAGCCATCGCGCGAAGTGGCCTGTAGTTATCGGCGCCGCTGTCGTTCTAGCCGCGGCGGGTGTCGCTGGCTGGCTACATTTTACGCGACATGCGCAGGCCCTGACCGACAAGGACACCATCGTTCTCGCCGAGTTTGCGAACACCACCGGTGATCCTGTCTTCGACGGCACGCTGCGCCAGGGACTTTCGGCGCAGCTGGACCAGTCTCCGTTCTTGAGCCTTATTTCCGACGAGCGCATCGTGCACACGCTCGCGCTGATGGCCAAACCAAAAGACGCGCGACTTACGCCAGAAGTGACGCGCGATGTGTGTCAACGCACAGCCAGCGCCGCCACGATTGAAAGTTCCATCTCCAGCTTAGGCAGCCAGTACGTTTTGAGTTTGAAGGCGGTGGATTGTCGAAACGGCGACGTGCTCGCACAAGAGCAAGTGACGGCCAGCGGGAAGGAGAAAGTTCTCAACGCCCTGGGCGACGCGGCGACCAAGCTGCGAGGGAAAATGGGAGAATCGCTGGCTTCGGTGCGCAAGTACAATGCGCCTCCGGAAAACGTCACCACGCCTTCGCTCGAAGCGCTGCAAGCTTACATGCTCGGCAGTCAAACAATGAATGTGGCAAACGACTACGCGGCCGCTATTCCTCTCCTTGAAAGAGCCGTTTCACTGGATTCAAATTTCGCGATGGCTTACTTGCGCCTGGCCCAGTGTTATCAACCTCTTAGTGAAAATGATCGCTCTGCCGGAAATGCGCTCAAGGCTTTTGCATTGCGTGAGCGCGTGAGCGAGAGCGAAAAGATGGCCATATCCTCATTCTACGAGCTTGTCGTCACCGGAAATCTCGAGGCTGCGCGCAGCTCCTATCAGGCATGGGCGCAAACTTTTCCGCGGGACGAGGAACCCGAGGTTAACCTGTGGTTTGCTTATGCCTCGATGGGCGACTACCCGAAAGCGAATGCTGCAGCTCAGCAGGCGCTGAAGCTGAATCCCGTCAGCGGCAACAACACTGTGAATCTGGCTTACTCCTATCAGTGGATCGACCAACTCGATCAGGCCAAGGCCACCATACGCGAATCACACGCGCATAACGTTGATTCGCCCTGGGTACCTCTCGTTCTTTACATGGTGAATTTCCTCCAGCACGAGCCGGCCGAAATGCAGCAGCAGGTCGCCGACGCGACCGGGAAACCTGGAGTCGATGATCAGATCCTTTTCCTTGAATCTGAAACGGCATCATATTACGGCGAGTTCGCGAAGAGCCGCGAACTAGCTCGCCGCGCCTCCGATTCCGCACTACGCGCCAGTGAAAAAGAAGTGGCCGCGGAATATAAGGCGCACTCCGCGGTCCGCGAGGCATTAGCAGGTGATCTACCTTCGGCGAAGCAAGATGCCCAGGCTGCCCTCGCTCTAACCGCCGGCAGACAGGTTGAAGGCTACTCAGCCATTGCACTCGGACTGGCTGGCGATTCCGCACAGGCCGAGCGATTAGCCGCCGATTTGGCCAAGCGCTTCAGCGAAGACACCGTCGTAAAGTTCAATTTTCTTCCAATGATCCGGGCTGCAACCGCGCTTCACAGCGGTAACGGTAAGCAAGCCATCGACGCGCTTTCCGCGGCTGCACCTTATGAACTGGGACAAACGAATTCTTCTTTCACCTTTGCCCTCTATCCAGTTTACTTGCGCGGCGAAGCGTACTTGGCGGCGAAGCAGGGCGCGGCGGCGGGTAACGAGTTCCAGAAAATTCTCGACCATGCAAGTTTGGTCGGAAACGAGCCGCTGGCCGCACTCGCGCATCTTGGGCTTGGCCGCGCGTATGCCTTGGCTGGCGATAGCGCGAAATCAAAGGCCGCTTATCAGGATTTTTTGGCGCTGTGGAAAGACGCCGACCCCGACGTCCCAATCCTCAAGCAACTCAAGGCAGAGTACGCAAGATTGCACTAGTTCTCTGCTGACTTTCCCTTCCATCTCGGACAGTGATTACATAACAATGTCGGCTCCTTGACCCGAGTAAACTTTGGTTGCTTAACGACCACAGGAGCCGAACATGATGATTATAGGCGTAGATTATCACCCGAGCTTTCAACAGATAGCTTTTTTTGTGGAAGAGACTGGTGAGTATGGTGAACAGCGAGTGAACCATGACGGTGGAGAAGCGGAGCGATTCTATCGGGACCTGCAGCAGAGAGGAATCCGCGTGCGGGTTGGCATGGAGGCTACCGGGTATGCACGCTGGTTCGAGCGACTGCTGACAGAACTTGCTTTCGAGCTGTGGATCGGCGATCCGGCCGAGATCGAGGCCAAACGTGTCAAGAAACGGAAGACCGACCGCGAGGATGCCAGACTTCTGCTGAGGCTGATGCGCGAAGATGGCTTCCCGCAAATTTGGATACCGAGTCCGGAGAATCGGGATCTCCGACAACTGCTGTGGCACCGGCATCGCATGGTGCAGATGCGCACGCGGATCATGAACCAACTGCAAGCGTTGGCCATGAACGAAGGCAAACGCTGGAAGTCGAAGCTATGGAGCCAAACGGGACGAGCAGAATTTGAGAAATTGGCGTTGGCTCCCTGGGCCAGTCGACGCCGGCGAGAGTTGCTGGAGTTGTTGGACCGGCTGAATCCAAGCATCGAGGAGTTAACGAGAGCCGTCGAGCAGGAAGTCAGCAAGCGACCGGAAGCGTTGCGGTTGATGACACATCCCGGCGTGGGTCCGATTACGGCACTGGCCTTTGTGTTGATCATCGGCACTCCGGAGCGGTTTGCTCGTGGCAAGCAGATAGGAACGTATGTAGGGATGGTGCCCAGTGAGGACTCCAGTGGTGACAAGCAACGGCTGGGGCACATCAGCAAGCAGGGCAGCTCCTTATTACGCTACTTGCTGGTGGAGGCCGCGCAGGCAGCCACGCGCTTCAACCCGCACTGGCGGCGTCGCTACCTGCACCTGGCGATGCGTCGGCACAAGAGCATTGCCAAAGTCGCGATGGGTCGCAGGATGGCGATTCGGTTGTACTGGATGTGGCGGAACGGATGTGCCTATTCGCCGTCGTTCGAGTTCGGTTCGTACGTGGGACAGCTCGGTATCGGGCATGGTGTGCAGTAGAACATCGTGCCAGTGATTGGGCATCCCGCTCCCTGCAAAGGAAGTTTGAAGAAGTAATCATGGTCGAAGCTTGATCGATGAGATGTCTGGGTCGGACTGAAACCGATCGAAAGATTACGAACGAGCCGTGGTCGTCGAAGCAGAGTTTAACGGAACAAATAAGACCACTCTCCGGAGTGAACGGAGTTGTGTGCCCAAAAAAAGAAAAGAGAGAACAGAAATCCAAAGAAAAATTCAAAAAGGTCTTGACACGAGCCGGCATTCGGCATTGTTAGAGATGCCCGATAAGTCGGGTAATCGGACAGCTGTCCGGTTGGCGCGTTAATCAGGAGTTGTCCGTCGCAGGCTCCACAGTCCGCGCACCGAGAGGATGACGGAGATGAGCGATTCTGCGACGGCGTAGGTTCAGCTTCCAACAAATTTTCGATCGGTTTTTCTGCACGATTTTGACGCCGAAATTGAAGGGCGGATACGCGAGAGAGCCCAAAATGGAGTTAAGTCTTTTGAAATCAATGGTGCCGGCGGGGGGAATCGAACCGACGGCCCAAATTGAAAACACGTAAGTTATTCATTTGACGAAACGCTGCAAACGCTAGAAACGCTAAAATTCCAAGATTCGGATACGCGGCGGATACGCAGAAGTGTGCAACGGTACCAATCTGTTTTTATCGAAAAAATCTTTGTACGCATGCAGACACACTAAGTCCCGAGGAGAGTCCTCTTTTTTTGCGGGAAAATCCGGCGAGGCTCAGAGGCAAGAACTTATCAAGCCCACGTTTCCTGCCGACGGGCGGATCAGTAGCAATGAGTGACTTGCTTGCGGTTTGTCTAAAAGCGTAGGGTGGTATTAGGTCGGGCAATCAGTCGCTCAAAGGACCTTCTATGGCAGACGAAAAACAAGCAAGACTCGAAGCACGGGCAAGAATCGATATCAGGAAGCTCTACGAAAGAGGCGAAATCACATTGAAAGATCATGCATCGGCTATTGGATATCTGAGGGGCGTCTGGTTCGACCACCTCTCGGACATCGAGATCGAAGATTTCCTATGCAGGGAAATCAGAAAGCTGGAGCCCTCGATAATCCAACCCGCCGAGTAGCCTGCAACCCACAGCATACCCATGCGGAATTTCCGATTCGTTGGTTTTGCGGGGATGAAGGGTGTGCGTTAATCAGGGCTCCGGAAGGGCTCGTGGTGGACGACGAATCAAAATGTTCAGTCAGCGGGAAGCGGAAATACGCAAGCGAAGGTGAAGCTCGGGCGACAGCCGCGCACCAGATCGCAACCGCCAACGCGCCAAAGGAACTTCGTGCCTATCTATGCTCCTGGTGTAACGCTTGGCATTTAACGAAAAATGCAGGAAGAGCCGGGAAGGATCGTAGATAACCGACTAAATCGTTCCATGAAGTGGGCTCTTACTATCAGCCCGAGACTGTCTCAGGAGAGCGCAGGACTATGCTGAAGCAGATTGGGCTGCTTGTCTTAGCCGCGATTCTGTTGGCCACCGAAAGCCTTTCGACGGTCGGATGTTCATCAGTTTCCAATAAGATAGGTGCGCCCACCAGTGAAAGCCGCCTCATGTATCGATCCCGGCGGAAAAGCTTCGAAGTTTCAGCTAACCTTGCACAATTGCCTGCGCTCGCCATGCTGACGTAAGATGCACGTCCAGTGAGCGATTCTTCACCGATACTCGGCCGCATAATTTCTCATTATCGCGTGCTTCAAAAACTTGGTGGCGGCGGGATGGGCGTGGTTTATGAAGCCGAGGACGTTAGGCTTGGGCGTCACGTCGCCTTAAAATTTCTCCCAGAAAACTTGGCGAATGATCCGCAAGCGCTTGAGCGTTTCCGGCGCGAAGCGCGGGCCGCCTCAGCATTGAACCATCCTAACATCTGCACCATCTACGAAATTGCCGAAGAGCGCGGACATTCCTTCATAGCCATGGAATTCATGGAAGGATCCACCCTGAAACATCGCATTGCCGGCAAGCCGGTGCCGCTCAATGAACTTTTGGACTTCGCAATCGAAATCGCGGACGCACTGGACGCGGCGCACTCCAAAGAAATTGTTCATCGGGACATCAAGCCAGCCAACATATTCGTCACCAACCGCGGCCACGCGAAAATTCTCGATTTCGGTCTGGCGAAGCTCAACCCCAAAAAGGGATCCGCGCCAGAAGATGCAACTTTGGCGACAAACGCGACGGCAGGCGTTGACGCCGAGAATCTCACCAGTCCTGGGACCGCCGTCGGTACCGTTGTCTACATGTCTCCTGAACAATTGCGTGCCAATGAATTGGATGCGCGAACAGACTTATTTTCGTTCGGCGTTGTCCTCTACGAGATGGCCACCGGTACTTTGCCTTTCCGAGGCGAAAGCTTGGCGGTCATCACGGACTCGATCCTGAACCGGGCTCCGGTCGCTGCGGTGCGATTGAATCCCGACGTTTCCCCTAAGCTCGAAGACGTCATCAACAAGGCCCTTGAGAAGGACAGAAGGCTTCGCTACCAATCTGCTGCGGAGATGCGCACAGACTTGCAACGGCTGAAGCGCGACACAGAGTCAGTGCGCTCGACAGTGATCGCCGAAGAACCGGAAGCTGTAGTGGTGGCAACCGTGAGTAGCCACCCATCGACCGGCAAACAGAAAGCGGTATCTTCTTCTTCGGTTCCGGCTGTCGCAGGGAAAGGTTCGAGCCGCCATTGGAAGATTCTGATTACAGTTGCGGTTGTGGTCGCTGCCCTTGTCGCTGCTGTTTTCTACTTCCATTCGCGTCACGCAGCGCCGCTGACGGAGAGGGACACCATCGTCCTTGCCGACTTCACAAACACAACGGGCGATACTGTGTTTGATAACACGCTGCGCCAGGGACTTGCGGTGCAGCTTGAACAATCTCCTTTCTTAAGCCTCATCTCTGACCAGCGCATCCAACAGACTCTGCTACTAATGGGACAGCCGCCCGATACGCGGCTCACACCCGAGGTCGCCCGACAACTCTGCCAGCGGACAGTGAGCGCCGCCTCCCTCGCCGGGTCCGTTGCGAGCCTGGGCAGCCAATATGTTCTGGATCTCCAAGCCGTGAACTGCCTCACGGGCGATTCGCTGGCGCACGAGCAGGCGACGGCAGACAGCAAAGAACACGTGCTGAAAGCGCTCAATGAGGCGGCCGTAAAGCTCCGTGAGAAGCTTGGGGAATCGCTGAGCACAGTGCAGAAATTCAACACACCGGTCGAGCAAGCTACCACCCCCTCGCTCGAAGCGCTTCAGGCTTACAGCCTGGGACGAATCACGATGGTAGGAAAGAACGAGCCTGCTGCTGCTGTGTCTTTCTTCGAACATGCCATTCGCATCGACCCGAATTTTGCGATGGCATATGCGGCATTGGGGACCTGTTATGCAAATCTAGCGGAGAGAAGCCTTGGGGCCGAAAACACTAAGAAAGCCTACGGGCTGCGCGAGCGCGTAAGCTCGCGGGAGAAGTTTTATATCGAGGCTCACTACTATGATTACGTCACCGGCGACCTAGAAAAAGCCCGTCAAGCTTATGAACTATGGGCGGAGACATATCCGAGGGATGACGTACCACCGAACAATCTAAGTGGCATCTACAGAGACCTTGGGGAATATGACAAATCCCTTACACAAGCGCGTGAGTACCTCCGCTTAGACCCCGGTAGCAGTTTGAGTTATGCGAATCTCATGTTTGCGTATCTCAGACTAAATCGATTGGAGGATGCTGGCATGACCGCGAGGGAGGCGCAGGGCAAAAAACTCGACTCTCCATACCTGCACGTTTATCTGTACGTGCTTGCGTTCATGCAGAACGACACTGCTGGCATGGCGCAACAGATGGCCTGGTCGGCGGGTAAGGAAGGAGTGGAAGATTTGATGCTGGAACTCGAAGCTGAAGTCGACGCGTATTCCGGAAGGCTTGGAAAATCTCGCGAGCTATCACGTAAGGCTGTGGCGGCCGCCCAGCGTGCGCATGAGAAGGAAACCGCGGCGAGTTATGAAGTTAGTGCGGCGTTGCGTGAAGCCCTCTTGGGAAATGTGGCTCTGGCACGACAGCGAGCTCTGGCCGGATTGGCGCTTTCGACTGGCCGAGACGAACAGGCCACTGGCGCTCTAGCGCTGGCATTTGCAGGGGATACAGTTCGAGCGCAGACCCTGACTTCCGATCTGGCCAAGTCCTTCCCGGAGGACACGATAGTCCAGTTCAATTACTTACCAACGATTCGCGCCCAGCTTGAGGTGATTCGCAACAACGCCTCGGATGCCGGCGAGATTCTCCAGACTTCAGCTCCGTACGATCTCGGAATGACCGGCGCTCTGTATCCCGTGTACGTGCGCGGGATAGCCTATCTGGCCATAAATCGCGGAAGTGAAGCTGCCAACGAATTCCACAAAATTCTTGACCACCGCGGCGCGGTGCTTACCGCACCCATAGGCGCGCTGGCGCGCCTCGAGCTTGCCCGCGCTTACGCCTTACAGGGCGATACCGGCAATTCGCGTACCGCGTATCGGGATTTCCTGGTTCTGTGGAAAGACGCTGACCCCGATATTCCTATCCTGACGCAAGCCAAAGCAGAATACGCGAAGCTGCAATAGTCTAGCGGTGAGTCCCAGAAGAGCTCTTTGATTGGCAAAAACACCCTTGTGCGGAAAGGGACAACCATGAACAGGACGGCAAGTATGGCTTCAGCTTCTCCGCGCTTCCGTCCAATCACCGTCCACAGTGGTAGAATCCCCGGCGATTTCCCGAGGAGGAGTGAGATGAACAAGCAGATCCGGTTTTGGATGGTTTTTTCACTGGTGGGTGCAGCGCTGGTTTGCGGGCAAGCTGCCGTGGCAAAGCAGGAGCCAGATTGGTCCAAGGTTCAAATCAAGGTGACAAAGGTTTCCGGCAACATCTATATGCTGGAAGGCCAGGGCGGAAATATTGCCGCTTCGGTGGGCGAAGACGGCATCGTCATTGTGGACGATCAGTTCGCTCCGCTAGCGGAAAAGATCCAGGCCGCGCTGAAAAATCTTGGAATCACGGATAAGCCCGTGCGCTTCGTCATCAACACCCACTATCACGGAGACCACACCGGCGGAAACGCCCCGTTCAACGATGCGGGCTCCACCCTCATCGCACACGATAACGTCCGGAAGCGGCTCGAAGCTGGCGGCACCGCGGGAAACGGCGGCTCGATTAAGATGGACGTGAAGCCTGCGCCGAAGTCTGCGCTTCCCATCATCACCTTTGAGCACGACGTCACCGTGCACCTGAACGGAGAAGACATTCGCGCGCTGCATTTTCCCTCCGGCCACACGGACGGCGACTCCATCATTTTCTTCCCGAAGAACAATGTCGTGCACATGGGCGACGACTTCGTGCGCTACGGCTTCCCGTTCATTGACGTCGCCAGCGGCGGCAGCGTGCAAGGCATGATTAACGCCATGGAAAAAGCTACCGCCCAGCTCCCGGCGGACGTGAAAGTGATTCCCGGGCACGGCGCAATCTCGAATCTCGACGACGTGCGCGCCTTCACCAAAATGCTGAAGGAAACTTCCGCCGTCGTACAGAAAGCCCTCGACGACCACAAAACGCTGGACCAGATGAAGCAGGAAAAAATTCTCGCGCCCTGGGCAAAATGGAAAGGCGATTTCGTCAACGAAGATGCATTTATCGAGACGCTCTACAATTCGCTCACCGGCCACAAAGGAGAATTCGTAAAGCACAACTAGGCGGAATTGTGGAGGCGCCTTTACGGCCGCGCGTTAGGCGAGAAGAACCCGATGGGCAAATCGCGCGCCGTGCGCAAGCCGGCTGGCGCATCAAGAATCACAGGGATCGAATTCACGACGACCGAAGCCGTCGCAATG
>Ga0209526_10003818_pt1 | contig 10269 bp, 8 predicted proteins | sample JacPinW_OM2H0_M1_FD_188566 | JGI IMG/M metagenome (GOLD analysis project Ga0209526, IMG submission 188566) | Forest soil microbial communities from Algoma, Ontario, Canada - Jack Pine, Ontario site 1_JW_OM2H0_M1 (SPAdes) (version 2) | ecosystem: Environmental > Terrestrial > Soil > Boreal... | reverse complement strand
AACACCAGCAATGTCGCGAGCAACTGCTCCTTGCTGAATTCCGGCAGCGCCACCAGCATCGCCGCGTCGAACACGCCGAGGCTGCCCGGCGCATGGCTGGCAAATCCGAGCAGCGTCGCCAGGATGAACACGACCGCCAATGAGACGAAATCGATGCCGGGCTGCTGCGGCATCAAAAGATACATCGCCATCGCGCAAAATCCGAGATCGACCACGCCGATCAGGATCTGCAGCAGGGTCAGGCGGGCCGACGGCAACACCACTTTCCAGCCATTCTGGCCGAGCTCGCGCCGTCCCTTGCCGGTCATGAGCCAGACGAAATAAGCGGCAATACCGGCGAGGCAGCCGAGCGCGATCAGCCGGTTCATCGCCGGCGGCAGCAGGTCCATCGTGGACGCCGCCCACGGATGGTAGGCCATGCCGAAGCCGAGCACGAACAGATTGCCGAGCCAGAATGTCAGTCCGGAGAGAAAGCAGATCTTGGCGACGTCGATCGCGTTCAGCCCATAATCCGAGTAAATCCGGAAGCGGATGGCGCCGCCGGTGAACACGGTGGCGCCGATATTGTGACCGATCACATAGCTGGAGAAACTCGACAGCGCCGCAATGCGGTAAGGCACCTGCTTCTTGCCGATCGTGCGCAGCGCGAAGAAATCATAGAAGGTCAGCGTGCAGAAGGCGCAAACCACGCACAGCGCGGCGAGCCCGATGTGGCCATGCGGGATGTCCGTGAGCGCTGTCAGGATGACGCCGGTATCGACGCCCCGCAGCGTATGCAGCAAGGTCGAAACCGCGAAAGCGATAATGAGGAGGCTTACGGCGATCCCCAGCCGCTTCCAGCCGATCCGTTCCTTGAAGCCACGCCGCAGCGCGGTCAGCAGCCGATGCATTCATCCTCCCGGCAGGGCGAAAAAGTCCGAAAGCCCGTCCAAACGGGCCAATCGCTTCAGGTTGAAGTTCCTTAAGGCAAAAACACCGCGTTGTGCAGTCCTTGACAACGGCATGTTCTGCTTTCGGCCGAAGCATCTGTCATACGCCCTACATATGTCCTTGCAGCCAATATTCGAGTCGGCCCGTCCGTCGATTGCAAATCGCGGACTGCTCCGGATGTTCCATCGCACCTTTTTGCCGACACCAGGAACAACCGCGCCGCCAGCCGGTTAGCGCAGTATCACCAGCCGAACATTGGCGCCAGCCTGATTGCGCGGGTGAGGCAGCTTGGCCGAAGACGTTCGATGAGGAAAAGGCCACCGACCAGAAGCTGACCGCGCTTGCCGAAGGCAAGGTCGACATTCGCGCCGCGAGCTGATCTTCAAGGCAAATTAATTGGTTGAGACAAAACGTCGCGCGGGCCCCGCGCGGCGTTTTGCGTCGGCATATGACACTTCGATCATGGCCGAAGGGTTGGATAGAACCGGGCACTACATACCGCGTTGTTTGCCAAAATCGAGGTGAACCATGCGAAGTGCTGCTCTCAAGTTCCAACCGATCGACCGTTCTCCCGCGGCGGAGACAAATCGTTCGCGTCTTGCGACCTCGCTGACGCTTGCGGCAATGAGCCTCGGCTATGGCGTGGTTCAGCTCGACGTCACCATCGTCAACACCGCGCTCAACAGCATCGGCAGTTCGCTCGGCGGGGGCGTGTCCGAGCTGCAATGGGTCGTCAGCGCCTATACCATCGCGTTCGCCGCCTTCATTCTGACCGCCGGCGCGCTCGGAGATCGCATCGGCGCCAAGCGGACTTTCATGGCGGGCTTTGCGATCTTCACCGTCGCATCGCTCGGCTGTGCGCTTGCCCCCAATGCGGCGACCCTGATCGCGGCGCGTGGGTTGCAGGGGTTGGGTGCAGCGATCCTGGTGCCGAATTCGCTCGCCCTGCTCAGCCATGCCTACCCGGACCCAAAGGCGCGCGGCCGCGCGGTCGGGATTTGGGCGGCCGGCGCCAGCCTGACATTGACGGCAGGACCGCTGGTCGGCGGCGGCCTCATCACGCTGATCGGCTGGCGGTCGATCTTCCTGGTCAACCTGCCGATCGGCCTTGCCGGGCTGTGGCTGACCTGGCGCTATGCCAGCGAGACCACGCGATCGCCGCAGCGCGAGGTCGATCTCCCCGGCCAGATCGCGGCGATCGCGGCACTGGGTTGTCTTGCCGGTGCGATCATCGAAGCCGGCGCAGCCGGTTGGACCAATCCTTTCGTGATCGCCGGATTCGTCGCTTCGGTTTTCCTCGCGATCCTGTTCGTTCTGCAAGAACGGCGAGCAGCGCAGCCGATGCTCCCGCTGACGCTGTTCCGGCATCGGATGTTCGCGGTGACCTCGCTGGTCGGGTTTCTCGTAAATATCGCCTTCTACGGGCTGATCTTCGTCTTCAGCCTGTATTTCCAGCGCGTCAACGGATGGTCGCCGTTTCTGACCGGACTTGCCTTCCTGCCGATGATGGGCGCGGTGCTGCCGGTCAATCTCGTTGCCGCACATCTGGCCGAGCGCATCGGTGCGCCGCAGACAATCGCGCTCGGTGCTGCGCTCTCGGCAATCGGCTGCCTCGCGCTGCTCGGAATTGCGCCCGGCACGAGCTACTCCGAGATCGGCGTCCAGCTCGTGATCATCGGCGGTGGGCTTGGTCTATTGGTGCCGCCGCTGACGGCGACGCTGCTCGGAAGCGTCGAGAAATCGCGCTCCGGCATTGCCGCCGGCGTGCTCAACGCGACCCGTCAAACCGGCAGCGTGCTCGGCGTCGCATTGTTCGGCTCGCTGATCGGCGGGGCCGGCAGCTTTATGTCGGGTGCGCATCAATCGCTGCTGATATCGGCGTTGCTGCTGCTGGCGGCCTGCGCCGTGATCTGGTCGGGCACCATGGCGAAGCCATCCTCATGATGCGCGGCTGCAACTATCCGTGGAATTGCGGGGGCTCAGGGCCCTTTTTGATTGCATTCCAAGCAATCGTTCACCATAGGCGAAACGAAATGGCGGTCGTTAACCTGATCGTACCTGCGCGCGCGGTTGGTACAGGCCCATAACAGGGTCTGGGGCCTGCAATGTACCGCGTACTAACCTGCCTGAGTACCGAGCATGATTGGCGGCTGGTCGTGCTGGGCGGTGTCGTTTGCCTGCTGGCGAGCGCCGTCGCGATCAGCCTATTCCACCGCGCCCGCGCCTCGCAGGGCCGCACCCGCCTGATCTGGATTGGGCTCGATGCCGCCGTCAGCGGCTGCGGAATTTGGGCCACCCACTTCATCGCCATGCTGGCCTACGACCCCGGCAACGGCGCCGGATACTCCATCCGCGTATCGACACTGTCGCTGATTTTTGCGGTTGCGATCACGGCTGTCGGTCTTGCCGTCGCGCTGTCCGGGCCGCGGCGGTCGCGCGCCGCGATCGGCGGCGCCATCGTCGGTATCGGCGTCGCCGCGATGCATTACACCGGCATGATGGCGCTGCAGCTTCCCGCCTATATCGTCTGGTCGCCCGATATCGTCATTGCCTCCATCGTCTTCGGTAGCCTGTTCGGAGCGCTGGCGCTCGCCGTCGCTGTCGGCCCTGACGGATTTGGCCGCAGCACCGCTGCCGCTGTGCTGCTTACTCTTGCGATCGTCTCGCATCACTTCACCGCCATGGGGGCAGTAACGCTTGTCCCTGACCCCACCCTCGTGTTCGACGGGTTGGAAATTTCTCCGACCATGCTGTCGTTCCTGGTCGCCGCAGCCGCATTCGTCATTCTCAGCATCTCGCTCGGCGCCGCCGCGATGGATCGCCGCGCCAAAGGGGCCATCCGGCAGCAGAAAATGCTGCTCGACACCGCGCTCGAAAACATGTCGCAGGGGCTTTGCATGTTCGATGCGGAAGGCCGCATCCTGCTGTTCAACGAGCGCTACAAGGAGATGATGGGACGAACCGATTTGCCTCTCAAAGGCCGGTCGCTGCTCGATGTGCTGCGCGATCAGAAGGCGGTCAACCGGTGGGACGGCGATCCCGATCAGTTCTTCGCCGAAGTTTTGGCGGCAGCAAGAGCAGGCGATACTGTGACCAAGGTGGTGTCCAGGGAAGGGCGTTCGATCCGAGTTGTCGATCAGCCTATGAATGGTGGCGGATGGGTCGCGACCTTCGAGGACATCACCGAATGGCAAGCGGCCCAGCAACAGATATCTCATATGGCGCGCCACGACGCGCTGACCAACCTGCCCAACCGGACGCTGTTCCGCGAACAGCTCGAGCAGGCGCTGCGGCTTGCCAAGCGCAGTGATCAGCTCGCGGTATTTTGCCTCGATCTCGATCACTTCAAGGACATCAACGACTCGCTCGGGCACCCGATCGGCGACGCCTTGCTGAAGGAGGTCGCCCGTCGGCTCGGCGAATGCGCCGGCGAGAACGACACCGTCGCCAGGCTTGGCGGAGACGAATTCGCGATCGTGCAGTTTTGCAACGACTGCGACCCGTCGGCGGTCGCAGCACTTGCGAGCCGCGTCGTCGAGAAGATCGCCGCGCCCTACGATATCGGTGGCCACCAGCTGGTCGTCGGAGTCAGCGTCGGCATTTCGCTGGCGCCCGAGGACGGCAAGAACCCCGATGAGCTCCTGAAGAACGCCGATCTCGCGCTCTATCGCGCCAAGGCGGACGGCCGCGGTACCTACCGCTTCTTCGAAGCCGGCATGGATGCCCGCGCCCAGGCCCGGCGGCTGTTGGAGCTCGACCTGCGGGTGGCGTTGCAACGCGACGAATTCGAAGTCCACTATCAGCCGGTTCGCGATGTCGCCACCGACCAGGTCGTCCTGTTCGAGGCTTTGGTGCGCTGGAACCATGCGCAGCGTGGCCTGATCGCGCCGATCAATTTCATCCCGCTGGCTGAGGAAACCGGTCTGATCGTTCAGCTCGGAGACTGGGTGTTGCGGCGCGCCTGCATGGATGCTGCCGGTTGGTCACGGAAGGTCGGCGTCGCCGTCAACCTGTCGCCGGTGCAGTTCAAGAATCCAAATCTGGTATCTTCGGTGACCGCGGCGCTGCAGGCGTCAGGCCTGCCAGCGAATCGCCTCGAACTCGAGATCACGGAATCGGTATTGTTGCAGAACAGCGACGGGACGCTTGGCATCCTGCACGAGCTCCGCGCGATGGGGGTCAAAATCTCGCTCGACGACTTCGGCACCGGCTACTCGTCGCTGAGCTATCTGCGCAGTTTCCCGTTCGACAAGATCAAGATCGATCGTTCGTTCGTGAAGGAGTTGACCACGCGCGATGATTCCATGGCCATCATCCGCGCGGTGACCGGCCTTGGCAAAAGCCTCGGCATTGCGACCACGGCCGAAGGTGTTGAAACCAGTGCGCAGCTTGAGCTGTTGCGCCGCGAGGGCTGCACGCAGGTCCAAGGCTATCTGTTCAGCAAACCGCGACCCGCGGCCGAGGTCGAGGGGATGCTGTCCGCGCCGCGCTCAAGCGCGGTCGCGTAAGCTTCACGCCTTGCGCAGGGCAAACAGCGCACCGCAGAACGCCATCGCCGCGCCGAGGCAGAGTGCCGCAAGACCGGCGAGCACGCCGGAAATGGTCGGGATCGGGCTCGGCGCCGACGCCGCTTGACCCGCGCCCGCCAGGATCAGCACGCCGACCGCGATCAGAAATTGCCGCATCCGATGCGGGATTTGCCCCGACACCGCACTGTGCATCAAATTGGCGGTGAAATAGCCGCCGGAGAAGCCGACGGTTGCGATCAGCCACCACGCAATCGCAGCACCCGCGGGCATGAACTCGCGGCTATCCGATCGCCACAGGCCGCCGAGATCGAGCCCGTAGCGCGCCCCCAGCATGTGCACGGCGAGCGCCAGCAGCACCCCCGAAATAATCGCGCCCGCCAGAATCAGGCGGCGCGGAAAATAGGTCGTCTCGGCCATGCGTCGCTTGTAGAGTAAAGCCGGTCCGCGGTGCAAGCCGACGCGCGGCGCATCCAACAATCTTCTAGGACTCTTGGGGCCGGTATTCTTTTCGAACAGGGTACGACGCATGGTGATCGGTCTTCTGGCGCTAATGGCAGCCGCGATCTTCTTCGGCGCGGCGATCTATGTCAGCGTCGCCGAACAGCCGGCGCGGCTGACGCTGGACGATCGCGCGCTGCTCGCCGAATGGAAGCCTTCCTACAAGCGCGGCACGGCCATGCAGGCGCCGCTCGCGCTGTTGGGCTTCGCGTTGGGGATGCTCGCCTGGTGGCAAAGCTCGCATCCCGGCTTCCTGGTCGGCGCGATCGCCATGATCGCACCATGGCCGTGGACGCTTTTCGCCATCAAGCCGACCAACGATGCGTTGACGGCGACCGATCCCGAAAGGGCAGGGCCGCCGTCGCGCGCGTTGATCCTCCGATGGGGTGCGCTCCACGCCGTGCGAACCGCGTTGGGCGCGCTCGCCTCGCTGTCGTTCTTGTGGGCGTGTGCGGCGCGCTAGATGTTGCTGGCCCCGCCATGACCGGCAGTTCCCCAATCGAGGCGGCCACGCCCCAAACCCGCTACGCCTACAAGGCGTCGCTGATCGGAGCTGCCCATCAATTCGAGCTGACGGAGCAGGGATTGTCGTTCCGCTTCGCCGGCCGCTCCGGGGTCTGGCCCTACGGCGAAATTGCCGCGATCCGGCTGTCGTACCGGCCGGTGTCGATGCAGTCGCAACGTTTTCGCGCCGACATCCATCATTCGAGCGGTGCGCGCATCGCTATCCTGTCGACGACCTGGCAGACCGCGGCCTTGATGGCGCCGCAGGACAGTGATTATCGCGCCTTCATCGTGCAACTGCACGAGCGGTTGGCGAAAGGTGGAAGCAGGGCCGCCTTGAGCGGCGGCCTTGGCGCCAACACCTATGCCGCCGCGCTCGCCTTGCTGGCGCTGTTGGGGATAGCGATGGCCGGGCTTCTGCTTCGCGCCGTCGCGACCGGAGAGTTCGCGGGCGCGCTGTTCATCGTCGGCTTCGCAGCCCTGTTCGCCTGGCAGGTCGGCGGTTTTGTCAGGCGCAACCGGCCGCTCCTCTACAGCTTCGATCATCTGCCCGAGGCGCTATTGCCGTGATCGCTTCTAGAGCATGATCCGGAAAAGTGGGCACCGGTTTTCCCTCGCGACAAACGCGGAACGCGTTTGCGCGGAGATCATGCTCAAACAAGAAAATAGTGCGGGATGACGATTCGAAGAAAAGTCATCCGGCTTCAGTGCCGCACCACCAGCACCGAGCATTTGGCGTAGCGCACGACGTGGCCGGCGTTGGAGCCGAGGAAATAGGTCCGCATCGCCGGCCGGTGCGAAGTCATCACGATCAGGTCGGCCTTGATCGCGGCGGCCTCTTCGAGGATTTCGTGATAGATGCCGCCCTGCCGCACGACGCCGGAGATGCGGGAAGATTCGATGCCGGATTCGCGCGCCACGATAGCGAGCGCCTCCTCGGATGCCTCGCGCTGCTGGATGTCGAAATCCGCGGGCACATATTCCGCCAGCATCACTGGCGTCATCGGCAGCACGTTGAGCAGCCGCACCGCGCCGTTCCAAGTTTGCGACAGGGTCGCAGCCGTTGCAATCGCGGGTTTCGCGAGATCTGTGTCGGCCAGATCGATCGGCACGAGGATGGATTTGAACATCTTGCGCCCTCTCTATCCCTGCCAAACCTACCATAGATCAAGCGGTTGGCGACGCGGCTTAAGTCTGCTTCAGAAGCTTTGGGCTGACAAACAGCACGAGTCGTCCGCGGCGGAATGCCACGTCGTTCCAGTCGTCGATGGCGAAGTCGAGCACCACAAGCCCCGATGTCGGCAGATTGTCGCCGAGCCCCTTGCGGGAGGCGGCGTCGCCGCTGCCGGCGAGCGCCAGCGCCAATTCGTGCATCCCGGGATTGTGGCCGACCAGCATCAGCCGCTTCGGATCGGAGACCGAAGCCAGGCGGATCGTCCGCAACAGCTGCGTCGGTTCCGCGCCATAAAGGTCCGGAACCAGCTCGACATGCGGCTTCGGCGCCCAACCCTTCATCGCCTCCCAGGCGATGTCCCAAGTCTGATGCGCCCTGACTGCCGGCGAAACCAGCACGGAATCCGGAAACGGCGGATTGTGGCCGATCCAGCCGCCGATTTCCGCGGCATCCTTGTGGCCGCGCTCGTCGAGCCGGCGGTCCTGATCACGACCGGAAGGAGCGTCGGTCTCGGTCTTGGCATGACGCAGCAGCATCAAACGGCGCATAACGCAGTCTCGATTCGTTTCGGTCCGAATTAATCTACAAGCTCACGCTCAGGACAAGGTGACAAGTACCTGAAGGGTCCGTAAGAAAACGTCATGAGCAAGACTTCCACAGGCAAGACTTCCGCAGGCACTACTTCCGCAGGCAAGACTTCGACAGGCAAGGCGTCACCGGGCAATCCCAGCGGAGCAGATGCTGCGGCCGCACGCGAGCGCGCGCGGCTATCGTTCGATCTGGACGTCGATATCTGCGTGGTCGGCGCCGGGCTTGCCGGCCTCACCGTTGCGCTGGAGGCGGCGCGGCTTGGCGCCAGCGTCGCCGTCCTCGAAGGACGGCACGTCGGCTGGAACGCCTCCGGCAATCAGCTCGGCACGGTCATGCCGGGCTACGGGCTTCCGCTCGGCCAACTGATCGAACGCATCGGTTTTGAAGACGCCCGCGAGCTCTGGTCGTTGTCCAAGGAAGGCGCGGAATTTGTCCGCGCCAACGCGACCGAGGAAAAGATGCCGGGCATTGCGCTCAGCGAAGGCGCGCTCGAGGTCTCCAACGTCGATGTCGGCGATCAATTGATCAGCCGGTTGCAGATGCTCAGCGAGGATTTTGAAACGGAAGTGGAGGGCTGGCAGGTCGATCGCGTGCGCGCCGAACTCCGGACCGATCACTATTTCCATGGCATCTATTACCCCAGGGCGTTCCAGGTCGACGGCCGCAAATATGTCCACGGACTTGCTTCGCTCGCAAGGAGGGCAGGGGCGCGCATCTTCGAGGACACGCCCGTCGTCAGCATCGATTCCTCAGGCATCCGAAAACGCATCGTCACGCCGTCAGCGCGTTTGCGCGCCACCCACATCGTGCTCGCCGGCAATATCCATCTTGGCGCGACCTTGCGGCGGTTGTCGGAGACGCTGCTGCCGGTCTGGCGCTATGCCGGGGTGACCGCGCCGCTCGGGGCCCGCCTTGCCGACGTGATCGCGTTTCAGGGATCGGTGGCCGACACCGACGGCATCGATCACTTCCGGATCGTGGACGGCGATCGGCTGATGTGGGCGAGCCCGGAAACCACCTGGGCGATGCGGCCGCATCATTTTGCCGGCGCCATTCAGCGAAGGATCCGCAACGTCTTTCCAAAGCTCGGACCGGTGGAGATCGCCGAGACCTGGGGTGGCGCGATCGGGCAGACCGTGCACGGCATGCCGCAGATCGGCCAGTTGCGGCGCGGATTGTGGGTGGTAAGCGGCTTCGGCGGCCAGGGCTTGAACACCTCGGCGATGGCCGGGCAATTGATCGCCCGCAGTATCTTGTGGGGTGACGAACGCTGGCGGCTGTTTTCGCCGTTCGAACTGGTCTGGGCGGGCGGGGCGATCGGCCGGGTCGCCGGATATTTCATCGGCATGTGGGGCCGTGGAAGCGCCGCCGCCGCCGGCGCGCTCGCTCGCCACCGGGAACGCGTGCGGCTGCAGGAACGCGTCCGCGAGGCACGGCTCGCCGAAGCCAATCGCCAGGCCGGAACGCGTGCGGCGCCACGCCGCCCGCCGCCGGGACGTCCGCGTCCGGTGCGCCCGCCGCCACCGGAATCGGCACCCGCCAATTCGACGGATGGCGGCGAGGGGGTTTGATGTGGGGTTTCTCGCAAGAAAGTGAGAAATTTCGTCCGCAAGCGGTGTAACTTCGCAACCTTAAAGGCCGTATCTCAGGGCGAACCAGCCGAATTCCGCTGCGCACGGAGACCACCATGATCGACCGCCGTATTTTGCTTGCATCTGTGGCGAGCCTGTTGAGCCTTGCCGCCTTCCGGTGGTTGCGGGCTTCGCCGGCACAGGCCGCCGAGAAGTTCGAGGTCGAAAAGACCGACGCGGAATGGCGCGCGCAACTGACGCCGCAGCAATATGACATCCTGCGCAAGCAGGGGACCGAACGCCCGGGCTCGAGCCCGCTTCTCAATGAGCATCGCAAGGGCATCTTCGCCTGCGCCGGTTGCGACCTGCCGCTGTTCTCCTCGGAGACCAAGTTCGAGAGCGGGACCGGCTGGCCGAGCTTCTACCAGCCGCTCGACAACGCCGTCGGCAAGACTGAAGACCGCACCTTCGG
>Ga0209526_10003817_pt1 | contig 10271 bp, 10 predicted proteins | sample JacPinW_OM2H0_M1_FD_188566 | JGI IMG/M metagenome (GOLD analysis project Ga0209526, IMG submission 188566) | Forest soil microbial communities from Algoma, Ontario, Canada - Jack Pine, Ontario site 1_JW_OM2H0_M1 (SPAdes) (version 2) | ecosystem: Environmental > Terrestrial > Soil > Boreal... | reverse complement strand
CCAGCCGGTGGCTACTGGCGGGAGCTGCTCAACAGCGACGCCGATAGCTACGGCGGCTCGGGATGGGGCAACCAGGGAGGCGTCGAGGCCGAGGAGACCGCGTGGCACGGCAGGCCGTGGTCAGTCTCGGTGACCGTACCGCCGCTTGGGGCGGTCTTCCTGGCTCCGGAGAGCGAAGACTGACTGGGACCGCCGTCCACTGAGCCGCCTCGGCCGGCGGCTGGACGCCAGGATGGGCCAGGGATGGACAATCTATGGCTGTGCCCGAGCTGAGCGAGTTCCGACCTGAGGAGGCCTCCGCGGCCGAGTGGGCAGCCTACCACTCGTTCCGTCGCGGAAGGCAGCTGGACGAGTCGCCCGATGACCCGCTGGTGCCCGATGAGGTTGTCGAGCGCAGGCTGCGGCGACCCGACCCGTACACGTTCCACAACCTGACGCTGGCGCACTGCGAGGGAGAGGTCGTCGGAGAGATGTGGGCGAGTGCGATGACGCCCGCCTCGCCGGGTTACGAGAGCAACCGCCACCTGATGCAGGGCGGAGCTTGGGTGCTCTCCCCCCAACGCCGTCAAGGCATCGGCCGCAGCTGGCTGCCCGGACTTGTGAGCTTGATGGACCGGCAGGGCGCGACAGTGTTCACGGCGGACACCTTCCAGGAGCCCGGCCACGCCTTCTTGCGCTGGCTGGGCGGCGAACCCCGCTTCTCGGAGGCTCGCAGCCGGCTCGACTTGCGGCTGCTGGACTGGGACATGGTCCGGCGCTGGGTCCGCGAAGCGGATCGGCGGTCGCCCGGCACCCGGCTGGAGCTGTACGTGGACCGGCTGCCGGAGGAGCGTCATGCCGAGTTCGCCACCGCCATGACGACGCTGTTGAACACCATGCCTTTCGAAGGCCTGGACCACGGGGAGCTGGTGGAGACACCAGAGACGCTCCGGGACTGGTACGCCCGCGAAGCAACCGGCTCGTCGCACCACGTCTACATGGCGCGAGAGAGCGACGGGTCAATCTCCGGGATGACGGACGTTCTCAAGTACGACTACGAACCGGGGTTCGTCCGCCAGCAGTTCACGGGCGTCCACCCGTCCGCACGCGGCCGCGGGTTGGGGAAATGGCTGAAGGCGGCCATGCTCGAGCACGTTCGTGCGGTCCACCCCGACACCGTCTACATGACCACCGAGAACGCCGGGTCGAACGCCTCGATGCTTGCCATCAACCGGGCCCTGGGCTTTCAGCTCTACCGATCCGCGACCACCTACCAGGTGCAGCGAGAGGCGCTCACCCGCCGGCCCTGAGCCGTCATCCGGTAACGATCCGCCCACCCGTCTGACCTCGGCTGCCGCCGCGGCGGTCCAAGGCCGTCGAGGCGCTCGGAGATCGTTATAGCGACGTTGAAAACCACCGCCCTTGCTACCAATGGGTGTTTTCAGCCGCACTCCGGAGTTTCGCTCCCCGCCGCCGCGTTTACCGAGAATTCAGCAACCTGCGGCCACGATTGAATCGTGACCGCAATAGCGAGGCCCTGGGTACCGCGAATCGCGCTTGGCGGGTTCCGCCTGCCGGTGCCCGGCTGGCCCCTCAGATACCAAAAGGGCACCGCAGGAAGAGATCTGCGACTCGATTTCCTGCGCGGCTGGTGCCTCTTCTCCATGGTGGTCGACCACGCTGCTGGAGACCACCAGACCTTTCTCTTCAAGGTGACCGGCAATGGCGGTTACCCCATGACCGGTGCCCACGGGTTCGTCTTCTTGAGCGGCATCGTCTTCGCTCTGGTCTACGGGAAGATAATCGCGAGCGAGGGATGGTCCAAGGCCGTGCCGAAGGCTCTCCGCCGGGCGTTCACGCTCTACCTGGTGGCAGTCGTCCTGGGTCTGCTCGACGCTCTCTTCAGTGTGACTCCCTGGGGCGGCGGCTCTGCATTCGTCGATGCGGTGAGCTTCGGCACCCTCTGGAACACGCTGACCCTGCACGGGGCCAACGACTCACTGATGACCCTCTACTTCCTGTTCATCCTGGCGGCTCCCCTCGCCCTCTATGCCATGCAGAAGGGCAAGACCTGGTTGCTGGCGGCCGCCAGCTCGAGCCTCTGGATCGGGCACCTGCTGGTACCCCAGCATTTCGGCAACCCTTTCGAAATCTTCGTACCAGCCGCCGAATGGCAGGTGTTCTTCGTGACCGGTCTGGTCGTCGGCTACCATCGCGAGGCGCTGGGATGCTGGCTGCAAGGAGGGAGGCGCCGCGCCTACCTGGCGATGCTCTTCACTCTGTTCGCCTGCCTGGTTGTGCTCCAGGTGGCGATCACGATCGGGTGGCGGCCCGGTAGCGGCTCGAACGCGAGCTTCGACTGGCTGGCCAGCCAGGTATACACCGAGTACGAGCACAATCCGCCGCTACATGTCCTGGCGATAATGGTCGGCTTCCTGGGTCTCTACCACCTGGTCGATTGGTTCTGGGAGCCGCTCAACGCGTTGCTGGGATGGTTCCTGATCCCAATCGGGTCAGCCGCACTGTACGTGTACATCATTCACCTGGTTCTCGTGTACTACGTGCTGCTCCATGCTCCGGTCTTCACTCAGCTGGATGGTGTTCCGCTGGGACTCTCGCTTCTTGCGCTGATGCTCTGCCTCTGGCTTATGGTCAAGCGCCGCTTCCTGTTCCGGGTCGTCCCCAGGTAGCTGAGAGAGCGCTCAGGGATCTGTTCTTCGACCGCCCTGAGCCGAGGCCAGAGAACGCCAGTGCTGGCGACTCCCGCTGTCGAGATCTGGTCGGGGGCCCGGGATTCGAACCCGGGGCCTCACGGTCCCGAACCGTGCGCGCTGCCGGACTGCGCCAGCCCCCGCCCTACCTTCGACGAGAGGGCATTCTACTCGGCCCCCACATCGAAGACAGCACCGGGACCATTGATTTCCCCAGCAGGGCCAGCCCACCTCACGTGACAGTGGCCGGCGCCTCCATCAAGGTGGCCGTCGCGTCCGCGATCCGGGCACCGTCGCCGAGGCGCTCGATGTGCGAAACGGCGTAGACCAGCGACCGCCGAATCCTTTCCACCCGTCCCACCACCCGAACCCGTTCTCCGATCCGGAGCGGCTGGCGGTAGCGGACCTCGAGCTTGCCGGTCAGCCCGGGGTGGCCGGAGTGCCAGCCGGCCCAGCCGACAGCCTCGTCGAGCATGAGCGCGATCACCCCCCCGTGCACAAGTCCGCGCCAGCTCTGGTACTCGGCGGGCACCTCGTACTCGCAGACCGACTCGCCACCCTGGTCCAGGAATCGCATCTTGAGGCCGCGCTCGTTGTTCTCGCCACAACCAAAACAGGCTCCGTCGTAGGTGACCTCCACGCGGTATAAGGTAGCCATGGCCGTGATGCTCGATCACCTGCTCGTCGAAGACGCCCTGCCCGCTGTGCTGGTGACGCTCAACCGGCCCCAGCAGCGGAACGCCCTCTCCACCCCACTGATGCAGGAGCTGACCGGGGTCCTGGAACGGGAAAGCGCGCGCCCGGACGTGCGCGCGATCGTGCTGAGGGCCAGCGGACCGGCCTTCTCGGCGGGCCACGACCTCAAGGAGCTGCTCGACCGCACGCTGGAAGAGGAGCGGGCGGTCTTCGAGACCTGCACACGCTTGATGGAGACGATCCAGCGCATTCCTCAGCCGGTCATCGCCGCCGTACAGGGCATCGCGACAGCCGCCGGCTGCCAGCTGGTCGCCACCTGCGATCTGGCGGTCGCCTCGGAGAACGCGAAGTTCGCGACGCCGGGCGTGAAGATCGGCCTTTTCTGCTCGACGCCGATGGTCGCCGTCAGCAGGAACATCGGTCGCAAGAGGGCGCTGGAGATGCTTCTCACCGGCAAGCAGGTCGACGCCCACACGGCGGCCGACTGGGGGCTGGTCAATCGCGTCGTGCCTCGGGAGGACCTGGACGGCGCCGCGCTCGAGCTGGCCCACCAGGTGGCGTCAGCCAGCCCGCTGACGCTGCGGATCGGGAAGCACGCGTTCTACCGCCAGATCGACGCCGGCCAGGATCAGGCCTACGAGCTGATGTCCCAGACCATGGCCGAGAACGCCATGACATGTGACGCCCAGGAAGGCATGTCGGCCTTCCTCGAGAAGCGCACGCCGACCTGGCGCGGAGAGTAGCGCCGGCGCCAGACCTCAGGTCCGGCAGGACCAGTTGCCGCGCAGCTGGAGGGCCGGCTGGTTGCTGGACAGGTTGGTGAGCGCCGCGTCGACCGAGCCGCTCTCCTCGTCGTCCCCCACGGTCAGAGTTGCCTGGTTGGCGCCGGAGCTCTGCCAGACGGCGGATCCGTCCAGGCGGTGCACCTGCACAGTGAACTGCGGGCCGCTGTACGACCCGGGCCCTCGATACTTGGCCACTGTGAAGAGCACCCCGTAGACGTCGGAGCCGACGAAGCCGAAGAGCCTCGACGCCCAGGCTCCCGCGGTCTTGGAGTTGTGACCCGTGCACTCACTGCGAGTGGTCGCATCGACGGGCACGACGGCCTTCATGGCACCGCTCAGCTCTCCCGCGAAGTTCAGGTCCTCCTCCCAGACCGCCACAGGACTCGGGCTTGGAGAGGGTGTGCTGGTGGGGGCCGGAGGCGGCGTTTCCACCCTTGGAGCCCGTACGCCGGAGCAGCCCACCGTGAGCAACGCCAGGACAGCTATGCCCGCAAAGCGCATGCGAGGACGGGGCATGTGATCTCATGGTAGCGGTGGACGCCGAGCGCAACCCTGGGGCATTGAGCACGGCCATGCGCTCGATCGAAGCCGCGTTCTTGATCGGCGTTGAGGGAGCCAGCGAGATCTGGCTGGTCCGCCACGCCGACTGCTACGAGGGTGAGATGTCCGGAGAGGACCCCTCGCTCTCCGACCGAGGCCGCGAGCAGGCGGCGCGCCTGGCCGACCGCCTGAACCGGATCTCCTACGACGCCGTCTATTCGAGCCCACTGCGAAGGGCAGCCGAGACCGCCCGCTCCATCACGCCCCAGGTCAGGCTGGACGACCGTCTGGTGGAGGTGGGCACGACCCTTGACGAGGGTCAGATACAGGTCACCGAGTCCTCTGATTCCGTGCTCGCCCGGATGCGCGCCGCCGTATCGGACGTGGTGGCCGCCCATCCCGGAGGCCGGGCCATCGTAGTCAGTCATGGCGTGGCGATACTTGGATACGTCTGCGACGTCCTCCGACTGGAGTTCGGGAGCCTCCGCCTCCTGCCCTACTACACGAGCGTCAACGTCGTGCGCGTCCTCGGAGAGAGGCGGATGGCCGGCGCCCTTGGCGACGTGGCGCACCTCGACGGCTGGCTTTGATGGAGCGTCTGCGGGCCGACCTGGAGGCGGTTTTAGGGGAGCCAGTGCGGGCGGTCACGCCCATCCCCGAGGGCCACAGCGGCTTCTCCTACTGGGTCGAGTTCGCCGGCCGCAGGGGGGTGATGCGGCTGCCGCCTCCCGGCGCCCGGATCGCAGGATCGGCCGACATCCCGAGGCAGGGTCGGCTGATGGACGCCTTGAACCGGGCCGGCCTGCCGGTCCCGGCCTTGCTCGCCGCCTCAGATCAACCCGTGGTCGACGGCCGGCCGTTCTACCTGGTGGAGGCGATCGACGGAGTCCGGATCGAAGTGGTCAGCGGGTCTGTCCCCGACCGGGAGATCGCGGCCTCGGCGGTGGAGGTGCTGAGGCGGCTGCAGAGCGTCCCGCTCGAGAGCACCGGCATCGGCGACGAGAGTCCCGTGCCGCTCAGCCAGGAGGTGGCCCGCTGGGGCTGGCTCATGGAGCGGGCGCCCCCCGAGCTGACCGGCGACGCGCCGGAGCTGGCCCGGCGGCTGCTCGCGACCGTCCCCCCGGAGGGCCGGCCGGTCCTGGTCCACGCCGACTACCACTACGGGAACATGCTCTTCAGAGGCGGCCAGGTGGTGGCGCTGCTGGATTGGGAGATCGCGCAGTTGGGCCAGCCGCTGCTCGATCTCGCCTGCCTTGCGGTGGTCGCCCAGTCCGCCAGCATGGGTGAGCACCAGGTCCCCGGAGGCGGGGCCGTCACCTTGCCCGAAGAGGAGCTGCTGGCCATGTACGGCGGCAGCCCCGACGAGTTCCAGTGGTACCTGGCTCTGACCTATTACAAGTACGCCAGCATCTTCGGCTACAACCTGATGCTGCACAGGCGAGGGAAGCGTCCCGACCCCATATACGAGGAGCGAACGACCACGATCGTGAATTTCATCGCCGAGGGCCGCCGCCTGCTCGGCGCAGTCAGGGAGGCATGACACGATGGCCTGGGATTTCTCGACTGAGCCAGAGTTCGAGGAGAAGCTGGAGTGGATGCGGGAATTCGTGCACGAGGAGGTCTTCCCGCTCGAGGTACTCGACGTCGGCGACGAGAATTTCCTGCGCATCGTCCGCTCGCTACAGGAGGAGGTGAAGCGGCGCGGACTCTGGGCTGCTCACCTACCACCAGAGCTCGGCGGCCAGGGCTTCGGCCAGGTCAAGCTCGGGCTAATGCACGAGATCGATGGGATGTCACCCTGGGCGCCGATCGTGTTCGGGAACCAGGCCCCCGACTCGGGCAACTCGGAGGTGCTGGCACACTTCGGCAGCGCCGAGCAGAAAGAGCGCTGGCTCCATCCTCTCCTGGAAGGCAAGGTCCGCTCCGGCTTCTCCATGACCGAGCCCATGCACGCCGGCTCCGACCCGGTCCAGATGTCCACGACCGCGGTGCTCGAAGGCGACGAATGGGTCATCAACGGGCACAAGTGGTTCACCACCAACGGCATGATCGCCGACTTCCTGATCCTTATGGCCATCAGCGACCCGGACGCCGCTCCCTACGAGCGGGCATCGATGTTCCTGGTCCCAGTCGACACGCCTGGCGTCAAGCTGCTTCGCAACATCCCGACCATGGCCGGCGAGCACGAGCGCTTCGGCTACGGCCACGCGGAAATCCTGTATGAGGATGTGCGGATTCCCAGGGACGGCATCATCGGCCGCCGCGGGCAGGGCTTCCAGATCGCCCAGATCAGGCTGGGACCGGGCCGCATCCACCACTGCATGCGCTGGCTGGGCCAGGCCCGGCGGGCCTTCGACATGCTCTGCGAACGTTCCCTCCAGCGCGAGGCCTTCGGCGGCCCGCTGGCTCAGAAGCAGACCGTGCAGAACTGGATCGCCGACTCCGCGGCGGAGATGCAGGCCGCCCGCTTGATGACCCTGCACGCCGCCTGGATGATCGACAGGCAGGGAGCTTCGGCGGCGCGTAAGGAGATCAGCCTGATCAAGTTCTTCGGCGCCAGGGTCCTGCATGACGTGATCGACCGGGCGATCCAGCTGCACGGCTCGCTCGGCTACTCGAGCGACCTGCCCCTGGAGGAGATGTATCGCCACGCACGAGCCGCCCGGCTCTACGACGGCCCCGACGAGGTCCACCGCCAGTCAGTGGCCAGGTACATCCTGAAGGACTACCAGAAGCCGGAGGGCTGGCTGCCCCGAGAGCACGTCCCGACCCGCCGGGAGGCCGCGCGGGAGAAGTTCGCCGAGCTCCTGGAGAACGCCACGGCCAACCTCTAATCCCCTCCCCATGCGAGGAGGGAAAGTGCTGCCAGATTTAGACTCTGTTTGATGGCAGTCAGCCAGCAGGCGCCTGGCTCCGCAGGTCCGGATGCGGTCAAGGTCCGCAATCCGTACAGCTCTCGACCCAACTGGCTCTACCCCAGCGCGATATTCGTTGTCTTCACCGCCTTCGTCGTCTACGGCGTGGTGGTCGGGCTGTTCGAAACCAGCGGCCGCTACGGGCCATATCTCAGCCCCTTCTTTTCGCCAGAGATTTACGTGCGCGTGGGCGGCTTTCTGATCCCCCCCGGCATCTGGATCGCGCCCTTCCCCCTCGCCTTCCGGCTCACCTGCTACTACTACCGTAAGGCTTACTTCCGCAGCTTTCTCTGGCACCCGCGCTCCTGCGCCGTCCAGGAGCCGCATCGCGGTACCTACCGCGGCGAAACACGGTTCTGGATCTTCAACAACCTCCACCGCTTCGCGCTCTACGCCATCGTCGTCCAGATGCTGATCCTTCTCTACGACGCAATCGCGGCCTTTTACTTCCAGGGCAATCTCCACTTCGGGCTGGGAAACGTGGTGCTGGTCGTCAACGTCGTCCTGCTCTCCGGCTACACGTTCGGCTGCCACGCTCTGCGCCATCTTGTGGGCGGAAGCACAGACTGCATGAGCTGTCATAGAGCCCGCTACCGCCTGTGGAAAGGCGTCACGGTACTGAATGTCAGGCACGAGCTGTGGGCGTGGCTCAGCATGTTCAGCGTCTGGGGCACCGATGTCTACATCCGGCTTCTCATTCACGGCGTCCTTCCCCACGCCGCCTGGAACTGATGGCGGAGGCACCGACGGAGACCGTCGACACCGACGTCCTGGTCATCGGAGCCGGCGGAGCCGGCATGCGCGGCGCGGTCGCCGCCGCTCTCTCGGGCGCCCGGGTGACCGTGATCTGCAAGTCGCTGCTGGGCAAGGCCCACACGGTCATGGCCGAGGGCGGGATGGCGGCGGCCTTGGGCAACGTCGCTCACCTGGACAGCTGGGAGGCGCACTTCGCGGACACGATGAAGGGCGGCAAGCTGATCAACAACTGGCGCATGGCGGAGATCCACGCCAAGGAGGCGCCGGAGAGGGTGCTCGAACTGGAGCGCTGGGGAGCCGTCTTCGACCGCACCCGGGACGGACTGATCCATCAGCGGCCGTTCGGTGCGCACACCTATCCCCGGCTCGCCCACATCGGCGACCGAACCGGCCTGGAGCTGATTCGCAGCCTGCAGGACGTCCTGGTGCACACGCCCGCCGTCGACGTCCACATGGAGGTCACGGTCGCCAGCCTCTTGACCAGCGATGGCCGGGTGGCCGGCGCCCTCGCCTACGCGCGGGCGGACGGCCGCCTCATCCTCTACCGGGCTCGGGCGGTCCTCCTGGCCACGGGCGGTGCGGGCAAGATCTATCGCATCACCTCCAATTCGTGGGAGAGCACGGGCGACGGGACGGGGCTGGCTTACGAGGCCGGCGCCCAGCTCCAGGACATGGAGTTCGTGCAGTTCCACCCGACCGGCATGGTCTGGCCGCCCGGGGTCCGCGGGATCCTGGTCACCGAGGGAGTGCGCGGCGAGGGCGGCCTCCTCCGTAACAAAGAGGGCGACCGCTTCATGGAGAAGTACGACCCGGAGCGGATGGAGCTCTCCGCGCGTGACGTGGTCGCCCGCGCCATCAACTCGGAGGTCCTGGCCGGCAGGGGCTCACCGCACGGCGGCGCCTTCCTCGACATCACTCACCGTTCGCCCGACTTCATCAAGAGCAAGCTGCCCTCGATGTACGAGCAGTTCCTGAAGCTGGCAAAGGTGGACATCACAAAAGAGCCGATGGAGGTGGCCCCCACCATCCACTACTACATGGGCGGCGTTCGGGTGGACGCCGAGACCGGAGCCACCAACGTGAGCGGTCTCTTCGCGGCCGGCGAGGTGGCCAGCGGCCTGCACGGCGCCAACCGGCTGGGTGGGAACTCCCTCTCCGATCTGCTGGTCTTCGGCAAGCGCGCGGGCGAGGCGGCGGGCGCCTTCGCCGGGGCTCACGGCGGGAGCGCCCCCATCGACAGCCGGCAGCTGGAGCAGGCCACCGAACGGCTGCTGGCGCCCCTGGGCCGCCCTCACGGTGACAGCCCTTACCGGCTGATGAGCGAGCTCCAGGAGGTGTGCACCAAGTACGCACCGATCATTCGGGAGGAGAAGGGGCTGCGCGAGGGCCTGGAGAAGGTGCTTGAGCTGGGAGGCCGAGCACAGCTGTGCGGCACCGGGGGCCCTAACGGCCGCGCCTTCAACCCGGGCTGGCATACCGCCCAGGACCTGCACGGGATGCTCATCAACGCAGAGGCCCTCTTCCGCTCGGCGATCGAGCGCAAGGAGAGTCGGGGCGCTCACGCCCGCAGCGACTATCCACGCCTGGACTCGAGGTGGGCTGAGCTCAATCTGATCACCGAGAAGACGCCGGACGGGATGGCCGTGAGGGCGGCCGAAAACAAGCCGCTTCCTTACGAGCTGACCGAGGTCATCAGCCAATCGTTCAAGCGCTACACACCGGAGGAGATCAGCTAGTGTCCTGCTCCAGAAATTCGCCGGCATATTGCGGCTCCGGACGTCGATGCGGGCGTCAGGGGGCCCGTCCCGTCGTCGTCACGCATCTCAGATGCGCTCCTCCTAGTGCCACCCCTTCCTTCGCCTCGGCGCCCGGACCAGCAGCCTGCGGCT
>Ga0209526_10003816_pt1 | contig 10272 bp, 9 predicted proteins | sample JacPinW_OM2H0_M1_FD_188566 | JGI IMG/M metagenome (GOLD analysis project Ga0209526, IMG submission 188566) | Forest soil microbial communities from Algoma, Ontario, Canada - Jack Pine, Ontario site 1_JW_OM2H0_M1 (SPAdes) (version 2) | ecosystem: Environmental > Terrestrial > Soil > Boreal... | reverse complement strand
GGGAGTTGTAGGAATAAGGTCAGCAAGGGTCTAAACGCGAGCTACTGGCCGAGAGGAATGAGTTCAACATCACCTCGGGACTCTCTATTTATGTGGACAGCTCTCAGCTCTCAGCTAAGAGTTATCAACTCTCAGTTTCCCGAACTATCATCAGCCCCTAAATTCGCCAACAACGTAGGCTGTCATTCAACAAGTGCCCGCGCCAGCATAAAGCTCTACATATGCACGCTTGCCCCACTTGGCCTTCATTCCCTTCGAAAACATAGTTGTGTATAGCGACACAACCCTGTGCTTGTCTTCCGTCCAACTGCCGACCTCCGGACAGACCAAATTGTCGTCGCTCGGCTGTGCGATCTCGTTTGTCATTCAAACGGCTCATGTATTCGCTTTTTGTTCGCTAACCAGATTAAACTAGCTTGACACGTTCTGGAATCAGGTTCAATAGCGAATCGGGCTACAGTGGAATATTCCCATGCTTCCTTGGTGGATTCTTATCCCTCTTAGTCTCCAGCATAGCCAGCGCCTGGATCAGCTTCTTACGAGTCTCACGCGGCTGGATCACAGCATCCACAAATCCGCGATCAGCCGCCACATAAGGATTCGCCAGCCGGTCGCGGAATTCTTCAATCTTTTCCTGCCGAACCGCCTCGCGATTTTCAGCGCCGTCCAGCTCTCGCTTGTAGACGATATCCACCGCGCCTTCCGGCCCCATCACCGCGATTTCGGCGCTCGGCCAGGCATAGTTCACGTCCGTGCGGATGTGCTTTGACGACATAACGCAATACGCTCCGCCGTAGGCTTTGCGCGTAATCACGGTCACTTTCGGCACGGTCGCTTCCGCAAACGCATACAGCAACTTGGCGCCATGCCGGATGATTCCGCCATACTCCTGCTGCGTGCCGGGCAGAAAGCCAGGGACATCTTCAAACGTCACCAGCGGAATATTGAAGCAGTCGCAGAAACGCACGAAGCGCGCGCCCTTCACCGACGCATTGATATCGAGCGTGCCCGCAAGCATCGCAGGCTGATTGGCCACGATCCCGACCGGCTTCCCGTTGAAGCGCGCGAATCCCACGACGATGTTCCTGGCATAGTGCTCGTGAATTTCAAAAAAGTAGCCGTCATCCACGACCGTGTGAATCACATCTTTCATGTCATACGGCAGGTTGGATTGATCGGGGATCAGCGTGTCGAGCTTCTCCTCCAGACGATCGATCGGGTCGCTGCAGGCCTTGCGCGGAGGGTCTTCCAGATTGTTCGACGGAATAAAACTCAGCAGTTCGCGGACCATCGACAAGCACTCAGCATCATCGCGGCACATGAAATGCGCGACTCCGGAAGTTTCGTTGTGGGTGTGCGCGCCGCCGAGCTGATCTTTGGTGACTTCCTCATGAGTGACAAGCCTGATCACGTCGGGGCCAGTAATAAACATGTAAGAAGTCTGATCCACCATCAGGATGAAATCCGTAATTGCTGGCGAATACACGGCGCCGCCCGCGCACGGGCCCATGATGGCCGAGATCTGCGGCACGACTCCGCTGTAAAGCGTGTTGCGCAAAAAAATGTCGGCGTAACCGGCCAGCGACATCACTCCTTCCTGAATGCGCGCTCCCCCCGAATCATTCAGTCCGATGACCGGAGCGCCCATCTTGGCCGCCAGATCCATGATCTTGACGATCTTCCCCGCATTCGCTTCGGAGAGCGAGCCGCCGAACACGGTAAAATCCTGCGCAAAAACAAAGACCAGCCTGCCTTCCACGCGACCGTAGCCGGTAATGAAACCGTCACCGTAATACTTCTGTTCGGCCATGCCGAAGTCATTGCAGCGGTGCGTGACCAGCTTGTCTGTCTCCTCGAAGGAGCCCTCGTCGAGCAGAAAGTCGATGCGCTCGCGGGCCGACATCTTGCCCTCTTTGTGTTGCCGCTCGCCCCGCTGTGCCCCTCCGCCTTCCTCGGCCAACTGGTCGCGCCTTTTCAGTTCGGCAATCTTCTCTTCGAGTTTCATAGGCAGACATTATAGGCGAGGGTTATTCTGCGACACGTCAAAACCTTTACCACAGGGAGCACAGAGGAACACAACGGACACCAAACAACCCTGTGGAGTTTCCCCTGTGCTTCTCTGTGATCCCTGTGGTAAAAGGTTTTGATTTCTCGTGCGCGATGAAAGGCGCGTCTCACGCCCGCGTGGCGGCGGCGTCAAACAGATTCAGGAATTCAATTTTCTTTTCTGGCGGCAGGAAAGATGCCTCGAAGGAATTGCGCGCCAATTCGCGCAGGTGTTCGTCGGTGAAGCCGAACGCCTCCTGGACCAACGCGTACTCCTCGCTTAGCGACGTGCGAAACATCGCGGGATCGTCGCTGTTGAGCGTCAGCATCAGGCCCTGATCGAAGTAGCGTCGCACTGGATGTTGCGCAAGTTCGGTGCAGCAGCCCGTCCGCAGATTGCTGGTCACGCAGATTTCAATCGGAAGCTGGCGCTCGGCCAATTCTTCGATCAATTCCGGATCTTGCGCGGCAGTCAGGCCGTGACCGATGCGTTCCGCTTTGAGATTCAGCGCGCCCCAGATGGATTCGGGCCCTGAACTCTCGCCCGCGTGCGCCGTGAGATGAAGACCGTTCTCCGCGCCGCGCGCATAGGCGCCTGCGAACCACTCTGGAGGACCGGCACGCTCGTCGCCGCCAATGCCGAAGGCAACCACGTTGCGATCATGAAACTGGATCGCGAGGTCGAGCACGCTCTGCGCTTTCTCGGCGCCGAACTGGCGAACCGCATCGAATATCCACAGCAGCGAAACGCTGAAGTCTTTCTCTCCGCGCTGGCGGCCACGTTCCAGGCCCTCGAAAATCGCGGCGAAGTCCTGCTTGCGCCAGAGGCAGACACCGACCGAAACAATAACCTCCGCATGCAGAACGTTCTGCGATTTCAGCCGCTCCATCAGCCGGTAGGTGATCAACTCGTAGTCTTCCGGCGTGCGCAAATGTCCCGTCACGTCTTTGAAAGCCGTCAGGAAACCCGCGAAGTCTTTGTAGTTGTAAAGCTGCTCCCCTTCGGCGAGCGACGCACCATCCATCGCATGAAGCTGCCGCAGTTCGAGCAGCGTGGACGGCTCGATGGAGCCCTCGAGATGCAGATGGAGCTCGGCCTTTGGGAGTGTGCGGATGAAGCTGGAGGGCTCCGACGACATGCAACGATTCTAAAGGATGAGAGTCGTGTGTTGGCGGGCTTCGCCCCGCCGGAACGGGGCAGAGCCCAGGCACCACACAAACATGGCAGTGAAGAACGGCTAAAAGTAAACCCCATGACCCGATCACCCGACGTCTTTCCTGCAGAACTCGCTATGATGACGGCTGTAGAAAACGTAAATCAGCAACCCCAGCGCCAGCCAGATCACGAATCGAAGCCAGGTGATGAGGGTGAGCCCGAACATCAGTCCGCCGCACAGAATGACCGAGATGAGCGGGAACCACGGAACAAAGGGCACGCGGAACGCACGCTTGCGATCGGGCTGCTTGCGTCGAAGAAAGATGACGCCAAGCGAAACCAGCACGAAGGCGAACAACGTCCCAATGTTGGCGAGGTCGGCCGCATCGCCAATATCCACGAGCCCGGCGGGAATTCCAACCGCAAAACAGGCGATCCAAGTGGACCAGTGCGGTGTCTTATATTTCGGGTGCACGGCGGAGAACAACTTCGGCAACAAGCCGTCGCGAGACATGGCATACCAGATTCGCGCCTGCCCGTACTGAAATACCAGCAACGAAGAGATCATTCCCGTCAGCGCGCCAATCACGATCACCGACCGGAAGAACGGATGCACTCCCAAATATTTCATGGCATACGCAACGGGAGCTTCGGCGGCTTCTCCGGAAACGAAGGTCGTGTACTTCATCATGCCGAGCAGCACTAAAGCGACGCCAACATACAGCAGAGTGCAGACAATCAGTGACATGATGATGCCGAAGGGCAAATCTTTTTGCGGATTGCGCGACTCCTCCGCCGCGGTTGAGACCGAATCGAATCCAATGTAGGTGAAGAAAACAATAGCCCCTCCGGTGACGATGCCAGCGAATCCGGATGGCGCGAAGGGTGTCCAGTTGGCGGGCTTCACCAGCATTCCACCAACCACCAGGAAGGTCAGGATGGCGCCGATCTTGACCATCACCATGATGTTGTTCGTTTCCGCCGATTCCTTTACTCCGCGCACCAGAAGCAGCGTGAGAATAAACACGATCAGGAATCCCGGAAGATTGAAGTAGGCGCCGGTCCATTGCCCGCCGGCCCAGACCGGACTTGCCCATTTGTCCGGCAAGTTGACGCCGAACGCCGCCAGTTGCGCTTTCGTATAGCCGGCAAAGCCCACCGCCACGGCTACGTTGCTGACTACGTATTCGAGAATCAGGTCCCAGCCGATGATCCAGGCAAAGATTTCGCCGAGCGTCGCGTAGGAGTACGTATACGCGCTGCCGGCGATGGGAATCATCGAAGCAAGTTCGGCGTAGCACAAGCCGGCAAAACTGCAGGCGATCGCCACCAGGAAAAACGAAATTGCGATGGATGGCCCCGCCGGCGGACGGCCATGCATAAGCGCTCCAGCCAGGCTGCCCGTCCGCAGGAAATTCACAATCAGGTCGAGCGCCTGCGCATGCAGAATGGAAGGCGCCTGGAAATATTCTCCGGCCGCTGCCGTCCCTGTAAGAACGAAGATTCCCGAACCGATGATGGCGCCGATGCCGAGCGCCGTCAGCGACCACGGCCCCAGCGTCTTACTGAGCCGGGTTGCCGGGTGCTCCGAGTCCGCGATCAGTTTGTCGATGGACTTGCAACAGAAGGCCTGGCTATTGGAAGTACGGACCACGCTATCTGCCGGCTCCGTGGATAATTGCGCCAAGAGTTCGTTGTCTCCTCACAGCGGGAGTCGAGCACGAGCGCTGGCCCATGCCCGGCAATGCTCGCGGTCCCGGCTGGCGGCTTACCGTTTCGCCTGACCGCGTACCAGCTTTTTCACCTTGCGCTTTTTCGATCCACGCGCGTAATCGCGGGGCTTCTTCGGCTTTTCCGCCTTGATCTTCTTGCGCGCGGCTCGCTTGGTTTTCTTACGTTCGTCTTTGCTTAGCTTTTTTGTGTTTGCCATGATTGCAGTTCGTTTCCTCTGATGTTTAGTTTAATCGGATCTGGGGATACCGATCTAAAGATTGCCGGCCCAAAGAATGCTTTGCCAACGGACAACGGAACGACTCCTCCCTCAGAAGGGCGAAAAACGGTCCGTCGATCCCCAGCATTCAATGTCGTCGCTCCACCACACCGCCCCGTCTTCGTTCGTCTGGAGCACGCGGGCATCCACCGCCGTCACCAACTCGACATACGGCCACGTCTTAATCTTCGGATTGCGGTTCCGCATCGCCCTCGTCTGCAGGCCGTTCCAAATCTTGCAATCGCGCGCGTTATGCGGATTGAAAACGGTTTTCAGGTCTTGCGGCCACCTCGTGTAATAGTTGTGAATCTGGAGTCCTATCGGCTCCAGGTTCCCGTCCGAGTTCATGATCTGCATCTCAATCACGAACATATAAACGTCCACAGGCTGGTTTGTGCCCACTTCCGTATCGTGGTGAAGTTCAAGCAACATGGGCAGGCCATCGAGGATGTAGGACGCACCACTACCGTCCTGAGCCTTATACGGCGCCACATCCGAGGCCGGCGCATTCGCCGCCGGGCGCCGCTGCTGTTGCACTTGCTTCGTCTGACCAAAAATCGGCGATATCGCCAACATCCCCACCATAATCAGTAAACCCATTCGGCTAATCTTGTTCATCCCAACTTCTCCCTGGACTCGTCGTCTTCCCCACTCACGCTTTCTCCAGCTGCGCGTACTTCTCCACCAGCTTCTTCAAACCGAAGCGAGGGAATTGTACCGTAATCTTGGCGTCTTCCCCATCTCCTTCGCGCTGAAACACGGTCCCCTCGCCATATTTCGGGTGCTTGACCTTCTGCCCGGGACGGAATCCGCGCCGGCCTTTCGGCTCCTCGGACATCATTTTCGGAACATGGAACTTCTTGCCCCGTGACGCAAAAAATTCAGCGATGTTGTCGATGGAGTTGTAATTCGCGAGCGGAGTCGCCGTCTTCGGCTTGACCCGCGCCGGGTTCCAGGCGGCGCTCTGGTCTTCGTCTTCGTAGGAATAGTGGGTGGACTCGGCTGCGGGGCCTCGCCCCGCTGGACGGGCGAGGGCGCCCGTCCCCACACGACCGTGTGGCCGCGGGCGACTCGCAGGCGATCCGCCCAACTCTTCCACCAACTGCGGCGGAACCTCTTCCAGGAACCGCGATGGCACACTCGCCTCAGGCATGTCCGTGCCATAGCGGCGGCGATACACGGCTCGCGACAAAATCAGTGTGTCCATGGCGCGCGTCATGCCGACATAGCACAGCCGCCGTTCTTCTTCGATCGAATCCGGCTCAAGCATGGTCCGCGAATGCGGGAACAGACCCTCTTCCATTCCCGCGAGAACCACAAGCGGAAACTCCAGCCCCTTGGCCGCATGGAGTGTCATCAAGGTGATCTGCGCGTGCTCGTCATACTGGTCGGCATCGCTGACCAGCGCCGCGTGATCGAGAAACTGATCGAGCGTCTCCCCACGATCGCGCGAGTCCATGGCCGCATTCACCAGCTCGCGCAGGTTCTCGATGCGCGAGTAGGCTTCGGGCGTATCTTCCTCTTCGAGTTGTTGGATGTATCCAGTGCGGTCGATCAGGAACTTGAGAATCTCGGCGGTATTTGCCGCCCCGCCCGGAACACGGAAACCCTCGACCGCCTCGCTGGTGGAAAGACGGGCACCCTCGACCGTCGCCTCGTCGTCCGCAGAATCGCCGGCCGCAAAATCAAAGCTGAAGTTGCCCGGATCGAAATCCGTATCACTCTCCTCGTCTTGCCTAGGGACAGCCGCCCCCGGCTGTCCAGCGGGGTGAAGCCCCGCAGCGCTCTCATCGGACCGAACCTCCGCCGTCACCTCCACGCGCTCCCCAAACGTTCCCGCCAGCATCGCGCGCCCGTCTTCAATCAGCTCGCGGAAGCTCTTCAACGCCGCCAACGCCCGCCCCGGCAACAACTGCCGCTGAATCGCTTCGCCAATCGCGCCCCACATCGACAGCCCCGTTTCGAGCGCGAGCCGCTCCAACATCTCGATGGTCGTCTTGCCAATCCCGCGCACCGGCGTGTTAATCACGCGTAGGAGCGAGACCGAATCATCCGGGTTCTGGATGACCTTCAAATAGGAGATCAAGTCCTTGATCTCAGCCCGCTCGTAGAACGAGAAGCCGCCCACCACGTGATACTTCAACTGATAGCGGCGCATGGCCTCTTCGAACAATCGCGACTGCGAATTCGTCCGGTAGAGCACGGCCGCGCGCGCCGTTTCGCCGCTTTCGCCCGCCTGCCGCACATATTTATTGATCGTGTCGGCCGCAAACAGCGCCTCGTTCTCGCCATCCGGAGCCTCGTAGTAGCCGATCTTCGCCCCGCCCTGCCGTGCCGTCCACAGATTCTTGCCTTTGCGCCGGACGTTGTTCCCGACCACCGCCGATGCCGCGCCTAGAATATTCTGCGTCGAGCGGTAGTTCTCTTCCAGCCGCACAATCTTGGCTTCCGGAAAATCGGTCTCAAACTCGAGAATGTTACGAATGTCAGCCCCGCGCCACGAGTAGATCGACTGATCCTCATCGCCCACCGCGCAGACGTTGTGTCCGGCGCCCGCCAGCAACCGCATCAGTTCGTACTGAGGACGGTTCGTGTCCTGATATTCATCCACCAACAGATACTGAAATCGCCGGTTGTAATATTCGCGCACCGCCGCCACCGATTTGAGCAGGCGCATGGCTTCGAGCAACAGATCGTCGAAGTCCATCGCATTCGCTTTCAGCAGCTCCTTCCGATACTCCTCAAAAATGTGCGCAATTTTTTCCGTCTTCGGATCCGCCGATTGCAGATAGATTTCCTGCGGATCCAGCATGTGATTCTTAGCCCAGGAAATCCGAGAGAGCACGTTGCGCGGCGTCAGTTGCTTGTCGTCGAGTCCCAACCGCCGCATGATGCTCTTGACGACTTGCTGCTGATCGCTCTCGTCGTAGATGACGAAATTTTTCGTAAGCCCGATCGGTGGCTGCCCCGACACGGCAGAAGGAATCCGCAAAGCTTCAATATCCCGCCGCAGCATGCGCACGCAAAACGAGTGGAACGTAGAAATCACCGGCTTGGCGACGCTGAGCCCGCCGACGAGTTTTTCGACGCGCTCCGCCATCTCCGCTGCGGCCTTGTTCGTAAAAGTCATCGCGAGGATCGCTTCCGGCATCACGCCCATTTGTTCGATCAGGTAAGCAATGCGGAACGTGATAACGCGAGTCTTCCCGCTGCCGGCCCCGGCGAGGATCAACACCGGCCCTTCGGTAGTCTCGACCGCTTCGCGTTGTTGCGGGTTTAACTCGTCCAGAAACGACAAAAGAGAATGGCTCCGGAGATCTGCTAGATGAATTTTACTCGAATCGGCATGCCCGACCTCGCTACCATCCGATTTTTCCGATACTCTGCGCGGGAAGGAGGCTTCGTAGAGTCGACTCGCTCCATGCGCGGCGTGATCTCCCTTGCAATAGCCCTAGCGATTGCGGTGGCACTCATGCTCTGGCCTGTGCCACCGGATGCACGGCACTGCTTTCCTCGCAGGAAAACCAAGAAGACAAGCCCTTAGTATTCTCTCCCGACGCACACTAAAGAATAGCCACTTGCCATTGGAAGGCACGAAATTCGGCGAGCCTGGCGAAGTCGCGCTCGTTCGCGGTGATCACCGTCGCGCCCCTTCGCGCGGCGCTCATCGCAATCAGCGCATCGTTTGCCAGACGTCCCTGCCCGATCTTTTCGTAGCCATCTCTAGCCGCCAAGCGCGCCCGCACTCGTCCGGCTTGAGGCCAGTCACCGAGGGCGGGAAGCAGAATCCGTTTGACCCAGTCGAAGTCGCGCTCCATTCGTTCCAGCGACTGTCGAACGCGGCCCGATGCTCCAGCATCGAGTTCCTCGAGCACCACAGCACTGCGCCAAAGCGGAGCATCGACCGAGAACCGCCGCAGCGACAAGATGGCATCGTCTCCCCGACGCATTCCGCTAATGTAGATAGAGGAATCGAACAAGGCAGCTCGCATCTAGCGATCCAATTTTCCGAAAACGTCTTTGATTTCGCCGCCGCTTCTGAGGAAACGCTCGTTGGCCTCGGGAGTGAGCCGATTGCTTTCGTGCTCGAGATCGCCACGTCGAGCGCCCGTTCGATAGTCTCAGTCTCGGTCTTTGCTCGCAAAGCCTTTTGAGCGCGTTTAATTTTTACAGCATCCAATTGAAAGTGTTTATGCGCGCGCCTGCTTGCCGTGGCCATCGAAGTGCACCACCCAAACAGCATCGCATGTGATGTACATATATTCAATTTCTTTGTACATCCAAAGGGAACCAACACATACGGCGGATCCCCTTGGAAAACGCCGCAAACTCAACGCTTATCGCGCTGCTATAATTAAGAATTGCGCTCATGAAGAAGAACCCACTAGTAGCTGCCGCCACGGATGACATCGCCGAAACTCCCGCCCGCCGCCGAATCCGCTCCACCACGGTCCTCTGCGTCCGCCGCAACGACAAAGTCGTCATGGCGGGCGACGGACAGGTCACGCTTGGAGAATCCGTCATCAAGCACGGAGCGAAGAAGATTCGCCGGCTCTATCAGGACAAGATTCTGGCCGGATTTGCCGGCTCAACCGCCGACGCTTTCACTCTGTTCAGCCGCTTCGAATCAAAGCTGGAGCAGTATCACGGCAACTTAGGACGCTCCGCCGTCGAACTCGCGAAAGACTGGCGCACCGACAAATTTCTCCGCCATTTGGAAGCCCTGCTGCTGGTTTCCGATAAAGAAGCGACGTTCCTGCTGAGCGGCCAGGGAGACGTAATCGAGCCCGATACCGGCATTGCCGCAATCGGCTCCGGAGGCCCGTTTGCCCAGGCAGCGGCGCAAGCCCTGGCCGATCACACCAAGCTCTCTTCACGCGAAATCGCCGAAGAAGCAATGAAGATTGCCAGCCGCATGTGCATCTATACCAATGACAGGATTACGATTGAGGAGTTGTGAGGCGAGGTCTCAGGTGTTCGGTGTCAGGTTTCAGGAAAATCAAAGCCTGACACCCGAGACCTGATACCTAACACCTGATTTTTTATGGCCATTTACTTACCCGGAACCGCTGAAGAAGAG
>Ga0209526_10003815_pt1 | contig 10273 bp, 12 predicted proteins | sample JacPinW_OM2H0_M1_FD_188566 | JGI IMG/M metagenome (GOLD analysis project Ga0209526, IMG submission 188566) | Forest soil microbial communities from Algoma, Ontario, Canada - Jack Pine, Ontario site 1_JW_OM2H0_M1 (SPAdes) (version 2) | ecosystem: Environmental > Terrestrial > Soil > Boreal... | reverse complement strand
CCGCGGCGCAGCAGCCGCCACACCCAGCGGTCGATGAACCGGTCGAGCCCGACAGCCTGGCTGCGCACCGCATCGAGCGCTTGGCTCGCGACCCCGCCCGATGACCGGGCGATGACCGCGCCCAGATCTGTCTCCTCGACCAGCTTGGCCACGTCGACACGCCCCACCAGAGCGTTCACATCGATGCGATCGAGCAGGGCCCCCACGTCAACGCGGCTCAGGATCTCGTCGATGTCCACCCGGTCGACCAGGCTGGCGATATCCACCCGGTCGACCACGCTGGCTATGTCCACCCGGTCGACCAGCGCGGGCACATCCACCTTTTTCAGGATTTCGTTGAGGTCGACCTGGTCGATCACGGCGTTCAGGTCGACTCGCTGTATGAGGGCGTTGACATCCAGCGCCTGAACCACGAGATCGACAACTCGCTCCGCGACGCGCTGGGCGAGGGCCTCGGCTGGGTCGGCCATTCGCTTACCTACCGAGCGCAGCCGGTCGCGCGGATCCACAGTACCCAGTATGACCCGGCCAGCCAGCCGAGAATCATCCGTCACGGGTGAGGCCCGATCCGGTGCCGGCCCGGTCCCCCGGGATACCCAACAGCGCCGGTGTCATCGCGTGGTGACGAGCCCGTAGACGCCATTGACGACCATGATTCCTCCAGCTACGACCAGCACCGCGAGGAGCAGGCGGCTGGCGTGCGCACGCAACCAGCCGTTGAAGGCGACGAGACGGCGTTCAGTCGCCTTCGGAGCGACCAGGTGGAGGACGATGGGCAGCCAGACCAGCAGCACATTGATGAAGACGACGACCACCACCGCCACCACCGTGAGATCGAGGCTGGCCTGTGCCGTCGCGATCACCTGCAGGGCGGCGAGGAATGTGATGCCCGGGGCGAACACGAGGAGGCCGACGACGAACGCGCTCAGCGGCGCCGGGTTGGCCACCATCCTGGACACGAGCCCGGGGCGCTTGTTCGTGGGATCGGGCGGCCGCGGCTTGCGGACCGCGACAAAGACGCCCGCCGCCAGCAGCACGATGCCCAAGCCGAGCCGCACGCCGTAGCGGGGCGTGCGGTCGGCGGGGACACTCAGGCCGCTGCTGCGCAGCGCCACGAGAATGATCACTCCCATGACCAGGCTCATGGCCACCGCGCCGGCCAGATAGAACAGGCCGATCAGCCGGGGCCTCGCGGAGCCGAGATAGACGGCGGCGACCAGCAGCGCCGTCGGGGACAACGCCGCGAGCAGCGCCAGCCCGGCCGCCTGCGCGATCACTGGACCATGTCTACCGGCGAGCGGAGCGCCGGGCCGACCTCAGCGACCTGCAAGCCGCCCATGTCACGGATGACCTGCCATCGCGGGCCGGCTGGGTGGCCGGCCGATCAGCTCGATCAGCCCGAGAACCACCAGCAGCAGGACGGCGATCAGGATGACGACGAGGGCGGTGGGCCGGCCCCAGAACACGAAGAGCAGGGCGGCGAGCGATACCGCACCGATCCGGAGCCCCTTGCGGTGCGCGTAGGTCCACCGGCCCACCGGCCCGGTGGTCACGCCTACGCCCTCGCCGCTGCGCCGGACCCAGCCCAGGGCTGACGCGAAGGCCGCCCGGGTCCGGACCGCCGTCACCGATGGCCCGGTCAGGAACGCGGCCGCGGCGACCACCAGGCCCAGGACCAGCAGCGTGCGGAGCGCTTCCTTGATGAAGCGGACGAACGTATCGAATATGACGGCGGCGGCGTCGCTGGGCAAGACGCTGTTGGGAACGCTGTTCAGGTAGATGCCCCGGAAGAGGGCCAGGCCCGCGCCGAGGACGAACATAGACGCGGCGAAGCCGAGCCCGGCTCCGATCAGCGCGCGCCGGTGGCCCCGCGCGATGTATACCCCAGCGCCTATCAGCAGGAGCATGAGGATCGGCAGCACGATCTTGAGGTCGTTGATCAGCCGGTAGCCGGTCTGGGCCTTGACCAGGTCTTTGGCCGAGAACAGGGCCAGCGTCGGGTTGATCGGCGGGAGGCTGTTCACCAGCGTGAACCCGCGCTTAACCAGGTCCTGCTTGACGATATTGATAAACGGGCCCAGGTTGATGGTGACCTGCCCGTTGGTGATGGTCACCGCCCCGCCGCCCTGGCCGGAAAGCGCCTTCACAATCTCTTGGTGGGCAACAGTATTGACCTGGATCCAGGCATTGGCGAACCGCGGGCTTGTCACGATCTTGTTCACCTGGGTGTGGATGAACCCGGCGACCGAGCTTGAGATCGACGGACCGAATGACTTGAGCAGCGTGCCGACGCGGGTCAGGCCCTTGCTCGTGAGCAGGGCGGCGGCCTGGTTGACGTAGGACGTCACGTTGAGGTGGCTGGTGATCTGGTTCGTGATCTTGTCGGTCAGGGCGTTCTGGATCGCTGGGTCGTGGATGAGCGGCTCTATGTTGGCTATGTAGCGGTTGGTGTCGGAGACCTGATTGGCGCTCCAGACGCCCACCACCGACAGCGGGGCGAGCAGGCAGCCAATCACGATGAGCACCGTGGCGACCGGAAGCCGCCAGCCGACCCGGCGCCGGCGACCCGGGCCAGCCTGCTGGCTGCTCAGTTCGGCTACCTGCGCGCGAAGGCGTTGCAGTTCATCCTGCTCGGCCTGGCTGAGCTCCGGGTCCCTGGCAACGGGCCCCGGCTCGCCGCCGGTGTCTGACAAGGTCACCTCCGCTTATCCGCAGGGCCGCGTCCCTCTGGCGGCCGCGGTGGTCGTCTCGCTGGATTGCTCAGTGCGCGTCCACCTAGCGTCTCCGGCCTCCCCAGGACGTGCCTCACCCCGCTTGGGTGGTTCCCTGCTGGCGGCGCTAATCACCCCCCGGAGGTGACGTCATGCTGCCTCGGAGCGCCCAGAATTCCTAGTGGATCGGTGACCGCGGCGGTGTTCAGCCGCGGCGAAGTCGACCACTACGGAGGCTGCTGGGCGTGGTCATACGGACCAGGTTCGGTCCGAGGCGTGCCGGCGATAGCGGCCGACGCGGGGACGTGAGACGAAATGACGATCAACAGTGGATTCGCGCGGCCGGCCCAGGGAGGGCTGAGCGCCGTGATCCCGCTCCGCCCCGGTGAGCCATCGCCGCAGTCGCTGGCGGCGAGCCGTCGACGGAACGTGATCATGGTCGTGATCGGGCTGGCGGCGGCGGCCCGTCTGGCCCGGGAAGGCCCTGGTGGGAAACAGGTCATCCTGGTCGTGATCGTGCTGGCCGCGGCGACGGGGCTGGGCCGGGAGGGCCTGGGTAACCTGGCTGGCTGGTACAAACGGCAGGCCCAAAGAAATTAAATGCGGTGAGCTTGACCCGATCTTCACCGCCTTGATCACCCACGACCTGTCGCCGGGCCAGGTACGCGCCCACCTCGTCAGGAGTACACGCCAGGCTCGCCGGACCCTTCTGCCGGTGATCAATCCGGCCAAGTTCACAGGACGTACGCACGTCACGCGCCACCCCTCGCGGGTGACGCTGGGTGGCGGGCAACGGCGGGCGGCCCGTGGAGGAATGAGGCTGAGGTGGCTGAGTTTACGTTCTGGCGCGTTTTGGTTTTTTGACCTTCGGCGGCAGCAATCTGACATGTGACAGGGCCCGGTCGACCCAGCGGGCGGCGAGGTCGGGCGCCGCGCGCCAGGCCGAGGGCAGGCTCGTATATCCCCCCATCGGGCGTTCAGCAGGGCCGAAGGGCCCTGACCCGTCTATGGCCGCCAGTTCCTCGCGGGCGGTGTCGTCGAGCCGGACGCCCACGGCCGATCCGAACAGCCCGGCGAACATGTTCCCGTGCACGAACGCGCCGAGGTTGCCGAACATCGGCTTGATCTCGACTTCCGGATCGTCCGGGATCAGGAACTGGAAGAACTGCTTGTCTTCCGCGCTGGGCTTGGGGATCTCCATGGGCGTCCGCTCCTGGCTCGGGCTAGGCGGCTGGCGGCGGGGGCTGGATGATGCTGAACGTGGCCCCCTGCGGGTCACGAATCACGGCCATCCGGCCGACCGGGGTGTCGAACGGCTCGACCAGGACCGAGCCGCTCAGCTCGGTGGCCTTGGCCACGGTGGCGTCCGCGTCCGCGACGGCGAAATACACGTGCCAGTGGTTCGGCGTGCCCGGCATTTGCGGCGGGGTGCTGCCGCCGACCTGCTGCCCGGCGGCCTCGAAGATGGTGTACTCGCCGCTGCCCATGTCCATCACCGAGGTGGTCATGCCGAGCACCTGCTCGTAGAACGCGGTGGCCGACGGGTCGGTAGTGATCAGCTCGTTCCACATGACGGTTCCCGGCTCGTTCACCAGCGTCGCGCCGATGTGCTGGCCGGCCTGCCAGAACGCCACGGCCGCGCCACTCGGGTCCATCACGAACGCCATCCGCCCGGCGTTGGGAATGTCGAAGGGCGCCATCGCGACCTGGCCGCCGGCCGCTTCCACCTTGCTGACCGCGTCATCGGCCGAGTCGACGGCGAGGTAGGTGTTCCACATCGGGGGGGCGCCGGCAGCGGCCAGTTCCGGTGACTGCGGGGCGAGCGCGGCGACCTGCTCCTCACCGAGCTTGGCCATGGAGTACACCGCGCCGTCCGGCATCGGCTGGTCGTCGTAGGTCCAGCCGAACAGGCCGGCGTAGAACCTCTTCGCGGCGGCCTGGTCGGTGGTCTGCAGGTCCACCCAGTTCGGCGTCCCCTGGACATAAGAAGTGCGTGTTGGCATGACTTTCTCCTTTATGCGGCTATGCGGGGTGATGCATGGCTATGCGGCGCGGCCGGTGAAGGCGATGAGGCGGTCCAGGACGTGAGCGTCCGGGCCCGCCTCGACGGGGTCGGCGAAGCCGCCGCCGCCACGGACTTCTGGGGTGATGATTGTCCGGGCCACGTCGAGAACATGCCCCGTGAGTTCGTCGGACACACTGATCTGCTGGCCGGTGGCCTGGGCGTAGTCCCACGCGTGGACCAGGAATTCGATCGAGAGAATACCGAGGGGGAGTGTGGCGGGCACCTCGTTCGGCCCAAGCTTGACGGTACCGTCGAAGCCGCGGCCGTTCCATGCTTCCAGCGCGGGCTGGGCCGCCGTCGCGACTCGGTCCTCCAAGGTGGTCCCTGTCGCCTCGGGGAATTCGGCGCCCGCCGCGCCGCCCAGGCTGGTGACCGATCCGATCAGGTGATCGGTCAGCTGGGTGACGTCGAACTCGGGGCAGATGGTGGCGTGGTGGTAGTCGGCCTCCGCGACCCCCCGGAGGGCGAGCTGGCAGACCGCCAGGGCCGCCTCGGCGGCCTTGATGGGGTCGAGTTCCTGCGGCGCGGCGGCCCACTCGTCGGCCCCGGCATCACCCTTGGTGCCCGCCTCGACGAGCCGGCCGAGGTAATGGGACCAGCCGTCGGCGTGGCTGGCGGCCTGCTCGTCGGTCAATCCCTCGTGAACCAGCCGGACAAGCGTCCCGCCCGCCGCGGGCTCCAGGGTGATGGTCACGGTGGACGCGCCCGGCGGCAGGTCGGCCGCGCCTTCCCAGCCCCAGGTGAAGACCACCCGCCGGCCCGGCTCCACCTCGGTGAACCGGCCGCGAGCCGCGTGGCCCGGGATGATGGTCCACCGGTATTCACCGCCCGCCCGCAGATCGACCCGCGCGGTGATGGCGTGCCAGCGGCGCAGCCGGTCAGGCTCGGTGATCAAGGCGAAGGTCTCGTCGGCGCTGAGCGGCACGATAACGGACTTCTCGTAAGGCATCACTGGACTCCTTCGGCACCGGATGCATGGGTGATGTGAAGCGCATCGCGAACCAGCTGGTCAAGCTCGTGCGTCCAGAACGAATCGAGTTCGGCACGCAGGGCCGCCATCCCCTCGGGCTTCAGGCGGTAGCGCTGGAACCTTCCTTCGCGTCTGCTCTCGACCAGCCCGGCCCCGGCGAGCACGCCCAGATGTTGCGAGATCGCCGACCGGCTCACCGTGAAGTGGCTGGCCAGGACGGTCACCGTCTGTTCGCCATGCCCCAGCAGCTGCAACAGGCGGCGACGATTCGGTTCGGCTACCGCAGCCACCAGGTCAAGCATGTCGACACGTTAGTCCTCACTAACGTGTTGGGCAAGTCGGCTCGGATGTCCGTCTCTGGCCCGCCTTGGCGTCGCGCTAGCGGCGCCTTAGCGGTAGTCGGGGTTGTCGAAGTCGAACCGGCAGCCGGCATCCCACTCGGAGCGCTGGTTTCCGTAGGCCGGGATTCCGCCGGCGTCTTTGAGGATGCGGGCCAGGTGCAGCAGGTTCCAGGTCATGAACGTGGTGTTGCGGTTGGTGAAGTCGTTGTCCGGCCCGCCGGACCCGGGGTCGAGGTAGGACGGCCCTGGCCCGGCTTCCCCGATCCAGCCGGCGTCGGCCTGCGGCGGGATCGTGTAGCCGAGGTGCTGGAGGCTGTAGAGGATGTTCATCGCGCAGTGCTTGACGCCGTCTTCGTTGCCCGTGATCAGGCAGCCGCCGACCCGGCCGTAGTAGGCGTACTGGCCGGCGTCGTTGAGCAGGTGCGAGCACGCGTAGAGCCGCTCGATCACCTGTTTCATCACCGAACTGTTGTCGCCGAGCCAGATCGGACCCGCGAGCACCAGGATGTCGGCGGCGAGCACCTGCTGATAGATGCCCGGCCAGTCATCAGCCGGCCAGCCGTGCTCGGTCATGTCCGGCCAAACGCCGGTGGCGATGTCGTGGTCGACCGCCCGCAGCGTGTCGGTGACGACGCCGTTCTTTTCCATGATCGCGCGACTGCGGTCGATGAGCCCCTGCGTGTGGCTGCGCTCGGGGGACCGCTTGAGGGTGCAGTTGATCACTAGCGCGCGCAGGTCGTCGAACCGCCACGGCAGGCTGGTGCTGGGATCTGTCATCGGGCCAGGATGCCACCCCCGTCCTTGATGCGAGAATGGAGGCCGGCAGCCAGCTCACCTGCTCTCTGGGAGCGTCCCGACGTGGAAATCAAGGAACTCGGCCATCTGGTCCTGTATGTCCGCAACCTCGAGCGTTCCGCGTCGTTCTACCGTGACGTACTCGGCTGGCGCCAGATCCTCGGCGGCCCGGACGGCTCGCCGCTGCCCTTCCGGGCCGCGGCGTTCTCCGCCCCCTCCGGGCGCACCCACCACGAACTGCTGCTCATCGAGGTGGGGGAGGACGCGGCGGCCTTGCCCCCCGGCCGCAGGGTCGGGTTGTACCACTTCGGCCTGAAGATCGGTGATAGCGACGACGATTTGCGCCAGGCGCTCGCCGCCCTGGAGGCGAACCACGTCAACCTGGTGGGCGCCAGCGATCACACGGTGACGCACAGCCTCTACATAACCGATCCCGACGGCAACGAGATCGAGTTGTACGTGGACGTGCCTGGGGTCGACTGGCGTAGCGACCCGTCGCTGGTGGCCGCCCCCATCCGGCCGCTCAAACTCTGAATCGCCCGCCGCGTGCCGGTGACCGACGTGCCCAGTGATGACGTGAACGAGGTCCGGATGCCGTTGGTGCCCCTGGCGCCCGGCGGGCCGGTGGTCTCGCGGATCGGCCTGGGCCTCGCGGCGCTTGGCCGCCCCGCGTACATCACCAGCGGCCGGCCGGACGACCTGCCGGACCGCAGCGTGGCCGGCCTGCGGGCCCGCACGTTCTCGATGCTGGACGCCGCCTACGACTCCGGGATCAGGTATTTCGACGCGGCCCGGTCCTATGGCCGGGCTGAGGAGTTCCTCGGCGGCTGGCTGGCCGGCCGGGATAACGCCGACGCGGTGTGCGGGTCCAAATGGGGGTACCGCTACACCGGCGGCTGGCGGCTGGATGCCGATCGGCAGGAAGTCAAAGAACATTCGCTGGCCATGTTCACGACCCAGCTCGCACAGACCAGGGCCGCGCTCGGCGGCCGGCTGGCGCTGTATCAGGTGCACTCGCTGACGGCTGATTCCGGGCTGCTCGACGACCGCGCGCTGCTGGCCGCGCTCGCCCGGCTGCGCGCCGAGGGCGTTCTCATCGGCCTGACGACCAGCGGGCCTGGCCAGGGGGACGTCCTCAGGCGGGCGCTGCAGGCCACCGTCGACGGGCAGCCGCTGTTCGCCGCCGCGCAGGTGACCTGGAATCTCCTTGAGCCGTCGGTCGCTCCCGCCGCGGCGGAGGCCGCCGCCGCCGGATGGACGATCCTGATCAAAGAGGCCCTCGCCAACGGGCGGCTGGCTCCTGGCGGCGAGGCCGCGCCGCCGGCCCCGGTGGCCGCGGTGGCCCCGGTGGCCGCGCTCGCGGGCGCCCGGAACGTCACGGCGGACGCCATCGCGATCGCCGCCGCGCTCGCCAACCCGTGGGCCAGCGTCGTGCTGTCCGGGGCGGTCACCCCCCGGCAGCTCCAGGCCAATCTTGCCGCGCTCGCCGTCGGCGACCTCCCGGACCTGGACCTCGCCGAGCCGGCCGGCGCCTACTGGGCCAGCCGGGCCGCCCGGCCCTGGCGCTGACCGCAGGCCGCGCTCGACCCCGTGTGCTCGACCCTGTGTGTTCGACCCGTGGGCTCAACCCGGTGAATGTGCCATCGCATGGGTTATAACCCATGCAATGGCACATCCACCGGATCTCACTCGGCGACTGCGCGGAGGGTTCGGCCCGGTGCCCCGGCGTGTCCTCTCAGCCTCCGACCCGGGTGGCCTCGGCCAGGATGTCGATCATGGTGTTGACTGCCTTTTCTGCGTCCGGGCCGGCGGCGCGCACCGTGACCTGCTGCCCGCTGGTCGCGCCGAGCCCCATGACGGCGAGCACGCTCCTGGCGTCGGCCCGGCTCGCGCCCACGGTCAGCTCGACGGCGGATTCGAAGGCCGCGGCCGCGACGGCGAGCGACCCGGCGGGCCGGGCATGGAGGTCGCCCGCCAGCGTGACCGTGACCGTGACCTCACAGCTTTCTGGCATGACGTGCCTCCTCGGCCGCGCTCAGCACCGCCTTGACGTCCCCGCCGGCGGCGGCGGTGACGGTGGCCGCGACCGCGCCCTCCACGAACGGGGCATCCGCGACTGCGATCGGCTCGGGGAGATCCTCGGATTCGGCGAGCAGCGCGCGGACCGTGAGCACCGAGCTGCCCAGGTCGGGCAGGATCACCACGCCCGCCCCGGCATCGGCGAGCGCGAGCGCGCGCTGGACCTTGGCGATGCTGGTCCCAATGCGGCCGTCGTCCGTGCCGCCGGCGGTGGCGATGGCCACAGTTCCACCACCGATCTGCCCGGCGAGCTCGGCGGTTCCCTCGGCCAGCGCCGCGCTGTGCGAGACGAGGACGATCCCTACCTTCGCTTCGTCACTCATGCTCTATCCTGAATAGTGTTCGACGATACCGAAAGGAACCCATGATCCAGTCTGTGGAGCGCGCGGCCGCGATTCTCGGTGCCCTCGGCTCCGGAACGCCGCGCCTGGGCGTGACTGAGATTGCCGAGCGGGTCGGGCTGGCCAAGCCGACCGTCCATGGGCTGCTGCGCACGCTGGAGAAGCACGATCTCGTGGCCCAGGATCCGGACACCGGCAAATACAGCCTGGGCCCGGGTGTCCTCCAGCTCGGCAACGCTTACCTGGACGGCTCCGAGCTGCGCGCGCGGTCGCTGCTGTGGGCGGAGGCGCTCGCCCAGCGCGCGAACGAGGCGGTCTGGGTGGCGACCCTGTCCGGCTCGCGGGTGATCGTGCTGCATCACGTGTTCCGGCCCGACAACACGGTGCAGATCCTTGAGGTGGGAGCCGCCATCCCGTGGCATGCCTGTGCGCTCGGGCACGCGATCGTGGCGAACCTGCCCGCGGCGGCGGGCGCGCGCGCGATGGCCGGCGACCTCGCCCCGCTGACCGGCCGGACCAAGACGACGAGGGCGGCGCTGGGCCGGGCGCTGGCCCAGGTCCGCAGGCAGGGCTACGCGGTAGAGGACCAGGAGGCCACGGTGGGTGATGCCGGGGTGGCGGCGCCCATCGTGAACCGGGAGGGCGGCGTCGCCGGGTCGATCGCAGTGGTGGGGCCGGCTGAGCGGCTGCTGGAGCCGAAGGCACGGGAAGAACTCGCGCGCGCCGTCGTCGAGTCCGCCCGCTCCGTGTCGAGGGATCTTGGCGCGGGCCGCGGCGGCACTGTGCTGACCGCGCTCAGCTGAGGTCATAGCGGCGGCACCAGCTTCCAGACCTCGTCTGCGGTTGAGGCCCGCAGCGCCGTGGCGGCCAGTGCCGCACACGCGGCCGTGTCCAGCTCCGCTACCCAGGACCGGACCCGCTGGACGCGCGCGGCCGGGACGCTGACCGTGCCCACGCCGAGGCCGACCAGC
>Ga0209526_10003814_pt1 | contig 10273 bp, 9 predicted proteins | sample JacPinW_OM2H0_M1_FD_188566 | JGI IMG/M metagenome (GOLD analysis project Ga0209526, IMG submission 188566) | Forest soil microbial communities from Algoma, Ontario, Canada - Jack Pine, Ontario site 1_JW_OM2H0_M1 (SPAdes) (version 2) | ecosystem: Environmental > Terrestrial > Soil > Boreal... | reverse complement strand
TTTGACTTCGGAGATTTGCGACAGTCGAAACTTCAGAAATGAAAAAAATCGAAGCGATCATTAAGCCATTTAAACTCGAAGAGGTAAAAGAAGCGTTGTTAGATTTAGGGATTGAAGGAATGACAGTCTCTGAGGTGAAGGGATTTGGAAGGCAAAAAGGCCACACTGAAATCTATCGCGGTAGCGAATATACGGTTGATTTTCTTCACAAGATCAAAATTGAGGTAGTCCTCGCTGACAGCATCGTCGAAAACGCGACGGTCGCGGTCGTGAAAGCGGCAAAGACTGGCAAAATCGGAGACGGCAAAGTTTTTGTTTACAATATTGACGAAGCTATCCGCATTCGAACCGACGAAACGGGCGAGAAGGCTATCTAAGGGTACTGGGCAGATCCGTGTAATTTTATACGCCAACCGGAGAAGAAAATGACCGAAACGCTGATCAAAGTGGATTTATCGAAACCGCCGCAGACACAGGAAGTGCTACACAATCGCTGGCACCCGGATATCCCGATGATTGCCTACGTAAAGCCTGGCGACGAATTGAGAGTTGAATGTGTCGATTGGACGGGCGGGCAGATCGCCAATGATGACGTTGCGAACGATGTACGGGACGTTGACTTGACCAAAGTACACTATTTGAGCGGCCCAATCGGTGTGGAAGGAGCCGAACCGGGAGACCTGCTCGTTGTCGACATTCTCGATATCGGTGTCCTTCCCGAGTCGGCCTGGGGTTTTACCGGAATCTTTGCGAAAACCAACGGCGGCGGATTCCTCACTAATCATTATCCGGATGCGCGAAAAGAGAGTGTTGTCCGAATTTATTCATCGCCAAATCTTGGGCGAATGTCGCGACAGAATCGAATTGCATGGGAGCGAAACGACAAGAGCAAGCATGAGCCCAACACTAAGTAGTGGCCTACACTGTAGGAAGACATGTGGGTGCACGTCAGACGCTGCGGAGCCCAAGAGCGGATTTCACAAATTTCAAAAGGGTAGGGCGGGTGCCCGCCCGTGGATGCTTGGCCACTAGCTAGGCTAGGTAGGGTCTTGCCGATTCGATTTCAGTTTACCTTGTAACCATTATCAGTTTCTCTGAAGTTCTTACCTTTGCTACTTTACTGGCTAACTAAAGCTGTGAAAACGTGTGCCGCTCTTCCGAGAACCGGATCACCCCTTGCTTAAGATTAGGTCCTCCGCCTCATCCTGTTAGCGACATGTGGTGACCCCTTAACCATCAAAAAGGTAGTTGAGAAGAACCCTTTACGTCACCGGAATACTGGATTCTCCATTTGCTTCTTGATCACAAATTCCTGGCTTCGCAGTGTTTCTAAGAACCCTTCAACGATCGGACTATCTATCGTCCGAGGTCAAGCTACGCAGAGTGGGATCGGTTTGGAACGGATCGCGAGTGGGCGAAACGCTACGGTCTTCTGCTGTAGGCTGCAGGCGCAACCGGGAATCAGAGAAACGCCCAGACCGCTCTCGACGAGAGTTATCACCGTAGCGAACAAGCCGGGCTCGAGAACTACCCGCGGAGAAAATTCAGCGCGACGACAAGCGGCAACAATCTCGTCAAAGCCAGAGGGATAGCCAAGGCGATGGAACAGGACGAACGGCTCCCCCGCAAGTTTCTTCAGCTTGATGGCTCTCTCTCCTTCGCCAGAGGATGAGTACCAGGAAGGGCGACCATTAGGTAATCCGTGTAGATAGTAGTTTCGTTGAAAGAAGTACGCCGCTCCGGCGGCAGAGAACGCGATAGGACTACAGTCCTAGTGGTCGCGTCTAAAGATTCAAGTAATGATGCAGCCTAGAGCTCTAACGAGTCTGCCGTTCTTCTAGCCATGGCACTAATATGATGCGACGTGCTCAATCACGGGCGGAGCGGGCAATACCGTAGTGAGCAAGCTTGCGGTAGAGCGTCGCACGAGCGATCCCGAGTAGTTTCGCGGCGGCGGTCAATTTACCACCAGTCTTCGCCAGTGCTGATTCGATGGCTGCGCGCTCATTCTGTTTAAGCTTCGGCGACGCGGATGAACTTGGTTCCAGAGCCAGAGCCGCGAACGGGTTCACCTGTCGGCGAACCTCCACCGGCACATCCTCGATCTGAAGCTCGCTGGACTCGCCGAGCAAAACCATGTTTTCGATGACGTTGCGGAGCTCGCGTACGTTGCCCGGCCACGAATAAGAGCGGAACAGGTCCAACACTTTGTCGTCAAAGCGAGGCACCGGACGATTCAAACCGGCGGCGACAAGGCTCGCGAAATGGTGGGCGAGCAACACCACATCATCCCCGCGGTCGTGCAAAGGGGGGATCAGCAGGCGCATCGAAGCGATGCGATAATAGAGATCGCGCCGGAAATGCCCGGCGTTGACTTCGGCTAGTAGATCTCGATGCGTCATAGCAACCAGTCGAATCCGCACAGCTCGCCCCTCATTGCTTCCGAGACGATAAACCACGCCATCCTCCAACACCCGCAAGAGAAACGGCTGGAGATCAAGCGGCATCTCGCCAATCTCATCCAGGCAGAGAACACCTCCATCTGCTGCCTCGATTTTCCCGGCATGCCCCTGTTCCTTTGCTCCGGTAAAGGCACCTTTGGCGTAGCCGAAGATCTCGCTCCCAACCAGATCTCGCGGCATGCCGCCACAATTGACCGGTACAAATGGACCACCTGCCGTTTGGCTCGCTCCGTAAATAGCGCGGGCAAAGAGCTCCTTTCCAACACCAGTCTCGCCTTCAATAAGTATCGGAGCACCAGCCGTCGCCATCTTGCGGGCGCGTTCTCTGGTCTTCTGCATTACCACACTTTCTCCAAGGATTTCTTCGAACTGCAGCAGCCGCTCTGTCATTATCCGCGGCGAGCTGGAGACAGATCGCCGTCGTCCTTTTTGTAGGACGAGAATAGCACCAAGCTGACGATCATGATCGACCACCAACTCGGTGCTCGTGTTCGGTAGCAGTTCGTTTAACCGAACTGGCCAGGTCGCCGGCTACACATTTTTCAGAAAAGAGATGCACCCGTTAGAGATCAAGCCTGGCTGTTCCCGTTCCAGATTCTGCAGCAGGCATTCCGGAGCGAAGACAATTCTGCCCCGTTGATCGATTGCGAGGACGTCCACGCTCGTCCAAAGCGATCGTTTCATCATAAAATAGCGCAACAACCGCTCGTGATCGTATTCGATCGACTGAGCAAGCGTGCCTTCGATCTGGCGACCCAACGCGACCGCAAATGCTAGACTCTGCGGGTTAAAGGTCCGCATAGGCCCAGAGATATCGATCACCCCCAAAAGTTCACCGTCCGTTGGATGCCAAATCGGCGTGGCTGCACATGTCCAGCGTTTAACTTCGCTACAGAAATGTTCCAGACCGTGAATTTGCACCGGTCGCGACTCCGCAATGGCTGTCCCGATGGCGTTTGTCCCGATATCCGCCTCCTTCCAACGTCCGCCTTGTTCCAGGTGGATCACCTGACCGAAATCGATGGTGCGAGGATCTCCCGCTGTCTCGAGAACGAGCCCCGATGAGTCCGTCAGGATGATCATAGAGTTTGCTTCCACGAGGAAGAGGCGCGCCTGGTTCAGCGCCGGTTGAGCCGCCTCCAGAAGAGCCGCATGCGCTGAGCGACGCTGCGTGATTTCTGCTTCTGGTGCCAGCGGCGCTTCGTTGCGTCCGACAGGGATTCCATGACTCTGAGAACGCCGCCAAGAAGCAACAACGACTCCTCGGAGCGCTTTCGAAACGGTGCCGTTCTCAATAAACCCTTCCCAGCCCTGTCGAATCTCCTGCTCTTTCATCAACAACCTTAACCAGCGGGAGGCTAACTGCCGAGGCAGAGACTGCTTCTTCCCGTTCGGTCTACCAAGGTATCAGTTAGAACAGGTGCCGCCTGGCTCGCAAGCGACTTATGCGGAAAGGGGAACTGAACTGACTGATTTCAAGTTATCTTATGCATAGGTTGCAGGCTGGGACAAGGAGCTATTTGAATCTCAATCGACGACTTTCCATCGCTCAACTAGTGTACCGTCTCGCATATCATGATGACGGCGTTTTAGGCGTCGATAATCACTTTGAGCGCCTGGTTCTGTGCGGCACTTCCGAAAGTCTGATAAGCATCGAGAATTTGTCCGAACTTGAAGTGATGTGTAATCAGCCGGCCAGGTTCTATCTTCCGTGCTCCGACTGTCTTGAGCAGCATGGGCGTTGTCACTGTATCAACGAGTCTTGTCCTCAAGGTTATGTTATGGCACCACAATTTCTCCAGGTGAAAGTCTACTTTGACTCCGTGGACTCCCAGAACTGCCACAGTTCCTCCGGCGGTGATGATTCCCTCAGCGATCGCAAAAGTGGCCGGTACACCGACCGCCTCGATGGCACAATCCACCCCGCGACCGCCGGTCAGAGCGAGCACACGCGCCACCGCATCACCGGAACTCGCGTTGACGGTTTCGGTAGCGCCAAATTTTCTAGCAATTGCCAAGCGATTATCATCTAGATCGATCGAAATGATTCGAGCCGGAGAATAAAACTGCGCGGTCAACAGTGCGGCCAATCCCACCGGACCAGCACCAACAATCGCGAGTGTGTCGCCCGGCTTAACACTGGAGTTGATTACACCGCACTCGAAGCCGGTGGGAAAAATGTCGCTCAGCATGACATAGGACTCTTCGTCCTGTTCAAATGGTAAATGATAGAGACTCGTGTCGGCATGGGGAATACGAACGTATTCAGCCTGCGTTCCGTCGATGGTGTGACCGAGGATCCATCCCCCGGATGCACAGTGTGAATACATGCCCTTTTTGCAGTAATCGCACTTACCGCACGACGTGATGCAGGATATTATCACGCGATCTCCCTTTTTGAACTCTGAAACCCCGCTCCCGACCTCGTCAATTACCCCGATTCCTTCGTGCCCGAGGATTCTGCCGGGAGTACAGGTCGGAACGTCCCCTTTCAGAATGTGAAGGTCTGTGCCGCAGATCGTCGTCTTCACCATTTTGACTACCGCGTCATTCGGTTGCTCTGCTTTGGGCATCGGCCGCTCTTCAACTGAAATAGATCCAGGGCCTCGATATACTAGTGCTTTCATGGTCAGCTCTATTGTTCGTCTTGTTTCTTTCTATACTACAAAGATGAGCGCTTTTTTGGGATTGCATGCGGTCGGCGATCCGAGTGCTAGCTAACCTCCTGCATCGAGTAATCCATACCGTAGCGTTCCGCTCCACCTCCTCGGCAAGGTTCACTTGCGGGATCAATCGACTCGGGTTTGTCAACAATTAGCGTTTGGGTCGCGAGAACCAGTTTCGCGACAGAGGCAGCGTTGCGCAGCGCCGCTGACGACACTTTCAAGGGGTCGAGCACCCCTTCGGCAACCAAATCACCAAACTTGCCGGTACGCGCATCGAATCCATGGCCATAGTTAGAATGAACAACGCGGTCGATGACTTTCTCTGGATCGAGGCCGCTGTTACGAGCAATACAGCGAAGCGGCTCAATGAGGGCTCGCTGAACAATTCTTGTTCCCTTTCTGATTTCGTCGTTAGCGGGCTGGGCCAGCGCATCGAGTTGCTGAGCTACCTGCGCGAAAGTCGAGCCTCCGCCTGCGAGTACTCCTTCCTCAGTTGCCGCACGCGCGGCGTTCAGCGCATCTTCAATCATTTGCCCAGTTCTTTTTTGTTCCGCCGGCGTTGCGCCGCCAACCCGGATGATCGCAATCGCCCACGACATCCGACCAAGACGTTCTTGCAGTTTGTCCCGTTCAACCGGCTGTTCCATCATTTCGAGCTGTTTCTGAATTTGATTACGGCGGCCCTGTACTTTTGCCGGATCACCACCTCCACCTGTGATCGTAGTAGTCTCCAATGACGCCCGAACCTGGCGTGCGGTTCCAAGGTCTTCCAAGCGAACATCTTCAAGGCGATCACCCAGGTCCTTTGAGATAAATCGTGCGCCGGTAAGTATGGCGATATCCTCGAAAACCGCCTTTCGCCAATGCCCGAATTCAGGCGGATGCACTGCCAGCATCCATTGCCCGCTATCTCGATCAGCGAGCAGAGCGCCCAGCGCTGTCCCGCCTAACTGTTCAACGATTAGAAGTACCGGTTTCTTTGCCTCCGCTGAAATCTTTTTGATGATTTCAATGTGTTGCGGATCCACCAACGTATGGTCGGTCAGACAAATCAGCGCGGAGTCCAAAACCGCTTCCATTCGATCGATTTGGTTCGCCATGTGCGCTGAGAGGTAGCCGCGGTCAAACGAAAATCCGTCGACAATTTCGAGTGCGGTTTTGACCGAAAGACTCGGCTCCACATTGACAATCCCGTCGTGGCCAACCGTTCGCAACGCTTCGGCTACTACCATTCCGATATCCGGATCACTAGCAGCGTTGGCCGCCACGGACCAAAGTTGCTCATTCGTAGTAACCGGCCTGGACAGTTCTTTCAACCGCCTGATAGTCGTCTCGACGGCTTGATCGATCCCATCCATAACAGCAATCGTATTGGTATTGCCGTTGAAGACAGGAAGCCCTTCTTGGATCAGAGAGTTAGCAAGAACGATGGCAGTAGTCGTTCCATCACCCGCGACTCGATTGGTTTGCTTGGCAACCTCCCGCGCGATCTGTGCTCCCATATTCTCAAACCGGTCCTCCAATTCGATCTCGTCGGCGATACTAACACCATCCCGAGAGACCAAGGGTGTGCCGATCGGGCGATCGATTACGGCGTTGCCGCCGCGGGGTCCTAACGTCGTTTCCACTGCTTTGGCCAGCTTCTCCACACCTTTGGCCAAAATGATTCTGGCTTGTTCGCCGTAGCGTACGATTTTTGGCATGTTCGTTTCTTTGTCTGCGATCAGGAACCGTTCTTCGCTTTTGCGCAGCCGGAGCTTCAATCGGAAAGGCAAGGCTCCGGTTCCGCGCGGTTGTTCGCGCGATCCGGGCGGCTCATCGCCTTCACACGCGAAAATCTCACAAAGTCTTATTCGTACTCGAGTGCGTCCTCGAGGTTGCCGAACAACACGATGCGATCTTCAAACAGAACCATGCGCCCATAGTGAGTAGACATTTCCACCTGAAATGTATACGGATCCATCTGGCGCCCTAGTGCTTCACTGATCTCCGCCATGTCAAACTCCAGCTTGCCATGACCATCAATACGGATCATCGCCGGGTAATATTGAATCTTTACTCCCGGTTTGCTTTCCATCACTTGGGCGACGATCCTGCCCTCGACACTGTCGTTCATCGTAACACCGCACATGTCGGATACCGTGGAATCCAGTTTTATGTCTTGCGCGGTTCGAATCGTTTGATCTGTTGATTGACTCACAGTTGTACTCCTTTCGGGAGGTTCAGGCCAATTTGAGATAGTATGGTTCCGACGCGGTTCTCGGCCAATGCATAGGAATCGGCAAACGATCCCACTTTGACGCGCGGCTGAGACCAGATTGGCTGGAGTTGGTTGGCGGCTTCGACCGCGAGTGGAACGTATTTTTTCAGCCAGCCTCCGGCAATTTCCCGATTGTGCTCGCTCTCTTTTGGATCGCTCAGCAGAATTTGGAACAGCTCCACCGTGTTGGTGAGATTTCGCTCATAGTCGCCTTCCGCTACCGCGACGATGGCTGGTGTCAGAAAGTCACCGTGAGCAGCAGCAAACTGCATGACCAGACCACTTCGAACAAGTTCGGTGACGAACGGCTCGAACAGAACGTTTCCGGCAAAATATTGTTCGAGGTAGTCCTCTGCCGCAAGCACAGTCTCAATTGCCTTGCGAGCGCTTTGCCAAATCGGATCATTCAGCCAGTGAGATTTGCCCGCTTCCAGGTCGAGCTTTTCCGCATCCAGAGCAATTTCCGCCAGATAGATCGTGAGATTCTGTGCGAATCGCAATTTATATGAGGAGTTCGTCAGAATTGAATTGTTAATCATCTGAGTCATTCCATCGCGCTGCCCATCCATATAGGTGATACCGAGGCCATACTCCGCGTGTTTCAGGGCACCAACCTGGTTTTGCAGAATCGGAAGCCAGCTTTTATCGAACCGTTTTACCGTCCCATTCTTTCGGCTGTTCTCGACAATCAATTTTACCGTCGCCTCCGCTTCACTCTGTCGCTGGTAGTGGTTTCGCTCCCACTCCTGATCGGGCGCCCGGTACTTATGCCAATCCGAGCTTTTGATCGCCGTACGGGTTGCCGAGTAAGTTGGGGTACCATCAGCGAACGAAAGGATCCAATCCTGAATCAAATAGCGTTCAGGATCGGGCTGGACGTCGACGGTTACATCCTCATACAAGGTCGCCTTCCGTCCTTTTGGTTCAAAATAGTTATATTTGCGGCTGTCAGAACCGACAAAGGTCTTCTCGCCAGCCTTCGCCGAGTCTTGTTGCTCTGCAGCTTCCTGTGTTGTGGGGGGCATACGTTACCTTTTTGCGCGTTTTGATTTGGTTAATTTGTTCGTTGGCTTCGTGCCCAAAGCCCTTAGCGGACCGCAGGCGTAAATTTATCGAAATGAATATTTTCCGGCTCCAAGCCGGTCATTTGAAGGACCGGCAGCACCGCATCGATCATTGGTGGAGGACCGCAGGAATAGGCGTCCGCTTCACCGTTCAGTAACTCACCTTGCAAATGTCGCCGGAGTACCTCGTGAATGAATCCTGTCTCGCCGGTCCAATCTGGTTCGACTCCCGGTCCGGAGAGTGCGGGAATGAAACTGAAATTGCGCAGACGCGAACCAAGCTCTTCGATGCGATCCAACATGAACAGATCACGCCGTGTCCGGGCCCCGTAAAAGAAACGAACCGGGCGCTGTTCGCCACTTTCGACCAGGTCAGTTAAGATAGACATTAGCGGCGCCATTCCCGATCCACCACCCACCAGAACCATGGATCCAGGTCGATTTTCGTGTCGAAGGCAACTGCCATAAGGCCCTTTGATTTCGATGGGATCGCCACTCTTGAGCGTCTCCTTCAGCAAAGATGAAAAGGCGCCTTGCGGGTAGATTTTGATGATGAATTCAAGCGCGCTCTGCTTACTCGGCGGATTGGCCATCGAAAAGGAACGCGTGACTCCCGATCCTGGCACCGTAATATCAACATATTGGCCGGCCCAGAACCTTAGCGGCTCGTCCGTTAAGATCTCGAGCCGCCGAATATCATCCGTGAGCGACGCAATACTCGTGATCCGCCCCTCGAATGTGCGAACCGGAATCGAACGCGAAAGGAGCCCTTCGTCAAAGTTGAGTAGCTCGATAACCAGATCGCTGTAAGCTATGGTCCGGCAGAGCAAAATCCGATCCTGTTCCCGCTCGGCATCAGATAGAGCAAACGTCGAATACTTTAGTAATTCCGCGTCTCCGTGGCACAGCACCGATTTACAGCTGGCGCATTGGCCTTCCTTGCATCCATGCATCAGGCTTACGCCTTGCCGAAATGCCGCTTCCAGCACTGTCTCGTCTTCCTCAACTTCAATTTCGATACCGACCGGTTCAAATCGGACGGTATGCGCGACCTTTTCCGCCATGGCCTTCCTTTCGGATAAGTTCAGTTTCGAGCCGGGGAGCCCGAACTCCCCGGAATTCCTTCAGTTAGATCAATGATTGGCTTTACACCCGGTGAATGGTGAAGCCGCTCCGGTAATCGGCGACCTGCTTTTCGCGCTGTTCTGGAGTCATCTTGCGGAAGTCTACCAGCGGGCTCCGGAACTCATAGCCTTTTACGTGATCAAGGGTCCACATCTTATCGTCATCGAAGTGCAGGTGAGGTTGCGGGACCAGGGTCTTACCATCCTTTCGGACAAAGCCCAGATCTTTGACGCAGTCTGCCAGATCCCATCCGTGATAGAGGGTTTCCCATTGGCGGTGCCCGCTGAATCGACCCATTGCTGGCGTCGGACGCCCGTTGTACTCCCCGGAGAATGCCACTTTGTGAGTCCAGCGGCATTGCTCAGAGCAGTAGGTGTAGAGCTGACCATCCACTTCGTCGACGCAGAACTGGTCACGAACCACACATGGCACCATGCAGCTCCAGCAACGATGGGGATAAACGTAACCGGTGTCAGCAAAAACGATTGGCGTACTGCCGGCTTTGCTGAGCTCCCGATAATTTTCCCAGTGAGCGCCAAATTCGTTGTACCATCCCGGATACTTCGCCTCGAACCATTCAAAGTCGCGCTCGTCCAGAGGATCGATGCGCCAGAAGTTAACCGGCCAACCCATGGAGAAGAATTGAGCCACCTTGTGATGGTAGTTATGCTTTACGATCCGATCCCAGGCAGCCTG
>Ga0209526_10003813_pt1 | contig 10273 bp, 9 predicted proteins | sample JacPinW_OM2H0_M1_FD_188566 | JGI IMG/M metagenome (GOLD analysis project Ga0209526, IMG submission 188566) | Forest soil microbial communities from Algoma, Ontario, Canada - Jack Pine, Ontario site 1_JW_OM2H0_M1 (SPAdes) (version 2) | ecosystem: Environmental > Terrestrial > Soil > Boreal... | reverse complement strand
CCTCCCCCACCGCCGCCGTAGCCGCCGCGCCCGCCGCCGCCACCCGAGCGCTCCGTTTGCGGACGCGCCTCGTTGACCACGAGGTTCCGGCCTCCAAAGTTCTGTCCATTGAGAGAAGTCACTGCGCGATCTGCCTCTTCATCATTGGCGATTTCGATGAAGGCGAACCCACGCGACTGCCCCGTGAAACGGTCGCGAATCAGGCTAATGGCGGAAGGATTCACTCCAACCTGACCAAACCATTCCTGCAATTGCTCTTCGGAAGCATTGAAAGGGAGATTACCCACGTAGAGCTTCTTCACCTGCGGACTCCTTCTGCCCGGAACCTAACCACGATTGCGGAGCGCACCGAGATACCTCGACCGCCGGAAGGCAGAGCGGAGGGCTTGCCACGGGGGCGGGGAGCATCAGTGGTCGAGTGAATGGTCTCGAAAATTGACCGTTTTTGCAACAAATTATTCGCTTGACCCCTACAGCGGTTAGACAGAAACACGAAATCGAAAAAAGTGCTAGCATGCGCGTCAAAGATAGGCTAGCGGAGGACAGAATGCGCGGAACGATGATGGATTTTCCGCTGGTTTTGCCGGTGCTGTTGGAACGCGCTGGCAAACTCTTTGCAAAAGTTGAGATTGTTTCTCGTAAACCCGATCGATCCATTATCCGCACAAACTACGGAGCAATTTACCAGCGAGCGCGACGATTGGCCCAAGCACTGACCAAGCTGGGGCTACGCAGCGGCGATCGGGTGGCTTCGCTAATGTGGAATCATCCCGGACATCTGGAGGCTTTCTGGGGAATACCATGCGCGGGAGGGATTCTGCACACCCTGAATCTGCGGCTGCATCCGCATGAAATCGCGGCCATCGCAAATCATGCCAAGGACAGATTTCTCATCGTGGACGACGTGCTATTGCCTGTATATGAGAAATTCGCGGCAGAAGTTCCTTTTGAACGGGTGATCGTCGCACCTTATGGCTCGGCCGCGGTGCCGGCAGGATCTCTGAATTACGAAGAACTGCTTGCTGGAGCTGGGGACGAGTTTAGGTACCCGGTGATTGACGAGAATCAGGGAGCGGTCATGTGCTTCACGTCGGGCACTACGGGAAATTCGAAGGGCGTCGTGTATTCCCACCGCGCACTCGTTTTGCATTCCTTTGCCAGCGGCCTGGAGGAGTGCTTTGGATTGAGCACACAAGATACGGTGTTTCCGATTGTGCCGATGTTTCATGCCAATGCTTGGGGAATCCCTTTCTCGGCCACCATGCTCGGCGCACGGCAGGTTCTTCCGGGGCCGAATTTGGATCCTGAGGGTTTGCTGGATCTGATGACCAAAGAGGGCGCGACCAAAGCCTGCGGCGTGCCAACTGTCTGGAACGGCATATTGTGTGCGCTCGAAAAGGAACCGACGCGCTGGAAATTTTCAAATCCTATTTTGGCGGTCTGTGGAGGGTCAGCGCCGCCACGGGACATGATTCGCCGGCTCGATAGGTTCGGAATTCACATCAAACATCTGTGGGGAATGACGGAGACAACACCGATTGGGACCTGTGGGGGACTGAAACCGTACATGGCGGATTTGACAGAGGAGGAGAAGCTGGAGGTTCGCGCGAAGCAAGGATGGGCGGCCCCTTTTGTGGAGATGCGTATTGTGCGCGACGACGTGGTGGCGGCGTGGGATGGCGAAAGTACGGGGGAACTGGAAGTGCGCGGGCCGTGGGTGGCAGGGTGTTATTTTGATGCGCCGGACCAGGCCCATCGCTGGACTCCGGATGGATGGTTTCGCACCGGGGACATCGCGATGATTGATAAGGAAGGATACTTAAACTTAGTGGATCGCGCGAAAGACCTAGTGAAGTCCGGTGGGGAATGGATCAGCTCCGTGGATTTGGAAAACGCGCTGATGGCACATCCGGCCGTGAAGGAGGCGGCCGTGGTGGGCGTGCCGCATCCGAAGTGGCAGGAGCGCCCGCTGGCCGCGGTGGTTTTGAAGGACGGAGCTCAAGTATCCGGGCAGGATCTCCGGGTGTTTCTCGCGGGATCGTTTGCAAAATGGCAATTGCCAGACGCGTTTGTTTTCGTGGAAGCGATTCCGCGTACCAGTGTTGGAAAATTCAAAAAGATGGCGCTACGCGAGCAGTTCGCGAACTGGAAATGGGAGGCGTGAACTGCTCGGCTGCGAAGAGAACCGGTCACGTGCGATAACTGGCGTTGATGCGAACGTACTCGGCGGTGAAGTCGCACGTCCAGTAGCGTGCCGAGGCTCTGCCTGCGTGCAAGTCCACCACGAGCAAAACATAGGGCGTCAGCAAGCGGTTGCTTGCCGCTCGTTCATTGAAATCGAGCGGTTGGCCACGGCGAAGTACTGGTATGCCTGCCATGTGAATGTTCACCTTGTTGGGATCGAATTTCACTCCTGAGCGGCCCGCAGCGGCGAAAATGCGACCCCAATTGGGGTCCCCTCCAGCGAAAGCAGTTTTGACCAGCGGGGATGTGGCTATCGTTTGCGCGATGCGCATTGCGTCCGAGCGAGACTTCGCACCGCGGACATTGATCTCGATGACCCGTTGAGCGCCTTCGCCATCAGCGACAATTTGAAGCGCGAGCGAATGGCAGACCTCCTCTAGCGCGTTCGCGAAAGCACGATGCGCGCTTGATCCGTCCTGGATCTGAGGCGCGCCCGCTTCGCCATTGGCGAGAACCACCAGCGTGTCATTGGTGGAGGTGTCGCCATCGATGGTGATCGCGTTGAAGGTCCGAGAGGTGACATCCCGAAGTGTTATCTGCAGGAGCGATGGAGCGATGGCCGCATCGGTTGCCACGAACGCAAGAGTGGTAGCCATATTCGGATGGATCATACCCGCGCCCTTAGCGCAGCCAACCATGTGAATCCGCTTGCCAGCCATTTTGAATGAACTCGCTGCCGTCTTCGGGCGGGTGTCCGTGGTGCAAATGGCGAGGGAGAGTTCCGCAAAGGAGCGCGCGGAATGCCTACGGTTCCTGGAAATTCCGGGCAAGGCGCGAAGAATTTTTTCAACCGGCAGTGGCACACCGATGACACCGGTGGAGCAGACAAGAACTTCGGAGGGAGTACAACCTAAACGACGAGCCGTTTCTTCCACAGTTTTGACGGAGGCGGCGTGGCCGGCCGTGCCGGTGGCACAGTTTGCGTTCCCGGCGTTGATGACCACAGCGCGCATGCGGCCCCTGGAGGCTTTTAGGTGTGACTTCGAGACGGTGACCGGCGCCGCGACAACGAGATTTTGTGTGAACACCGCAGCGACTGAAGCGAGTACATCACTGGAGAGCAAAGCAAGGTCAAGTGCGCCTGTTTTTTTCAGGCCACAGGCGGTGGCAGAAAAGCGGAATCCACGGGGGAGCGAGGCTTCGGAAAGAGCGTGCTTCATGGGGTGAGGATCCGCACTCTGGGCGCGATGCTCACGGAAGGGACCTCCGATCCTCCGCGCGATGCGATGCGGAATTCTGCGAGTTAGCTCCGGCCATGCTGGTCATGTTGTTTTCTCCTGTTGTTTTAGTTTTGCCTCGAGTTGCCGAATGGCTGCACGAACGGAAGGTTCCGCAGTACCGCCAGCGACAACTTTGGAAGCAATAGCGTTCTCGACCGATGGGCTCTGCAAAAAGTCTTCCTTGAAGTGCGGTGAAATTTTGCGGACGTCCTCGAAAGAAAGTTGGGTCCAGGGCTTGCCCTGTTTCTCGGCTTCGCGGAGCAGTTGGCCGACAAGATCGTGCGCTTGACGAAACGGCACACCTGCGTGGACCAGATAATCCGCCGCTTCTGTGGCGAACAGGCTGGGGTTGCAAGCGGCGGCACGCAAGCGAACTTCGTGAAACTTTGTGGCTGTAAGAGCGCCGCAGGCTACCCACAGCATTTGCTTGATCTGGTCGTGCGCGGAGAAGAGCGCTTCCTTGTCCTCTTGCAGATCGCGCTGATAGCTGGTGGGTAAACCTTTAAGGGTGGTGAACAGGCTAAAGAGGGCGGCCGTGATTCGGCCCGTCTTGCCCCGCAGAAGCTCCCAGGAATCGGGATTCTTCTTCTGTGGCATAAGACTGCTGCCGGTGGAGAACTCATCTGGAAGAATAACGTAGGAAAACTCTTGCGAGGCAAAGATGACCAAATCCTCAGCCAGTCGCGAAAGATGAGTGGCAATGCCAGAAAGAGCAAAGAGATAGTCGAGCGCAAAATCGCGGTCGCTGACGGCGTCAAGGCTGTTGGGCGTTAGGCGAGAAAAACCGAGATCCTTGGCAACCGCTTCACGATCAATAGGGAACGAGCAACCGGCCAAAGCGCCCGAGCCCATCGGGCAAGCGTCGGCACTTGCGGCGGCGTTTTGCAAACGGGTAACGTCGCGCCAGAAGGCTTCCGCATGCGCCATCAGGAAATGGGAGAGAAGAATCGGCTGAGCATGCTGCATGTGGGTCATGCCGGCCATGGGAATTTTCAGGTTGGCTTTGGCCTGCATCAGGAAAGCTTTGATCAACGCGAGAAGCACGCGCTGGACTTCGCCGACTGCATCCATGACAAAAAGCCGAAAATCGGTTGCTACCAATTCATTACGGCTGCGGCCTGTGTGGAGTTTCCAACCCAATGGACCCAGTTCCTCGTGCAGGGCTTTTTCGACGAAGTGGTGAACGTCTTCGGCCTGCGCGCCGGCTTGACCGAACCACGCCGTATCGTCCGTTACGCGAGCGATAATCTTGTCGAGGGCAGCGACGGTCTGTCGCACCTCAGTTTCGGTCAGGATGCCCGCCCCTTCTAAGGCCTTCGCCCAGGCACGATCCACGGCGATCTCGTAGGGCAGAAGTCTGCAATCAAACGCAAAGGAGCGCTGGAACGCGTCGAAGTCTTCATCCGGCGCGCGCTCGAAGCGGCCGCCCCACAGGCGATCGTCTTTGCGTTCCTTGGTCAACGTTTCTTCGCTCCTGAAAATAGAAATATTCCTCGCTTAGCGTCGTTGATAGCTGCGTTCTCCGAGAACACTCTCGAAACAGTCAGGAGTGAGTGCCGCGGCCCAAAAAATATCAAGATTTGTTGCCGCCTTCGGCCTTTGCTTTCGGCCGGACAGGGACCGGGAGCGCAAAAAGATTGATGAAACCTTCCGCGTCCTTCGGGTTGTAGCGACCCATGGTAAAGCTGGCGAGATCCGCGCGGTAGAGCGAGTAAGGCGAGAGGCGCTTGGTGATATTGAGCGTGCCCTTCCAAAGTTTGAGACCAACACTACCTGTGACGTTCTGCTGTGCGACGCTGAAAAAGCCGTCGAGAGCTTCGCGCAATGGCGAGAACCATAGACCATAGTAGACCAACTCGGCGTAACGCCCGGAAAGCGCTTGCTGAAAATGTGCGGTCTCGCGATCCACGGTGAGGCGTTCCAATTCACGGTGTGCGGTGACCAGCAGGGTGCCACCGGGAGTTTCATAGGCGCCGCGGGACTTCATGCCTACGAGGCGATTTTCAACCAGATCAACGCGGCCGATGCCGTTGCGCGCGGCAATTTCGTTGAGAAGGTTGAGAAGCTCAATAGGCCCGAGCTTCTTGCCATTCACGGAAACCGGAGTGCCGGCTTCGAAATCGATCGCAACTTCCTCGGGCTTGTCCGGGGCCTTCTCGGGGGACACGATCCACTGCCACATGGCTTCGTTCGGCGCGTTTGCGGGATCTTCGAGTTCGGCGCCTTCATGGCTCAAGTGCCAGATGTTGCGGTCTCGGCTATAGATGTTTTTCTTGCTCTGTTCGACGGGAATTTTATGTTTCTCTGCATAGGAGATGGCGTCCTCGCGGGAATCGATGTCCCATTCGCGCCATGGAGCGATGATCTGCAGTTGCGGCGCGATAGCTTTGTAGGCGAGCTCGAAGCGCACCTGATCATTGCCTTTGCCGGTGCAGCCGTGGGACAAACCGTCGGCGCCGAGTTTTAGAGCTAGCTCGGCCTGGCGCTTCGCGAGGATGGGCCGCGCCATGGAGGTGCCGAGAAGGTAGTTGTGTTCATAGACCGCGCCGGCGCGCAGCGTGGGCCAGATGTAATCGCGGATGAACTCCTCGCGGAGGTCTTCGATGTACGCGGTGGCAGCGCCGGTGGCGAGAGCCTTTTTGTATGCAGCTTCGAGATCTTCCTGCTGGCCGACATCGCCGATCATGGCGATGACTTCGCAGCCGTAATTTTCTCGGAGCCAGGGAATGATGATGGAGGTATCCAGGCCGCCGGAATAAGCGAGTACAACTTTTTTTGGTTTTGGGGCGTGCGAATTCACTCTTCGATTTCTCCTGGTGTTTAAAAACCGATATCAGGTAAACAACGCGTGCAGTATGGCTTTCTGGACGTACATGCGGTTCTCGGACTGGTCCAGAACGATCGAATGGGGGCTATCGAGAACTTCGTCGGTAACTTCCATGCCGCGGTGCGCCGGAAGGCAGTGCATGAATACGGCGTTTGGAGCGGCAGTCTCCATTAGTTTGCGATTCACCTGATAAGGCTTGAAGACGGAGCAGCGAACTTTTCCTTCAGCCTCGAAGCCCATGCTGGTCCAGGAGTCGGTGTAGACAGCCTGGGCGCCCTCCACGGCTTCTTCGGGCGAAGTGAACAGCTCAATGCGCGCGCGTGTTTCCTTGGCAACATGCTTGGCGTCGTTCAGCACGTCGGCGTCCGGTGCATAGTTTGCAGGCGTGCCGATGCGGAGATGCATGCCCGTGCGCGCCGCCAGAAATATTAGGGAATGGGAGACGTTGTTGCCATCACCCACGTAGGCAAGCTTGAAACCCCGAAGCGAACCGAATTTTTCCTCGAGGGTGAAGATGTCCGCGAGAGCCTGGCAGGGATGGAATTTGTCCGAGAGCGCATTGACGACGGGGATCGAGACGTTTTTGGCCATTTCATCGAGGACGCGCTGTTCGTAGACTCGAGCGACAATGCCCTGGACCCAACGCTCAAGATTGCGCGCGACGTCAGGAATGGATTCCCGTTCACCAAGCCGTGCCTGGGTATGATCCAAGAAAACGACGAAGCCGCCCATGCTTTGCACGCCGACTTCAAACGTGACGCGGGTGCGAAGCGAAGGCTTCTCGAAAATCAGGGCGATGTGCTTGTTACGGAGAACGCTGGTGTAGCGCGAGGGGCGCGCCTTAATGTCCGCGGTGCGCTGAAGCAGGTCGCGGGTGTCAGAAGGAGACCATTCGGCGCCGGTCAGCAGGTCCTTGGTCAACAAAACGGGAATTGCCATCGAAGCAGTCATTACCTTTTCTCCGTGGATCAGAAATCGTCAGTTGGCGGCCATGGCCGTTTGGCTGGCGCCGGAAAAGTCGAGCAGCACTCGCGTTCCCGGAACGTTGTACATCTGGGATTTGCTCGGTGCAGAGCTGAACAGAGCGGGATGGAGCGCCGCTGCTGCATTGGCTCCGCCTACGATGCGGACTTCGCGCACCCCGCCTTCGAGTGCGCGCTTGGCGGCTTCGAGTTTCAAGATCATGCCCCCAGAAACAACGCGGGCCTGCACGAGGCGGTCAATCTGCTCGCAGGAGACGGCGGAAAGTGTTTTATCTCCGTCCAGGACCCCAGCGACATCTGTGAGGTAGACAAGATGGTCAGCGGCGATAAATTCAGCGCAAGCTGCGGCCATGTGATCGGCGTTGATGTTGTAGAGTTCGCCGTCCGCGCCAAGACCGAGACACGAGGCCACCGGAAGGAGCCGTTCGCGCCATAGCGATTCGAGAAAACGGACATTGACGCTGGTGAGGTAGCCGACAAAACCGAGGCCACCCTCCACTTCGTTGTGAACGAGCGGGCACGCTGAGAAACAAGCCGCGTCCGCAGCAGAAATCCCAATTGCAGGCTGGCCCGCCGAGGATATGGACGCGGAGAGTCTCTTATTCAGAAGACCGGCGAAAACCATTACCGCCGCGTCGCGGGTTTGCGCATCGGTCACGCGAAGTCCGGAGACAAATTTACTTTCGATGCCCATGCTTTTAAGCGTGGCCGTGAACGCGCGCCCTCCGCCATGGACGACCAGAACCTGGTGGCCGAGGCTTGCGAGATTGCCGACATGCCGGGAGAGTTCCTTCAAGGTGGCGGGATCTTCAAGCAACGCCCCAGCAAATTTGATCAGAATTCTCATAGAAGTCCGGTCTGCTCCTCGATACCAAGCATTAAATTCATATTTTGGATGGCCTGCCCGGCAGCTCCCTTCCCCAGATTGTCCAGGCAGGAGATAACGATCAGGTGAGTAGCCGATTTATCGAGGGTAAATCCGAGATCGCAAAAATTGGAATTTGCCGCGTGACGAAGTTCCGGCAAGGAACCCGCTTTCCAGACGCGAACCATAGGGTGGCCTGCGTAGAACTCGCGAAAGGCACGTTCGACGGATTCGAAGGATTGCGGAGCATTCAAAGGGACGTAGATTGTGGAAAGAATTCCACGCGCTACGGGAAGCAAATGCGTGCTGAACACCAGTTTGTTTTCCGGCAAGCCGGTGTGCTCCAGAATTTCCGGTGTATGACGATGGGAAAACAGATTGTAGGCGCGAAGATTCTCATCCACTTCCACGAAGTGCAGATCGCGGCGTGGGTCCTTTCCGGCGCCACTGGCTCCGGATTTGCAATCGCAGATGACCGATTGAGTAGGCGAAATCCAATCCATCCTTACCAGAGGGCAAAGTGCAAGAATCACGCTGGTGGCGTAACAACCGGGATTCGCGACCAAGCGAGACGCTGCGATTTGCGAACGGTACAGTTCCGGCAGGCCGTAGACGGCGTCTTTGAGCCTTGCAGAATGCGGAGCCGGCAGCTGGTACCACGCGGAAAAGGTCTCTGCGGAAGAAAAGCGAAACGCTCCGCTGAGGTCAATGACGCGCATGCCCGCGTCTAGCAATTGCGGGGCGATCTCCGCCGAAACCTCATGGGGCGTGGCAAGAAACGCAGTACCGGCGCCGCTGGAAATGACCGTGTCCACGGAGAGCTCGTGCAATGGGGCTTCGCCGCGGCCACGCAACTGCGGAAAGAGCTCCGATAGGCAGTGGGCACCCTTGGTGTCCCGGACATAAAAATGCAAAGCCAATGGCGACGGATGGCGCAAGAGGAGCGCAGCCAGCTCAAAACCCGTATAGCCGGTGACCCCCAGAACGGCGATTTTGCAGGGATCTTTCATTTCACTTGTGCTTCTATTTTTCGCTGCAGGGATTCGCGGGTCTTGCGATCCGGCGTGATGATCAGCACGGTATCGTCGCCGGCGATAGTGCCCGCGATTTCAGGAAATTTCGCGCCATCCACCGCGGCCGCAAGAGGCTGCGCACCGCTGGGAGGAGTCTTGAGAACGAGAAGATTTTCCGCAGGACGTACGTCCAGGAGGAATTCGCGCAGTGCGCGGGTAAGCGGCGGGACGGCGGCTGCTTCCTCAGGAAGGGCGGAACCGTTTTTGTAACCCTGGCTCGTCTTTACGAGCTTCAGCTCCTGAAGATCACGCGAGAGGGTAGCCTGGGTTACCCGCAATTTCTGCTGCGCGAGGCGGCGGCGCAGCGCATCCTGGTTCGAGATGCGCTCCGCGTTAATCAATCGAAGGATCTGTCCGTGTCGAAATGTTTTCGTAGCGCTCATACTGAATATTTGTATGCACTCACCTGTATAAATATACAAACTCTGCCAAGAGCGTGTCAATACCCTCCTCCTCAGGAACGCTTGCGCTGCAAACATTGCCGTGAAAAACCATCCGCGGAGAAGCTTGCGACTTCACCGAACCAAGAGAGCGCACCCGCAGACATGCTCTATCCCCAGTAAACATGCGGCTTTCCGAAGGGCAGTGGCCTACCGGACAGGTTCGCCCACTGCACATTTCGCAGCAGGTCAAAGATGATTGCTGGATTTTCGACGCGGAGAATGTTACGAATCGATTGTCGGTTTTTTTTCGTCTTATGACAGAAAATTGCCACCTACCGGGCTGCAAGCACGACGTACCAGCACCACTCGCTGAGCAGAAGATGTGCGTTCTGCATTTCACGCTCTCGCTGGAGGGAACTTGCGCGGAGATGCGGCGGGAAACGGCTCTGGGCAATGCACCCTACCCACGCCAGCGAGAGATCATGGACTACATCACGGAAAATGGGGAACGCCTGGCCCGGGTCGCAACAAGCGGATTGCACATGACCGACGACCTGAAGGCGCGCGTGCTAAGCACTTTCCTGACCCTCATGAACTTGCGCGAAAATCTGGACCGCGCGGCGCTGCGCACACCGGTCGGACGCGCCGGCCTTCTTCGATAGCTTCCTCGCATTGATC
>Ga0209526_10003811_pt1 | contig 10278 bp, 9 predicted proteins | sample JacPinW_OM2H0_M1_FD_188566 | JGI IMG/M metagenome (GOLD analysis project Ga0209526, IMG submission 188566) | Forest soil microbial communities from Algoma, Ontario, Canada - Jack Pine, Ontario site 1_JW_OM2H0_M1 (SPAdes) (version 2) | ecosystem: Environmental > Terrestrial > Soil > Boreal... | reverse complement strand
GGATTCGTATAATTCTTTTTTGGCTTTTTCGTCGTCCTTCTTGCCTTCGCGCTCTAGCTGCTTCAGCTTGATTTCGACCAGCGTTCCGGCGGCAGCGTCGCCGCTCATCACCGCGTAGCGGGCCGTGGGCCACGCAAAAATAAATCGTGGATCGTAGGCTTTGCCGCACATGGCGTAATGTCCAGCGCCAAAGCTGCCGCCGCAAATCACGGTTATCTTGGGCACGACAGAATTCGCAACGGCGTTCACCATTTTTGCGCCAGCGCGAATAATGCCACTCCATTCCGCATCTTTGCCGACCATGAAGCCGTTCACGTCGTGCAGAAAAATCAGCGGGATGCGGTTCTGATTGCAGTCCAGAATAAATCGCGCTGCTTTTTCGGCGGCCTCCGTATAGATCACGCCGCCGAATTCCATCCGCTTCTGGTCCGAACCGCGCGCCAAGGTCTGCACGTGCTTTTTCTGGTTGGCGACGATGCCGACGGCCCAGCCGCCGATGCGCGCGTAGCCGCACAGCACCGTCTCGCCGTAATCCACGCGATATTCCTCAAACTCGCTCGCATCAACGATCCGCGCGATGATTTCGCGCATGTCATATTGCTTCGCGGGATCGCCCGAAAAGACTCCGTAAATGTCTTCGCCAGAATAGAGCGGCTGCCGCGACGCCACGTGGCTGAACGGGGCAGGGCTCGCAGCGCCCATTTTGTCAACCAGCGCGCGAATCCGCGCGATGCAGGCGTCGTCGTCCGGCTCGCGAAAGTCCACCGTGCCGCTGATCTGCGCATGCATTTTTGCGCCGCCCAAATCCTCGGCGGAGGTCTTCTGTCCAATGGCGGCTTGCACCAGCGCCGGTCCGGCAAGAAAAAGGCCAGAACCCTCGGTCATTAAGATGTGGTCGCACATCACCGGCAGATACGCACCTCCGGCCACGCACATGCCCATAATGGCGGCAAGCTGCGGAATGCCCATGGCGCTCATCACGGCATTGTTGCGGAAGACGCGCCCGAAGTCGTCCGTATCCGGGAACACATCTTCCTGCAACGGCAGAAAGATTCCCGCCGAATCGACCAGGTAAATCGTAGGAATGTGATTGTCGATCGCGATGTTCTGCGCCCGAATCACCTTCTTCGCCGTCATCGGGAAAAATGCGCCGGCTTTCACCGTGGCGTCGTTTGCGATGATCATGAACGTGCGTCCGCAAACGCGTGCTAGTCCGGTAATCGTACCTGCGGACGGCGCGCCGCCCCACTCCTCATACATTTCGTACGCGGCGAAAATTCCCAACTCAAAAAATTGCGAGCCGGGATCGATCAATTTCGCAATGCGCTCGCGTGCGGTCAGCCGCCCCTTTTTGTGCTGCGACTCAATTGCTTTCGTGCCCCCACCCTGGCGAATCTGCTCTTCTTCATTCTTAATTTGCGTCAGCAGGTCGATCATCCGGCGGGTATTCTTCTCGAACTCAGGCGACTTCGCATTGACGTTAGTTTTGAGGATCGACGCGGTCACTAACAGACCTCACGTAGAAGTAGCGGCACAGTCTGGCAATAAGCAGTCTGGGAGCACACTCGCAAACGCCCCAGTATACGGTCTCTAGGTTTATAGTGCGAGCGGCGCGCTGCGATCGGGATTGACCATGCCTTCCTGGGACAGATAGAATCGTGGCTGGTTCAAAGCACCAGAATCCTTACGTTGGAGGCGCCTGTGAACACCTCAGTTAGAGTTTTGAGGGACACGTGCGCTTCAAGAAAGTTTTGCTGCCGCTAACACGCACGTCCTCTCTCGTTTTTTCGTCTGACTCGCCAACAAAGTGCCTAAGTGTGCGTACAGCCGTGGTTAGCACGGTGGGAGAGTTTGCAATGTCGCTTACGGAATGGGGTTGGAATTCATATTTTGAGGCTTGCTGGCAGGAGTGCCGGGAATCGGGATGGGCTCCGGCCCGCGTAGTGTCGCAGCAGCGCGGGCTTTGGCGCGTCGTTGGGGAGTTCGCGGAGTGCTGGGCGGAATCCTCCGGCACGTTGCGCGCTGCCGCGGAAGCCGGTGGAAGCTGGCCTGCGGTAGGGGACTGGATCGCGGCAGAAATTCTAAGCGGCGGCGGACGGCCGTTGATGCAAACCGTATTGCCGCGCCGCAGCAAATTCACACGTAAGGTAGCTGGGCGGCGCGTTGAAGAGCAGGTGATTGCTACCAACGTCGACACGGCGTTCGTGGTCATGGCGCTTGATGGCGACTTCAATGTGCGGCGACTGGAGCGCTATCTGGCGCAGTGCGGGGAATCGGGAGCAAAGTCCGTCATTGTTCTCAATAAATCAGATGATTGCGACGACGTTGCTGCTCGTGTAGGGGAAGTAGAAAGCATTGCCGCCGGCATTCCGATTTTTGCGGTGAGTGCGCGGACCGGAGACGGTCTAGAAGCGCTAAACGATCTTCTTGTGTCTGGGCAAACCATTGTGCTGCTGGGCTCGTCCGGAGTGGGGAAGTCGACCCTGCTGAACCACTTTTTGCGGCGCGACGCGCAAGCGGTCCAGGCGGTGCGCGCGAGCGACAGCCGCGGGCGTCACACGACAACAAGTCGCGAGCTCTTTGCGCTACCAGGCGGGGCGCTGCTCATCGATACGCCGGGCTTGCGTGAATTGCAGTTGTGGGGCGAGACGGATGGCGTGGAGCAAGCGTTTTCGGATATCGAGGAGCTAGCCGCCCAATGTAGATACGGCAATTGCGGGCACACCACCGAGCCGGGATGCGCGGTAGAAGCGGCCATTGTGGAAGGCCGCCTGGACGCCGAACGGTTGGAAAGCCAGCGAAAGCTACAGCGCGAGCAGGCATTTGTCCGCAGCAAAATCGATCCCGAAGCGCGACAGCAAGAAAAGGAACGCACCAAGCTGCTGCACCGCGGCGCGCGGAAAATATATGACCAGCGGCGCAAAGATGGAGGCAAGCAATGACGGCCGAACAGGAAAGAACTGCCTACTGCGCGAGACGTTTGTGGATGAATGCGACGATATCTTGCGTCGAAGTGCCAGGGAGAAAAATTTCGGCTATGCCGGCCTTTTTTAACGCAGGAATGTCTGCCTCCGGGATAATCCCGCCGAGGACCACCGTAACGTCGTTCATGCCCTTGTCGTGGAGCAGAGTCATGAGCTGCGGGCAAAGCGTGTTGTGCGCGCCGGAGAGAATCGAAAGGCCAATCACGTCAACATCTTCCTGCACTGCCGCGGACGCGATCATCTCGGGCGTTTGCCGCAACCCGGTATAGATAACTTCCATCCCGGCATCGCGCAGCGCCCGCGCAATGATCTTCGCCCCGCGGTCGTGCCCATCAAGTCCTGGCTTTGCGATCAAAACCCGTATCTTTTTCTCTGGCATGAAGGCGGTCAGGTGATGGCGATTTCTTCGTAGGTCCCGAAAACTTCGCGCATAGCGTCGCAGATTTCGCCGAGGGTCGCGTAGGATTTCACGGCGTCGAAGATGTACGGCATCAGATTCTCGCTGCCTTGCGCGGCTTTGCGTAATGTGTTGAGCCGGCGGGTAACCTCATCGTTGGAGCGCTCAGCGCGCAGTTTGCTCAGGCGCTCCGCCTGGCGGTGCGCCACGGTCTCATCGATTTGCAAAGTGTCCAGCGGCTTTTCCTGCGTCACAAAGTCGTTCACGCCGACAATAATTTTCTCTTTCTTGTCCACAGCGACCTGGTAACGATACGAAGCTTCGGAGATTTCCCGTTGTGGATACCCGCGCTCAATGGCTGCCACCATACCGCCAAGCGCATCAATCTTCTCGATGTAATCCCAGGCGCCGCGCTCCACTTCATTCGTTAGTGTCTCAACAAAGTACGAGCCACCCAGCGGGTCTACCGTGTTGCTGACGCCCGTCTCGTGCGCGATGATCTGCTGTGTACGCAGTGCGATTGTCGCTGCAAATTCCGTCGGCAGCGCCCAGGCCTCGTCGAGCGAATTCGTATGCAGCGATTGCGTCCCGCCGAGCACCGCAGCAAGTGCCTGAATCGCCGTGCGCACCACATTGTTGTAAGGCTGCTGTGCCGTCAGCGAACAGCCCGCCGTCTGCGTGTGGAAGCGCAGCGCCCACGAGCGCGGATTTTGCGATTTATAGCGCTCCACCATGGCCTTGTGCCAAATGCGCCGCGCCGCGCGGTACTTGGCAATCTCCTCAAAAAAATCATTGTGCGCGTTAAAGAAAAACGAAAGCTGCGGTACAAATTCATCGACTTCAAGGCCGCGACGCATGCCCCATTCGACATATTCGAGACCATCGCGCAGCGTGAACGCCAATTCCTGAATCGCGGTCGAGCCCGCTTCGCGAATGTGGTACCCGCTGATGGAAATGGTGTTGAACTTTGGGGTGTTCTTAACGCCGAATTCGAAAGTGTCAATCACCAGCCGCATCGACGGCTCGGGCGGGTAAATGTATTCCTTCTGCGCGATGTATTCCTTCAGGATGTCATTCTGCAGCGTGCCGGAGATTTTCTTCCAGTCCGCGCCCTGCTTTTCCGCCACGGCCAGGTACATCGCCCAAATCACGGCCGCAGGCGAATTGATGGTCATCGAAGTGGTGACATTGGCGAGCGGGATTTTGTCGAAGAGCACTTCCATATCCGCCAACGAACTAATCGCGACTCCGCATTTGCCAACTTCCCCTTCAGAAAGCGGATGATCGGAGTCGTAACCCATTAGCGTCGGCAAATCGAAAGCGGTCGAAAGCCCGGTCTGCCCCTGCGACAGCAAATAGCGGAAACGTTGGTTCGTATCCTCGGCAGCGCCAAAACCTGCGAACTGCCGCATAGTCCACAGGCGCCCGCGATGCATCGTGGAATGAATTCCGCGCGCGTACGGAGGCGCGCCCGGATATCCAAGATCGCGATCGGGATCCCATCCGGAGAGGTCGGCCGGCGTGTACAGTCGCTGAATCGGGAAGGCCGAGACGGTAGTGAACTCGGCCTGCCGCTCGGGATTCTTCGCGAGCGTAGGCCGGAGCGTACTCTCCTCCCAGGATTTCTCTTTTTCTGAGGGTTTGCGGTGTTGAGAGGGAGGCTCGGCGGAAGCTACCGTTTGCGTCGATCCCTTGGAATCGTCACTCATGACCAAGCGCTCCCATAGCCTAACGCCGCTAGTTTCATGCTATGCGAAAACATAGCGGCCGGGCAAGCGCGCCCGCGCAGTGGTTGCGCGCAGGATTTGGTGTAGCGACGCAGAAATAGCGCTATTTCTGGCTATTGCCGTCCGTAAGCAGGTCCTCGGTGCCCACGACCTTGCCATGCAGCGTGCCGGGAATCAGTGTATCCCTTTCCACTTCGCCATGCTTGGCATCGGCGATGGTGACGCGATTGACCTCCAGCGTGCGACCGACCGCACGTTCGTACTGGGCTTTGGCTTCCAACAGGTTGGCGAGGGCCCGCAACTCTGCTCCCTGCGCGTTGACGAGGTCGCGCTGCGTCAAAATCACCTGGTAAACGGTGGAAGCGCCGAGTTGATACTTCTTCTGCTCGGCATCAAACGTCTGCTGCTGGAGTTTGCGAGCCTCGCTGGCGGTCGCGACTTGCACGCGGCCTTGTTCCAGCGCAATGAACGTGTTACGGACGTCCACCACCGCCGTGTTCTTGAGCTGCTGCATTTGCGCCTCGATCTGCCTCATTCGCAGCATCGACCACTGGTTGGTGGCCTGTGCGGCGCGGTTGCGAAATGGAATTTGTACGTTCACGCCCACCAGGTAGTCGGGAAACTGGTTATGAAATATCTGACTTTGCGCGGTCGTGAATCCCTGCTCAATTCTCCCCGTGACGGGAGTCGTGGTTAGCGGCTCAAAAAAGCCCGGTACCGGTTTGCCGGTGGCATCCACGATTTGCGCCCCAGCGATCGTGACTGGGGCTCCGGTCATGGGTGAGACGCCAGCAAGCCCCTGGCTGGTGTATTGCGCAAAGAGAGTGGCGGTCGGACGTAAAGCTATTCCCGTCGCGCGCACGTCGATGCCAGCGTTCGTGATATTGATTTGCTGCTCGAGAAGTTCCGGCCGCTTCTGAAATGCCTCTTTGATCGAGTCTTCGAAGGAGCGCGCCTCGGTGGCTTCTGGTGGCGTGGGCTTGTCAATAGGAATGATCTCGAGGTTAATCAAATTTGGCGCTAGCGGATCCGTGCTGATGGCATTCTTCAGAATTTGCTCATCCTGCATTTTGACCGTCTGCGCGATGATCAGATTCTGCTGGTCCGTGGCTAGCTGAGCTTCCGCGCGCGTGACATCGAGTGGGGCCAGCGTGCCAATCTCCAACTGCTTCCTATTGTCGCCGTACAATCTCTGCGAAACGGCAACGGCCTGCTGCTGCACCTCGACGTTGGCGCGCGCGTACACGAGCTCCCAGTAAGCTGTGATCGTGCTGGTGACCGTCGTAATGGCCTGCTGTGCGAACACAAAGTCCGCAAGCTTTCGGTTGTTCTTGGCAATCATGATGTTTCGCCGGTTTGCGAAGCGCCCGAAGCCATTCAGCAGTTGCTGCTGCACGCTCACCACCAGCGAAGACTGTACGTCCGGGTTGAAAAAGTTAAACGCCGACCCTGAGGATGACCGCGTGTTATTCCAACCCAATGTCGCTGTCGTTCCCGTTGAGAATCCCTGCGTAACGCTGTTGTTGTAAGTAGCCGCGTGAGTAACAAGGGCGGCTGCCTGTGCTGCAATTCCGGTGCCGGCGATGAACGGATTGTTAATTGGTGTTTTGCGGTCATCGTACGAAATCTGCGTGGTCAGCGTCGGGTCGTAATTCATAAAAGGAATGTTGGCGAAGGACTGTCGAACCGCCGCGCCAGTAATGCCGAATGCCTGCGCCCCAGCCTCCGTCGCGAGAATATCGGTTTCCGCAAACCATATGTTGTAGCGCGAGACGGCAATGTCCATGCTGTTCTCGAGGGCCAACTCCACCGCGTCTTGCAGGGTTAGCTGCAGCTTCCCATCGTGAATCAATTGATCGATTCGCGGAGAGTTCGTAAGCACCGGCTCGGGAACGCGGATCGGGCGATACGGAGCAATCAGATTCGGAAATCCGCGGGGCGCCCTCCTGTAGCTATATTTTGACGTGCCCAGTGACACGGGAATGGGAGGGTTCGTGGGTGTCGGTGTGTTGTATACGTCCTGCGCCGGCGTTTGCGGGGTCGGAAGCCCGGGTTTCTGCTGCGGTGCAGGAGCGGGCTGCTGCTGCGGCTGATCCTGGGCCCACGAAGGCCCTCCAGCAAGCAATACGGCCAGAAAGGCCGCCAGCGACGCGCGCGTGAGCTGTCCAGAGCGTTTCGCGGCTGCCGCGAGCGCGGACCGCAGACCAGACGAAGAAATCGTCCACTGCTCCGCGGGCATTCGTTTCACGTTCATCGTGTTCTTCACCCCTCGATCAATGATTTTCACCGAACTAGCGTGACTTACGCTCACCTGTACAACGTTCAGCACACACAATTTGTTTCAGCCAATCGTCGAAAGCAGGGCACCGTTAAGCAGCAATTTGCCGACCGTGCGAATCTGGCAGTCTAGCAGGGGCCTGCGTTGGTTGACAACGCGCCACGCGACGGCTAGGCTGCTCACCATTCGGCGCTTACAGGTCGTTTTGCATTGGACCTGTCCAGCTTCGGGCGTCACCGGGGACTTATGCTGCAAGACGAAGAGTTGTTGCGCATGTTCGAGGCCTCGGGAGCCATTCGGCACGGACATTTTGAGCTTTCCAGCGGACTGCACAGCGGCACATACGTGCAGTGCGCGCTTGTCCTCCAATATCCCCGTTACGCCGAAAAACTCGGGCGCGCTCTCGCGGCTCTTTTCTCAGATGCCACTATCGAAGCTGTCGTCTCCCCAGCACTGGGCGGTATCATCATCGGCCAGGAAGTCGCGCGCGCTTTGCCCGAACCAAAATCTGGGGCCGGCGGCGTTCCGTCAATTTTTGCGGAGCGCGATTCCGGGGGCATGATGTGCTTTCGCCGGGGATTTGCTTTGCGGCCGGATCAGCATGTCCTGGTAATCGAGGATGTGTGGACGACCGGTGGCTCTACACTCGAGACGATTCAAGTCGTCGAAGAAGCTGGTGGTCGCGTTGTGGCTGCCGGCGCACTGATCGATCGCAGCGGCGGCAAAATCGAATTCCCTGTGGAAGCAAGCGCGCTAATTGATTTGCCGATAGCCAGCTACGAGCCTGACGAATGTCCCCTCTGCCGCGAAGGCAGCGCCGCCGTCAAGCCCGGCAGCCGCTTCGTTCGCTCCGCCTCCTAGCTGATTTTTTCCAATGGGTCCGCGAGCGTCTGGACTCCCGTCCGCGCATAACTGATAATTTCTCGCTCCATGCGTTATTTCAAGCTCACCATCGCCTACGACGGCACGGACTTCCACGGCTGGCAAATCCAATCGCACAAGCCCACCGTTCAGGGCGAAATTGTGAATGTGTTGCGGCGTATCACTCAGGAAAACGTGCAACTGCACGCCGCGGGACGCACCGACGCAGGCGTTCACGCGTTCGGGCAAGTAGGCAGCTTTCGCACGCAATCGGCGCTCTCCGCCGGAGAGTTTCAGCGCGCACTGAACGCGCTTCTCCCGCCAACGATTCGTATTGCCGCCGCCGAGGAAGTCGGTCCCGACTTCAATGCGCGCTGGTCCGCACGCGGCAAGACGTATCGTTATCGTTTGTATCGCGGCAGAGTCGTTCCTCCCATGCTCTGGCGTTACGTCTTGCACTATCCATTCCCGCTCGACGAGGATGCCATGCGCGACGCCTCTGCCCGTTTTGTAGGGTTGCACGATTTCGCATCGTTTGCCGCGTCCACAGGTTCGGAAGAGGACGACAAGGAACGCTCGACAGCGCGCGAAATTTACTCGACAGAGCTAGTGCGTTCGCCAGACGCCGAGGAATTGGTCTTCACTGTTCGAGGTCGCTCGTTTCTTCGCTACATGGTGAGGAAAATGGTCGGCACGCTGCTCGATGTTGGTCGCGGCAAACTCAAGCCCGACGATATCGACCGCCTGTACGAACTAAAAGATCGCTCGAAATCCGGCCCAACGGTCCCGCCCCAGGGCCTCTGCATGGTCAGCGTCGAACACGACGAAGCCTTCCGCATAGGAAACGCTGACTGACCGCTTGGGCATAATCTAAAATCCCACTTGCCCGAACGGGACCTTAGCTAATAGACTTAGCTAATCATGTACACGGTGCATCAAGCGAAGACGAACCTCTCGAAGCTCCTGCGGAAGGCCGCGCGGGGAGAAGAAGTCATTATCGCGCGCGGCAAAAAGCCAGTGGCCAAGCTCGTGGCGCTATCCGCGCGGAAAAAGAAACGCGTCCCAGGTCGACTAAAGGGAAAAATCTGGTACACCCCGGATGCGTTCGATCCGCTGACGAAGGAAGAGTTGTCCGACTGGGGCATTAAGTGAACCGGGTGTTGTTGGATACTCACACGTTGGTGTGGTGGGTCGAAGGACGAGAGAAACTCTCCGCAACGGCTCGTGAAACGATTGAAGACGCCGATACGGTTGTCTTGGTTTCGGCTGCGTCTGCCTGGGAACTGGCCATCAAATCGCGGTTAGGCAAGTTCAAGTCACGCGAACTGGCCGAGGGACTTGACGAGCAAATACTGGAGGAGGGTTTCGTGCCGCTGTCAATATCCATCGAACATGCACTTCACGCGGGAGGTCTAGATTCCCCACACAAGGATCCGTTCGACCGGATGCTGATAGCGCAGGCGCAGATCGAAGATGTATCAGTCATCAGCAAGGATAAGGCGTTCGACAATTTTGGCGTCCAGCGAATTTGGTAAATGCGAGCTCGCAAGCCCTTCTGGATTCCCTCGCCCAGTAAGGTCGCCCATACCGCTAATACTGACGCTGTTTCGTCACCCATGCAGCCCTTAATTTAGGGTAGAGCCCCGAGCCCTTTACCGATAAAATTCAGGTGACCCTAGAACGATCGTTACCGTAATAGTTTTTTCTTTGAAGGTGCTGTTTGGAGCTGAATAGATTCTTTGTCATTCGGGGGCCGTGACTAATGGGATTCAAAGTTTCCGCTAATAAATTGCTTGCCGGTGCGTCAACTGCACTTCTGGCGCTGCTTTGGCTGGCACCGGCCACGCGGGCCGACAACGCCGCTTTTGATTTGATCGGGCCACGCATCGAAATGAAAGTATCCCGTGGCGGAAAGCCGCTGCCCATTTCCGACGTGCCCAATCTACAGCCGGGAGACCGCTTGTGGATCCATCCGGACTTCCCCGAGGATCAATCTGCCCGCTACTTGCTGGTGGTGGCCTTCCTTCGCGG
>Ga0209526_10003810_pt1 | contig 10281 bp, 8 predicted proteins | sample JacPinW_OM2H0_M1_FD_188566 | JGI IMG/M metagenome (GOLD analysis project Ga0209526, IMG submission 188566) | Forest soil microbial communities from Algoma, Ontario, Canada - Jack Pine, Ontario site 1_JW_OM2H0_M1 (SPAdes) (version 2) | ecosystem: Environmental > Terrestrial > Soil > Boreal... | reverse complement strand
GCAAAGGTTGATTCGATGGGGTTAGTCGTCCGAAGATGGGACCAGTGTTGAGCCGGGAAGTCATAAAAGGTGAACAACCAAGCGCGATGACCGAACGGCCATTCGGATAAACGAAATGAACGAGCCAACGGGCGGAGCCGACCAACCAAACGAACACCGGCAAGCCAAAGAGGCGATCCTGGTCGCGATCGAGAAAGGGGTGCCTCTCTCGCTGGCATATTGCCGCGCTGGTATTTCCTACGAGGTTTTCCTTCAATGGCGTAAAGACGATCCCAAATTCGAGTGCGCGCTCAATCGAGCCTGTCAACGCAGGGGTTTTATCTTATCCAGGAACTAGCGAAGGACGATCCTGGATGGATCTCTCAGACCCTAAGCAAAGACCTATCTAGAGCGTGACACAGCGGGAGACCTTGCGTCACCTCTTCCTCACTGAAGATCCAGCCAGCGACCCTCAAACCCGCCAATCGACTTAAACAGGTAGTTACCTTCCGAGTCCTCGATGACAGTTCCATAGAAAACGTTACAGTCGCTAGACTCTTTGTGCTTTTTCCCGTTTGTGAGCGACCATCCGTAAGTCTGGCTTACGGTGTATTCATCTGGGTGCTTGAGGTCCTTAAAGATTTCGCACTTATTGATATCGAACCAAATAGAACGTTTGGGCCAGAGGCGGGCACGGGCTGCGATCTTTTGGGCGACTTCAAGTGCCTTCGCCGTGCAATAACTATCCAGGGGAGGCGGCTCAGTGTAATCGGGAAACTGGCGCAACATGGCCTGTCCATCTTCTGAATAGAAGGACTCCAGGTAAGTCGCGACCAATCGGATAATTTTCGCGCGCTCTCTCGAAGGGATGGTAATCGCGATTTGAGCATCAGCACGAAGGCGCTCAACAGGAATGGCAAAGTTCAAGTTTTGGCCGTCGGTTAAAATCATTTTCGCCACTCCTATCACTCGGCCGTCTTCATCCAGAACCGGAGACCCGCTCGAACCGGGAGAGATCGGAGCGGTGATCTGAATCAAAGTCTCGGCGGTGAATGGGTTTGCGGGATCTCTGTTACGAAATGCCGCGATTAAGCCATCAGAAACCGTGCCGCTAAGACCCTCAGGATTTCCGATAACCAAAACACGTTGGCCTTCTCGTGCATCCAGACTTGAGCCGAGGATAAGACAGGAGTGATTTTGTGCAGTGACTTTCAGGATGGCTAGATCAGTCGCAGGGAAGTCGGCAGTAGCAGGACCATCCGTAAGCGAGATATATTCAACGTGGTAGTTGGTACCATCAAGACCCTGGCAAGCGATCCGTTTTGCACCGTCGATGACATGGTAATTGGTGACAACTAAGCCGTCTGCCGAGATGAAGAAGCCAGTGCCGCCTTTAATTGCATGACCTTCGGCGTTAAAGGCTATGATTTTGACAATCGAGGGTTTTGACGCAGCGACGATTTCCGGGATCGAGGCGGCTATCGCACTCCTTGAGCCGAGCCCGAAGAGGAAAACTGCTGCCAGTAGCACTGTCTTCATCTCTCTCCTACTACATCGACGGAATTGAGCTGCGCTAAAGCGCATGCGCGCACGGCTGACGGCCTGGAAACAAAAGCGCGACCCTTTTAACTATCTTGATCGAAGCAACCGGCCAGAAGCCGTAAGAATCGGTAGGAGGTGCTCAGGGCCCCAAATTTATGCCCGATCCGAGCCAAATACCAGCAACGTTCTTTGTTGACGCATAAAGACTAAGACCTACGCTTGGCCCAAGAAATGATCGAGCTGACAACTCAGGTTATCGGGGTAACTATTGACTCTTCATTTGTTCAGGCGAGACCATTTTCGAAAGAGTGGCTGGATCAATTCTGCTTAAGAGCGTTGAACTCGTTCAAAGACAATGGTCTCAGAACAGAGCACATCGGACTTCGCACGGCAGACATATTGTTCGGCTATGAGCTTAATTTTGGGCTATATGGGGGCAGTGCTACATTCCGACTTACGAGTGAGCGTTTGATTCTAGCTTTCCAAAATGTCGTAAATAGGAATGCGTTACAAACTGTTGCCGAGACGGCCAGCAAAGCGCATTCGTTATTTGAAGAAACCGAGTTTTTGGAGCACGCTATCGGAATCGTTGCTCACATGTCGTTCCGTGACGAACAACAGCGGAAAAAGGCAAGCGGTGCGCTGGAGGACTCAGAGCGGCAAATCGAATTTCTTGGACGGCTCGTTCATATTAGAACCGCTGAATGGGCAGAAACGATTCGTCTCGAAGTCGATCGGTCGATTTTCTTCCCACCCGGTCTTTTTATGTCGTGGAATTCCAAGTGGCGAGGGAAAGTGGACGTGGAGACACTCACACGAGCCGCAAAGGCACTTGAAGTGGCCGCGAATAGACTCGATTTTGATATTGCTGTTCCATGAACGAGGCATCGGATACTTACACAACGCGTTTTAATCAGTCGTCGACGATCATTGGGATTAATCGACAAACTGTGGGCTTCGGAGAAGCAAGCAGGCCGTTTTCGTTCCGAGAAACAAATCCTTGGCATATCGATATTGCCGGTGCAGGACAGCGCTGGAGTGCCGGACACCCCCTCTCGGATCTCATTGAAGTTCAGCAGGCGATCCCTAGCCAGCCCATGGCCCTTCAAGGGATTGTTCGCTGCGTAGCTAAGGTTACCGGATCTTTGGTGTCTCCAGCGCGAGAGGCCGGCTTGTCAGACCCTTATTCTGCTCACCGCGCGAACGCGACGCGAGTGATCACTTATGAAGGACTTGGCGTGCTCTTTGTTACGCGGAGCGATACACCGGGCGCAACAAATTGGGCGATTTCGGATGGACCCGCTCTGCACGAGAACGAGCAAACACCAACTTACCACTTTTCCGAAACCTGGGACGAAGAGAACGATCTACGCTTCGATTTCTTGGTCGAAAAGGAAGTACTGGGCAAACTAAGCATCGACGAATCAGATGAGCTGGAGCGACTCTCAAAGAAGCGCGATCGTACTCTCGCCCGAGTTTCTGACGAAGATTGGGCGAGAGAAAGAGAGCGCAGTAAAGCGTTAGCTGAACTCCAGGACCTACTCGAAAGGTATGCCCCCCTCTTCGCCAAGCGACGCTAACACTCCGCGAATTCAACGCGGAGATCCCCCGGATTACGAATTGAATGACAGCAACGTCAGAAGCGCAAAGCCTTATCTCCTAAGAGACTCAGGCGGAAGGTGCGCATACTCTATGATCCACGAGCGGGAGGTAAGCAACGAAACGATCGAAGTCGAGCATTTCGATCCACGCCGAATCAACGAAGAAAAGAACCACAGCTACGAAAATCTTCTCCCCGCATTTGGTCCTTGTAATCGTTCAAAAGGCAATCAATGGCCTTCCGCGAGCGCGGCAAGCGCAGGCGCTCGATTTCTTAACCCAACTCTGGAAAAGGATTACGGAGTTCACCTGTTCGAAGATCCAGAATCTCACAAGATCGTCGCCGTCACCCCCGCAGGGAAATATCATTTACGCTATTTGGCACTTAATACGGAATATCTCGTAGTGAAGCGCCAAAATCGTTCAAAGGCGAAATGGATGCGGGAACAGTTTGAAATAACTCGCGTTCTTTCGGGCCAAAACGCCGACGCAATGGATCAGTTTCTTCGTGACGCTGAGTCGGCCATTTCCGACATCGATCCTACTCCTGCTGAGATGGGACCGAGCCATTGACAAGATATTGACAGATACAGCCTCGTTTTGGTGCGCAACAGTGCGTTCCTGGTCGTTTCTGTTCCTGCGTAACTCGCTTGCCTCTAGGCAGTTACTTGGCTTTCAAGACCGGTGCAATCGACCACTCTGCCATCCCTCCGGATCGAGCAACGCCAACAATGCCACGGCAGTACGGATTGGCAAATGATCTCGGATTGTGCTCGAAACTATCGCCTTCGATCGCCAGGTTCGAGCCCGTCAAGATTGACTAGGACAGATTCGACAAATTCGGATGGAGGGAAATTTCAGGAATGGTCGAGCCGCGGTGACGCGTTTGACGCGCGCAGTCTGATCCTTCATGATCGGCCTATGCCGAGAAAGATTGCGCTGCTCTTCTCAGGACAAGGCGCACAGCAAGTTGGAATAGGAAGAGATTTGGCGGGCCGTTACGCAGTTGCGGCGAATCTCTTCGCGCAAGCGGATCGCCAACTGGGTAGACCTCTGAGTCAACTCGCCTTCGATGGTCCAATGGAAGAACTCACCAAGACGCGAAATTGCCAGGTCGCTCTTTATGTTCATGGTTTGGCAGTGTTACGGGCGGTCGAGGAGGAAGTTGGCCCAATCTCCGCCGTTGCTGCTGCTGGGCTGTCTCTGGGTGAGTTCACGGCGCATGGAGCAGCGGAGACGTTCGATTTTTCCACTGGACTGCATCTAGTCGCGGAACGCAGCCGTTTCATGGACGAGGCGTGCAACGAAACGAAGGGGGCAATGGCGGCGTTCGTGGGCGGCGAAGAATCGCTGATCCGCCAAGTCGCCGCCGAGGCTGACGTCGATGTGGCTAACTTGAACGCACCGGGACAGATCGTTTTGTCCGGAGAGACCCCTAAAATTGAGAGGGCGATCGCAATCGCTAAAGAGAGAGGAGTTAGACGGGCGGTACCATTAACGGTGGCTGGCGCTTTCCATTCCCGGCTGATGAACAGCGCCAGACAACGACTCCAGGCAGAGCTGACAACAGCCACGATTCGGGCTCCTCGATTGAGCGTGATAGCAAATGTTACTGCTTCGCCGGTGGATGACATGGCACGGATCCGGGCGACCTTAGGCGATCAGGTGACCGGTTCTGTTCGATGGGCGGAAAGCATCGAATACCTGATAGACCGGACGGGATGCGACCTGTTCCTGGAACTGGGACCGGGGGCGGTCCTGGCTGGACTGGTGGCACGGATTCGAAAAGGGACTGAAGTATTGTCGGTCGAAGATCTAGCAAGCCTGCAAGAAGCATTGCCGGCTATTCGCGCCGCCACTAAATAAACTATTTCCTCCCAGCAGAGGGGTCAGGCTGGGCGGACAGTAGGCGCGTGGCAAACCGATAGTACAAGGCGGACAATGCTACCAGAATGCACCCCAGTACAGCGCACGACAAAATGCGGTAGGGAGCACTCACTTCGGCAGTATCAAACAGAAGCACTTTCCCAATCGTGATGAATAGTAGGAAAATCGCGCACAGTCGGTAAAATTTTCGGTTCCACAAAAAGCCGATGACCAGCAAAGAGGCGGCAAAAAGAGTCCAGAGGATAGAAAATGCAGCCAATGTAACTGGGAAACGCCATTCCCAGCTGAGGCGGGCAAGCTCCGTATTGAGGAAGCCGAACAAGCTGATCAAGCCAATGATTTCAAACCAACGAGCCACGCGAGGGTGGACTCCATTCACCATTCCGCGGGATGCCAACCACCAAACAGCTAGAAAGCAGGCGATTACGAACGATCCGATGAACCAACGGAAAAAGAGATCATCGGCAAATCGCTGGTCGGCCAACGAGGAGCCAAGGATGTCGACATCGACGAAAAGAAATCGAAATGTCACGATGAGTCCGAGGATAATCGCACCGTTCAAAAGTACGCGGTCTTTCGCTTTTGCCGCAATCCAGTAGGTAGCAATCACCTGAGCAGCCCAGAAAAGGATTGTCCATTTACTCGAAAGGATCACTGCCCAAGTCACCAGCAGATAGATTAATCCTTGCGCAATCAACCAGGTAACAGCTGGTCCACAAGAGCTGGGGGCTGCCAGCGGCGCACCCCCCGAACGACGCCAAAATACCAAGGCAAGAGATAGAGCAACCACCGAGTAGGCGAGGGTAACGATCGACAACGGATTTTTGTCGTAGTGCAGAAGCTCGGCTGATTTCCAGACGCAAAGCCAACCGTTGAACAGTGCAATGAATATTAAGGTGAACCGCCAGCCACCAGTCGAGGAATGGATCCGGAGAAACGGAAAGATCGAATAGAGGAACAGGGACAACTGGGTGAAGCAAAAGGCGTATCCCCATTGATCCGCGGTGGCGTGGGTAGACGACCACACCTGGAATGCGATCCAGCTCAATACCGCTCCAATCGACGAGAGCGAGGGCCAACGCTTCACGTAGGCCAACAGCGCGGTGGCGATATTGAGAGCCGACAGGTAGCCGAAGAATACCCAATTGCCTAACTCGTCGGAGTGGAACAGCAGCGGTGATAGATAGCCGCCGAGAAAACTCAGCACGGCCAACACTCGAGAGTCCCACAAAAAGGAAACGAGCAGCCCAACCGTGCTAACCAGTAGCACGACGAATATGGTAAGCCCATCTGGCAACAGTCGATAGATCTGGTTAGCAGCATAAACGCTGAGATAGAGAGCGCCCAAACCCAGAGCAGCAAAGCTGATGTCCAACCCGGCCCATTTTCGGCGGTGGCAAATCTCGCCTCCGCCAATCAGGAAGATTCCCACCAGCAGGCCAAACGTGATTTGCACTGGAGGGCGGATCCATTGTTCATCGAAGGCATACTTCAGAAAAAAGCCGATCGCCAGTAACAGCACGAACACGCCAATTCCGAGAAACCATCGTTGACCTAAAGTGACCTCGGCGGAGCGAGACGGAGGAGAGTTTCCGGCCGGCGAGGCAACCGATTCAGGTAAGGCCTGGACGGATCGAGTGGGGAGCGGCGGCGGAGTTGGTTCGAGTTTCGGTACATCCGGTCTGACTGAGTTCTGGATCAAACTCGATCGGAGATCATTCAAAAGCCCGCGGAGCTGGGAAATCTCTTTCTGAAGTTTTTCGACTTCTCGATGGATCTGCAGATCCGATCCGCAGTTTGGGCAGAATGCGTCACCCGATTCGGCCTGGCATTTCGGGCAAACCATAGGTCAACCAAAAGAATGGGATTTTCTCGAGCGTCGCTTATTCCAACGGACTTTGGAAAGCGCCGGTTTCCCGACATTGGCGTGCGTCATGCACAAATCTGGCAATTCCAGAAAGCCAAGTAAGCCGTTGCTCTGCATCCATTCGAGCAAACTCGGTATGGCCATCGAAATCTTCCGGTCGCAGTTTGGCCCAGACGGCCAGATTGATTCCAAACGGACTACTCTCTAGTTGGTTCTCCATCAGCTGTCGGCTTGTTCTCGTCGATTGTTGTGAGGGCTTTTATATCGTTCAAATCCTTCTCACGAATCGGTCGAACGCGACTTTTCATTTCGATTAACTTGCGCCGCGAAGCAACTCGAATAGTTCTGCCTCGAATGGTCAAAGCATGAGCGTCGGCGACCAGATCGTCAAAGCTATTCTCCCGGGTCAAGAACATGTCAATCTGTCGATAAGGTTCTTGCGGATTCCAAAACGTGAAGACGAGTGCATATTTTTCTCGGATAAGCTCTTCCACCCGCGCACCATCCAGAATGGTACCGGCTGGGATTGGCGCGCGCGGAACCAATCGCAGCTGATCGAGGGCCGACAAGAAGCGTCGCAGATTACGCGGGTCAAGCGAAACCGCGATATCCAGGTCGAGAGTCATCCTCTCGACACCGTGCAACACGACTGCGACTCCTCCGGCAACAACAAAATCAACTCCATGGTCTTGGAGCGTGCAGAGGATCTCGATCAAATGACCTTCTTGGGAACCCTCGGTCGAAGCCATATTGGATTGAACCACGGTCGATGGCGCGAATCCAGAGATGCACTGGCTGCAAGCAATTTTTTGACGGTGAGCCAACACTCTGCTATGTGTCCGTTTAGCGGTCCGATTCTGTAAGCCCATGCTACGCAAAACCGTTATCGGCGTTTCTTTTTTCGCGTTTGCCGGCCTTTGTGTCATTTCGCTCTCAGAACGCTCCGTACCGCAGTTAGAGGTTTTCCGGACGGCATTATTCAAAAGCCAGGGCTTGATGTTTAAAGCCATCCGCTCCGGTAGCGCAAATGTCGCAGACAAGCTTTCCGCAGTCTGTTGGCGAACTGTCCCATGCTCCTGGAACTTCATGCGTGGAAAAATTCGAATCGAGGTTTTACCACCCGCTACCTGCTCTACGCCAAGCAAGTCATTGAGCCTGACAGAGCCTTGGACGGCTGACGAAGAGAGCCAGGTTAGGATCGTGGTTGACCTGTCGTAGCGGAGCTGAGTTTGTTGAACCGTTTTGGAGCAGTGGCGATTTTCGCGGTGGGAGGATAGGATCCGATCCAATGCTTAATCACGGGCAGCTCCTCCGGCTTGAGGGCTGTTCCAGCCAAAATCGGCCAGATTTAGCGCGAATTAGTCATCACCCCACTTCCGCTTGAGGGAGTCTTTCGCCCGATCTTTCAGATCATCAAGCTGGTCCAGCTTATCCTCGAGCACTTTCTTTTTCGCTTCCCATCGGTCTTTGGTTGAACCGGAAGAGTGATCAATCCAATACTCGATATATTTCTTCTCCTGCTTCATTGCGTTCTTCCGAGCATCCCAATCTGAGTCGAATTTGCTGTATGCCTCATCCTTGGCATGTTCCCATTGTTGTTTCGTACGATACACCGGAGTAGCTGAGACGCGGGGGCGGCTGATAACGGCCGACGGGCTCGGAGAAGGCGTTGCTTGAACTGTCGGCAAAGTATTTCCGTGAAAGACGGTGTTGGTTGGCTTGGAGATTCCAATCGCGGTGGGAGAAGCGCTTGGCGCTGGCGGAGTCGTTTGCACGGTAGGGACGTTGGTTGCATTGGCCTGATTCGACTCCGTAACACCTCCACCAAACGTGAATTGCATCACTTGGCGGTGATTTGCCTGAACTTCGGCAGTTCGCGCCTGATCAGGAGAGCCAGAGGCTTTAACGACTACTTGATGCTTGCCGGGCGGCAAAATCCCTTCGATGGGCGCGCGACCGAGGTTGATCCCACCGATGAGCACCTCGGCGTCGGCACGGTCTGCAGTGATCGAGAGAAGACCGTAGGTGTGCTTAAATTCAATGACCGAACTTCCGTCAGTATCAGGCGTAAATCGTTGAGTAACAGACGCCAGCGAGCCGATTTTCGACGTTAGCTCCACCTGTCCCAACGGCAGAGCGCAGTTCAGCGGCGTCTTGCCGATTGCTACCCCGGCCAAGTAGATGGTTGCGCCCGATGGATCGCTTTTCAGGGACACATTTGCTCCCTGGAATGTGTGCTGAATAGCCACCGAAGCGTTTGCCGCGAGATCAACATCTTCGACGATATTCGGCCAACCGGGCCGCTCAATTTTCACCTGGTATTTGCCGGTAGGCATGTTCTGGACGGTTAAAGGCGAAATCCCCGAGGTTACCTTGTTCTCCGAATCTATTATTTGGAATGGCACTCCGGCCGGATTTGTTTTGATAACGAACTGGCCGACATCCCTCGTCAGGACGATTTGTCCGAGATTATTGATCGTATCATCGATTATCTCCAGCTCGACAGAGCGTGGCTGATAGTGCGGAAATTCAAGATCAAGCACTTGTTTGCCGGTCGGGAGCTGATATTTGGTCAGCGGCGTTTTGCCGAGTTCGCGCCCGTTTAATTTCACGATCGCTCCATCTGGCTTAGATGAGAGAGTAACGAAACCTTGGTGAACCACCGGCCTTATGGGCTCGGACTTGCGCAGAAATATGCTGATCGCGAGAACTCCAGCCAAGGCGAACAAAAGAAACACTCCAACAACGGCAGTTATGATGCGCAGAAGCAGTCGAGAGGTTCTCGGTTGTTCATCTAATTCTGGTTCCGGAACAGATCCGGTAGGCGCTGGAGTGTGGTCATCGGGAAGCGGTGGGTGCATTCCTGCCTGCATCGGAATTGCACCTCCTCTCGCTTGAGTCTCAGCCTGTTCCAGGGCAGACAAAAATTCGGTCGCAGATCCGAAAGAGGTTGGATCGACCAACGCAGGGCGGAGGGTGCTGTTACCGGCTTCCGAAAGAGCGGAAAGAGGGCTGAAGCGAATGTTCGCTGCCGGCGTCTGAGTCGGTGGACTAGTACCGCCGAGCAACTCGTAGATCATGTGAGCCAATTGTTGCGGCGCAGTTCGCGTTGTCGGGTGGAGACGACCTGGAACAACCGTTTGAGCAGACCCAATAAACTGACTGGGCAGGGTGGTACCCAAGCTCAAGGTATCGAGCTTAACCAGAAATGGGGGCCATTTCGTTACCGGCAACCGCTGGAGCTCAAAAATGTTATTGTTGGCATCGGCTGGGTCAACATACACGTGCCGAAGCGAGAGGTCGGTCTTCAGAAGGTTTTTGTCCGAGACAAAGTCGAGCACCTTGGCGAGAGGACGGAGCAAACGCAACGTTTCATCCCAATCCAGCAATCGCCGTGCGCGGAGAAG
>Ga0209526_10003809_pt1 | contig 10282 bp, 8 predicted proteins | sample JacPinW_OM2H0_M1_FD_188566 | JGI IMG/M metagenome (GOLD analysis project Ga0209526, IMG submission 188566) | Forest soil microbial communities from Algoma, Ontario, Canada - Jack Pine, Ontario site 1_JW_OM2H0_M1 (SPAdes) (version 2) | ecosystem: Environmental > Terrestrial > Soil > Boreal... | reverse complement strand
CCCGCTGCTGCTGGCCGGCGCTCAGCTCCGCCGGATATTGCCGAAGAATCGACGGAGGAAGATTCACCAGCTCGATCACTCGGCGGACTTTTGTATCCCGCTCCCTTCTCGAGTGAATCATCGCCTGGATCGGTTCTTCTACTGATCTCCGTACTGGCATCCTGGGATCCAAGGATTCGCCCGGCTCTTGAAAAACGAGCTGCAGTTTTCCACGAAGGTCGCGCGAACGGACGTTCCAGTGACGTCCCATCTCGCATCCCTTGAATCGGATAGATCCGCTGGTCGGCTTAATCAGCCCGAGGACGCAGCGCCCGACCGTCGTTTTCCCGGAGCCCGACTCCCCGACAATCGAAAGTGTCTCTCCCCTTTGAATCGTGAAGCTCACGTCGTTAACCGCCTGCACCACCGCCCGACTTCCTGGAATAGGGAAGTGTTTTACCAGATTCGCTACCTCGATTACCGGTTTCATGATGAGCGGCGCTCCACTGGGAAATGGCAACGTACGAATCGACCCGGAGCTAATTCCCGGAGTTCTGGGTGGTCATTGAAACATTTTCCTTGGTGGAGCAGACAACGGTCAGCGAACAAACAGGCCGAGCCTCCTACCTCAGCTTGGCCGAGCGGCGCTACCTCACGTGACCAGCGTTTGCGCAAAGCGGAGTGATGAGAAAAAGCGGCCAACAATAGATTGCTGTAGGGGTGCGCCGGTCCGGCAAAAAAACTGGCAGTCGGCGCCTCCTCAACGATCTCGCCTTGGTAAAGAATTGCTATCCGGTCACAGAAGTTCGCGGCTACTCCGACGTCCCGGGTGATGTAGAGCATCGATGTTTGCCGTTCGCGCGTCAGCTTTTTTAAAAGATCGAGGATTTGCACCTGAACCGTGACGTCGAGCCCGCTGGTTGCATCGTCAGAAATGACTAACTGCGGCGAACAGATCAATCCCGCGGCAATCACCACACGCTGAGCCATCCCGCCGCTTAACTCGTGGGGATAGGCTCGGAACCGACGCGCTGGATCAGGTATTTTAACCGCGCCAAGCATGTCCAACGCGAGCTGTCGTGCTTGGCGCATTGGCGCGTGCAGATGAAAGCGAGCGAGGTTGGTTAACTGTTCACCAACCGGAAGCAGCGGGTTCAATTCTCCGCGTGGGTTAGCAACGATGATAGAAATTGCGCGGCCCCTCAGCTGATTTAACTCATCTTCGGGCTGCTGGGTCAGGTCGGTTCCGTTAAAAAAAATTTGCCCGAATTCCACTACGCCAGGCGGTGGAATTACTCCCATGATCGCCTTGGCCAGAGTGGTTTTGCCCGCTCCAGACTCGCCGACCAATCCAAGAATTTCACCGGGGGCAATCCTGACGTTAACCTTTCGTAGGGCCAGGACCGGCGTTAGACCGTATGGCCGGTAGCTAACAGTCAACTCGTTAGTCTCCAGCACCGGCGTCGCCGAAGACGAGGTTGCCATATTCTTGCTCGTTGGTTGGATGGGCCTCGTTGCGTTCATTCGAAAGCGACTAATGCCGGATCCTCGGATCGATCGCGAGGTATGCCAGATCAACGAGGAAGTAGATGACCAAGGAAAATAATGCTGAGAAAATCACAAATCCCAGCACCGGATTAAAGTCAGAGTTGAGCACTCCTTGTACCGCATACTGACCAGCCCCTCCCCAGCTAAACACGATCTCGACCAGGACGGCACCACCGATCAAAAAACCATACAGGACACTAACAATGGTTAATATCGAGGGCAGTGCGTTTCTGAAGGCATGCCGCGTGATTAGCTGAGGCGGAAGTCCACAGAGGCGTTCGTACTGACTGAAGTCTGCCTGCAGCATCCGATCCATGGTCGACTGGGTCATCTTTAAGATCGGACCGGCGTTGATCAGACCGAGCGTAACGACCGGCAAAAGTAAATGCTGGACCGAAGAACCCAGGGCGTCCCAGTTGCCGGCCAACAAACTATCGATCGTATAGAATCCCGTGATTGTATCCGGAGGAACAACCGAGATATCGATCCTCCCGATGGGCGAAGCCAGCCAATGAAGTACGCTGTAAAAGACGAAAACGAGGACTAACGCCAACCAGAAATCCGGTACCGCGCCCGCCACCAGCCCATACATACCGCCGATCTTGCCAATAATCCCTCGTTTGCGGACCGCGGAAAGAACCCCCAAAGGTATTCCGATCAACAGAGCCAGAAGCAGTCCGTAGCTGACTAATTCCAGTGTCGCCGGAAATCTGGTCCTGAGGTCACTCAGCACGGGCTGAGTTGTCTGCCATGAAGTGCCGAGGTCTCCGTGCACTAGTTTTTGGAGGTAGATGAAGAATTGGACCGGTAGGGGCCGATCGAGTCCCAGATCGGTCCGTAACTTCGCGATTGAATCGGTTGAGGCCATTGGTCCCAGCATTAGAGTCGCTGGATCACCGGGTACGGCTTTGATCAGGATAAATCCGACTAGCACGATCCCGACAATCTGCGGGATCAAAAAGAGCAACCGGGAACCGATGTATCTCAGGATTACCATCATCGATTCCTTAAGCCGGAGTTGGCAGCGGTGGTTTACCGCTGGCTAACGTTCGCCGCCTTCGCGGATCAGCCAAAAATTCAATGCTGCCTCCGATCAGGGCGAAGCCAAAAACCGTTATTGCCAGCGCGAGACCGGGGAACACCGAAGGCCACCATTGTCCCGTCATTACATTAGGGAATCCCATCGCGATCATGCTCCCCCATTCTGGAGTGGGTGCCCGTACGCCGGCCCCGACAAAGCTCAGGCCAGCCGTCAAAAGAATCGACCAACCGATGTTGACTGAAAGCTGCGCGAGCACCGGCGCTATGCTATTCGGTACGATATGTCTGCCAATGATCACCCAATCGGGAACACCTAAAATGTAGGCAGCCTCGACATAACGCATGTCACGGATCCGCAGAACCTGGCTCCGCATAAGCCTCAAGTAGATCGGGATGTTCACGAAAGCGATCGCCAGGACGAGGCTATTGATGCTTTGACCAAAAACCGCGACCAAGGCGATCGCAAAAACAAAGACCGGAAAGGCCTGCAAGACGTCGGCTGCACGCATGATTGCGTTGCTGGAGAAACTTCTGATACCAGTGGTTGATTGAAAGTAACCGACCCATGCTCCGATTGAACTGCCGACAATCGAGGAGACGAGAGTTCCGATTACTGCGATCGCCAAATCGATACGAGGCGCGAAAATGACGCGACTAAAAACGTCCATACCCGTGGAATCGGTCCCCAGCACGTGGGCTAAGGTCGGCGGCTGTAAATAGACGCTGGCGTCCGCGTTCACCGGTGAGTAAGGCGCGATGACGGGAGCCACCGCGGCCACCAAGGCAACGGTTAGCACTACTACATAACCGGCGGCGTAGCCCGGATACACCCGCAAAAACTGAACGAAATAACGTAACCCGTAACCGGTACGCTTCAGAATAAGCGACCATACAGCTGACGTCGGTTCCGCGTTAAACCGATTCTTTATCGGCATTGCCACTAGGACCGGTAAAAATCCTGAAATCTAAGGTTGTTCGAAGTGTAGTAAGCAAAGCCTTTCAGATTCGAACGACGCGCAAGAACGTAGCGTGGCTAGGCAATGAAAACCCAAGGAGCCTCATTCATCACGATCTGTTGCGCTTTAGTGTAGGTCTCGTTGCGAACCGTCGGATCCAAGGTTTGGAGCCCCGATTTAATCAAATCGTCTACCTCCGAGTTCGCATAGTTGCTATAGTCGACGTAGGATTTCGAATTAAAGTATAACTGCGTCGAGTACCCGGGATCCGGCACCCAGGGCGAATCTAGGTAAAAGATCAACGGCTGCTCGCGTTTCGTCACGAAATCATAAAACGTCGCGGCCGGAACCTTATTGAGAACTATCTCTACTCCGATTTTCCGTAGCGCGGTTTGAAAAAGGATTGCGATCGGCTCCTGCACCGGGTTTCCGGCGTCATAACTTAATGTGCTTTTGAAACCATCCTTGAATCCTGCTTCGGCCAACAGCGATTTGGCCTTGTCGAGATCCGCATCGTACGTCCAAAACTTATCGGTGAAATCAGGGTAGATATCAGGAATGCATCCCGTCTGCTTGTCTGCCAGGTCCTGGAAAACTGTCTTTAATATTTCTTCCCGTGGCAGCGCATAGTTCATGGCCTGTCGCACTTTTAAGTTATCGAATGGCTTCATTTTTGCGTTTAACTCCACCCAAACCGCAAAAGAAGCCTTCACTGCATCGACCGAGACACCACTCACTTTTTTCAGAGTCGTGTATTCGAGAGGCTGCAAAAACTGCGCAATGTCTACGCTTCCACCTTGTAGCAGAGAAAGTCGCGTGGCCGAGGTCGGCACCTCCTTAAAGATGACCGTGTCCATGTAGGGCTTGCCACGATAGTAATCACTGCGAGCCTTGAAGACGGCCTGCTGACCTCGAACTAACTGACTAACGACATAGGGGCCAAATCCGGCGCTATTGTTCTCGAGGAATTTATGCGCCCACGGATCATCTTTCGTGACGACCTGTTCGCATTTGACCGAGTCATAGACGGGATTGGAAAGATTTACCATCTGCTTCAGGAGTAACGGATTTGGCTTGGGTACGTGAAAAGATACAACGTATCGGCCTTCCACCTGAATCTGATCTTCCTGCGTGATGTTGAGTACTCCAGCCTGAAAAGGTCCGAGGCCAGTCAGGTGCAGCTTACGGTCCCAGGTCCACTTCACGTCATCGGCCGTGAGTTCATTTCCCCAGTTGCTCTTGACCCCCGGACGCAGGAAGAATCGGGCAACGCTTCCATCTGAACTTATCTCCCATTTCTCGGCCAGTTTACCCTTTAGATTCAGATTATAGGGTTGGTCGGAATGAACCGCGATGTCTTCGCGCAGGGCATCAGGTACCTGAGGATCCGGGATTTTCTCGTATTCCAGGAGATTATCGTACAGCGCGCCGACGGTATCGATGGTACCGAGACTGACGTCAAATTCGTGATCCAGGCTTTGCGGAGTAGCCGGCGCTGCGACTACCAAGGTATGAGTGGCTTCGGCGGCGAAGCTTTCTGCGGTGCCGAATTTCGGGAGCAAACTGTAAGCGGCAGCGGCGGCTGCGCTTTTGATGACGGCGCGTCTGGAGAGGCCGTTGGTTCGATTGCGATGATTCATAGATTCCACCTTTATACCCTGGAGACTTGATCGAAGCATACTGGTCCGTCCATAGTGGTCTGACCAGAATCGATTGAATTTAGAAATGGTTCCAGTACTGTCAAGTCGTGATTGTCGGAATTATATCCCGACTGGAATTATGGCGGAATTTCCGCCCCACACCCAATACATCGGACCAGAAGAAGTCTTGTGCTTACCCTTCCCAAAGCTACAAATCGAAATACGACTTCCTGGAGTCCACCCTGAATTTTGCCCTAGAATCAAATGATGAAAAACCGGGCCAGACCCTCCCACCGAACCGTCGCTGCCCCTCCCTCCGATGGATCCCTTCGGGTATCCCACAAGATTGTTCGAGAACTTCAGAACATTATCGACCATGGAGAACTTAAGCCGGGGGCCTTACTACCTTCTGAGCGAGAACTTGCATCCAGGTTCTGGGTAAGCCGTAGTTCTGTACGGGAAGCTCTCTCAATCTTGGAAACTCTCGGACTGGTCGCGCTTGAGCCCGGTCGCCGGGCCCGAGTCCTAGGCACCTCTACGGAACCGGACAAACGTTTAACCCGCTGGCAATATGCCAGCAGATTCAACGAAAATGATGTCTATGAGCTCCGATTGATTCTTGAGTCCAGAGCGGCTCGTCTAGCGGCTGAGAAGGTCACCCCACAGACAATCGCCGATCTTACCCACAGCCTGGCATCGATGAAAGATTGTATGCGGGAGGGTGATCTTCTCGGCGCTGCCCATGAGGACTTCAAGTTTCACGATATTATTGTAGTCCTGAGCGGGAATCGCCTATTTGCTGAAATCCATCATCTCAACCAAGAGGCAATCCTCGAGTCGCAGAAATTGCCCTTTTCGCGGCACAAACGGCTTTGGGAACCGGTCCAGGAACATGAAAGAATTCTGAAGGCACTGGAACAACGAGATCCCGATGGTGCTTCGTATTTAATGCAACTCCATATCATTAAGGCGGCAGACCGGGTCGGCATCACGCTGAAATCCTGAAATAAATCGCTACTCCCATGACTCAAAAGAAGTTTCTCAATAACGTGGTTCTCATTTTTGGTGGCACCTCGGGTATCGGCAAAGCCACCGCTCAAGCATTTGCTGCACAGGGTGCAGATGTCGTAGTGGTGGGAAGGCGTAAGCAGCTTGGCATCGAGGTTGTCGGGCTTATTGAGCCCGAATGTTTCTTAGCGGCGGAAAAGCCGTTTGACGGCGGGCGAGATGGCACCGCCGCGGACGGGGAGACAGAGCTCCTTACCGTGCTTGAAATTCCGTTTGGTGTGCGGCCTCCGAGATCGGCATAGTCACAACTATAGTTGTTCCGTGGCCGGCGGCCGTCTGGATTTCGAATCTTCCGTCGATCTGTGATGCTCTCTCTCTCATGTTACGCAATCCGAAGCTTTGACTCTTTTCTAACCGAGCGGTGGAGATCCCGCATCCATTGTCTTTTACTTGAAGAACGAGGTTTGATGCGTCCCATCGTAGAGTTACCGTGATTAAAGTCGGACTGGCATGGCGCACGGCGTTGTGGATTGCTTCCTGGGCGATGCGTAACAGCTCATGTTGCACCCTGGGCGGTAAGCTATTCTCCGGTATTTTGTCGGACCGGAAGGTACAACGCAACCGGCCAGACACACTCGAGCGCTCGACCAAACGCTGCAGCGCCACGGCCAATCCTGATTCGTCAACCATGCTAAAACCCAAATTGTGGGCGCAACGACGCGCTTCCGCCAAGCCAAAGTTAGCCAACTCAACGGCCCGCTGAATACTGCGGAGGGGATCGCCTTCTTTTGCAGATAGTTCCTCCTTGGCAATGCCCAATTGCATGCAGATCGCACTAAAACTTTGGGCCAACCCGTCATGAATCTCACCAGCCAGTCGATTTCGCTCTTCGAGAACTGCAGACTGCCTAGCGGCCTTCGCTAATCGCGTAACCTGAATCGCGAGAGCCGCCTGGCTCTCGAGGGTCCGAGCTATTTCTATCTCCTCCGGACGAAATTGGCGCTCCTCGGTGAACCGAAATGCTAAGCTGCCGATCAACTGGGTAGCTAAGTTTAAGGGAATGATGAGCAATGTCTTTATACCGAGCCCAAGCAGAAGGGACCGTTGAGCATCAGGAATCGGTGCAATATTGTCGAGAAGGTGCAACACTGCCGCTGCTCGTTTCAACTGGCTAAGCTGACCCTCATCAAGCGGAATAGATCGGAACCTTTCCGGGTACTTTGCTTCCGCCGGAGTCATTATGCGGCCGTCTTGAAAAACCAGGTCTACGGTCAAACAATCCTGTTCGAAGTTGCGCAATCGCAAAACCGATGACGCTGCACCCAGCTGCCGCGTGATAGCGGCCATCACTTGTCCGAGGAGCTCATCCAATTCGGGCACTGAGGCGAGCGCATCGAGACACCCGCGCAGAGCATCGTTCGCCTTTGTCAGTTCGCTCATGCGCTGCTCCGCGAACATCTCTCGTTCGCGTGCCAGGACCGCTTGCAACTCCTCGGTGGTTATCGTCGGAACAGATGCCCGTCGCGGTCTGTGCAAGACCAAAATAGCCCCAATCTTGCGATTATTTTCGATGACGAGCTCGGTACTAGCATTCGGTACCAACTGGCTCAACCAGGTCGGCCAGCCCGCGGGTGGGACCTTGCTGAGACAAGAAATGCGGCCATCGCAGATCAGGCTTTGGGTGCGTTGTTCGAGAACCTGGACGGCACCGTTGGTGGCATACACAATCACACCGCGCCGGTCGACCGCCACGATATCTTCGGTTAGCCAATGTGACCGGTTGCTAACGAAATAACGCAGCAGCCGCTCATGCTCGCCCTTGATCGACTGAGTGAGCATACTCTCGATCTGCCGTCCAACCGCGCCGGCGAACGCTAAGTTCTGCGGGTTAAAGGTTGTGGCCGGGCCGGAGATATCCAGGATCCCTAGCAACTCGCGATCAGTTGGGTGCCAGATCGGAGTGGCCGCACACGTCCAGCGCTGGACTTCGCTGCAGAAATGCTCGACCCCATGGATCTGGACCGGTTGTAACGCCGCGATGGCGGTTCCGATCGCGTTCGTTCCGATGTCGGCCTCGGCCCAGTGTCCGCCCTGCTCCAGATGCATCATCCGACCGAAATCAACTGTTCGTGGATCTCCCGCTGTTTCTAGAATGACTCCAGACGGATCGGTGAGGATGATCATGGAACTCGCTTCGGCAAGAAGCGCTCGTGCCTGTTCCAGGCCTGGTCGAGCTGCCTCGATCAGTTCCGCATGCTCTGCGTGACGCTGAACCAGTTCCACTTCGGGCGCGAGCGGTGCCTCGCTTCGTTCAAGCGGGATCTGGTACCGCTGAGAACGCTCCCACGAAGCGGCGACAATTCCCCGTACCGCATTCGATGCACCGTCGTTCTCTACGAACTTATCCCGAGCACGCATTCAGTTAGGTTCACACAGCCGACCGTATCTATCTTCATCCGCGTTTGCTTCGAAAAGCGAAGTATATTCCTCTTCGGCGCGCTCCCGTCCGCTGCCCCAGCACATCATCTGGATGGCATACTCCTTTTCTATTCAGTTGTGCGACAAGCACGCGTCCTGCTTGAGCAGTATGTTTGACAGCACTGGAGTCCGAAGTCTTGCCGGATCTTGCGGATTTTTAGGCGATTCTTGCGGAAGTCCGGAACTGTCTCGGCGTGACGCGCCATTCGGCCAATGCCGAATTAACATACTCTCTATGCCCAGCCAACTCCCTCCAGCGAACACACTACTACTATTGTTGAACCGCAAAACTGTAGAACAAGTACTGCGCAGAATACAATAGCTGGGGCGGTGCATTTGAATTACAATTCTGACTGAGCGCTTTTGCGAGTAATATTTCTGCGCGTCCAACCTATCTCATAAGGCTTAGCTCGATAGCTCGCTGGAGAATCGCTACATTTGCTCGGATCCTCACTCCGATCCCGTACTCTGAGGGTGTCTCTGAAGTGATCGACCGCTCGGTATGATAACGAGACAGATACATGCCTTCCGCTAGTGCAGGAACATCTTTGATTTGTCGGAAAATCATCCAGATCAAATCCCAGCAGCAAGCTTTGCTGGCTCTACGCCGGTTGATCGAAATATAATGTTCCGCCGCTGCTAACACTTCTCGACGGAAACCACTGCATCCGTCGCGCGCTTCGTAAAGGTAGACACCCCGAGCATCGTAATCTTCGTGCAGACAAACCGCTAGTCGGAAAGCATGCGCTTTGATCACCTCCTTCTGTGCCTGGATTTGTGGTAGTTGGTCCAAGTGGTAATATCGATTCAGATCCCGATTATCGGAATCCGTTCTCTGATTATAAAGCAGCCCATACGGATTTAAGCACGGAAAGATAATGAGCGGTAGCTCGCGCAGCCTCGACGCATAAAGGCATGCCCATCGGTACAATCCCTCCGTCGCCCCAACTTCATCGCCGTGAATTCCGGCCGACAAATAGATCCCGCCATTGCTCTCCAAGGCAGGGGAACGGAAGCAAAACAGATCGAAGTTTTCCGCAGTCGCGTAAACTTGCATTTTCAACTCGGCTACCTGAGCAAGGTTCTGCCAGCGCTCGATCAGAAACGTGTAGTCATGAGGACTGCTAGAAATAGGTTCGGAATCACAATGGAGAACGTTGGATAGCGTCATGAACCGGTAATGAGATTGCTAGAGAATGGCGGGTTTCCGCCGACCACCAATGTCATTGGGTCGAAGATGTCTGACCCCCGTTAACTTCTTATTCGCTCACCTTCTGGTCAGGCCGAAAGCTTCTTCCAGCAGATCCGCGGCTCGAGAAAGTCCGTTGGTTCTGGCGATCGTCTGCTGGAACTTACCTGCATTATCCCGGTAGATAGAATTGTTTAGCACCTCACTAACCAGTGTCGCCAGATGAGAGACGGTCAATCTTTCTAACGAAGTGACTACACCAGTCTGGTGGGCGGCTATTCTTGCAGCCACACCGGGTTGATCGTGAGTTACCGGGATGGCTACCTGGGGAACACCTTGGGTAAGCGCCTCCAGCACCGTATTGAATCCCGCATGGGTGATACAGACCGACGCCTTTTTCAGCAGCTCCAATTGGGGCGCATGGTTAACAACGATCACATTCT
>Ga0209526_10003808_pt1 | contig 10282 bp, 11 predicted proteins | sample JacPinW_OM2H0_M1_FD_188566 | JGI IMG/M metagenome (GOLD analysis project Ga0209526, IMG submission 188566) | Forest soil microbial communities from Algoma, Ontario, Canada - Jack Pine, Ontario site 1_JW_OM2H0_M1 (SPAdes) (version 2) | ecosystem: Environmental > Terrestrial > Soil > Boreal... | reverse complement strand
CGCCAGCGCAATCTATTGGATTTTCCTGGCACACCCGTTTCGGCGGCGACATCGCGCCTGCTGCGAGAATTGAGAATCGAGAATCGAGAATCGTGAATCCGATGTAACGATGTAACAAATCACGATTCACGAGTCCACATGTTAGTCTTGAATCTGGCTCAGAATCGTGACAGACGTGTACCGTGATCATGATGAGACTGCTCGCTTCCGCCCTGCTGATGCTCGCCTTCGCGCTCGGTGCCTGCCAGACGCCATCTCAAAAAGAGAAGGCAAAGAGAGCCGAGCTAAACAAGAAGACCCAACTCAAATTGCGCGAAGAAAGTAGCGACGTCGATTTTCAGGCATTCGTCGGCCGGCTGCGCAAGGCGGTCGCCGCCCGCGACCTGGACACGCTCAAAACGATGATGACGGACGACTTTGGGTACAGGCTGAATCCAGAAATGTCCGGCCAGGCCGACGCGTTCCAATACTGGGAGCAAGAAGGTCTTTGGCCCGAGTTGGATGGGATTCTTTCGGAAAAATTTGTGAAGAAGGGCGCGTTCATGGTTGCGCCTCCGCAGTTTGCCGATCCATCGATTAACTACGATGGCTATCGCGTCGGCGTCCGCCGAGTCAATGGCAGCTGGAAGTTTGCCTATTTCGTTAACGGGTAATTGTAGTTACCGGCGCCAGTCGTCCAAACGCTCGATGGTGAAATCTTGATTCGTGTTTGTTAGTGCTTATTCGTGGTTGATTCCAGATCATAAATTGCGCCCCAACTGCCGGAGGCGATAAGAGCGGCAGATTTCTCCCACGGGCGCTTGCTCTGCGCATAGTTCATAGTTTCCTCGCGCCCCCAAAAAATGTAGTGCACTTGCAAGCGGCGAGCGATCTCACGCCAATTCTCCGCGCCATTCATCAAATCGCCCAGTTGCTGCAAGAGAGTGTCGTACTCGAAGCCCTCTGTCCAAAGGTGACCTGGATATCCAAGCACGACCTTTCGCCCCTGTAGCAAAAGCGGGTGATTGTAGGTGGGGTAGGCGGCAAAGCGAGCTTCGACTGGCAATTTCCGGATGGCATGGCCAACGCCGTCGAGTTCTGCCCGCTCCGCCAATCCGTAGCCGCTGCGGCCCGCGGCGAGACCACCAAACAAGCTGATGAATCCCGAGCCAAAGAGTGCGAAGCAAACGCCCACGCGCACTGGCGCCGACCACTTGGAAATTAGCTGCGTCCACAAGAATGGAAGCACAAGAAAGTACGACCAAATCATCAGCTTGAGATTGTCCCAGCCCCACGGCGCCGTTTTGACAAAAAGAGCGAAGACAAAGATCCCGGCACCGGGTAAGAGAAATGCAAGGTCCTCGGGAATTTTTTGACCCCAGCGCCACCCCGATTTCCACCCGCGCCAGCTGCAAATCGCGATCAATGCGATGACGAGCGGGAGCAAAATACCGAAGTTGTAGAACCAGAAGACAAAGAAGGGAGCCGTGAAATCGCCATCGTGCTGGACCCAGCCCAAATGCCACTGAATCACCGATCTCGCGCGCAGATTGTCGCTTACAAGAAAGACAAAGAATGTTGCTGGCAGTACCGCGCTCCCGATCAGCCGAGCGATATGGCGCCGCATCCGGCCATCGCCGCACAGGAACAAGAACGCGAGGATGGCGCTGAGCGCGAGAAATGTGTGCACATGAAAGAGCGGCATCGAGGCATAGAGCGAGAGCTCAACCCAAAATGGGAGGTTGCTGTAGCCGCTCCAAAAGCCTTCGGGGCTGACCGCGGCTGCGCGTGTCTCAGATTGACCAAGGTCACCGACCCCAGCTACGGCCTTGCTCCTGAAAAATTTCTCGCGCCAATAGCAAAGCAAAAGTAAACCGGCGGGAATGGCGTAAAGCAATCCGCGTTGCGTAACCAGCATCGATAACGGAATGCTTTTCCAGGCCACGGTATTGACTCCCTGATAGTCAATGAATTTACAAAAGGTGGAAGGGTTGAAGAAATTCAGTATCTGGAAGCCAACTACTCCGCCATTAAACAAAAATCCGGCTACGGCAAAGGTGCCGCCCCAGCGATAGAACGAATAAAAGGTGGCGAGTGATCCCAGCAAACCGGCCCAAACCAAACCCTGAATAAGATCAACGTGGTAGAGATAGAGCAACGCGTTAAAGAGGTCTGCTCCAGCGGGATATCTTAGCTTGCTGCCGACATAGATCGGATTGTCGGGCCAAAGTGGAACCCCGTTGGCAAAATTTTTTATGTAAGTGATATGCAGTGCCAGATCGCCGAGGTTATTGGGCGACTGGATCTTTAACTGATCGGCATCGATATAAACCAGGCAGCAAAAAGAACGTATCGCGAAGAGAACAAAGCAACTTCCTACGATCCACCTCGGAAGATCGTAGCGTTTGCTCGTGGAAAGCGGAGCTGGGTGAGATTCTGCGCCACGACGCGTCTTCCGCCGCTCGATAGAGTCTAAGACACTGGGAGGTATCTCAGAGTCAGTTACTCTAAAATATGCCAAGATTGCGACGAATATGCCAACGGCAAGAGCGACTGAGACATTAGCCGGAGTGAGTCCGCGGCTGATAATTCCGAGAATAAGCCCGGTTATGGTGGTGACGTTGACCAGAGTCAATCCGGCAGCAAGCCATTTCATTGAGGACCTGACTTCTCCTGGTCCGATTCTTTGCCAACAAAATCAGGTAATTTCCCCGGAAAGAAGCCGCGGAAGATTCTGGCGCTTAAATACAGTTTCGACGTATCCTGATAAGGACGGATCCGTAGCGGCTCGGTAAAGTAGGAGTCGTGTAGCTTGGCTTCAACTTCCTGGACACGATCCTCTTGCACGAGGAGAAAATCAGCGTCGAACCGCGGTGGACTGTTGTTGTGCTCATAGTAACCGATTTTGGGAAAATCACCCAGGATCCATGGCAGGGGATAAGGACTGACGCGAATGATGTGCCCGATTAGCTGATAAAAAATCGGATCTGCGCCGGCCAGTTTCAGTAGCGGATCGGTTATTTTGTAGATATCATTGTAAGTTTGGACGTAGACGTATGGCTCGGTATCAGTCGTGCAATGAAAGTAGTTCAGCCAGATCGTCGGGACGAGAGATATGCATAGCAGGCCTGTTGATAAGATGTAGGTTAGGGCTCTATAGGCTGCAGGAACGATTAGATTGCTCGCGCCAAAGATAAATAGGAGTGGCCAGATAATGTTGATGATACACCACGGTGTCTTATAGTGAACGATGCTATAGGCTATCAACATTCCAACGCCGTAAATTGCGAGGTAACGCAGACTAAATGAGCTGAGGCGGAGAGAGAACAGACAAAGAACCAAGCCGGCCAGCGTAGGTAGTTCGTAGCCAAGACAATCTGCGCGGTTGAACTGAAGCGAGGGCGCCATGATTTTGAGCCAGTAATACCACGGCTTTTCATGGCCATGCCCCTCGCTTCCGGTCGCAAACCAGGGCTTGTAAGCTTCGTACAGTCCTTTCAGCCCGCTCCAGTGAAAAAATGTGCCGGAGTAGAAAAAGACAATCAGCGCGATCGCGGTGCCGATGACCATGGCAAGATCAACATAGTCCCAGGTTTGCTTAGCCGGACGCGCGTCCGGCGTTGGGCTGAGCCAGTTGGCAATTGAACAAACGCCCAGCCCGATCACGGCGCACCCGATGTGTATGATGTAGGTTTCCTTGGAGAGGATCATTCCCGCTATCCCCAAGCCAACACACCAAAGATAATTGCGACTTCCAAACTTCCAGAGACCGAGCAAGCCGAAAATGAACAACATGGTGAAGAGCAACATCCACACTTCGTGGATGGAATAGCGTCCATAAAAAACAAAGCCGGGCGAGACCGCCATGGCCAGAGCAGTCATCCGGCTGACAGTTCGGCCAACGAGCGGTTCGAATTTCAGGGTCAACCAGACGCAAGCACTGCTCACCAGGACGACGGGTAATCGAAGCGCCCAGAGGTTTCGGCCAAGCAACGTCTCGGAGAGCCAGAGCACGTAAAAATGCAGTGGGCCGTGATAATTGGTCGGGTCGTATTTGTAAAAACCTTGCTTAACGATGTCGTTATCGACGAACCAGCCATTAATTCCTTCGTCGAAATGCGGTGGTTTGATCCCAAGCAGAAAAAACCGAAGAACGACCGCGAGTGCGAGGATCAACCATGGCACCCAATCCTTTCCGGCAATGGCCGCACTCCACCCTTCGGATTGATCGCGTCGCACGGGAAAATCTGCTAGCGCACCGGCGCCGGCGCTGTTACTTGGCGGCGTGCGCATTCTTGTAACCGGTGGCTGCGGGTTCATCGGGAGCAACTTTATTCGTTACATCTTGCAACATTACAAGCCGGCACTCGTGACCAATGTCGACGTGCTCACTTACGCCGGAAACCTCGCCAATCTCGCTGGCGTGGTCGAGGAACATGGCGAACGCTACGAGTTTTTCAAAGCCGATATCGCCAACGCCGACGCGATGGACGCGCTCATGACCGAGCACCAGTTTTTTGCGGTGGTGAATTTTGCCGCTGAGTCGCATGTCGATCGGAGCATTAATTCGCCCGAAAACTTCATCCACACCAACGTCATCGGCACAAGCGTCCTGCTCAATTCTGCCCGCCGGCATGGCGTCCGGCGGTTTGTCCAAATTTCGACTGATGAAGTTTACGGTTCGTTAGGCAAAACAGGTAAATTCACTGAACAATCTCCACTCGATCCGAGTTCGCCTTATTCGTCGAGTAAAGCCAGCGCCGATCTTCTCGCGCTCGCTTCTCATAAAACATACGGACAGGAAGTAATCGTGACGCGCTGCTCGAATAACTACGGCCCGTATCAATTTCCCGAGAAACTGATTCCGCTCATGATCATCAAGGCGCTGCGAGATGAGCCGTTGCCCGTTTACGGCGACGGCATGAACGTGCGCGATTGGATTCATGTCCAAGACCATTGCGCTGGTGTTGTGGCGGCCCTTTTCGAAGGAAAACCCGGCGCGGTTTACAATTTCGGCGGTGGGAACGAAATGGCGAATCTCGATCTCGTGAAGATGATCCTGACGAAACTTGGCAAGCCTGAGAGGCTCATCACTTTCGTCGAGGATCGGTTAGGCCACGACCGCCGTTACGCGATTGATTCTTCATTCTCGCAGCGAGAACTAAATTGGCATCCGCGAAAAAATTTCAAGGAAGGACTCGACTCTACTATCCAATGGTACATCGATAATCAATCGTGGTGGCAGCCGTTACTTGAGCGCACGGGGCGGTATTGATTGGCACCTTTCGACTGCTATTTGACTTTCTGCCCATAGGCGCACTGAACGGGCAGGTTAGCAAAAGCCGCGCGCCCCGACCCCCAGGATGCTTGTGCTCCTGTTCCCGGCTCCGTTTTACCGCGGTTGCCAGCGCCTGGGTTCGGCCACATCTCAGAGTGATTGCAAGCGAGACAACTTGCGTTACACCTTGTTCGGCCCGCATCCGCCTTCGTTCAGGCTACAGCGAGACAGGTAGAGTGCCGCTACAGAAGAAAATGAAAATTGTAATTATCGGCGCAGGCGGCCGCCTGGGCGGCGCGCTCATGCGTGACTATCGCGACAAGTTCGAGATCCTCGGGTTCGATCATGAACAGCTCGATCTCGGCAATGAAAAGGACGTAGAGGATTGGCTCACGCCGCTCGATTTCAATGTTCTCGTCAATGCGGCAGCATTCACTAATGTCGATATTTGTGAAAGGGAGAGAGATCGGGCTTTCGCAATTAACGCGGAGGCACCGCGCATCTTGGCCAAAATTTGCCGGAGCAAAAAAGCGAAGCTGATTCACTTCAGCACGGACTACGTTTTCGACGGCGAAAAGCGCGAGTCATACACTGAAGGAGATTCACCGAACCCAATCAGTGTTTACGCCGAGTCGAAGCGGGCGGGGGAGGAAAATGTTCTCGGAGTCGACCGCTGGAATCTGGTTGTCCGCCTCTCATGGGTCTTCGGCCCGGACCGGCCAAGTTTTGTGGACGGGATTATCAAACGTGCTCGCGCCGAGGAACGCGTCGATGCTGTCGCGGATAAATTTTCCACGCCGACCTACACGCGTGACGTCGCCCGAATGCTCCCGCAGTTTTTCATGAAGGGTGCCGTAGCCGGGGTCGCTGATCCTGGCCCAGCCGCGATCACCGATCGCGGCTACAGCGGGATTTTGCATTTCGCGAACGCTGGCGAATGCAGTTGGCAGGAGTACGCGCAATTTGCGCTCGATTGTTGCCGTTCGCTAGGCATTCCCCTCAAAGCAAGAACCGTGGACGCGATTAAGCTTGCTGACATGAAGAATTGGGTCGCGCGGCGGCCAGTGTACTCGGTCCTTTGCACCGAGAAATTTTTCTCACTCACTGGCACGACTCCGCGCAACTGGCGTGACGCGGTAGCCGAATATGTGCGGGAGCACTATGCCGCCTAAAGTACGAATCTGTTTAGCAGGCGGGTACCGTCTGAACACGTCGATCGCACCGCCAGCTCGCCACGGGGCGAGTCCGTCCGACTGGCGGACACGCGAGGCGGGTGTGCTCCCCAGATTCAATCGGGCTGTACCTCGCCCGGGGCCCTGGCATGAAGCAGTTGGTTATGTTAAGAACTCCTGTTCAGAAAAAATGAAGATGCGACTTCCCGGTCTCATATCATTGGCTTTGCTTTGTGCCGACGCGCGCGGAATTGAGATGGAAACTGAGCACGCTGGCCGGCCTGCGCCCGCGGTCTCCGTAGCGCAATAACCGGTGAAGGCCTGCCCGATTAGACAAGCCCTGTTCCTTATCGCCCTCGCGTTCGTCCCGGCGATCGTCGAAAGCGTTTATTTTCGCGATCGCGTTTCGTGGCAATCGCCTGTCCCTGCCTCCGAATTGGTCACAGTCGATCAGGCGCGAGCCTGGGACGACAACGCAATTTGGGTCGATGCGCGATCCGATGAAGAATTTGCCCGCGACCATGTTCCCGGCGCCGCTTCGTTAAACGAAGATCGATGGAACGAACTGCTGCCGCAATTTCTTGAAAGGTGGTCGCCGGAAAAGCGAGTGATTGTTTATTGCAGTGCCGAAAGCTGCAACGCGGCGCGGGAAGTAGCCAAGAGGCTCCGCGACGAAGCGCAGCTCAAAAGCGTCTTTGTCCTGCAAGGCGGTTGGGAAGGGTGGATCAAGAAGAACAGATGAAGAAAACGCTCAACGCTCAACTCTCAACGCTCAATGCTCAATTCATCAGACAGCTTCCCCTGTTGGACGTTGGGCGTTGGACGTTGGGCGTTGGACATTTTCTGTAAAATATGGATCGGCCTTGGCGCGATATCTTCTGGCGCGGTCTCGATCTTCTTGTCGGAGGCATTTTCATTTATGCCGGTGCGATCAAAGCGCTCGATCCGGTTCGCTTCGCGAACGACATCGACAATTACAAAATTTTGCCGTGGGCGATTAGCGTGCGGCTCGCATTTTATTTGCCCTGGCTGGAAATTGTTTGCGGTGCCGCGCTGATCCTTCGAATTCTCTATCGCGGAGGATTGTCGATCTTAACCGCGCTCATCGGCATTTTCATCGTTGCCACCATCGCAGCCAAAATTCGCGGGCTCGACATCGCCTGCGGCTGTTTTGGTCATGCCAGCAAGAACTGGAGCTTCTCTGCACACCTCGCGTTGGATCTGGTTTTGCTCGTGGCGACGATTGCGCTTTTCTTTTCGCAACGGTCATTGTCACACGCGGGCGAAACGTAAGTGTAGGCAGGCGCTCCGTCTGCCGTTTTTTATTCGGCAACTGGGGCGGCTTCGCCCTACAATTGTTTGGCCATGATTGATGCAGCCGCAGCTCGGAACATTGCGTTGTCCATGCCTGGGGCCGAGGAGCGGCAGCATCATGGACATCCTGACTTCCGAGTAAGAAATAGAATTTTTGCCACGCTCTGGCCTCGCGAGGATCGAGCCGTGCTAAAGCTCTCACTGGTCGATCAAGCTGCGCTCCTGAAGTCTTCTCCGCGCACTTTCTCGACCAACGCCTGGTCGCATCAGGGATGGACCAACGTGCATTTGCAGCATATCCCCGAGATGCGCTTTCGTGAGTTGGTCGAGAAAGCATGGCGAAGAATTGCGCCGAAGAAACTTGTCGCCGAGCATGACGCGACCAAGACAACCAATTAATAACCACCATGAACTACCTACTCATTCGTCACAAAGTCACTGATTTCGCCAAATGGAAACCAGTCTATGACGAGCATGCCTCCGCGCGTAGCTCTGTCGGACTAAAAGAGGAACATCTTTTGCGCAATGCCGATGATTCCAACGAAGTTGTGCTGCTCTTCTCCGCGCAAGATCTCGATAAGGCCAAGCAATTCGTCGCCTCCGACGATTTGCGCGAGAGGATGCAGCAAGCGGGAGTCACCGGCAGGCCTGACATATATTTTCTAAGCGAGTGAAGGTTGTAGTGATTGAAAGGCAAATCTGAACTTGCCGCTCTCGGTTTCCGGGTGAAATCGGGCGGGCGGCTGCGGTCTTGTTGAGAGGGCCCGTTCGCTCGCCGCGCATTTGCGATAGTTTTGCGATCGATCTGTGCGACCAAAAACTTCCTGCGACACGGCAGCCCTACCACACAGCGATGGGAAAACTGGAGACCAATACCGTGAAGTTAAAAGCGCGTTTGGAAAGTGGTCCGGCGCGTTACAAAGCAATCGATCACTAAAGTCCTCGCACATTGCCGCCGCAATGATTTTCGGGTTCAGCGGGCCGGTCTTGTGGTCGGCAGCAAGATTGATCGGCCTTGATCGCAAATCCGCACATTCGTGCCCACGCACTCGAGGGACGGTTGTTTCGGACCGCGCTCGTCAACGCCCTGGGCAGGAAAGGAATCGACTCGATGATTCTTACCGAGCGCGATGCATATGCAGAAGCGGCGGTGCGACGAAAGAGATCGGTCGTCGAAGTGCAAGGTGTGATCCAAAGTCCTGGACGATCTGTTGAAGGGCCATGGCGTGCTGAGCAGAAACTCGCTGCTCTCGCCGCGTGGGTCGCCCTGGGTCAACGATGTCGATAAACCGTTGTAGGGCGGGCGCTCCGCCTGCCGAGCTAATCATTGTGGTAACTGGAGCGGCTGCCCTACAATTCTACCCGTGGCGTCATTGAACATTCGCCCGGCAGCAAAAGCCGATCGCGACGCGATCTGGGAGATTTTTCATGACGTAATCACGCCGGGCGATACCTACGCGTTTAATCCAGAAATGTCTCGCGAGGATGCGCTGGCCTATTGGTTTCGCGCCGACACGCACACGTATGTCGCGGAACTTGACTGCTTAAAGCAGTCAAGTTTTCAGCCAGGTTATCGTCGTGTAGTTGGGACGTACATTTTGCGGGCGAACCAAACCGGTGGCGGTGCGCATGTTGCGAACGCCGCCTTTATGGTCGCGGCGAGCGCGCGCGGCGAGGGGATCGGTCGCGCGATGGGCGAGCATTGCCTGGATGAGGCGCGTCGGCTCGGTTTTCGCGCGATGCAATTCAACTTCGTCGTTTCCACTAACGAATCGGCGGTTCGGCTCTGGCAGCAGCTTGGATTCAAGATCGTTGGTACACTGCCCGGCGCGTTCCGTCATCCGGCCAAAGGATATGTCGATGTCTATGTGATGTTCCGCTCGCTCCCATAGTCACGGCATTGCGAGGCGCAAGGTGGATCGGCGCTCCGCGCTCGATGCTAACTAACATCGCGCTCGGAGAGCGCGATCCACCTTCTAAACAAGCGTTGCAAAAACGCGGCCGCCGTCGAACCTAACGAGCGATGCAAACGGTAATTCAGGTTATCACGACCGGACGCGGATCGCTGCGCAATAAAATCATGAGCGACCCGCAGTTGGAGCGAAAATTCGGCTTCATCAAAGTCTGGTCTAAACAGCCTGGCCGGCCACATGGCTGGGCGAAGATCCACAGCGCGCACGATGCGCATGGCGCAATCAATCTGGAGTGGCACGCTCGCAGCGGCACACTTATCTGCCGCGTAGTCACGAAATTGGGTCACAAACCGAATACGATCATTGGTGACTTTGTCGATTATTTACTGGCCCGGCATCAGAGCCGCATTCTCGCTATTCACATCATGCGGCGTTAGACCTTTGATCCTGCTCTTTTACTTACTCCTACTCGATCCGTTATCTGACGACTAGTCCGCGACAGAAAGAGCAAGTGCACGAGAAAGGGTAGGATTAAAGACTCCTGTTTTGCGCGGCACACGCCCCGGCAAACGCCAGGGGAAGTACCGCAAGCGTTTCCGTTGTGATCAAAAATGGGAAGCCGGGGT
>Ga0209526_10003807_pt1 | contig 10283 bp, 8 predicted proteins | sample JacPinW_OM2H0_M1_FD_188566 | JGI IMG/M metagenome (GOLD analysis project Ga0209526, IMG submission 188566) | Forest soil microbial communities from Algoma, Ontario, Canada - Jack Pine, Ontario site 1_JW_OM2H0_M1 (SPAdes) (version 2) | ecosystem: Environmental > Terrestrial > Soil > Boreal... | reverse complement strand
GACCCCAAAGCGTCTGGCGCTGCGGGTCGGTCAGCGACCAGCGGATCGGGACGTGGTCGGGATCGACGGTGAGATAGTCCGAAGTGAACAGCTCGATGCGATGGCCGTCGGGATCGCGGATATAGAGAAAGAACGCGTTCGAGATGCCGTGGCGGCCGGGGCCGCGCTCGATGTTCTTCAAAAATCCACTGGAAGCCATAACGTCGCAGAGGTGCAGAATGTTCATCGCGGTCGGCACCCAGTACGCAAAATGGTGCAGGCGAGGGCCCTTGCCGTTGGTGATAGCAAAATCGTGCACATTGCCCTTGCGATGCAGCCAGGCGGCGGCGATCCGTCCGTTCGGACCGTCTTCCTCGGCGTATTCGGTCAGCCGGAAGCCGAGCCGGGCGTAAAAATCCATGGTGCCCTGCACTTCGGCCGCGAACACGTTGAAATGGTCGAGCCGCTGCGGATGGCAGCCCTTGTAGAGATCGTAGCGGCGCAACAGATGCGGCCGCTTCTCCATCGAGGCATAGAGCTCGATCTGGAAGCCGAACGGATCGGTGAATTGCAGGGTGCGGCCCTGGAACGGCTGCTCGGCAAAGGCACAAGTGATCCCGTTCGCAGAGAAGAACGCTGCGGCCTTATCGAGGTCGCCGTCATTGCCGACCTTGAAGCCCAACCGATTGCAGGCGGCGACTTGGGCCTTGCGCAGCACCAGCGAGTGATGCTGATGCTCCTCGCTGCCGCGCAGATACACGGCGCTGTCGTCGCGGTCCTCGACGTGCAGCCCGACCGTGTTCTCATAGAACTCGCGGCTAGCATTGAGATCGGTCACGTCAAGCACGGCGTGACTGCACCTGACGATGTTGAAGGGCGGATCGAAGACGTGTTGCGGAACGGGCATGCTGTTTCCCTAATTGAGCTCGTCATTCCGGGATGGTCCGAAGGACCAGGCCCGGAATCTCGAGGTTCCGGGTTCGCTTCGCGCCCCGGAATGACGGTATCGTTAGATTCCCAGTCTCTGTATCTTGTGCGTCCCGCGCGCCAGCGAGACGTGCTTGGTTTCCATGTAGAAGTCGAACGAATAGTCGCCGCCGTCGCGGCCGATGCCGGAGGATTTCATGCCCCCAAATGGCGTCGGCAGATGGCGGACGTTTTCGGAATTGAGCCAGATCATGCCGGCTTCCAGCGCGTCCGCGACCCGCAGCGCACGGCCCATATCGCCGGTCCAGACATAGCCGGTGAGGCCATACTGCACGGCATTGGCGATCTCGATCGCGTCATTCTCGTCGCGGAACGGGATCACCGTGAGGAACGGGCCGAATACTTCCTCCTGCGCCACGCGCATCTTGGAATGCGCGCCGGTGACGAGCGTCGGCTGCACATAGTGTCCGCCGCCGGGTCCGTCATGCGGCTTGCCGCCGACCGCAATCACCGCGCCGTCCTTCCGCGCGACGTCGAAATAGGCGCAGACTTTTGCGAGATGCCGCTCGTGGATCAGCGGCCCGATTTCGGTTGCGGGGTCGAGCGGGTGGCCGACCTTCAGCGCCTTCACCCGCGCCGTGAGTTTTTCGACGAACTTTTCCGCAATGTTTTGCTGGATCAGCAGCCGGCTCGACGAAGTGCAGCGCTCGCCGTTGAGCGAGTAGATCATGAACACGACCGCATCGAGCGCGCGGTCGAGATCAGCATCGTCGAACACGATCACCGGATTCTTGCCGCCGAGCTCGAAATGCACGCGCTTCAAGGTCGGCGCGCCCTGCGCCATGATCGCAGATCCCGTCGAACTTTCGCCGACGAAGCCGATCGCCTTGATGGCGGGATGTTCGGTCAGCGCCTTGCCGGCTTCCTCGCCGATGCCGTGCACGGTGTTGAGCACGCCATCGGGCACGCCGGCTTGCTTCACCAGTTTTGCAAGCATATCGGCGGTCACCGGCGACCATTCGGCCGGCTTGTGCACCACCGTGCATCCGGCGGCCAGCGCCGGCGCAATCTTCCAGGTCGAGAGCATGAACGGTGTGTTCCACGGCGTGATTACGCCGACCGGGCCGATCGGCACGCGCGTCGAGACGTTCCAGTGCTCTTCACTGGGCATGTTCAGCCCATCGCGCGCCTCAGCGCATTTATCGGCGAAAAAGCGAAAATTTTCCGCGGCGCGGATCGCCGCCTTGGCCATGAAGCGATGGGCCTGGCCGGTGTCGATGCATTCGAGCACGGCGATATCGTCGGCGCGGTCCTCGATCGCGTCCGCCACGCGATGCAGCAGCTTCTTGCGCATCGTCGCAGACATGTCGCGCCAGGATTTGAACGCCAGCGCAGCCGCGGTCGCGGCGCGGTCGATGTCCTCGGCATTGCCGCGCGCGACGGTTGCCAGCACCGCGCCGTCGATCGGGGATTTGGTCTCGAACGTTTCGCCCGAGATAGACGGCACGATCTTGCCGTCGATCATGTGGCCGATGCCGTCGGCCGTGAGTTGCTTGAGCAGGGGCGCAGCGCGGTCGCGGTTGGCCTGAAACAAATCCTTCGGCGTGACCTTATCCATGCGCAGCCTCCACTTTCAAAGCCTCGTGGATGTTGTTGCGTTTCCAGCTGGTTTCCTTGTCGTTGATCTGCATGTCGAACGACAGCGCGAACTTGCTTTGCGCGAATACCGGATCGAGATAGGCCGATAGCGCCTTGAAGATATGTTCGCCCGCTTTCTTGCGGGTCGCGAGATCGCGGCCCTCGCCAAGCCGCAGCACCATGTCGAGGAAGCCGAGCTGCGGGTTTCCATCAGCGATCGCATAGTGCTCGCATCTGACCGCGCGCACCCGGATGCCGCCGAGCGGAAAAATGCCGGTCTCGACCGCGGCCTTGCGCACGACCTCGACGGCTTTTCCCATGTCCACGCGAGAATCGAGATTGGCGGAATATTCGATGGTGAAATGCGGCATGGCGGGATCACTCCTGCAATCGTCTGGTAACATCACGCGAAGTAACAGCTCACCGAACCATACGGACCATAGTCGGCTTGAATTGTGTCGCCCTTGCGAGTCTCGATCGGGCGGATGAAGGAGCCTGCCAGCACCACCTGGCCCGGCTCGAGCGCCAGCCCGTGGCTCGCGATCTTGTTGGCGAGCCAGGCGACGCCGTTGCGGAAACACAAGGCGCCGACCCAGCGCAGATCGGCGTCGAGCGGGCGGATCGGCCGCCCGCCGAGCACGATGCCGGCGTTCGCCGCATTGTCGGCAATGGTATCGAAGATTTTTCGCGTCGACTTCGTTGCGGCATCGACCCGCTCGATCCGGGTGTCGAGGATTTCCAGCGCTGGCACCACGAAATCGGTTGCCTTGAGCACGTCGAACATCGTGCAACCGGGCCCCATGAGGCGCTTTTCCATGATGAAGGCGAGTTCCGCCTCCACGCGCGTTGCGATGAAGCGGTCCGATCGCACCAGCCCGCCATCGGCAAAGAACATGTCGTCGAGCAATATTCCGGAATCGGGCTCGTCGATATTGAGTGCGCTCTGCATCGCCTTCGAGGTCAGGCCGATCTTGTGACCCTTGACGATGCGGCCTGCGGCGACCTTGATCTCGACCCATTCTTTCTGGATCGCATAGGCGTCCTCGATGGTGATCCCGGGATATTCGAGCGAGAGCTGCCGGATTTGCGTGCGCGTCCTTTCGGCCCGATCGAGGCGCTCGGCACAGCTACGGATTTCTTCTCTTGAAAGGGCCACTATTGAAAGGTCCTGCGGGATCAGCAAAAAATACAGGGTGCGGAATTTGATTAACATGTTAAGCTTATCGGCGCAAATCCAATTGCCGCCTGTTGCAGTGCAAACTTTCGGGGCACGATGGATGACGGACGATTGAATGGCGTGGAAGAAATCGGCCAAAGGATCGAACAAGAGTTCGAACAAGGGTTCCAACAAGGGTTCCGCATCGAACGGGCCTGCCGCCCGGCGGGTGCCGATGCGCGAATTCTCGCGCTCGCTGCCGATGTCGCTATTGCGCGCGCGCGAAGCGGTGATGCGCCAGTTCCGTCCGTCGCTGCGCCAGCATGGGCTGACCGAGCAGCAATGGCGCATCCTGCGCGCGCTCGCTGCGATCGATACGATCGAGGTCACGGAGCTGGCGCGGGTGGCGTTCCTGCTCGGGCCAAGCCTGTCGCGGATCTTGCGCGATCTCGAAGCGCGTCATTTGATCGAACGCCGGACCGACAAGGCCGATTTGCGGCGGGCGGTCGTGTCGATCTCCGACAAGGGGCTGAAGCTGATGGAAGTCGTCGCGCCCTCATCCGAAGCCATTTACGCCGAAATCACCAAACGCTACGGAGCCCGCAAACTCGGCGAGCTGCAAGCCATGCTGGGCGCGCTGGAGGCGAGCCTCGCGGGGCTCGACATAGCGGATGCAGGAGACATGGAGGCTGAGGAGTAACCACAAATTTGCATGAGCGCAGCATTGGGGCGCATAGCTTCGCGGCCTGCACGTCGTTTGAGCAGGGAAATGCACCATTGATGATCGCAAACGGCCGGGAATAGGCGAGGGCGAGGCGGCGTTAATGATCTTTGCATGGCGCGTCTGCGCCGTTAGTCGAAAGCGCTGCAATATCAATTTACTCGGAGCGTGAGAGTCCGTAAGTAGCAGCGGTTTCGCATCCAGTCATGGACTGCCAACACCAAGAAAGGCCGACAAAGAAGCCCGGCCTCAGGGAGGATTGAATGAAGCTTACGAGACGCGATTTCGCGGTCACCATCGCTGCCGGAATTGCCGCACCCAACATCATCAGAAGCGCAAGGGCGCAGGGTGCCACCATCAAGCTCGGCATGTGCGTGCCGGTGACCGGCCCCGCCGCCGAACAGGGGCTTTGGGCGCAGAACGGTGCGAAGCTCGCGCTCGCGGCGGTCAACAAGGCCGGTGGCGTACTTGGCAAGCAGGTCGAACTCGTGATCGAGGACGATCAAACCACCAATCCGGGCATCGTGCTGGCGTTTTCGAAACTGGCGGCACAGCCGGATATCGCAGCGTTCCTCGGGTCGATCCGCTCGACCCAGGTGATGGCGATGGCGCCGGATGTTCTCAAGCTCGGCAAGCCGGTGATGATCGGCGGCACCAATCCGGACCTGACCCACATGGGCAATCCGTGGCTGTTCCGCTTCCGTCCCAATGACAACTACTCCGGCCGCGTCATCGCCGACTACGGCGTCAATACGCTCGGCAAGAAAAAATGGGCGATCGTGCATTCGACCGATGCGTTCGGCACGGCGGGCGGCAAGGCACTATCGGACGCTTTGAGCAAGCTTGGTGCACCGCCGGTGCTCGATCAGGGCTATGCCAATCAGAGCCAGGACTTCACGCCGGTCGTGCTGGCAGTGAAGCAATCGGGTGCCGATGTTCTCGGCACCTACTTCACATTCGAGAACGATCTCGGCATTTTCGCCCGCCAGCTGCGCCAGCTCGGCGTCAATATTCCCTGGGTGGGTTCACCCTCGGTCGTTGCCGTGTCATCGACCAAGCTCGCAGGTCCGGCGCTGTTCGGCACCTACGGCGTGGCAGATTACGCCGAAGATTCCAGCGAGGCTTCGAAGGCTTTCGGCAAGGCCTATCGCGACGCCTACAAGACCGCGCCGGACAACCAGAGTGCGTGGCCCTACGATGCCATCACAATCCTGTCGGCCGCGATCAACAAGGCCGGCTCGACCGACCCGACAAAGATCCGGGAGGCCATTCTCGCGCTGAAAAAATACGCGGGCGCGGAAGGTGAATATAATTTCGACGAGAACGGCGACGGTTTGCACGGCTACAACGTCGTGAGGAACGAGAAGGGGACGATCGTTTACGACAAGCATATCGATTTCAACGATTGATGCGCGTTCGGCCTCCTCGATCGCGGGGAGGCCGAAACTCTTGCCCTGACGCAAACGCCCAGTTCCTCTTAGCCGAACGCATCTTATGGATCTCGTACTTCAGTTGCTGTTTACAGGAATCGGCATCGGCGCGGTCTATGCGCTGGTCGCGCTCGGCTTCGTGCTGATCTTCCGCGCCACCAATGTGGTGAATTTCGCGCAAGGCGAATTCTCGATGGTCGCGGCGTATCTGATGGTCGTGTTCGCCGTCGATCTCGGATGGCCGTACTGGCTGTCGTTCCTGCTGGCGCTGGCCGGCATGGCGCTACTGGGCGCGATCTTCAATCTCGGGGTTTACTACCCGCTGCGTCATCGGACATTTTTGCCGGTCATCATCGCGACCATCGGCGCGTCGATCTTGCTGGCCAATTCCGTGCTCGCGATCTACGGCCCGCAGCCGCAGGTGCTGGAAGGATGGTTCGAGACCCCCGGCATTCAGCTCGGGTCGGTCTATCTCGACAGCCAGTATCTGCTGATCATCGCGGTCACCATCGTGCTGGTGATCTTCAATTACTGGTTCTTCGAGCACACCATGCTCGGCAAGAAACTGCAGGCGACCTCGCAGGACAAGGAGATGGCCTCGCTGCTTGGGATCTCCGTATCCACCATGATCATGATCACTTTCATCTATTCCGCGGTGCTCGGCGGTCTTGCCGGCATTCTGGTGGCGCCGGTGCTGTTCGTCTCGATCCAGATGGGATCGACGATCGCGCTGAAGGCTTTCGCCGCTACCATCATCGGTGGCTTCGGCGACGTCGCCGGCGCGATCATCGGTGGGCTGGCGCTTGGCGTCATCGAAACGTTTGGCGCGGCCTATGTTTCGGTACCCTACAAGGACGGTTTCGCCTTCCTGGTGCTGGTCGCGTTCCTGATCTTCCGGCCGCAGGGCATCTTCGGCGAGCGCGTGGCGGAAAAAGCATGAGCGCGCCCAGCGAGAATATGCCGATCGCAATGAGCACGGTGCGCGGAAAGCCGCTGCTGGTGCGGCATTTGCCATATTTCATCGCCGCTGCGATCCTGGTGGCGCTCGCCGCCACGATGCAGTTCGACGGCTATATCCACAACATCCTGATGCAGGCGACGACCTTTGCGATCGCGGTGTTCGGTCTTTCGGTCGTGCTCGGCCTGTGCGGCCAGATCAATCTGGCGCAGGCGGCGTTTTTTGGTTTGGGCGCTTATGCAGTAGGTCTCGGAACCTCGGACTACCATCTCAGCTACTGGCTGTGTCTTTCGGCCGGATGTGTCCTCGCGCTGTTGGCCGGTGCGTTGCTGGGTATGTCGACGCTGCGGCTCGGCGGCCACTATCTGGCGATGGTGACGATCTCGTTTCAACAGATCGTCACGCTTGTGATGATCAACACCATCTGGCTGACCCATGGCCCGGACGGCGTACCGCGGATCGGCCGGCCCGATCTGTTCCAGTCCTCGCAGTCATATCTGGCGTTCTGCGTCGCCATGCTGGCGGTGGTCGGCTATTTCGTCTGGCATTTGTCGGACACGCGGCTTGGGCGCGCCATGCGCGCGGTGCGCGATAACGAGCTTGCGGCTGGCGTCGTCGGCATCGACGTGTTTCGCACCAAGGTTTTCGCCTTTGCGCTGAGCGCGGTGCTCGGTGGATTGGCCGGCGGTCTGTTCGCGGGCGGTTTTGCCTATGTCAGCCCGGACCAGTTCTCCTTTGCCGAGTCGGTCGTGTTCCTGACGATGTCGCTGCTTGGCGGCGTCGCCTCGCCGATCGGTTCGGCGATCGGGACGGGCTTATTGATCCTGATTCCGGAATGGCTGCGGTTTCTCAAAAGCGTTCCCGGGCTTTATCTGGCGATCTACGGATTGTCCGTCATTCTCATCATCCGCTACATGCCCGACGGCATCTGGGGATTCGTCAACCTCGCGACCGGGCGCTGGCGCGCCAAGGCGAAGGTGCGGGCCGCAGGTCCGGCGTTGCAGCTGGTTCCGGCGACGGTCGGAGGCGACACGGTTCTCGAAGTGAAGGGCCTTTCGAAATATTTCGGCGGCCTCAAGGCCGTCGATGGTGTCGATATCTCGGTCAGGCGCGGCAGCGTTCACGCGCTGATCGGGCCGAACGGCTCCGGCAAGACCACGACGCTGAATGTGCTCTCTGGCCTCTACAAGGCGACCGCAGGCAAGGTGGTCCTCGACGGCACCGACGTCACCGAAATGCCGCCGCATCAGCGCGCCGCTGCGGGCCTGGGCCGCACGTTTCAGAATATTCGGCTGTTCCGCTCGATGACCGCGCTGGAAAACGTCGTGATCGGCGCCGAGCGGCCGGGCAATGGGCTGATCGGCGAGGGCGAAGACGCGCTGAACGCGCGGGCGATGTCGGCTTTGACGTTCGTCGGCCTCGGCAATCGCGCCAATGAATTGATCTCCAGCTTCTCCTATGGTCACCAGCGCCTGATCGAGATCGCGCGGGCGCTCGCCGCCAATCCGACGCTGCTGCTGCTCGACGAGCCCGCCGCCGGCCTGAACTCTAGCGAAAAACTCGAGCTTCACGAACTGCTCAAGCGCATCGCCGCCCAGGGCCTGACCATCCTGATCATCGATCACGACATGACGCTGGTCTCTGAGGCGGCCCAGCACATTACGGTGCTCAACTTCGGACGCCGCATCGCGGACGGCGAATCCTTGTCAGTGCTGCGGCATCCCGACGTCGTCTCCGCCTATCTCGGAACCGAATAATGGCGCTGCTCGAAATTCGCGATCTGGTCGTGCGCTACGGCGAAATCGAGGCGTTGCGCGGCATCTCGATCGGCGTCGACGAAGGACAGGTCGTGACGTTGCTCGGCGCCAATGGCGCCGGCAAGTCGACGACGTTGCGCGCGATCTCGGGTCTCGCCAAGCCCGCGGCCGGTGACATCCTGTTCGACGGCAAGTCGATAGCCGGCCTTGGCCCCGAGAGAATTGTCCGCCTCGGCATCTCGCACGTGCCGGAAGGGCGGCGGGTATTTCCGGGCCTCTCGGTGAAGGAAAACATCATGCTCGGCGCCTCGAACCGCCGGGCCGCGACGTCGGAGATATCGCGCGAGGCGGACGCGATGTTCGACCTGTTTCCGGACATCCGGTCGTTTTCCAATGCGCTCGGCTGGACCTTGTCCGGCGGCCAATTGCAGATGGTCGCCGTGGCGCGTGGCCTGATGGCGAAGCCGCGGCTGTTGCTGCTGGACGAGCCGTCGCTGGGACTGGCGCCCGTCATCGTGCAGGCCGTGTTCCGGATCATTTCGCAGATCAGACGCGACACCACGGTCTTGCTTGTCGAACAAAATGCGCGCATGGGACTTTCCGTCGCCGATCATGGTTTCGTCCTTGAAACCGGACGCATCGTGCTCGGCGGCAAACCTGACGAATTGTGGGGCAACGAAGCCATTCGTGCCGCCTATCTTGGCGGTCACGCCAAAGCAAGTGCTTAAACTGCGAGCCACCGATCCATGGTTACCGTTCAAGTTCAAAAACTGATCGACTTCGTCACCGAGGTTTTTGCCCATTCGGAATCCTCGCCCGAAGAGGCGAGGCGCATCGCGACTTATTTGACGACCGCCAACCTCACCGGGCATGACAGCCACGGCGTGATCCGGGTGCCCGTCTATATCAGATGGAAAAAGACGGGTTCCGTCGTTCCCGACCAGAAAGTCGATGTTATCGTCGATACGCCGTCGCTTGCGGTGATCGACGGCAAGTTCGGCTATGGCCAGACGGTGACGCCGCAGGCGGTGAAGATCGGCATCGAGAAGTGCAAGAAGGCGGGGCTGGCCGCGATCGCGTTGCGCAACGCCGGTCATATCGGCAGGGTCGGCGACTGGGCCGAGATGGCGGCAGCCAGTGGGCTGGTGTCGGTGCATTTCGTCAACGCGGCGGGCTCGCTTTTGGTGGCGCCGTTTGGCGGCGTCCAGAAGCGGCTGTCGACCGCGCCTTATTGCGTTGGCATTCCGCGCCAGGGGCAGGATCCGATCGTGCTGGATTTCGCGACTTCGATCGTCGCCGAAGGCAAGGTGCTGGTCGCAAGCCGCGGCGGCAAGAAATTGCCGAAGGGCGCGCTGATCGATGGCGACGGCACGCTGAGTGAAGACCCGGCCGTGCTGTACGGACCTTACAGCGCGGAGGGCGCGCGCGACCACACCAAGGGGTCAGGCGCGATCCGCGCCTTCGGCGAGCACAAGGGCTCGGGGCTTGCCTTTATCTGCGAGCTGCTCGGCGGCGCGCTGACGGGCAACGGCGCCACCGCGCCGGACCGCCGTTTTGCCAATGGCATGCTGGCCTTCTATGTCGATCCCAAGGTGGTCGATCCCAGCCATTTCTTCGACGGCGAGATCTCGCGCTATATCGACTTCATCCGGGCGACCAAGCCGGTTGCCGGCGTCAAGAGCGTGCTGATCCCCGGCGATCCCGAGCGGAAAATGCG
>Ga0209526_10003806_pt1 | contig 10284 bp, 7 predicted proteins | sample JacPinW_OM2H0_M1_FD_188566 | JGI IMG/M metagenome (GOLD analysis project Ga0209526, IMG submission 188566) | Forest soil microbial communities from Algoma, Ontario, Canada - Jack Pine, Ontario site 1_JW_OM2H0_M1 (SPAdes) (version 2) | ecosystem: Environmental > Terrestrial > Soil > Boreal... | reverse complement strand
CGGGGGGCTCGAACCGCGCGCCGGCATTCGAGATGAGGCCGATCCCGGAGAGGATCTGATCCGCCTCGACCACGATCTGGTCGGCGCCGTCGATCCGCTCGATCCGCGGCGCACGATCTCGGGCGCGAGGTCGGGGTGCCGATGCGCCTGGCCAACATGGCCGATGAGGAATTGACCGACGCGATGAACCGCGGCTGGGGCACCCGCAACAGCACCGTCGGCCAGCTGCTGCAGGTCGAGCGCGCCGGCATCCCGCCGCTCGCCGCCGATCCCGAGCGCATCGCCGCGGTCCTCGACGCCGACAAGCAAAAGTAAGCCGCGAATCCCGCTTCAGAAATCAACGGACTTTTCCAGACTTGACCCGGGCATCGACGGGCTGCCGACGAGGGTCTCGGGGGAGAGTTGGGTTGGGTAGCCGGGTCGAGCCGGTTAAGCTCGGCCATAACGATAAAAGATTCGCGCCCGCGATCTGCCGCATGCTGCGCAGGTCAAGATGAGAGCTGAGATCGACTAGCGCCGTCGCCTCAACCGAGAAAGTTCAACTTGACCGGGCTGCCCAATTTCTTCCGCCGTGCCTACGGGCCGGCCGGGCAATTCGCGGCCTTCCAACTGCTCGGGGAAGGTGCGGCCCGCCGCCGAGACCGGATTTACCAGCGACGTATTGGCCCGCAGTCGACGTGCACGAAATCTGAGCGCGGGTAGTAGCCCACGCCGCCGCATCTGAGGCTCAGCGCCGCGTCGCGGATTTGGCTGAGATCCCGCCGTTCGGACCGCAAATCGACGGCCATCCCCTTGATGTGATAGCTGTGTTTCGCTACCCCCTCGTGGCGCAGGTACATCCTCATATTGGTCGTAGGCGAGCGATACCCGCAAACCACCAGAAAAGGATCGTAGGTATCGAGCCGGTCGCGCAACATCCCGAGCACGTCGAGAACGCCGGCGTCCATCGGCCGGATCTCGTCGGAATGATGATCCCGCAAAATCCAGTTGATGTCCCGCACTGCCTCCCGGATGTAATGACCATCGGCCCAATAAACCGTCCGCAGCCATTCGCCAGTGTGAATGTTGTACAATGAAACAGATCGCGGCGCGAAAGAAACTGCTGGAACCGGATCGACGAAGCCAACTGTGGCAGCAGCTGCCGCCGCGCCGAGGAGCCGGCGGCGGCTCAGTAACGAAGACACAGGCAATGCTTGACCCCCCACTTTCCCCAATAGGGGCCATAGCAGCTGTTAACGAGGCAAACAAGCCCTGTTCGGCCGAAATTAAGCTGGCCAGTTGATTTTGGCTGCTACGTTCTCAACGTAAGTTGAATTGATCTCTTCTTAGTCACCCTTTCCGCTGGGGGGCGGCGCCATCCTGGGCAACCGGAGGCTGCCGTGATCGCGTCAAGTGCTGCCAAATCTCATCATCACGCTCATAGGGGTCCGAACGGAACTGAAGCGAGCCGTCCGATTCGACAAAGGCGGTCTGGTAGACGATGAAGATTGGCAGCGGGGTCGGCAGCGGCCGGCGAGTGGTCGAGCCGGCGGCGATCGCCTTATCGATCATCTCCGGGCTCTGCTCCAGCAGGAGCGCTGCGAGCGTGCGCGGGTTCTCGACCCGGACACACCCGTGGCTCATCATGCGCGTGGCGGACTGGAACAGGGATTTTAGTGGCGTATCGTGCAGGTAGACGTCATAGCGGTCGGTCATTTCGAATTTGAGCCGTCCGAGCGCGCTATAGGGCCCAGCCTCCTGCTGAATGGCTCCCCCGGCGCGCCACCTCATATGATGGCGGCTCAGATAATCCGGCTCGGCGGCGAGCTTTGGTAGAATCTCCTTCTGCACGATCGAGCGCGGCACGTTCCAAGGAGGGTTGAACAGGATGTCGTTTATCGTCGACTGAAACTCGGGTGTCTGCTTATCGGTTTCGCCGACCACAACGCGCGTCGCGAAGACCGGCTGGTTGTTGCGGAAGAGTTGAAGGCGCGCAATCGCGCCATTCACGACGACGCGATCGGGCGGTATGACCCTCGGGAGCCACCGCAACCGCTCGAGATTGACCGCCAGCTGCTGCAATCGCTTTTCGGTGGCCCGTGCGTCGATCGTCCTGCGTTCGGGTTTTTTCCGTGCATCGGAGGAATGCATCGGGCTGCCGGTCTCCAGCATCGCGCGGTGTTCGGCATAGGCGCGGCGCATTGCCCTGTATTCGGGTGAGGGCGGGGCCAGTGCTTCGATTAGCTCCGCGGGATTTGGGCTAGCAATCGCTGCGTCGAGCACCCCTACAATATCGACCGGGTCAGGAGTCAGATCTTCGTCATCGGCGCGGTCCTCGATCGGCATCGCCCCCCGCGATAAGGCGTCGGCATAGGTGAGGAAAGCATCGCTAAGCAACAGATCGCGCTCGATCGGTGACAACGCCGGACCGCGCTCGGCCATCGCCAAGCTGTGGAACAGATCAGGATCGAGCGCATGATCACGGGCGCGCTGGACCGCATTCCACAGTTGGCTCGCTCCGGCCGAACGGTCGGTCCATATTGTCTGGTAGCCGTGCACGGCGTAGAAGCGGCGCAGCAAGTGTTCGTGCGTCCGCTCTCCTGCCACGATCAATTTGCCCGGGAGGTCGAGGCGCGCTTTGAGCTCGGGATTACCGACAAAGGGGGGCTCGTTCGCCGATCCGGTGGGCTGGGAAACGCCGGAGTTTGGCGGCGCGGCTTCGCTCACCGCCTCGGCCGCGAGCGCTTGCATGCCGCCGGGCACCATGCCAAGGGTAGCGAGCCCGCCTGCCATCACACTTCCGACCAGCAGCCGGCGCGCGTGGTCCCAGACGGAGCAGGAAATAGGCACGCAACCTCGCTGTGCAGGAGAGATCTCTAACATAGTGGTATAACAATACAGACCCCGATACGTTGCAGCCGCCATGGGGGGAGCAGCAGGCGTGGGATCGGGTTCCGTAGGGGCCTATCCAACCTCAAGGTGATTACTTGAAATTGAATTTGCAAGAGACAGGCTGTCACTCCGCGAATGGCGATTGGGAGAACGCATCGCAGTTGTCGACTTTTGCCTAGCCCGCGGAACAGCTGGAAGGCATAGGGTGCTGCCGGTTTCTCCGGGAAAGCGCGCGCCGCTCGGGGTGTTGCGCGAGGTCTTTGGCTTCGACCGCTTCCGAGGCCAACAGCTCGAAATCATCGAGCACGTGATCGCCGGCGAGGACGCCGTGGTGCTGATGCCCACAGGCGGCGGCAAATCGATATGTTATCAGATACCAGCTCTGCTGCGCCCCGGTGTGGGTGTGGTCGTTTCGCCCCTGATCGCGTTGATGAAGGATCAGGTGGATGCGCTGCGCCAAGCGGGCGTCCGCGCTGCCGCGCTGAATTCGCGGCTGTCCCCCGGCGAGACATCCGAAATCGAACGGGCGGTCGGCAGTGGCTCACTGGACCTGCTTTACGTTTCCCCCGAGCGGCTGGTGACCGCACGCTGCCTCGAGCTGCTCTCGTCATGTCGTCTCGCCCTCTTCGCTGTCGACGAGGCGCATTGCATCTCCCAGTGGGGTCATGATTTCCGTCCGGAATTTCAGCAGCTGTCGATCCTGAGGCAGCGCTTTCCCGGCGTGCCGCTGATGGCGCTCACCGCCACCGCGGACGGGCCGACACGCCGCGACATCGTCGCGCAGCTCGGGCTCGGCGCCGCACGGATCTTCGCCGCGGGCTATGATCGTCCGAACCTGTTCTATCGAGTGATCCCCAAGCTCAATCCGCTCGAGCAACTTTGGCAATTCCTTGTCAAAGACCATCCGGGCGACGCCGGGATCGTCTATTGCTTTACCCGGCGCGCGGTTGAAACTACCGCTGGTTGGCTCAGCGCACATGGACGCGATGCGCTTCCCTACCATGCTGGTCTCGAAGGCGCCGCGCGCGAGCGAAACCAGGAGCGCTTCTTGAAGGAGGAGGGTGTAGTGGTCGTCGCGACCATCGCCTTCGGCATGGGGATCGATAAGCCCGATGTCCGTTTTGTTGCTCATCTCGACGTGCCGAAGAACCTCGAAGCCTATTACCAGGAAACCGGCCGGGCGGGGCGCGATGGGCTCGCAGCGGATGCCTGGATGACTTACGGCTTCGCCGATGTAATGAATCTGATCCGGCTGCTCGACACAGGCGAGATAACGGAGATGCAGCGCCGGATCGAGCGGCAGAAGACCGAAGCGCTGATCGGCTATTGCGAAACGGTTTCCTGCCGGCGCCAGGTCTTGCTTGGTTATTTCGGCGAGTCGGATCACGCGCCGTGCGGGAATTGCGACAACTGCCTCACGCCGGTGCCGAGCTGGGATGGAACGGTCGCAGCGCAAAAGGCGCTCTCGGCGATCTACCGCACGGGCCAGCGCTTTGGTGCGCAACATCTGATCGACATCCTGCTCGGCAAGGAGACCGAGCGCGTGGTTCGTCTCCAGCATAATCGGCTGAGAACCTTCGGCGTCGGCGCTGACCTCGATCGCCGCGGCTGGCACTCGGTGTTTCGTCAGCTTGTGGCGCAGGGCTTCGTCTTGCCGGATCCCGAGGGCCACGGTGGTCTCGCGCTCGCCCCGGCGGCGGCGGGGATCTTGCGCGGCGCACAAACGGTCCGGTTTCGTCGCGACGCGCGCAGCCCCACCCAGCAGAGCCCCAAACCCGATCGCAAAGGCACGGCTGTGGTCGAACTCGAACCCGGGACGCACGCGGTTTGGGAGGCGCTCAGAGCGTGGCGTCTTGAAGAGGCACGGCGCCAGGAGCTGCCGCCCTATGTTATTTTCCATGATGCAACGTTGATCGAGGTAGCGCGCCGCCGCCCGATCTCGTTGACATCGCTCGCGACCATCCCAGGCATTGGTGCCGGGAAGCTCCGCCTTTACGGAAACGCGATAATCGAGATCGTGTTGCAGACCAAATGAGGTGCCGGGCCGGAGAGAGATCTCCGGGGCGGAGCTTGCAGTGATGACCCCGTTCGTCATCAGATTTGCGCTTCCGCGCGGGACTGCAAACCGAGTTGATCCGTTGTTTTCGGGAACGGGGTCTCACCTGGTGAGACGATGCTTTCTGCGATAAGTCTTTCTGGTCGAGGCTTGGCGGGCGCCGTCGTTGTCGTTCTCGGTCTGCTGTGGCGGATGGCACCGGTGTGCGCGCAGGAGATGCCCTTCTTTCGCATCGGCGCGGCGGCGACCGCGGGAAGCTTTTTCGAGATCGGCGGGGTGATCGCCAGTGCCATTTCCAAGCCGGCGGCTTCGCCTCCGTGCGAGCAGGGCGGCAGTTGCGGCGTCCCCGGCCTCGTTGCGGTGGCCCAAGCGACGCAAGGGTCGGTCGACAACCTGCGCATGATCGCTTCCGACCAGATCGAGTCCGGCATCGCCCAGTCGGACGTCGCGAGCTGGGCCTATGCCGGGACCGGCATCTTTGCCGGCGAGGGACCGTTCAAGAAGTTGCGCGCCATCGCGAGCCTGTTTCCGGAGCGCCTCCATCTGGTGGTGCGCGCGGCGGGCTCTATCCAAACGCTGGAGGACCTGAAAGGTCGGCGCATCTCGCTGGGCCAGGTGGGATCGGGAACTCTCGTCGATGCCCGTATTGTGCTTGCCGCCGGCGGCCTCGCCGAGACAGACCTGTTGCCCGAGTACATGCGCTCAGGCACAGCCGCGGCGAATCTAGCAGAGGGCAGTCTCGAAGGCTTTTTTCTGATCGGTGGGGTGCCGATCCCTGCGATCCGCTCGCTCGCCGGTACGACGCCCATTCGGCTCATCCCGATCCCGGATGATGTGTTGACGAATATGCATGAGAGATATGGCCCTTACGAGCGCGCGGTGATACCTGCCGAGGTCTATCCTGGGGTGAATGTTGCGACTCCGACCGTTGGATTCCATGCGCTTTGGGTGGTCTCCGTCAGTACCGCCGATGACTTGATCTATGCCATAACCAGGGCGTTGTGGAACGAGGCTACGCAGCGTCTTCTCGATGCACATGACCCGATCGGCAAGCAGGTGCGGCTAGAGAACGCGCTCGATGGTCTCACGATACCGCTGCATCCGGGGGCCAAACGGTTCTATCGTGAGGCCGGGATGTCGGTTGGCGATGGGCCGCTCGGGGCGCCCGATTAACGCGGAGCCGTTTCGTACGCTTCGGCCCATCTTTTTTGCAAGGAGCGAGGGATGGGTGTTTCTCGGCTCGACGCCGTGCGGGGGATGGGATGAGCCTCGGCGAGCGCCTGCGCGATTATTTTTCGCCGCACGAAGAGGTCGATACTTCGCCAAAGGTTTCGGACGAGGTCAAGTACACAACCTGCTACATGTGCGCCTGCCGCTGCGGGATCAAAGTTCATCTTAAGGATGGCGCCATCCGCTATATCGAAGGCAATCGCGACCACCCGGTTAATCGGGGCGTGATCTGCGGCAAGGGTGCTTCCGGCATAATGCAGCAGCGTTCGCCGGCAAAGCTGACAAAGCCGCTCAAGCGAGTAGGCGAACGCGGCTCCGGCGAGTTTCGTGAAATCGAGTGGGAGGAAGCGATCGCGACCGCGGTCGAATGGTTGTCGGCAATCCGCAACGAAGATCCTAAGAAGCTCGCGTTCTTCACCGGCCGCGATCAGAGCCAGTCCTTGACCGGGTACTGGGCTGCTCAGTTCGGAACCCCGAATTTCGCCGCGCATGGCGGGTTCTGTTCGGTCAACATGGCGGCCGCCGGAATGTACACGCTCGGCAGCAGCTTTTGGGAATTCGGCGAGCCTGATTGGCTACACACGCGGTTCTTCATGATGTTCGGGGTTGCCGAGGATCATGATTCCAACCCGATCAAAATCGCCCTGTCCGGTCTGCGCCAACGCGGCGCCAGATTTGTCTCCGTCAATCCGGTACGCACCGGCTATTCGGCGATCGCCGACGAATGGGTTGGGATCAGGCCCGGCACCGACGGGCTGTTCGTGCTGGCGCTGATCCATGAACTCCTCAAATCCGATCGGATCGATCTCGACTACCTCGCTCGTTATACCAACGCCGCTTGGCTGGTGATTCAGGCGCCAGGGGCGGAGGATGACGGGCTATTCGCCCGCAACGCGGCGGGCGAGCCCCTCATTCTCGAAGCTTCCGGATCGCTCGCCAGCAGCGCTGCGACGGAGGTTACGGCCCGCCTCGTTGGCGACGCGGTGCTGCCCGATGGTCGGCGCGCCGTCCCGGTCTTTCAGCTCGTGGCCGAGCGCTATCTCGATCCGCGCTACGCCCCTGCAGCGGTTGCGGAAACCTGCGGCGTCCCGGCCGCGACGATCCGGCGGCTCGCCGGCGAGCTCGCTCACGCTGCCTTCGAGGAGGAAATCGAACTTCCCGTGCCGTGGACCGATTGGGCCGGGCGGCGTCACGAGACGATGCGCGGGCGTCCGGTGTCATTGCATGCGATGCGCGGTATTTCAGCCCATTCGAACGGGTTCCAAACTTGCCGGGCGCTGCATCTGCTGCAACTGCTCCTGGGCACCATCGATGTGCCGGGCGGTTGGCGCTACAAGTCGCCGCATCCCAAGCCGTGTCCGCCCGGGCCGAAACCCGCAGGTAGGCCTGAGCAGGTCGTCCAGGGCAAGCCGTTGCCGGGAGTGCCGCTGGGTTATCCTCTCTCGCCCGAGGATCTGATCATCGACGACCAGGGTCGGCCGGTTCGCATCGACAAGGCCTTCTCCTGGGATGCGCCGATCGCGGCGCACGGGATGATGCATATGGTCATCGCCAATGCGTGCAGAGGCGACCCCTATCCGATCGACACGCTCTTCCTGTACATGGCCAACATGGCCTGGAACTCGGCGATGAATACTGCCGGGACGGTCCAGATGTTGACCGACAAGGATCCGGCCACCGGCGCTTACCGGATCCCGCGGATCATCTATGCTGATGCCTATTACTCCGAAATGGTCGCCTTTGCGGACCTGGTTCTGCCGGATACGACCTATCTGGAACGCTGGGACTGCATATCGCTGCTCGACCGACCGATCGGCAGTGTCGAGGGCCCGGCCGATGCTATCCGGCAGCCGGTATTGGCCCCGGACCGCGATGTTCGTCCGTTCCAGGACGTGCTGATCGAAATCGGCGCCCGGCTCGGGTTTCCCGGCTTTGTCACGCCGGAGGGTGCCCCACGTTATCCGGGAGGGTATGCCGATTACATCGTCAATCACGAGCGCCGCCCCGGGGTCGGGCCGCTTGGCGGCTGGCGCGGCGCCGACGGAGATCAGGCGGGTCGGGGCATGCCGAACCCCCATCAACTCGAGCGCTACGTCGCGAACGGCTGCTTTTGGAAGCACGAGCTGCCCAATGACCAACGATACTTCAAGCACGCCAACAAGGCGTATCTCGAAACCGCCGTGGCGATGGGGCTCATCGATTCAGCGGAACCCATCGTGCTGCAACTTTATGTCGAACCGCTGCAACGTTTCCGCCTTGCAGCCGGCGGACATGGCAGCGTGGTGCCGCCCGCGACCCATCGGGAGCGGATCGCGACCTACTTCGACCCGCTGCCGTTCTGGTATATGCCGTTCGAGGAAGCACGCATCGATCGCGGCAATTTCCCGCTACACGCAGTGACCCAGCGGCCGATGCCGATGTATCACTCCTGGCATTCTCAGAATGCCTGGCTGCGGCAGATCCTCGGGAGCAATCGGCTATTTATCAACCGGACGAAAGGCCGGGAACTCGGCCTCAAGGAAGATGACTGGGTCTGGCTGTCGAGCCTTCACGGCCGGATTCGCGTGCCGACCAAGCTGATGGATGGGGTCAACCCGGATACGGTGTGGACCTGGAACGCGATCGGCAAACGCACGGGTGCTTGGGACCTCGACCCCACTGCGCCCGAGTTCCGCGCAGGTTTTTTGCTCAATCATCTGATCGCGGAGCTGCTGCCGCCGGATGGCGGCTATGCGCATGCCAATGCCGACCCGATCACCGGCCAGGCGGCGTGGTACGATTTGCGCGTACGGATCGACCGGGCGGCCGCGGACGAGCCGCGCATGACCGCACCCTTGTTCGGGTCGCTACAGCGCCCGCCGTCACTCGGCGTCCCGCCGGCGATATTGCGCTACAAGGCCGCTCCGGAGCGTAAGGATCAATCAAACTGATGGGCTGGATAAACCGCCTCTCGTCCCGTTGAGGAGAGCCGCCCGGGAATACCCATGCATCCGGCACTGTCGATCGTCTTTTTTACCACGTCCTCCGGTGCCGGCTTCGCGCTCCTGATTTTGCTCGGGCTCGGCGCGCCGCTCGGCCTATTGCCGCCGAGCGCGACCTTTGGCTTTGCCTCAATCGCTATTGCTGTGCTGCTCGCGGTGGGCGGCCTCGCCTCTTCGGCCTTTCATCTGGGCCGGCCCGAGCGCGCCTGGCGGGCATTCTCGCAATGGCGGTCGTCCTGGTTGTCGCGCGAGGCGGTGTTTTCCGCGCTGACTTTTCTGCCTACAGGAATCTTCGGGATCGGCTGGGTCTTCTTCGACACGACCGGGGGCTTGGTTGGTTTGTGCGGGATCTTCGCCGCGGCTCTTGCGGCCGCGACAATCGTTTGCACGGGCATGATCTACGCATCGCTAAAGCCGATCCATCAATGGCACAATCGCTGGGTCGTCCCGAACTATTTGGCACTCGCGCTGATGAGCGGGTTCCTGGTTCTCGATTTCCTCGCCCGATTGTGGGCGCCTCACCCGTCCGGGACCGCGCTGCTGAGCGTTTTCGTTGTGCTTGCCGCGTGGCAGATCAAGGAACGCTATTGGTTGGCGATCGACTCGACTTCGGCGCCCAGCACAGTCGCCAGCGCAACCTTGCTCGGCAGCCGCGGCGAGGTGCGGATGCTGGAGCCACCCCATAGCGAAGAGAATTATCTACTCAAGGAAATGGGCTTTCGTATTGCCCGCAAGCACCGGCTCCGCCTGCGGCGGGTCGCCCGGCTCGCCGGCTTCGCGTTGCCCGCCTTGGCGAGCTTCCTCGCTCTGTTGCTCGGAGGCTTGAGTGGCGCGGTTGCGGCGGGAATCGCCGTGGTAAGCGCAGCGGTCGGGCTTCTCGCGGAGCGTTGGCTGTTCTTTGCGGAGGCAAAACACACCGTAATGCTGTACTACGGTGCCGATGCGGTATAATCGTGCCGCAGAAGATCAGCGGGAAAAGGTATTGACGGGGGGTGGAGGAGGGCCTATAAGCGCGACCCCTTTGAGGCGGGAGCGTCTCGGGGGTGTGCTGATTGAGAAGGTGGAGAGAGGGAAGGGATGCGCGGGCGGCGGCGCGGGTTGCCGGACGCTTGCGCATAAGTGAGCGTTTGGAGGCCCTGTTTGGGT
>Ga0209526_10003805_pt1 | contig 10284 bp, 9 predicted proteins | sample JacPinW_OM2H0_M1_FD_188566 | JGI IMG/M metagenome (GOLD analysis project Ga0209526, IMG submission 188566) | Forest soil microbial communities from Algoma, Ontario, Canada - Jack Pine, Ontario site 1_JW_OM2H0_M1 (SPAdes) (version 2) | ecosystem: Environmental > Terrestrial > Soil > Boreal... | reverse complement strand
ACGACCGCAAGCACACCACCGCGACCGACAGCGGCACCTGGTTTCCGCTGCCGCAACTCCTGAAGGCAAAAACGAGGGAACGGATCGGCGAGGTCGCGCGGCGCTTCTTCGGCGCGCCGACCAATCGCAGCCACCGGGTCACCATCGACGTCGATGCCCCGGAAATCCTGGCCCGCTGCCTCGCCGACAAGGTCGATGTCGCCGTGCTGGTGCCGAATTGCCCGGTTTGCCACCAGACTTCCGCCCTGGTTGCCCGCCACCTCGAAGCAGGCGGCATTCCCACGGTCGTGATGGGATGTGCCAAGGACATCGTCGAGCATGCCGCCGTGCCGCGTTTCCTGTTCAGCGATTTCCCGCTCGGCAACTCTGCCGGCAAGCCGCATGATGTTGAATCGCAGGCGCTGACGCTTGAACTGGCACTCAGCCTGCTGGAGACGGCCCCCGGCGCGCGCACCACGATGCAGTCGCCGCTGCGCTGGAGTGAAGATGCCTCGTGGAAACTCGACTACAACAACGTCGCCCAGATGAGCCCGGAGGAATTGGCGCGGCGCCGGGCCGAGTTCGACAAGCAAAAGGAAATCGCGCGCGGCAACCGGGCGGCCTGACGCCGGCCGCGCGGGTCAAGAACGAGAAGATAGCCAGAAGACAACAACAAGAGCCATCAAGAGGACGCGCACGTGACCCGACCGTTCGAAGGCGTGAAGATTCTCGACTTCACGCAGGTGCTGGCAGGCCCCTATGCAAGCTACCAGCTCGCACTGCTCGGCGCCGACGTCATCAAGGTGGAGCGGCGCGAAGGCGAGGACATGCGCCGCACCCCCTTGAGCCGCGAATGGGCCGATCGCGGCCTCGCCCCGGGCTGGCAGGCGATCAACGGCAACAAGCGCAGCCTGACGCTCGACCTGCAGAAGGGCGAGGCGATCACCATCGTCAAGCAGCTCGCCGCCAGTGCCGACGTGGTGATGGAGAATTTTCGTCCCGGCGTGATGGACAAGCTCGGCATCGGCTACGCCGCGCTGTCGGCGATCAATCCGAGGCTGATCTATTGCGCGATCTCGGGCTTCGGCCAGACCGGGCCGGAACGGTCAGGCGCCGGCTACGACGGCAAGATCCAGGCGTTGTCGGGCATCATGGCGATCACCGGTCACGAGGAGACCGGGCCAACCCGCGCCGGCTTTGCGGTCTGCGACGTCCTGTCCGGCTCTACCGCGGCGTTCGGCATATCGAGCGCCCTGTTCCAGCGCACCCACACCGGCAAGGGGCAGATGGTCGACGTCTCGATGCTGGAGGCCACGCTGGCGTTTCTGTCGGGACAGGTGGCCGATTACACCGTGGCCGGCCATCGTCAGCAACTGTCCGGCAATCAGGCGGTGAGCCGCCGGCCAACCGCCAATTTGTTCAAGGCGGGCGACGGCTATTTGTTGCTCGCCGTGAACAGCGAGAAGCAATACCGCTCGCTGATGACGGCCCTCGGCCGCGCCGACGCGCTGGAAGACCCGCGCTTTTCCGATTGGTTCGCCCGGCAGCAAAATGAGCCGGCACTGCGCGCCATCATCGAGGAAGCGCTTGCGAAGAAGGCTCCGCGCGAGTGGGAAAAGATTCTCGATGCGGCCGGCGCGCCCTGCGCCAGCATCTGGAAAGTCGAGGAGGTGATCGATCACCCGCAGATATCGGCGCGCCGCGCCATTCAGGAGATCGATACGCCTTATGGCCGCCTGCGCTTCGCCGGCAGCGGCTTCCAGCTCGCCCATGGCGGCGGCAGGCTCGATTCCATGGCGCCCGAACTCAGCGCGCACACCGATGAGGTGCTGAACTCGCTCGGCTATGGGCCAGAGGCGATCGCGGACCTGCGCGCGCGCGACATCGTCTGAGCGGCGCCCTTGCAGATGTCACGCCGGTGGGGGCGCAGGCGTCAGCACCTTGACCCCGCCGAACGAGGTCACGCGACCGCGCTGGAGCACCACGATCTGCGTCGCGAGCTGACGCAACTCTGCCGCGTCATGGCTGACATAAACCATGGGAATCCGGGCTTCGTCACGCAGCCGTACCAGATAGGGCAGAATCTCGACCTTGCGCCCCTCATCCAGCGATCCCAGCGGCTCATCGAGCAGCAGCAATCTCGGTTTTGACAACAGCGCGCGTCCGAGCGCCACGCGTTGGCGCTCGCCGCCGGAGAGTTTTCCGGGACGGCGATCCAGGAGCCCGCCGATATCGAGCAGGTCGGTGATGCGCGTGCGTTGCGCGGGATCGTCCGTCAGGCGGTTCATGCGCCGGCCGTAGTCGAGGTTTTGCCCGACGTCGAGATGCGGAAACAGCCGCGCGTCCTGGAACACATAGCCGATGCGGCGGCGATGCGCGGGGATATGCACCCGCGCCGAGGTGTCGTCCAGCGTCTCACCGTCGACGGTGATGATGCCGCGATCGGGCTTGAGCAATCCGGCGATCATGTTGATCAGCGAGGTCTTGCCGGCGCCGGAAGCGCCGAACAGGCCGGTCACGCGCCCCTCGCTGGTGAAGGAAGCCTCAAGCGAGAAGTCGCCGAGTTGTTTTGTGACGTCGACGCGCAACATGGTCAGTTCCCGTGCAGGCGTTGCGTGGCGCGGCGCGCGAGCACTTCGGAGGCGACCAGCGCGGCCAGCGCGATCACAATGGAGACCACGACCAGCCGCAGCGCCGCGGTATCGCCGTCCGGCGTCTGGATCAGCGAATAGATCGCCGACGAAATGGTCTGGGTTTCGCCGGGAATATTCGAAACAAAGGTAATGGTCGCGCCGAATTCGCCGATCGCCTTGGCAAAGCCGAGCACCATGCCGGCCAGCACCCCCGGCAGCGCCAGCGGCAAGGTGACGGTCGCAAACACCCGCCAGGGCGTCGCCCCCAGCGTTTCCGCCGCCTGCTCCAGCCGCCGGTCGACGGCTTCGATCGACAGCCGAATCGGCCGCACCAGCAGCGGAAACGCCATGATGCCGCAGGCCAGCGCCGCACCGGTCCAGCGAAACGCAAACACGATGCCGAGATGGTCGGCGAGCCAGCTACCGACCAGACCGCGTTTGCCGAACGTCAGCAGCAGCAGATAACCGGTGACCACCGGCGGCAGCACCAGCGGCAGGTGGATCGCCGCATCGAGCGCCGACTTGCCCCAGAAATCGCGCCGCGCCAACAGCCACGCCAGCCCGATCCCGAGCGGCGTCGCCACCAGCGTCGCAACCGTCGCGACCCGCAACGACAGCTGGATCGCGGTCCATTCCGTTGGCGAAATATCGAACACGCCGCTCAGGTCGTTGGGCTCACCAGAAACCTGAAGCCATATTTTTCGAAGACCGCCTTGGCTGCCGATGTGCGCAGGAAGGCCAGATAGGCGGCGGCCTCCGCCTTTGCGGTCGAGGTTGCCGCAACCGGATAGATGATGGCGGGGTGCGAATCCGGCGGGAAGGTGCCGACGATCTTGACGCCGGGCTCGACCTTGGCGTCGGTCGAATAGACGATCCCGAGCACGGCTTCGTCGCGTGCCACCAGCGTCAGTGCGGCGCGCACGCTCTCGGCCATCGCGAATTTCGGCTCGGCGGCCTGCCACGCACCGAGTTTTTCCAGCGCTGCCTTGGCGTATTTGCCGACCGGTACCGCCTTCACGTCGCCGGTGGCGATCTTGCCGTCGCCGGCGAGTTTTGCCAGATCGAAACCCGGCGCGATCGCGACATTGTCGATCTTGGAATCCCTGGGCGCAATCAGCACGATGCTGTTGCCGAGCAGATTGACCCGCGTCGGCTCGTTGATGGTCTTCTTGGCCGTGGCGTAATCCATCCAGTCGGTGTCGGCGGATACAAAGATATCCGCCGGCGCGCCCTGTTCGATCTGTTTGGCCAGCGCCGAACTTGCGGCATAGCTGGCGACGACCTTGACACCGGTTTTGGCGGTATAGGCGGCGTCGATGTCGTCGAGCGCGTTCTTCATCGAAGCCGCGGCAAACACAATGAGGCTCTTGTCCTGGGCCAGCGCGGGCGAAAACGCCGATCCGCACAGGATCGTGAAAGCTAGGAAAAATCCGGCGAGACGATGCATTTTGGCGCTCCGTACCCGTTCGCGGCGCGCTTTTCGCGTGCGCAAATCAGGCGTTGATGGCTATCGACACGACAGGCGGAAGCGCCGTTCCGCTGGTCCCGGCGACTTACGGCCGATCGGGATATCGCTGATAAAACAATAGCAGGCTGGCGTTTTGGGTAAAGGGTCGCTTGGCCCTATTCGGACGGCAGGATCGCGATCGAAATCGAATCCTCTCTGGTCCCGCTCACCTGCAGCACGAACGGGTTTTGCGAAATTTCGTACTTCATGGTCTTGCGGATGCCCTCGCAATCGGTCGCGCCGCTAAAACCTTTGGGCTTCAGAAAATGCCCATCCTGCACCACATCGACCCAGCCGCCTGCCGAAAGACTGATGGTATAGAGCCCGGCCTTGGGGGCGTTCTTGAAACTGGCAAAGCCGGCAAAGGTGCCTTCCTTGGGCGCGCGCTCCGGCGACGAGGGCAGTTTTGCCTCGCCGGGCGGGCGCAAGGCGAGCGTCATCCCGGTTGACGGCACGGCTGCGAGTTCGCCGCCCGAGGCAAGTTTCAGCCGATCGGGCGCGGTCAGCGCCGCGCGCTCGCGCTCGATCGGCCATTTGAATTTGTCGCAGCCGCTCGGCTCTTCCGCTGCCCAGGCCGGGGCAGCGGACAGCAACACAAACGCGATCAGCAAAGGCGCGCGCATCAATCCACCGCGATCATCACGTCGGAAGCCTTTACGACCACGGTAACGGCGCCCTTGGCCTTGATGCCGAGGTCATCGACCGCCTCATTGGTGATCGAGGAGGTGACGATATGGCCGCCTCCGATATCGACGCGGATATGCGAGGTGGTCGCGCCCTTTTTCACTTCGACAACGGTGCCCTTGATCTGGTTGCGTGCACTGATGCGCATGACGGATCCTCCACAGTGTTTATCCCGCGCATGACGACGGCCCGCATCGACAAATCGGGAATGAGATGGATCAGCAGCCCTGATCCCGAGCTTCGCCCGGTGCTTACGGCGCCGGCGATATCGGAAGACTAACGTATCTTTGGGCCTAATGAAATCGCCTTGCGCGCCGGCTCGTCACTGCATTGTGTCCGGTGAGCGACATCGCTGGCCGGCGATTGACGGCGCGTTCAGGGCGCGGCAACCCGCCAGTCCTTATTGCTTGGCGTCCGGCGCGGCCAGCACCTGTTTGCAGGCGGCCGGCAGCGCCGCCATTGTCATCGGATGGCTCGGCTTCGGCGGCTCTTTCGACGGCTTCGGATGGATGATGGAATCCTTGAACCAGAAGGCGAGATCAGCAGGCTTGCAGCCCTCGCTTGTCGGCGGGTCCGGCTGGTTCTCGCATTCGCCGCTGCCGGGGGGGCATTTGATGCGGATATGGAAATGATAATCGTGGCCGTACATCGGCCGGATTTTGGAGAGCCAGCTGCGGTCGCCCTTGGCTTCGCGGCACAGCGCCTTCTTGATGGCGGCGTTGACGAAGATGCGTTGCACGGTCGGCTCCTGCGCCGCGGCGCGGATCAGCGTAAGATGGCCGGGCGTCCACACGGTCGGATCGATGTCGAGCCGGTCGGCACGCACCATCATGACCGCGGACATTTCCTCGCGCTCGTTGCGCGACAATTTCCGGTTCGGCATCGGCGTCAGCCAGATATCGGCGTCGAGGCCGACCTGATGGCTGGCGTGTCCGGTGAGCATCGGACCACCGCGCGGCTGCGACATGTCGCCGACCAGGATCCCCGGCCAGCCGGCGTCCTTGTGCACCTTGGCCGAAAGCCGCTCCAGCAGGGCGACCATGTCGGGATGCGCCCAGTTGCGGTTGCGCGACAGCCGCATCACCTGCCAGGTCTCTCCATTGATCGGCAGCGCTTCGGCGCCGGCGATGCAGCCATGGGCATAGAAGCCGACCACCCGCGTCGGCATCGCCGCCGGCAACACCTTGCGGCCGAACAACTCTTTGGCGCCAAGCTTGGGATCGTTGGGATTGGCCAGCGGCGGCAGCGGTTTTGGATCGACGCTGCCCTTGTCCTGTGCCAATGCGCCAGGCGCGCTGGCGAACGCGGCGAACGATAGCAGGAGGAGAATGGGAATCAGGCGGGACTGCATCGGATCACTCTATAACCCAAGCGTAGCATGGAATCAGCGTCCGCGGGCAGGGCGCGCCGGTCGCAATCGCTTGATCGCCCGCATCGGCGTTCGCCGGCCACAGGCCGACGGCCGCTTAAGATGAAACGCGACGGGCCTGCGCCGGCGTGCTGCATCCGTCGCATGGCGCCGCACTGTTCGCATTGGTCGAGCGCAACGGGCCGCACCATACGCGGATCGAGATCTCGAACCAGCGCGGTTGTTCGGGACATCGGCCCGCCAGGGCGGCCGCCGCGTTAACCCCTCGATAACCCTGTCGATCATTGGCGAAATTTCGTGCGGCCGTCCGCGAGATCGCGCATTCATTGTGCATTCGCGACGCTTTACGGCTATCCGTCGGGAAGGGCAGGAGATTCTGCCTTGCGCAGTTGCGTGCCCTCCCGATTGGACGCCACAACAAGACCTTCATGACGGTGGCATCGACGAGTTCGCCTTGTAAACAGGCAACCGGAGTCGCGGTCCTTGCGGGGAAGCCCGACGGTCGACCGGCCGAGTCGGCAAGTGATACCATTTTTTCAGATACTTAGCGGAGAACAGTCTCGCAGAGTGCGAGTGGGACGCGGTAATGCCGAAAATCCGGCCAAGGTCAGCCAAAAAACTGAAGCGTCCGGCGATCGCCCGCATTCCGGGCCGGCCCGCGAAGCCAAGTCCGAAATTGTCCGGCAGCAGCCGGCGCGTCGCCGGCGAAATCGGCGAAATCGTGCGCAAACGCGCCGAGGCGGAAGCCGCGATTGCGGATGCGCGAAAATCTCACGATCGGTTGCGCGAGGCGATCGACATCCTGCCGCAAGGCATCGTGTTCCTGGATCCCGACGGGCGCTACATTCTCTGGAACAAGAAGTATGCAGAAATCTACAGCCGCAGCTCGGACCTGTTCAAACCCGGCGCCCGGCTGCAGGATACGATCCGGATCGGCGTCGAGCGCGGCGATTATCCGGAAGCGATCGGCCGCGAAGAAGAGTGGATCGCCGAGCGGCTGACAAAACTTTATCAGCCCGGCGGACGCCACGAGCAGACGCTGGCCGACGGCCGCGTCGTCCTGATCGAGGAGAGAGTGACGGAAGGCGGCGACATCATCGGGCTGCGCGTCGACATCACCGAGCTGAAGCAGCGCGAGGCCTCGTTTCGGCTGCTGTTCGATAGTAATCCCGTTCCGATGATCGTCTGCGCGCTGGAGGACGAGCGCATCCTCGGCGTCAACGACGCTGCGGTCCAGCATTACGGCTATAGCCGCGCCGAATTCGAGAAACTCACCATCCGCAGCGTCCAGGCCTTCGAATCCGAGCCGCCCTGGGCCGGCGACCGTACCAGCGACGAACAGACGGCGCGCACCTGGAAGCATGTGCGGGCCGACGGAACGCTGATCGATCTGGCGATCTATTCGCGCCATCTGGTCTATGGCGACCGGCCCGCGGTGCTGCTGGCGCTGATGGATATTACCGAGCGCAAGCGCGCCGAGGCGCGGCTCGCCTTCATGGCCCAGCACGACGGCCTGACCGGGCTGCCCAACCGCAATCTCCTGCGCCAGCACATGGATGAGATCCTGCTGCACACCAGGCGCAGCACCGACAAGGTCGCGGTGCTGGTGCTCGGGCTGGATAACTTCAAGTCGGTCAACGATACGCTCGGCCACGGCATCGGCGACAAGCTGTTGCGCGGCGTCGCCAAGCGATTGCGATCGACGCTGCGCGAGGAAGACTCCCTGGCCCGTCTCAACTCCGACGAATTCGCCGTCGTCCAGAGCGGGCTGGCGCGGCCGGAGGATGCGGTGTTGCTGGCCCGGCGGCTGTTGGAGGCGATCGGCGATCCCTATCTGCTCGATGGCCATTCGGTGGTGATCGGCGCCAGCATCGGCATCGCGATGGCGCCCGGCGACGGCGACGAGTCCGAAAAGCTTTTGAAGAACGCCGACATGGCGCTGTCCCGCGCCAAGAACGACCAGCGCGGCACCTTCAGCTTTTTCGAGGCCGGCATGGACGCCCGCGCCCAGACCCGCCGCAAGATCGAGATCGATCTGCGCGACGCCATCCAGAATGACGTGCTGCGGCCGTATTACCAGCCGCTGGTCGATCTTTCGACCGGCCGCATCACCGGCTTCGAGGCGCTGGTGCGCTGGCCGCATTCCGAACGCGGCATGGTCTCGCCGGCCGAGTTCATTCCGGTGGCCGAGGAAACCGGCCTGATCAACGCGCTCGGCGGCCTGATGCTGCGGCGTGCGTGTATGGACGCAGCACGATGGCCCGACGACGTCCGCGTCGCGGTCAACCTGTCGCCGCTGCAGTTTCGCGTCGGCAATCTGCTTTCCGTGGTGATGGATGCGCTGAAACAATCCGGCCTGTCGGCCAAGCGGCTGGAGCTGGAAATCACCGAGACGCTGCTGCTGGAAAAGAGCGCTCAGGTTCTCGCCACCCTGCATGCGCTGCGCGCGCTTGGCGTGCGCATTTCGATGGACGATTTCGGCACCGGCTATTCCAGCCTGAGCTATCTCAGGAGCTTTCCGTTCGACAAGATCAAGATCGACCAGTCGTTTGTGCGCGACCTCGGCTCCAATCGCGATGCGCAGGCGATCGTGCGCTCGATCATCAGCCTCGGCATGGGCCTTGGCGTCACCATCACCGCCGAGGGCGTCGAGACCGAAGCCGAGCTGAGCTGCCTGCGCGCGGAAGGCTGCCATGAGGGCCAGGGCTTTCTGTTCAGCCGCGCCCGCCCCAACGCCGAGATCGTCCGGCTGCTGCGCGCCCAATGCGGGGTGGATGGCACCCCGCTCGAGGAGACCAGCGAAGCATCGGCGCTGGTGGCGTGAGGCTTGAATAATCAAAACCGTCATTCCCCGATGCGCAATTGCGCACCGGGGAATCTCGAGATTCCGGGTTCGGTGCGGAGCCTGTCATCGGGCCGGCCAGAGGCCGGACCCGTTGGCATCGCCCCGGAATGACGATGTCAGCCCCGCGCGGCCTTGCGAGAAAACGCGTCACCGCAACGCAGATCGCGCGCGCGGGTTCGATGGGGCGGACCTGTGGCGCGTGCCGTCGTCCCGTGGTAAGCTATTAGGCAGGGTTACAACCGGGTATCCCGCATGGGTTCTGACGCCGATCCGTCGCCAATGCCCGCGCCGCGTTACGCGCGGTTCTCACGCCGCCTTAGCGCGATGCTGTTCGACTGGATCATCGCCCTGATCGTGATTTATGGCGCGGTGCTGCTTGCAGCCACTGTGGGAAACGACAATTTTTCGCGTGCGCTTGGAATTTTGGTGATCGTTGCGCTGGTGCTGTATGAGCCGATTCTGGTGTCGCGGATCGGCGGCACGCTCGGGCACTCTTTCAACAATCTGCGCGTCGTGGACGAGGGCACTGGCGGCAATATCGGCTTCCTGAGGGCCTGCGCCCGCTTCGCCATCAAGGGAGTGCTGGGGCTGTATTCGTTCGCGATTTTGGCGGCTACGCCCCGCAACCAGGCGGTACACGACCTGCTGACAGGTTCTACCGTGCAAATCCGCGATCCGGCAAAGGCGTTGCCCGGTCAATACATTCTCGAGCGCAGCGAACCTGCTGCCACCGGCATGCCGCCGCCATTGCGCCGCCTCGCTGTGATTTGCTGCTACCTGCTGCTGACGGCGATGGTCTATCTTCTCATCACCCGCGGCATTATCGCGGCAGGCGTCATCTCCGACGGCTGTATCGACCGCAATGTATGCTCGGCCAACGATAGAATTCTGAGCCTCAACCTTGGCCTGACGCTGCTTGCCGTGAGCGCAGCCTGCATCGCGCTAGGGTGGCGGGGCAGACTTATCGGAGCACGCAGGACATCCTAGCGAGGGCGTCCCGCCCAGCTGACGTCTAAAGCCCCGCTTCGATGGAATCGAAGCGGAGCTTTAGATTCTTGATTTGACGCGTTTTCTCGACGCGAACCGGTTTCCACTTCGCTTGAAAACGCTCTATGCGGCCTCGCGCAGGCCGGCGAGGAAGCTGTCGACGCTCTTGAACAACGCGGCGGCGTGCTGGCTGAGTTCGCCGGAGGCGACCAGGACGTTGTCGGCGAGGACGCGCGACTGCTCGGCAGCCTGGCTTGCGCCGGCGACGTTGACCGAAACT
>Ga0209526_10003804_pt1 | contig 10285 bp, 13 predicted proteins | sample JacPinW_OM2H0_M1_FD_188566 | JGI IMG/M metagenome (GOLD analysis project Ga0209526, IMG submission 188566) | Forest soil microbial communities from Algoma, Ontario, Canada - Jack Pine, Ontario site 1_JW_OM2H0_M1 (SPAdes) (version 2) | ecosystem: Environmental > Terrestrial > Soil > Boreal... | reverse complement strand
CCTCGGGCGCACCATGAGCTTTGGCCGCGTCACCTTGTCGAGCGCCTCCGACAACAAGCCGGTGGCGATGGTCTCGAGCGCCTTTGCGATGCTGTGAAGCTGCGCGCCCGGCGTTGCCCTGATAATTTGCGCGCATTCTGATCGAAAACCGGTATCCACTTTGCGGAATACGCGCGTAGTGCAACGCATCATCGTAAACCAATCATAAATTCGCACGCTGTGGTGGAACTGGTGGGATTTATCAATCCGAAATCTGCGCCGTGGTAGCCTCTCGCAGGCTGAACGGCGAAATGCGGACCACGGCGATGAGCGAGAATATGAGCGAGAAGAGAACGGCGCAGCGATTCAGGGTGTTGAAGGGCGGAAAGATCGCGTTCGACGGCAACGGCGTCGAATGCATCGTTCGCAATTTGTCATCGAAAGGCGCCGCACTTGACCTCGCAAGCAGCATCAATCTGCCGCCGTCGTTCACGCTGGTGATCGAGGCCGATCGGTTCATCCGCCGCTGCCATCCGGTCTGGAGCAACGACAAGCGGATCGGCGTCGCGTTCGATTAGATCGTGTAGCCCGGTCCGGAGCGAAACTTCACCACGCGTCCATCGTCGCGCTCTCTTCGAACAACACGCTCAAGCTCCTGGGCAAGCTCCGCCTCGCTGAAAGGCTTCGCAAGCTTCGGCTGACGCCACTCGGCGTCCGGCTCCATTTCAGCGAAGCCGGTGGCGATAATGACGGGAAGTTTTGGCCACTCTTTTTTGATCGCATTGGCAAGTTGCAAGCCGGTCATGTGTGGCATGGCGTAATCGGTGATGACCAGATCGACCGGGCCCTGCTGCCGGAGGATATCGAGCGCTTCCTTGCCGGATGATGCCGCGATTCCGGTATGGCCAAGATCGTCCAACATGGCGATGGTATTCGTCAGGACGAGTCGGTCATCGTCTACCGCCACGACAACGAGCGAGCCTTGATACACCGCCGCATGGGCTGGCGGCTCGCTTCGACCATTTGCCGGTGCCTGCTGTTCTGCAACTGGCAGCCAAAGCTCGGCAGTCGTCCCCTCGCCCTTTCGGCTTCGCAGCGTAAACCATCCTCCGGATTGCGCGGCGATACCGTGCGCCATGGCGAGGCCAAGCCCCGTGCCTTTGTCGGGTCCCTTGGTGGTAAAGAAAGGCTCCATCGCGCGCCGCAGCGTCGCCTCATCCATCCCAGCGCCCGTATCACGCACGGTAAGGCAGATGTAGGCTCCCGGTTTCAAACGGCTGCCGTCGCCCGCTCGCAGAATTTCCTCCCGCGTCGCGATGACGATCTGGCCACCGTCAGGCATGGCGTCGCGCGCGTTAACGGTCAGATTGAGGAGTACCATTTCGAGCTGATTTGCGTCACCCAGCACCGGCTTGCTTACAAGTGGAAAGTGGGTCTCTATGGCAATTGATGGTCCCAGCGAACGCTGAAGCATGTCCGTCATTCCGTGTACGAGCTCCGGGATTTTGATGGCCTCCAGCTTAAGCTCTTGACGCCGCGCAAAGGCCAACATTCGCTTGGTCAGCAACGAACCGCGCTGCGCACCTTGAATCGCGTTTTCAAGTAGCCCCCTGAGTTTGGGGTCATCGGGCAGGCGTTTACGCAGCAATTCGAGGCTGCCGAGCACTACCGTGAGCAGGTTGTTGAAATCGTGGGCGACCCCGCCTGTGAGCTGCCCTATCGCTTCCATTTTCTGCGACTGAAGCAAGGCCTCACGCGCAGCTTCGAGTTGCTCTTGAGCCTTCTTCCGCTCGGTTATATCGCGGGTGATCTTGGCGTAACCAACAAGCTTTCCCTGATCGTCACGGATGGCGTCGATGACGACGTGGGCCCAAAACCGGCTGCCATCCTTGCGGACGCGCCAGCCCTCTTTTTCCGATCGACCTTCCCGCTCGACGGTTTCCAACGCCTTTTGCGGCTCGCCAGCTTCCCGATCTTCATCCGTGTAGAATTTCGAGAAGTGATTTCCGATGATTTCCCCGGACAAATAACCTTTGATGCGGCGCGCACCAAGGTTCCAGTTGGTCACGATGCCTTCTGTGTCGAGCATGTAAATGGCGTAGTCGGAAACTCCCTGCACCAGCAGCCTGAACTGCTCCTGGCTTTGCCTGAGGGCTTCCTCGGCAGCCTTCCGTTCGGTCAAGTCGCGCGTGACCTTCGCAAAGCCAACGATTTCGCCTGTCACCTTGCGGATCGGATCGATGACCACGAATGCCCAGAAACGAGAGCCGTCCTTGCGGATCCGCCAGCCCTCGCTTTCGAACTTGCCTGCACGCACGGCCGTCTCAAGCGCAAGGGCTGGAACCCCGCGTTTCTGGTCTTCCTCGGTGTAGAACCGCGAGAAGTGCTGACCGATGATTTCGGAAGCCGCGTATCCCTTGCAGCGTTGCGCGCCGGGATTCCAGCTTGCCACGATGCCGGTGGGGTCCAACATGTAGATGGCATAGTCCGTCACCGCCTCGATCAACAGGCGATAACGACCATCGTCCGATTGGGATACGCCTAACTGATCACTTTGCTTCATTGCCCCCCGCGCATTCGCGTTTTCACTTGCCCCGGAAATAAAATGCGGCGAGGCTAAAAAGTTCCGCGAAATAGAACGTTTATCGGCAATAAACGTCCGAGTCGGGTCAATCGCGCGATTCTGACGCCAGGCCGACCGCTTCCGGTCCACCCCGGAAAGCCGGCAACTTAGCTGCCCTTGCTAGGCAACATTTCTTGCCGAGCGACGAGGCCTCCACAAGCTATCTTCGGATCGAAAACTCAAGCTGATCAAATCCGAGCGGCGGGACCAGAGCCATGTGCGGGAGTCAAGCCTTGCTTGAAATGAAGGAAGCCGCCCAACGCGGGCTGCCCTTCGCTTAACGCTTGGTCACGGTCGAATAGACCAGTGACAGATCCTCAAAGTCCTCGATCGGGAGCTTGTTGACGCCGGCCGCGGCGTGGAGTTCTTGCAACGACATCATGCCTGCCGGCCCGACAGGACGGTGGATCGAAGGCGAGTGCGACCACAGCATGGTGGTTGCGGCAGCGAGAAGAGCGACGGCCGCGAATGTGGAAATCATCAGACGCTTCATGGGAACCTCCGTTCCCAGCCAAGGATTTGTCAGCGGAACCGGCTGGGAGGTTCAACGGTGGCGCGCGCAAAATGCGGACAGCATAAAATTTGGGCCAAGCGAATAAAAAGATAATGCAACATCTCGCTGCAAAGATGATTCCTCGAATGACCCGCGCGGATTGATAGCGCTAATCCAGGCGAAGGCATGTGAACTGCTTCACAGCGGCCAGGATTGTTAGCCGTCAATAACGGACGATCATTGGAAGAATGCCGAAAGGATCGTTGAGGATTCGTCGGCGGCGCCGCTCATAGAACTAATTCACAAACATCGCCGGCTGTGCACGCGGCGCCAGCGGCGCTCCCGGCCCAGCGCGGGTGCTACGGCAAACAACGTGACGGCGAGCATGCGAGCAAGGTATCGCGTGCGAACCGTCAATTCGATCAAGTGACGGGGTGATTGAGCGGCCTGTTTCGGTTTCTTGTTTCGGTATCTTATTTCGGTTTCTTGGCGGGCTCCGCGGGCCGCGCGACGCCCCACGGGTCGTACTTTTCCTTGGGCTCCGGAATCCTCTCCAGCGCCGCCTTGTAGGCTTTCTCGTCCACTTCCGGCTTCTTCTGATCCGTCTTCTTTTCGTCGCCTTGATGCCGCTTGCCGCCCATCTGGGCGTGTGCGGGCATTACGATCAACGCCAGGATCGCCACTGCGACCGTGAAGATCTTCATCGCGTCTATCTCCCTGCCATCCCCTGCTCCGGAAACCCTGTCTGCAACCAGATGATGGCAAAGAAGGGATCGGCATGGCGGAGCACGATAGCCTGTCTGCGGCCGGGTTTCAGCAATAGTTGATGACCAACGGCCGCAAATTGATCGCGACCGCGCGTAATTTTAACCGGTACGGGATAAAATTGGCGGATGCGGCGGATCATTGTTCATGCGGCGTTGATTGCAGGCGGCGCGCTCATGCTGGCGGGCTGCGGCGTCGCCGACAGCCGTTCGCCGGTGCCGGAGTTCATGCGCGCCAAAGCCAGCGATCCACCGCCACCCGAGCCGCCGCCAGATGTCGGACAACTGGTCCGCAAAAATCTCGATTCGGTGTTCGTCGCCAATTCATACCCGCGCCAGGTGCGGGTCTCGCCGCCGCGCCGCGACCTCCACGGATCGGGCTGGACGGCGTGCGTCAGGGCCGAGCTTACGTCCGCCATGGGCAAACCGCTGGGCGCCCAAACCTATCGCGTCACGATCAGCGGCGGGGTCATCATCGACCGGCGGCGCGTCGAGGCCGACGATGTCTGCGCATCCGAGACCTATGAGCCGGTTTAGGACTCGGTCAGGGAATTAGTTGGGGTGAAAGACCAGATTTTCCTCGGTAAAAAACTGGAGCGCACCGTAGCCTTCCATGTCGACGGCGTATCGAAAATTGCCATCCGTGGTTGAAAACACGGCAATGACGATGCCGCCTTCATGGTCGTCGGCTGCTTTGTCGACCTTGTCGCCGATTGCAAACTTCGACATTGAAAACTCCTTCTGGAATCGTCGACCGATTATCCCCCCGAAATGATTAACGCTTCTTAAGCATATGCTGCGTTGGATCAGAATCCCGACTTGCCGGCGACTTCCAGACCGTTGCGTTGCCATCCCAATCGTCAGGTTCCCGACAGCAGAATCGGTTCCCGCGGCGGAACCCCCGGTGATTAGCGGGGATAAGAGTGGCGGCACTTTCCCCACCTTTAGTTTCAAGCTCGGGCGCTCATGATCGGCGGTATGATGAAAGCCTCGGTCACCTCTGGAGGTCCGACATGCCCGTTCGCCCCCATGATTTGGCAGCCCGGATGTCGGGCGCGCAGCAGCCCAAGATATTCAAGCTGCCCATCGACGCCGCTCGTCTGAAAGCCCGCGAAATCATCAATCAAGTTCCGCAGGGAAATTACACGCCCGTCGTCGAGAACTGGCGGCAGCTTCCCAACGGCCAGATTGAGTTCACGATGCGACACCTGCCGACCACGGACTGAACACGTCAAGGAAAGGTCCGCATAGCGCAGCGAGCGAGCAGGACGGACAGCCCTGCGCTGAAATTACACGCCACCGGGCGCGACGTAGCAGTACACATAGTCCGCCCTGCTCAAGAAAATGATGCCGTGACCTGTCGGGTTGCTCTTGTCATATTTCAGCTTGTGGTTCGGAACGACAATCCTTGTCCCGACATCGATATGCTTGCGGCGCAGCGGCTCATCGGGTCTGGGGTCGGTAATGATGGCGACGTATTTGTCGCCATCGACTTCGAACGAATCCGCCCAATAAGCGTCAGCTTCGCCGCAGCATGAAGCGGCAGGATTGTCGGGCTGCATCAGGGCCTGATACCATTCGCGTACTTCCGGATTTACTGCCTCCCATTGCCCGAGATCGCGGGCATTCGCGACGCTCATCAAGCAACCGAGCGCTGCACCAAGGACGAGGCGTTTCATTGCCGCACTCCCAAGCTTTTACAGTCGGATCATTCAAAGCAATGTTCGTGCCGCGAATCAGCGCGGCGTGATAGACTGCGTCGGAAAGATACCGACTCGGATTGCGCCGGCTGGTCTGACATGCGCGATCTTGGCGTAGTGCCCGGCCATGGGGAGCCGCTATCGCATCCGGCGGGAGATCCGGCGCGATAGTTGCGCCCCCCGCGGCTTTTCGAATGATAAACGTCCGGTTAACACGACCGCTCAAATTGAAACCCCGCGCCAACGGTATTTTCCAATCTTTGCGCTAGCGTTTTCCTGACAACGCGGTGGGACGCGTGGCGCTACGAACGCTCCGAAAATCCACAGCGAACGGGGAAACGGGGTCGTGGTCGAGATTGCGAATTCAGCGGCGGTCCGTCGCGCATCGGTGAAAGATGCCGTCGGGAAGCGGGCGCAGGCGGGAGCAGCTGCGCCCGATGGTGACGCGTTCGCTCCGCTCACGGCGGTCGCCGCGAGCCAATGGCGCGCGCTTGCCGAGCGCGCTGTCGAGCCGAATGGCTATGATCTGCCCGAGTGGGAATTGGCGGTGCACGCTTTCGCGCGCGGCCACAGCGGCATGTCCGCGCTGGCCGCGTGGAGCGAGGCCTCATCAGTGCACAGCGGCGCGGCGCGCCTGATCGGCCTGGTGCCCGTCATATCGATGTGGCGCGCCTGCAAGATCCCCCTGCCCGCTCTGGCGAGCGCCGATCCCTTTGGCTCGCTTTGCACACCGCTGCTCGATCGCGACATGGCGGATGAGGCCGTTGTGCGGTTGATGCAGGAGGCGCGCAAAGCCGGCGCCCATGCCCTGATCCTGCGCGATGTACCGGTCGATGGCGCAGCCATGAAGGTCTTCACCGAAGTGCTGCGGCAAGGGGGCATGCGCCCGCGCGTAATTCAATCCCATGTCCGCGCCTGCCTTGACGCTACTCGCGACGCCGATGAATTGCTGCGTGACGCACTCGGGCCCAAGAAGCTGAAAGAATTGCGCCGCCAGCGCCATCGCCTGGCCGAGCACGGCGCCGTCCGTTTCGAGGTGGCGCGTACGCCTGAGGAGGTCGCACCCGCGCTCGAGATATTCCTGACGTTGGAGGCCAGCGGCTGGAAAGCCGGGCGCGGCACCGCCCTGTTGCAGCACGACGGCGATGCCGGCTTCGTCCGGCGCGCCGCTATTGCGCTTGCTGAAACCGGCCAATGCGAGATCGTGACGCTGCGTGCCGGCGATACGCCGGTCGCGGCTGCCATCGTGCTGCGCCATCAGGATCGCGCGTTTTATTTCAAGCTCGGCGTCGACGAGCGCTTCGCAAAATTGTCGCCCGGCGTTCAACTGACGCTCGATCTGACGCGGCATCTGTGCGCCGATCCCGCGATTGCGCTGGTTGATTCCACTGCAAGTCCCGATCATCCCATGATCAACCCGATCTGGCGCGGGCGCCTCAAAATCGGTGACGTGCTGATTCCGCTGCGGCCGACCGATCCCATGGTGGTGCTGATACATGCCGCGCTGGCCTTGCGCAGGTGGGTCCGCGAGCCGGCGCGCCGCGCCGTTCATTTCATCCGCAAACGCCAGGACACCATTCGTCGATTCCGACAACCTCACTTCAAGGGCGAGTGAGGCGCAGGCAGCATGATGGTCGAGTGCATCTCTTCGAGCAGCGGCCCACCTTTTCCGAGGAATTCCTGCCAGCCCGGATCTTTAAGCGCGTTTGCACGAGCTTCGGCACGTGCGTTCAGGCTGGGATACGCCCAGATGTGGCAGACTTCGTTCGGTTGACCTGCTTCGGTCTGCCAAAGGCCGACGATCCTGGAATATTTCTCACGAGACGGGAGCGCTGCGGTGAACGCATCAAGCCACTGTTTGGCTGCGCCGCCGGTCTTCGCGCGATAGTTGCGGAACTCATAGATGTTGCCCGTCGATGCCGGGGCAACAGGCGCCTTCACTGCGTTGAGCAGGCGGATGTCCTGACGCATCATTAGGGGACGTATCAGCGGAAGGTACTCGCTGCTCCAGCGCGGGTTCTTGGCGAGCTCACCGCGCAATCTCGCGCGCTCGTTGAGATCGCTGTAGCTCCACAGATGCATGACCTGATTGAGAGGGCCGATCTCGGTCGACCAGTAGCCTTCAAGCCTGCCGTAGTCATCCTTGCGGATATCGCGCGCCACGGTGCTCGCCGCCTTGATCATGTCGCCGATGGCGCCGGGCTTCACGGTGTAGGTTCTCAACTCATAGATCATGACGTTTCCTCAATTTTCTTGCCGCTGGTTCTGTAGCCCTATCAAGACATGAAAGCCGCAACGTCACAACCGCGATCAAACTGCTGCGCGCCTCGCTGGCGATGCGCTGCGTGATGCGCTGTATCGCGCTTCTGAAGGTGGCGTAGCCCTTAGGGCGCCCGGACTTCACCTCTCCCCGTTCTTTACGGGGAGAGGTCGGATCGTTCCTACGATCCGGGCGAGGGGCGAGGCACAGTGTTGAACGCTATTAGCGCGTTCACCGGAGAGAGGGGTCCCTCACCCCAGCCCTCTCCCCGCAAGAGCGGAGCGAGGGAGAAGAAAGGACACGCAGTGCTGGATTTCGTGCAGCTAAAGATCGTCGTCTGAAATATCCGCGAGCTTCGCCAAATGCCGCAGCAGGCCCCTCTTCAACGGCTTGTTGCCGTGGATCGGAATTGAAAGCCGCACGACGCTTCCACTTTTGCCATAGATATGATGGCTGCCACTAACACGAAGCTGCGTCCAACCACGTCGCTCAATCATACGAGCGAAGTCGCGGCCGGATAACGACTTCATGCAGGCAATTCCAACATCCGTTCGATGCCGCCCGGCTCGGGCGGGGCGACTTCAATGGAAAGACACCCTTCGATCGCTTCATGAAGATTATGCATGAGTTCGTCCATGCTGTCGCCTTGAGTAGCGCAGCCTGGAATAGCGGGAACTTCGGCCCAGAAGCCCCCCTCCTCAGCCTCATGCACCACGATCTTGATCTTCATCATCGGTCTCCACACCGGATTGTCGCGCGGGCATCCAGCAAATACAAGTCCCGCCGACGCCTCGCCTACTCCGCCGCCTGCGCGTTCACCTCCACCGACACCTGGCGGATGGCGCGGGCAAGTTGTTCGGCGGGCTGCGCCCCGGACACGGCATATTTCTGCGCAAAAACAAAAGTCGGCACGCCGGAGATGCCCTTGTCGGAGGCGTCCTTGGCCTGCGCCGAAATCAGATCCACGTCTTCGTCGGTCGCAAGACGCCGGCGCACGTCATCGGCATCGAGCCCGCAATCATCAGCCGCCTGCACCAGCACGTCGACGTCGGTGAGATCGCCGCCGTCCCTAAAATACAATTCCATCAGCCGCTGTTTCATGTCAGCGGATTTGCCCTGCGCGTCGGCCCAGTGAATCAGCCGGTGGCAGTCTGTCGTGTTGGGCTGACGCCTGACCAGCTCGGGCCGGTACACCAGGCCCTCTTCGTTGGCAGCCGCAACGACGCGACCGGCGATGCCCTTGTAGGCCTCGACTGAGCCGAATTTCGCGGTGAGGTATTCGTCGCGGCTGATGCCCTCGCGCGGCACCCAGGAATTGAGAAAGAACGGCCGCCAGTGGATCTCGACCGGAACATCCGGCGCCAGCGCCAGCGCGTTCTCGATGCGGCGCTTGCCGATGTAGCACCACGGGCACACCACGTCGGAGACGATGTCGATCTGAAGCGGTTTTAAGGTGCTCATGGCGGCGTCCTCGCTTGCGGAAGCCCCAGAGATAATTAGCATCCAAAGCGCAGGCAAGAGAGCTATTTGAGATTAGCCGCCATGCTCCGCATCCGCTCGGCGGTCAGATCGTCGGCGGGAAAGAATGTCTCGAGCGCCAGTTCCGACAGCGTGATATCGACCGGCGTGCCGAAAATCATTGTGGTGGAGAAAAAGCTCAAGACGTCGCCGTCGAGCCGCATCTTGAAGGGTATCGCGACGTTGTCGGCCGGCAACGGAGCCGATCGCGCCGGGATCGGATAGGCCTTCAGCTCCTGATAGAGTTTTATCAACTCGGGATCGGCGGTCGCCTCGCACTGACGGTGCAGCCGCTCCAGCAGATGGCTGCTCCATTCGGCGAGGTTGACGGTGCGCGGCGCCAGCGCCTGGGGGTGAAAGGCGAGTCGCAGAATGTTGAAAGGCTGGCCGAGCAGTCGCGCCGGAACTCCCTCCAGCAACGGCATCACCATGCGATTGGCCGAAACCAGATTCCAGTGCCGGTCGTACGCCAGCGCCGGATTGGGCTCATGCGCCCTGAGCACGAGATCAATCGCAGCCCGCGCCGATTTCAGCGCGGGATCATCCAGCGACCGTTGCGGAAACGCCGGCGCAAACCCCGCCGCCACCAGGAGCACGTTGCGCTCGCGCAACGGCACTTCCAGCCGCTCCGCCAGCTTCAGCACCATGTCGCGCGACGGCGCCGCGCGCCCGGTTTCCACAAAGCTCAAGTGGCGCGCGGAAATTTCGGCGTCGCCGGCCAAATCGAGCTGGCTGAGATGGCGGCGCTGCCGCCATTCACGCAGGTGATCGCCGATATGGACGGGCTTAATTCGGTCGGCTCGCGCGGTGGCAGATTGTGCGTTCATGGTGGAAAACCTACCATGCGAATTTCACGTGTTCCATTACCTCTGACGTAATCGAATTAGCTATCGGGCCGGGTCATCTTCACCATCACAGGAGACGACCATGAGCACGCCTTCCCGATCC
>Ga0209526_10003803_pt1 | contig 10285 bp, 7 predicted proteins | sample JacPinW_OM2H0_M1_FD_188566 | JGI IMG/M metagenome (GOLD analysis project Ga0209526, IMG submission 188566) | Forest soil microbial communities from Algoma, Ontario, Canada - Jack Pine, Ontario site 1_JW_OM2H0_M1 (SPAdes) (version 2) | ecosystem: Environmental > Terrestrial > Soil > Boreal... | reverse complement strand
CTCGCGTGGGCCGAAGGGACGCTCTGGGTGGGGCAGCATCGCGGCCGCAAGATATATCAAATAGATCCCCAATCAGGCGCAATTCTTCGCACTATCGAGTCCAACCGCGTTGTCACTGGGGTTACGTGGATCGACGGTGAGCTGTGGCACGGCACCTGGGAAGGCGAGGAGAGCGATGTGAGGCGAGTCGATCCGCGAACGGGAGAGGTCCTGGAGAGGGTCGAGATGCCGCCTGGAATAGGCGTGTCGGGGCTCGAGTCCGATGGTGGAGATCAGTTCTTTTGCGGAGGCGGAAGCAGCGGGAAGGTGCGAGCCGTCCGCCGACCTAGGCGAGGCTCCGCGGCCGACAGCGGCTCCAAAATACCCGTCGAATCCACGAGCAAGTGATCGACGGGGGCATCATGTGCGAGGTTCGCTGAACGTGCGCGGATAGCCAGGAGCGCTACCACCGAATGGCCGCGAACAATTGTGAAGTATTCTCCTACTGACTCTTGGTGAGCTGCGGGCGCGACATGCCGATTCCTCCATCAACAAGCAATTTTCCGTCAGCGCCCGTCAGGACGGCATTTAAAGTGGAAGATTTGGAGGCAAAGCCGACTGTCCGCTTTGGGCCCAACCTTCCTTACGAAGGTGCGCCGATCCATCAGATTTCCTCCTGCTCAATCGCCTATAGGTCAGCAGCTTTATCCCGCGTAAATCCAGAAATCGCCGACGACCACCGCGGCCGACGGCGGCAGCGGACCGGGCACCTGTACGCTGGCGAACGGGTGGGGCTGCTTGCCGTAGCGGTCCGACCAGGCCGCCGAGACACCGGCGAACTCGCGCATGTCCGTGAGGAAGTACTGCGCCCGCACCACATTGCGCATGGTGACGCCGACCGCCTTGCAAACCGCCTCGGCGTAGGACATCAGCAACGCGCCCTGCACCTGGCCTGCGAGCGCGAGCCCGTCGAAAGCCGCCGCCTGTCCCGCAGCCGGTACCATGCCGTCGCGTCCGACCGGCAATAGGCCGGACGGAAACACCAGCTCGCCGGCGCGGACGCATGGGCCCAATGTGGCAATGGCTGGAACATCGACCGCCACGATCTGCTTCTGCCGAGTGGCTCCGTTCTTCAACGCGATCAGGTTGATCTCGATCATGCCCTCGTTGCTTGCGTAGTCCTTGGCCGGCACGACCGTGAGCGCGCACGGGATGTCAGCGAAGTGCTGCGACCACACATCCATGAAATCCGGGAAATTCTCGCCGCCCCGAATGTAGGCCTGCGCCTTGACGCAATGCTCAACCCCGGAGCCTGCGGCCTTGAGCGACGGCTCGAGCCGCTCCTTGATTACATAGTTGACCTGCCGGCGGAAGCCGGTTTGACCGCCCCATTGCGCGGTCGGCCGGATGCGCACCGCCGGCGGCAGCTCGCCGCTGTCGAGCAGCGCCATGTTGCCGGCGACAAACACGAAGTCATTGGCGACCACCGCCGGGTTGTAGCCGGAGGCTGAGATCGGCTGGCCGGGGAGGGTGATCTTCTGAATCTCCCAATCCGGCGTGGGCATGATCGCCAGCAGGGACGCGTGAGTGTTGGTATGCGCTGTGAAACAGCGATCCATGATGATCGAGGTGCTCGGCGCGATATATCCGCCGAACTCGGCGAAGCGCGCCAAGTGATAGGCCGAAACCGCCGAACCTTTGGTGTAGTATTGGTCGACGCGCACCGTTTGCGGGAGATCGGAGCCGAAGTCTTTCAGGATGGTGCGCATGCGCCGCAGGATATAGTCCGCCTCGCGGCGGAGTGGCGGCCGGCCGCTCAGAGGATATCCGGGCGGACCTTCTACCTCGGAGGTGAGACCCTTCTCGAAGTCGTAAGCTTCGTGGCCGTTAAGGAAGATGAATGGCCCCGCCTTGACGGCGTAGGCGTAGCTCGCGGCGCTGCCGGCGAGGCGCTCGACCGATTTGACTGTGATCGCGGATACTCGGGAGGCGGGGCTCGCGCCGGCCTGTGCCAAACGAACCGGCGGCACCGATCCCGCCACCTGGGCCTGGACAACTTGCGGCGCCAACGTCGCAGCGCCGGCCAGTGTCACGCAATCGAGAAAGCCGCGGCGATCGATGAAAGGCCCGTGGCGCGTGCTGCGCATATCTTCCTCCTGATCGAGCTGATCCAGATGCTCGGGGCTTTCTTATTCAATCACCTCGTCAGCCCGGCCAATCAGCGGCAGCGGCACTGTCACGCCGAGCGCTTTGGCGGTTGCCAGATTGATAAACAACTCGACTTTCGTGACCTGCTGGACCGGAAGATCGGAGGGCTTCTCGCCCTCGAGAATGCGACCGGTGTAGAGCCCGGCTTGCCCCCAAGCATCAGGAAAGTTCGTTGCGTAGCTCATAAGGCCGCCCAGTGCCACGGCTTGGCGCCATCCATAAGTCGCCGGCACTGCATTGCGCGACGCCAATGCCACTATTTGATCGCTGTGCGTGAGAAAAAAACCGTCCCCGCTCACAAAGAGAGCGTCAACACGCTTCTGAGCATTATTCGCAAAGACCGTTTCGATCTCGTCCAGGCTACTTGCATTTAAAAGCATCAGTTGCATCCCAAGGGCATCCACCGCAACCCGCACCTCTCTGGCTTCAGACTCCGCAAAAACCGGGTTGGTCGGGTTACGAAGATAGGCGATCGACTTTGCCGCGGGCACCAATTCTACGAGAAGCTCAAGGCGCTTTGCAGCGACTTCCGCTAAGAAGAGATTGATGCCAGTGAGGTTTCCGCCGGGCCTGCTAAGGCTTTCCACGAGCCCGATCCGGACCGGGTCGGCGCCTTGCATGAAAACGACAGGGATCGTTTGGGTCGCTGCCTTGGCCGCGAGCGCACCAAGGGTGCTTTCCAGTACCACGATCACCGATACCTGACTATGAACCAGTTCGGCGATCAGGCTCGGCAGCCGCTCGTTGTGCCCATGTCCCCACCGGTATTCGATCACGACATTGCTGCCTTCGGCGTAGCCGGTCTCACCCAGGCCTCGGATAAAGGCAGCGAGATACTGACGCGTCTCTTCGAGCGATGTGAGGTGCACAAACCCGATCACGGGTATCGTCGGCCGCTGCGCATGCACTGGAAAGGACGAAGCAGCGACACTGCCGATCACGCCGAGAAATTCGCGCCGTCTCATGTCATACCCCACGCTTCTGAACTAGCATCGTAATGAAAAAGCCCAACACGATGGAAGGGGCTGAATTGACGGTAGTACTGACCGGCCAATATCCTGTGGGTCACTCGCCCTCGAGCCATCCCGCGGGGCCGGCCGGCTGTGTCCGGAGTTCTCAAACACCGAACGTGACCCACGAAACAAGCGCTGACGCGATGTGCCATGAGAAGGCTCATGCGCTGTAACAAAAAAGCGGGGACAGGCGGTGAGAACCACGAATCACGCAGGCTGGACTACTCTGTTGTAGGACTGGTGTTCATGACAAAACTTGTACTCACAGCAGTCTCACTGATTGCACTGCTGACCGTTTCCGGTTGTGTCGGAATTGGTAAAGGCAAAGGCAAAGCTCCGCCGGATGTCCCGCCGATTATGACCAAGGGGTGATTACTCTCTATTACCTTGGACGGCCTATCCGCGATGTCGAGACCGAGTACGGCTGTTTCGGTGCGGTCAGCCAGTGCCGTCGATGGCTCGCCACGCGCTCAGCGTGAACGAGGCAGTGCACCCCGCTTTATTAGAATCGACTCGTGAGTCGAGCATCAAGTTGAATGCTGACAAGCGCATTTACGTCGTAGCGGATTGGACGAAGCCGGAGTCTTTTCAGCGTCGGCGCAACGCCGGGCGCCTCGGTACCACAAGCAACAGAGCGACCTACCAGACAGACGTCGATGCAATTCGTTGATCCCAGCCGGCACCCGCGGCGCATGGCTACTCGGTTCTGGTGAGAAGCCGAAAGAATAACGGGACGAAGAGAATCGCGATCGCCGTGGCAGCCACCATGCCGCCTATGACGCCAGTACCTATTGAGTGTCGGCTTGCTGAGCCCGCCCCCGTACTTACCGCCAGCGGCAGGACGCCCAGAATGAACGCAAGCGACGTCATCACGATTGGACGGAAGCGAAGTCGAACGGCTTCGATCGCGGCGTCATGCACGGAGAGGCCCCGCTGAAAGGCTTGCGAAGCAAACTCGACGATAAGAATTGCGTTCTTTGCTGCCAGCCCGATCAGCGTAATGAGGCCGATCTGGAAGTAGACATCGTTCTCGATCCCACTCAGGTATACGGCAAGCAGCGCGCCAAAGATGGCAAAGGGTACCGCTGTGATCACTGCCAGCGGTAAGGACCAGCGCTCGTATTGTGCGGCTAGGATCAAAAAAACCAGCATCAGGCCAAAGATGAAGCCCATGTATCCGGTGCCGGCAGTCGACAGCTCCTGGTAGGCCGATCCAATCCAGCCGATCGTGTACTCCGGTCCAAGCGTCACAGCCACCACGTTCCGCATCGCGGCGATTGCCTGCCCTGATGAATACCCTGGAGCTGGGTTGCCAAGAATCTTGGCCGACGGAAAGATGTTGAACCGGTCTACCAAATCCGGTCCAATGGCGCGCACGACCGAAACAAGCTCATTGAGCGGGACCATTGCATTGCTGTCCGAGCGAACAAACACTTGACGTAAATCGTCCGGGGTTTTCCGGAACTCGGCTTCGGAGGAAAGACTCACCCTGTACGTGCGACCGAACAATGTGAAGTCATTGACGTACAGGCTACCGAATGAGCTCTGCATCGTGTCGAATACGGTCGTGATTGGAATGCCGATCGCCTTGGCCTTTTCCCGGTCAACATCGATGCGATATTGGGGCACATTCGTACTGAACGTGGTGGAAACCCCCTGCAGTTCCGGACGGCGGCTGGCGGCCTGAACCACCCGTTCAGCAGCTTGCGAAAGCGACGTGAGGGAGCCTCCGGCGCGATCCTGGAGATACAGCTCAAAGCCGCCCGTGGTGCTCATGCCTTGGATGGGCGGGGCGTTAAGCCCTATGACAATGCCATCTTTGAAATTGGCGTTCAGGGCGCCGAGAGAAGGCGCCAGATTGCGCGCGTCCTGGCGCGGGTCTTTGCGCTCCGACCAATCCCTAAGCGTAACGAACGCAATTCCCGAGTTTGTCTTCTGCGACGTCGAAAGCAAATCGTACCCTGAGAAGCTCACAACGTTGGCAACGGCCGGATTTTTCTGAAGGGCCTCACTAGCCTTAGCCGTAATTTCGCGGGTCCGCGCAACGGACGCTGCCGGAGGTAAGGCCGTGACGAGGAAAACGTATCCTTGGTCTTCGTTCGGCACGAGTCCGGACGGAATGCGCTGGAACAGTAGCGCGACCGCGGCCAACAGCACGCCGAATAGCACCATGCCTAGGACTGGGCGGACGAGCAGCGCGCCGACCATTTTAGTATAGCCGCTAGTCAGGCAGTCGAAGGCGTGATTGAAGAGCTGGAACGGCCACCACGGCGCAGAATGCTCGGATTTCAGGATCAGCGCGGCCAGAGCCGGCGTGAGCGTTAACGCGACAATACCGGACAGAACCACCGAGACGGAAATTGTCACAGCGAACTGGCGGTAAAGCTCGCCCGCCAACCCGCCGAGAAATGAGACGGGGACGAAAACCGCACAGAGCACGAGAACAATGGCGATCACCGGCCCTGCCACCTCATCCATCGCCTGGATCGCAGCATCTCGTGGGGATTTTCCCTCCGTCCTCATGATGCGCTCCACGTTCTCAAGCACGACAATCGCGTCGTCCACGACGATGCCGATAGCAAGGACTAACCCGAACAGCGTCAAGAGGTTGATTGAGAACCCCAGAAGATACATGCCGGCAAACGTGCCAATGATGGAAACCGGGATGGCGATGACAGGGATAAGAGTTGCCCGCAGGTGCTGCAGAAACAGAAACACAACGAGGACAACGAGAACGATGGCCTCGATGAAGGTGAGGACTACCTCCTCGATCGACACCTCAACAAACCGCGTCGTGTTGAAGGGAATGTCGTAGCGAAGCCCTTCGGGGAACCGCTTCGCGAGGCTGTCCATCGTTGCCTTCACGGCGGCGGCGACCTGAATGGCGTTGGCGCCCGGTTGCAAATAGACCCCGATCGGAACCGCAGGCGAGCCATTGAACGTCGCCGAGAACCCATATGTCAGCGCGCCCAGTTCCACGCGGGCCACATCCTTGAGGCGCAGGGCCCCGCCGATCTCATCCGACCGGATGATGATGTTCTCAAATTGGGCCGGGTCGACGAGCCGTGCCGGAGTAGTCACCGAATAGGTGAAGACCTGCGGATCTGTCATCGGCTCCTCACCGAACCGGCCCGCAGCGAATTGCGCGTTCTGCTCGCGTATGGCCGCCGCGATATCGCCTGGGGTGAGGTTGTATTGGGCGACCTTATCAGGTCGCAGCCACACCCGCATGGAGTAGTCCGATGCACCGAAAAGCGACGCATCGCCGACACCGGGCACACGACGGAGCTCGTCGAGCACATTGAGCAGCGCGTAGTTGCTGATGAAGATGGTGTCATAACGCCCGTCCGGCACAGACATTGTCAGCACCTGCAGGATCGAGGTCGAGCGCTTCTGCACGACGATTCCTTGCCGGGCTACTTCCGGCGGGAGAATCGGGAGGGCACGTTGCACGCGATTGTTGACGTTGATGGCAGCCTGATCGGGATTGGTGCCGATCTCGAAAGTGACCGTCAGGCTCATTGTTCCCGCGCCAGTGGACGTTGAACGCATGTAGATCATCCGTTCGACGCCGTTGATCTGTTGTTCGAGCGGGGCGGCAACGGTGGCAGCAATTGTCTCGGCCGTGGCACCAGGATACGTGGCAGATATCACGACGTCCGGCGGTACAATCTGCGGATATTGCGCAATAGGTAGGACGCGCATGGCGACTAGACCCGCCAATACAATGATGATCGACAGGACCGTCGCGAACACCGGTCGATCGATAAAGAATCGGGAGATCACCCCTTGGCTCCGGTGGCGGACTGCGGAGCGACGGTCATTGCGACAGCCTTCACTGGGGCGCCGGGCCTCACTCGAATGACCCCATCTGCCACGACCCGCTCGCCAGTCTTCAATCCTCCCCTCACCAGCCAGCTGTCCGTCAGCTCACGGTCCAGCCGCACGGGGCGCACCTGCGCGACAGAGTTTGCATCGACAATGTATACGTACGGCCCTTGCGGCCCTTGCATGATGGCGGCCTTGGGTACCGCGATGGCATCGGGCATCGTAACGCCCTCGATGTTGACCCGCACGAATTGGCCCGGCAACAGGCTGTTGTCGTGATTGGGAAATACGGTGCGAATCTGGATCGTGCCCGTGCGGGGATCGACAGTACGAGACCTGGTGTCGAGCTTCCCTGTTTGGGGATGCGTACCGCCATCCGCAAACTGCAGCACCACCTTGAGATCCTCGGAATTGATTGGCTTGGATCGATGTCTGTCGATCTCCTGGAACTCGCGCAACTCGCGATCTGTCGTGGTGAAGTTCACGTACGCAGGATCCACCTGCATGATTGTGGTCAGCAGCGTCTGCTGCGCCTGGATCAAGGCACCTTCCGGTGCCGACGTTAGACTGGTTGGTCCCGTAATTGGCGACTTGACGGTGGTGTATTCCAGATTGAGTTTGGCAGTCTCGAGGTCTGCCTTCGCTGCTTGAAGGGCAGCACGTCCCTGGTCGCGCGCAGCGGTTGCGTCATCCACCGCCTTTTGCGTGCTCACTCCTCGCGATGCAAGGGACTCCGTACGGACGAAATTCTCTTCGGCCTGCGTCAGTGTCGCTTGGGCCTGGGCCACCTGTGCATTGGCTCGGGCGAGGGCTGCTTCATAAGGGCGTGGGTCGATTTGAAAGAGGACGTCGCCGACTTTGACCGCCGCTCCCTCGTTGTACTCGCGCTTGAGGAGAATGCCACCGACCTGCGCGTGCACCTCGACGACCCGAAAGCCCACGACCCGGCCCGCATATTGCAGCGGGAGCGGGATGTCCCGAGCCGAAAGCTCGATGACGCCGACCTCCGCCGGCGGCGTCGGCCGTGGGCCGACAGGCGCATCACGTGACTGCGCCCACCAAAAGGAGACGGCTGCCAGAAACCCGATGCCGGTGATAACAGTTCCGGTTCGGCGAAGGCGGACTGAGGTCCAAAATCGGAGCATTGCGGAGTGAATATTCCCGTTCGTAGTCACCAACATCCCGTGCAAGCTCTCGTCACCGCCATCGGCGGGCGGACAAATCACAAAACCTTATCGTTTTCCGGGAAGAACCAGGACGGAGCTTGTTTGAGGTCGGCGACCTATTTCGGCGATCGATCGGTCAAACATTCGTTTGAGACCACTTCAAGGCGGAAAGAACAGCAAGCGTGGCAAATTCATGGAAAAGTGACGCCCGCCATTCAATCTCGCCGTCGAGCTGTAGTGCTTGTTACAAGCCTATGATGCAGACCGGATTCACGCTCAAATCAAAGCGCAGTTTAAAACGCTGACGCGATGGCCAGAAACGGACATCGGCCCGCCTTTATGGGTGCTCCAGACATCGCTGTTTGATTATGGGCCTTGGATTGATTTGAGGGCCGCTTGGCCGGTGGGCGCATCAAGGATGCATGCGTGGCTTGCAAGACTGGCGGAACGACCCGGTCAAAGGAAACCATCGTTTGATTATTGTGACGTTTCCTTGCTGTTGGCGTCGAACATCCTGACGCGCGCGCCGCCAGCATCAACCCGAGCCGACCATCGGATGATCATAGCGGCATCCAACAACGCCATTGAAGGGATTCCATTGTCGGTCGCGATAATCACGCGGGGTTTTTGTTGCGGTTCCAGGAATGTCAGCCTGGGTGAGCCGTCGGTCACGAGACCAATCACGGCGCGAGATTCCGCTCCATCAGAGAATATGAGCGAGGGCCGGCCATCGCCGCCAACGCCGAGCACAGTGACGACACGGCCATTTGTGTCCATGAATCCAAGCGACGGCCGGCCGTCGGCGCCCAAGCCAAGCGCGGTAACGAGACGTTTGTTCGAGTCCGAGAAACTGATCGAGGGCCGATCGTCGGTTCCCACGCTTATCGTGGCGACGACACTGCCCTTCGAGTCCTTGAATCCAAGATACGGCCGGCCATCTGCATTGCTGCCCATCGAGGCAACCACGTCGCCATTCGAATTGCGGACCAGAAGGGTCCCTGCCGAGATGGTCCGCGTCCTGTCAAAAACGCCCTGGGACAGTCCCAAGGCGATCGCTCCAAGGGTAAAGGCCCCTAAAATCAGCCAGCGAAGTCTACGGCTCTCGCGTTCAACGCGATCGAGCCGCTGCGCCATTCGATCGACAGTAAGCTCCGATTCGACAGCCATTGTTGGTCTCCTCATGTCCCACAGGACGCGGCGGGCCGCGACTACGAGTGAATTGGATCGTTTCAGAACGGTCCTATGCGCGCAAGCGTCGGACCTCCTCTATGACAACGTTTGGGTCGGGATCATTAGAATGAGAAAGAGGCCGATGGCGATGTCGACAAGGCGAGACGGTAGAACCAACAATGTTCGTGCTCCGACTGCCGCAACCGGAATACCAGTCACTGAATAGGCTGCGCACGCGCCCCAGTGACTTCACGCCACCACACCATGATGCGAGAGACGTTGGCTATGATGGCGGCTACCGCCATGATCGGGACGGCCTCTTTGAGACCGAACGCATAGACGAGGCCCGGCACCAGCATGATCGAAGAGCCCGTGCCCACAATGCCGCTCACAGTGCCGGCGACGAACCCGACCGCCAACACGAACAGGAAATCCACGATTGCCCGAGCATCGTGGTCGAGGATCAGTCACTCGAGTTGATTTTGCAATTTCGTCAGCCGGTACGATGCTCGCTAATCAAAAGACATTGGCGGGCATGCCTGGGAGGGCTCTTTCGTACCCATACTCATAAGCGGCCATAAGCTCGCTCACTCAATTAGCTTGTCGGCGCGAGAACGAGCGAAGCCGGGATTTCTAGTCCGAGTGCCTTGGCAGTCTGCCATTGACTATCAATTCGAATTTTGTTGGCTGCTCAGCGGGTAGGACCGCCATGTGGCGGGCCTCTGGCACCGGTTCCATCAAGATTACCGCGCCTTTGCCCACCCTACAGGCCTGTTTGAGTGAAACGTACTCACGCCGCCGCCTCCGTCACTGCATCCTTAAGCAGTGCGACCCGGTTGCTCGGCAGGCGGAGCCACACGATCGTGCCGCGTCCTGTGGTCGAGCGGATGCGTATTGTGCCCTGGTGAAGCTCGGTAAGTG
>Ga0209526_10003801_pt1 | contig 10287 bp, 10 predicted proteins | sample JacPinW_OM2H0_M1_FD_188566 | JGI IMG/M metagenome (GOLD analysis project Ga0209526, IMG submission 188566) | Forest soil microbial communities from Algoma, Ontario, Canada - Jack Pine, Ontario site 1_JW_OM2H0_M1 (SPAdes) (version 2) | ecosystem: Environmental > Terrestrial > Soil > Boreal... | reverse complement strand
CTTCAGCCACGCCTTGCCCTCGCTCCATAACTCTTCGATTTCCCCGGGCATGCCGTCGAGGCGATACTCTTTCGGAATACCGATCCTCATGCCCTTCACGGACTTTCCGATCGCGGCCACGTAATCCGGCACCTCGCGATCGACGGAGGTGGTGTCCTTCGGGTCGTGGCCTGCCATCGAACGCAACAGCATCGCGGTGTCGCGTACGGTGCGCCCGATCGGTCCGGCCTGATCGAGCGAGGATGCGAACGCGACGACGCCCCAGCGCGAGCAGCGTCCGTAGGTCGGCTTGACGCCGACGGTCGCGGTGAAGGCAGCGGGCTGGCGGATCGAGCCGCCGGTATCGGTCGCGGTCGCGCCCATGCAGAGCAGCGCAGCCACCGCGGACGCCGAGCCGCCGGAAGAGCCGCCCGGCACCAGCGTGGTATTGGAGCCTTCGCGGCGCCACGGATTGGCGACGGGGCCGAAACACGAGGTTTCGTTGGACGAGCCCATTGCGAACTCGTCATTGTTGAGCTTGCCGAGCATCACCGCGCCGTCGCGCCACAGCTGCGAGGTGATCGTGGATTCGTAGGTCGGCACGAAATTGCCGAGGATCTTTGAGCACGCGGTAGTGCGCACGTCCTTGGTGGCGAACAGGTCCTTGATCCCAAGGGGAATGCCGGCGAGCGGCGCGCGCTCGCCCTTTTGGATCTTCGCGTCGGCTTCGCGCGCCATGGCGCGGGCCTGATCCGGGGTTTCCAGCACGAACGCATTGAGCGCGCGCGCGGCCTCGATCGCCTCAAGGTGCGCGTCGGTCAGTTCAAGCGACGTGAAAGACTTGTTCGCGAGGCCATCTCGAGCCTCGGCGAGCGTCAGCGATGTCAAATCGGTCATTTATTGATCGGGCTGCAGAAGAACGGAGATAACGTCTTGTCCTTGGCCGGGTCGCTCTCGCCGGCACGCGCCTTGTCGGCGGCCTCGAGCTGATCGAGCACGGCGTCCATGGCCTGTTGCGGATCGGCAGCTTTGCCCTGCCGCTCCATCGCGTCGAGATAGTTCATGTAGGCCTGATAGGCCTTTTCATCGTCGCAGAGCAGACACATCGGACTTTCTCTATAAGGTTATTCGACAACCTTCGGCACCAGAAAGAAATAGTTCTCGGTGGCCGGTGCGTTCCTGATGATGTCGTCGGCGATGTCGCCGTCAGTCACCACGTCGGCGCGCTTTTTCATTTCCATCGGGGTGACCGAGGTCATCGGTTCGACCCCCTCGACATTCACCTCCGACAACTGCTCGACGAAGGCCAGCATCGCGTTCAGCTCGCCCTGAAGATGCGGAACTTCGGCTTCACTGACCGCGATCCGCGCGAGATGCGCGATACGGCGGACGGTGGCGGCGTCGACGGACATTATATAGGCCTCAAACGGCGGATTGCATGGCGAATTCGGAACCCGCCGTATAGCAGAGGCTGGTTTTGCGCCGCAACCGCCGCCGGCCTGCCTCAACCCGCCATCCGAGCAAGCCGCGCCAGGGCCGCGCCGGCGAGTGCCCGGGTAAGCTCCGTGGCCGGCATTTCACGGCCCATCCGCACCGCCTGGCCGGCCCAAAGATTGGTAAAATCGACCTTGCCTTGCTTTTCGGCAGCTGCTTTCAGCGGCGCGAGCGCGGTCGCGGCATGGGGAAAGGCGGGCGCATCCGGCGAAATCGGGCCGACCTCGCGCATGACGCGGTTGGCAACGCCACGAGCCGGGCGCCCGGTCATGACATTGGTGACGACGGTGGAACCATCATGCGCCTGGGCCAGTACCGCGCGCGCCGGCGCGCTCACCCTGGATTCCGGACAGCGCAAATAAGCGGTGCCGATCTGGACGCCCGAGGCCCCCAGCGCGAACGCTGCGGCAATCCCCCGCCCGTCGGCGATGCCGCCCGCCGCAATCACCGGGACCTTCACGGCATCGACCACCTGCGGCACCAGCGCGAAGGTGCCGGGCTGTTCGGCAATATTGTCGGTCAGAAACATGCCGCGATGGCCGCCGGCTTCCGCGCCTTGCGCGATGATGACGTCGGCGCCGTTCTCCTCAAGCCAGATCGCTTCCTTCACAATGGTCGCCGACGACATCACGATGCAGCCCGCCGCCTTGACGCGCCTGAGCAAGGCCTGGTCCGGCAGGCCGAAATGAAAGCTGACGATCTCGGGCTTCAATTCCTCGACGACCTCGCAAAACGCCGCGTCGAACGGCGCGCGATTGGCGGTGTTGATCGGCGCTGCGGGGTCGAGCCCGAGTTCCCGATAATAGGGCGCCAGCCGTTGCCGCCAGGCGGCTTCGCGCTTCGGATCGGGGTCGACGGCCTTGTGACAGAAGAAATTCAAGTTGATCGGCGCCGACACGCGCTGACGGATGATGTTGACCTGCTCGCGCGCCTGCTCGGGCGACAACATCGCACAGGGCAGCGAGCCCAACGCGCCACCCTGGGCCGCTGCGATCACAAGCTCCGCATCCACGACGCCCGCCATCGGCGCCAGCACGATGGGAAATTCAGTCTTGAAGAGATCGATAATTCGACGATCTGGCCACATGGTCTTTGGATCGGTTGAGTTGGCTGTCTGTTCTCTCGCTCAAGCCGGCACAATAAGCCGCCCTGACATGGGCGAGAAATGAATAATTGAGAATAATGCGTTCTCGACCGTGAAACGGCGCGGATGGAAAGGCGTGCTCTCCTTGAGCAGCCTCAAGCTATGCATTCGCGCACCGCCTAAAACTCCAGCGCCGCAGCGCAACGAAGGCCCAGACCGCCTCGACCAGCCCGAACGGCCAGGCGCCCTGCAAAAATCCATAGATCGAACCCAGCGCGCAGGCGGCGGCAAATCCCAGGATGAACCAATGGCTGCGCTCCTCCAGCGCGTACGCCACCAGCATCGCAGTGACCGCCAACAGGCCGAACAGGCTAAGGGCGTCCATTGCACGTTCTCTCGGTTCGGACCATTGGGCAAAGTCTTGAACTCATCTCTTGGATTCCCAGTCTTTCCGTCTGGCGAAAATTCGCCGTCACATTTCTGACGCGATGTGAAGTTGCTCGGAGCTGATGAAAATTTTTGGATTGCCCACTGCTACCACGTTAGTATGTAGCGCTAGCTACCAACAACCATAACGTCAACATCTGGGAGGAACTACGATGCGCACCGCATTCGTGTTGTGCTGTTCTGTCGCCTTGTTGGGTACGGTCGGAACGGCGAGCGCACAGGACTGGACCAAATCGAAATGGGGCCCGAATGACGAGATCGGCGCCGCCAACAACATGTCGCCCGATATCGTCGTGAAGGCCGCCGGCCTGATCAAGACCGGCAAGACCTACGCCCTCGGCATCGAGACCAACTCAAAGACGCCGGCCTATCCCCCGCGGACCTTCAAGGTGCTGGTGCTGCAACCCGGGCAAGCCGGCGGCAACGGCATCGGTCCGAACAAGGTGACCTACAACGATGACATCATCGAGGGTTGGGTGGGGATCGGCAGCCAGATCGACGGCCTCGGCCACATCGGCGTCGAATGGACTTATTACAACGGGCTCAAGTCGACGGATTTCGCGGCCGCCGACGGGCTGAAGAAGCTCGGCGTCGAAAAAATCCCGCCGATCGTCACCCGCGGGGTGATGCTCGACATGGCGGCCTATTACAACACCGATGTCGTCAAGGAGGGCACCGCCTTCAACGTCAAGGAAATCGACGAAGTCGCGAAGAAACAGGGCGTCGAGATCCGCCAAGGCGACGTCGTGATCTTCCACACCGGCTGGACCAGCCTGATCGGCAAGGACGACAAGCGCTACAACGCGGGCGAACCCGGCGTCGGCGTCGAAGGCGCGAAATATCTCGTCAGCAAGGGCGTCGTTGCCGTCGGCTCGGATACCTGGGCGGTTGAGGTGCTTCCGTTCGAATCCAATGACGTGTTTCCGGTGCACCAGATCTTCCTGCCGATGTCCGGAACTTACATACTGGAAAACATGAACACGGATCAACTCGCCGCCGACAAGGGCTACGAGTTCCTGTTTGTTCTCGGCGTGCCCAGGATCACCGGCGCTGTTCAGGGCATCATCAACCCGGTGGCGATCCGGTAAGGCCGCATTTTCATCACGGCGTGGCATCGGTGAACGCCCGCGCCGTGATGGGCTTTGCGTCACCGCCATGCTGCATGTTATGCGCAAGCGATGCCTGCCCTCATTCTCCCCCTGATCGATGCTGCTGCGCACTGGCCCGAACGCGGCGCGCTGGTCGGTCTCGACCTGGGCACGAAAACCATCGGCGTTGCCGTGTCCGATCCCGACCGCAGGCTCGCCACGGGCGTCGAGACCATCAGGCGCAAGGCCTTCAAATCGGATGCGGCGCGGCTGCTTGCTATCGCAGGGGAACGCAGCGCGGTCGGTTTTGTGCTTGGGCTTCCCATCAACATGGACGGCAGCGAGGGCCCGCGCGCCCAATCCACCCGCGCCTTCGCGCGCAATTTCTCAGGATTGACCGATCTCGCCATCGCGCTGTGGGACGAGCGGCTCTCGACCGCGGCCGTCGAGCGCGAATTGATCGGCATGGACATGAGCCGGGCCAGGCGCTCGCAGGTGATCGACGAGCACGCGGCGATCTTCATCCTGCAGGGTGCGCTCGACCGGCTGGCAAACTTGCGCGGAGATGGCTAGCCGACGGCCGTCGGCATCGCGGCGATCGCACTCGTCGCCTGAAGTCACCCCGCAAGCCAGATCGTCTGCACGACGGCGCCGAGATTGTTGAGGCCGTGCAGCACGATCGTCAGCCAGGTCGAGTTAGAGCGATAGCGCAGATAGCCGAGCCAGAGGCCGATGGAAAAAACTTCGCCGAAAAAGTACCAGTCATATTGCAGGTGCAGCCCGGTCCACACCATCGACGACAGCACAATGGCGCCGGCGGGTTTTAGAAACGTTTGCGACCAGCCGCGGTAAAGAAAACCGCGCGCGAACAATTCCTCCGAGATCGGCGCGGCGACGCAGAAGGCGAGCACCAGGAGCCACAGCGCGCCGTCATTGCGCGCCGATTTCAGGACGTCCGCCATGAAGCCCGGGGTAACGTCGCGTCCGGTGGCGCGCGACACCAGGTCCCAGCCCATCACCACGACGAACAGACCAACGACGCCGATCGCGAGGTTTTTCCACGAGGGCCAGCGCAGCGCGAGATAGTCGGCAAAGGGCGTGCGCGACAGATGGATCGCAAGCCAAAGTGCTGCCAGCACCGCCGGCAGGCCGCAGATCACCGACAGCGAGATCGTGATTCCGCCGCCGACGACATGCACCGCGGTGGCAATATCGATCGGCCCTCCCTGCCGCAGCACGAACCAGACGACGACGGCGATTTGCCCGACGAACATCGCCGCAAAGATGAACAGGCCCCACAGCGCGGTGCCCCAGAATTTCCAGATTCGCGGGCGGCGTTCGGCCGGCGCCACTATCACCGGCGGATGTTCGGGATTGAGGGAATCCATCAACTGACTTTCAAGGCAGTGCCCGTGCCAGCAAGGCACGGATATGGTCATTGGCGAGGTCCACCGCGCCGTACATGCTGGGGTGATTTGCGGCAAGCCGGGTGGCCGCAAACAGCTCGGCGTGATGCGGCGATATCTTGTTGAGCGCGGCCGCGGCCGAAAGCAGCGCCAGCTTCTCGACCGCCAGCCGCGCCACCCGCTCGCCATCTGGCCGGCGGAAGGATTTTGCGATCGATGCGACGGCGTCACCGCTGCCCGGTAATCCCTTCGCCTGCTCTGCAAGATCCTGCAATACCGCCATCGCCGCATCCGGCTCGCGCGACAACGCCCGGAGCACGTCAAGGCACATCACATTGCCGGAGCCTTCCCAGATCGCATTGACCGGCGACTCGCGATAATGCCGCGCCAAAATCCCCTCCTCGACATAGCCGTTGCCGCCGAGGCATTCCATCGCCTCGTAGAGAAAGGCCGGCGCGCTCTTGCAGACCCAGTATTTGATCGCGGGCGTGAGCAGCCGCATATAGGCGGCTTCGCCGGCATCGTCGGGGGCCTGATCGAACGAACGGCAGAGCCGCATCACGAGCGCAATGGTGGCCTCGACATGCAGCGCCATGTCGCCGAGCACCGCCTGCATCAGCGGCTGATCGGCGAGATGCTTCTGGAACACGCTGCGATGCCGCGCATGATGCAGCGCATGCGCCAGTCCCGACCGCATCAGGCCGGCGGACGCGATCGCGCAATCCTGGCGCGTCAGCTGCACCATCTGGATGATGGTGCGGATGCCCTTGCCCGCCTCGCCGACGCGCTCGGCATAGGCGCCGGCAAATTCCACTTCCGAGGAAGCATTGGAGCGGTTGCCGAGCTTGTCCTTCAGCCGCTGGAACTGGATCGCATTGACCGAGCCGTCGGGCGCAAAGCGCGGCATGAAGAAACAGGTCAGGCCCTCGTCGGCCTGCGCCAGCACCAGGAACGCATCGCACATCGGCGCCGACATGAACCACTTATGCCCGGTGATGCGATAGGCGCCTCCGTCACGTTCCGCGCGCGTCATGTTGGAACGCACGTCGGTGCCGCCCTGCTTCTCGGTCATGCCCATGCCGAGCGTCATGCCGCGCTTTTTCCACCATGGCGCAAAGGAGGGATCGTAGGAGCGGGTCGCGATCACGGGCATCGTCTTTGCGAGCACATCCGGCTCGACCGCCAACGCCGCGACCGAGGCCCGCGTCATGGTGATCGGACAGAGATGCCCGGTCTCGACCTGGGAAGCGATGTAGAATTTTGCCGCGCGCACGACTTCGGCCGCACCGCCGGCCGGCTTTCCTGTCGCGGTCCAGGTCGAGTTGTGCACGCCGGCGTGCGCGGAGTGCGCCATCAGCTCATGATAGGCCGGATGAAACTCGACCTCGTCGCGGCGGTTGCCCTTGGCATCGAAGATTCGCAGCTTTGGCGTATTCTCGTTGGCGGTGCGGCCGCGCGCCGCCATCGCAGCCGATCCCCAGTGCTTGCCGAACGCGGATAACTCCCGCTCGGCGGCAGCCCCGCCATTGGCGGCGACCGATTCCGCCAAGGGTTGATCGAGCGCGAACAGATCGACATCCTCGAACGGCGGCGACTGGTTGAGGACTTCATGGGTTGCGAATGCGGGCTTGGTCATGGGCCGGTCCTGACGGGAATCATTGGCGGCGCGGTTGAATCGGGAAATCATAGGCGGTTGCGCCGATCCCCGGCAGCGAAAAGTGCCACCACTCCTTCGAATAGTTCACAAAACCTTGCCGCGCCATGGCGGCGACCAGCAGGTTGCGCCAGCGGCGCTGCGCCGGCGTGATCGAGGCTGCGTTGGTGTGCCCCTTCAAATCGGTACAATCGTAACCGGTTCCCATGTCGATGCTCGCCTCCGGCGCCCGCGCCTCGACCGGCGCGGTGCAGTCGGCATAGCTCTTGTTGGGATCGAACACGGCCGAATTGTCCGCCTTCAGATCGACCAGGGTAAGATCAAGGGCCGCGCCGGTCGAATGGAGGGAGTGGCCAGAGATATAGCCGAGGCGGAACAGCGCGGCCTTCGGGATCGCCGGGTTGAAGCGCCGCTCGGCCGGCGTCTCCCTGCCGTTTTGCGCCCAAGCCCACATGTCCGCGACCGCGCGCGCCGGCCGGTAGCAATCGAACATCTTTAGCGACAGGTTCTGTTTGGAAAGTTCCTGCTGGATCGCTTTCAGCCTCAATCCCACCTCGCGCTTCACCACGCATTCGGCGGCGCCGTAACCCTTCAGCGGCCGGCCGACGAAATTGTTCGATCCGGCATAGCGGATGTCCTGGATGATGGTGGGGTCGATGTCGCGGAGATAGACGAAGCTGTCTGGCGCGGCCTGCGCAAAGGCTGAAGCGATGCCTGCGACTACAATCGCGAATATGGTCAGAACTGTCTTCACGAAGCCACTCTCTCCATGTCTTGGCCGGACTTCTTCCGGCCATCCACGTCATTTTTACGGTTAACTCCCACAAGGAGGTCGAAGCCCGGGCATGACGGGAATTAAGACTGACCGGGGGATAACTTTTTGGCCCACCTTTGGCCCTTGCCCCGCCATCGGTCCGCGCCTATAGCTCTCGTTTTAATGACCCCCGCACTGAAATCGACCTTCGTCCTTGGTCACCGGCATCTGCTGGGAATCGAGGGGCTTTCCGCTGCCGATATTACCGGCCTGCTCGACCTCTCCGAAGAATATGTCGAGCTCAACCGCCAGGTCGACAAGAAACGCGCCTCTCTGCGCGGCCGCACCCAGATCAACCTGTTCTTCGAGGCCTCCACCCGCACGCAATCCTCGTTTGAAATCGCCGGAAAGCGGCTCGGCGCCGACGTCATGAACATGTCGGTGTCGTCGTCGTCGATGCGCAAGGGCGAGACGCTGATCGACACCGCGGTGACGCTCAACGCCATGCATCCGGACATCCTGGTGGTGCGCCATCACGCCTCCGGCGCGGTGGAACTGCTGGCGCGCAAGGTCGACGGTTCCGTGATCAATGCCGGCGACGGCGCCCACGAACATCCGACCCAGGCGCTGCTCGATGCGCTCACCATCCGCCGCAACAAGGGCCGGCTCGAGGGGCTGGTGATCGCGATCTGCGGCGATGTCCTGCATTCGCGGGTGGCGCGCTCCAATATCCTCCTGCTCAATTTGATGGGCGCGCGCGTCCGCGTGGTCGCGCCCTCCACGCTGCTGCCGCCCGGCATCGAGCGGATGGGCGTCGAGGTCGCGCGCGACATGCGCGAGGGGCTGAACGGCGCCGACATCGTGATGATGCTGCGGCTGCAGCGCGAGCGCATGAACGGCTCGTTCGTGCCCTCGGTGGGCGAATATTTCCACTATTTCGGTCTCGACCAGAAGAAGCTGGCCTATGCCAAAACCGATGCGCTGGTGATGCATCCGGGGCCGATGAATCGCGGCGTCGAGATCGACTCGATCGTGGCCGACGGCGCGCAATCGCTGATCCGCGAACAGGTGGAAATGGGAGTGGCGGTGCGGATGGCGGTGCTGGAAGCGCTCGCCCGCAACCTGCCGAACGCGTGACGCGATGCTGACCGACCGCCGCCCGATCCTGCTTGCGAATGCCCGCGTGGTCGATCCGTCGCGCGATTTCGACGGGCCCGGCGATGTCCTGATCGCCGATGGCGTCATTCGTGACTCCCGGCGCGGCATCGGTGCGGCCGGCGTGCCCGAAGGCACCGACATCGTCAATTGCGCCGGCATGATCATCGCCCCCGGGCTCATCGACATGCGCGCCTTTGTCGGCGAGCCCGGCGCCAGCCACCGCGAGACCTTTGCTTCCGCGAGCCAGACCGCGGCCGCCGGCGGCATCACCACCATCATCTGCCAGCCGGATACCTCGCCCGTGATCGACAATTCGGCGACGGTGGATTTCGTGCTGCGCCGCGCCCGCGACACCGCGATCGTCAATATTCATCCGATGGCGGCGCTCACCAAAGGCATGCTCGGCCAGGAGATGACCGAGATCGGGCTGTTGAAGGCCGCAGGCGCGGTGGCGTTTTCCGACGGCGACAAGAGCGTCACCAACGCGCAGGTGATGCGCCGCGCGCTCACTTACGCGCGCGACTTCGACGCGCTGATCGTGCACCACACCGAGGACCCCAATCTCGTCGGCGAAGGCGTCATGAATGAAGGCGAGTTCGCCGCGCGCCTTGGGCTCGCCGGCATCCCCGACGCTGCGGAAGCCGTGATGCTGGAGCGCGACATGCGCCTCGTCGCGCTCTCCGGCGGGCGCTATCACGCAGCCTCGCTGAGCTGCATCGAGTCGCTGGAGATCCTTAAACGCGCGCGCGATGCGGGCCTGCGCGTCTCGGCGTCGGTCTCGATCAACCACGTGACCCTGAATGAAAACGACATCGGCCCCTACCGCACGTTCCTGAAATTGTCGCCGCCGCTGCGCACCGAGGACGACCGCAAGGCGCTGGTCGCCGCGGTCGCCTCCGGTTTGATCGACGTCATCATGTCCGATCACAATCCGCAGGACGTCGAGGTGAAGCGGCTGCCGTTCGCGGAAGCGGCTTCCGGCGCGGTTGGTTTGCAGACCATGCTGCCGGCGGCATTGCGGCTGGTCCACAATGGCGAGACGGATTTCAAGACGCTGATCCGCGCGATGTCGACGCGCCCGGCCGAACTGCTTGGGCTGCCCGGCGGCTCGCTGCGCGCGGGCTCGCCCGCTGACGTGATCGTGATCGATCCCGATACGCCCTGGGTGCTCGATCCCGCCGATCTCAAATCGCAATGCAAGAACACGCCGTTCGACGAGGCCC
>Ga0209526_10003800_pt1 | contig 10288 bp, 8 predicted proteins | sample JacPinW_OM2H0_M1_FD_188566 | JGI IMG/M metagenome (GOLD analysis project Ga0209526, IMG submission 188566) | Forest soil microbial communities from Algoma, Ontario, Canada - Jack Pine, Ontario site 1_JW_OM2H0_M1 (SPAdes) (version 2) | ecosystem: Environmental > Terrestrial > Soil > Boreal... | reverse complement strand
GAACCATCTTCGCCCAGGATGATCGGCGGCAGGTGACCGCCGTTGCTGTAGGTGAGCTTACGCTCGTGGCCATCGTAGATGCCGAGGAACAGAGTGGCATATTTTTCCGCTGGCGTGCTTTGGTAAAGCTGATGATTGAGGAGGGAAAGCAGCGCGCCCGAAGACACCTCTGCACCCCGCAAGCCGGACGCCAGCCTAAGACCGGAATCTCGATCGGCACCCACCGCGACCGGTTCGCGCAGACTGGGGATACGCTCCAGGCTGTAGGCCCGGACGGCCGAGTGAATGGTTGCCATCAGCAGGGCCGCAGAAATTCCCTTGCCGCTGACATCACCCACCGCCAAGATGAGCTTGTCGGGGTCCACGGTGAGGAAGTCGTAGTAGTCGCCGCTTACCGTGCGTGCAGGACGGCAGAAACCGTAAACCTCCAGCGACGCCAACTGCGAAATGTGCCGGGGAAAAAGTTGAGACTGCACCTCCTGGGCAATTGTCAATTCGTTCTGCAAGCGCTGCTTTTCTTTTTGTTCCTCGATCAGCTTCTCGATCGATGCGGTCATGGAGTTGAACGAGTTGGCCAAGGCGGCGAGCTGGTCATTCGACTTCACGGAAATGCGATGGCTGAAGTCCCCGCGGTTGATGTGCGTGGTGGCATCGTAGAGCTGGGCTACGGCTCCGGTCACGCTACGTGTCAGGCGGTATCCGATCAGCAGTGCGATCATTTCAATCACACCGAAAACGAAGGCCACGATGAGCAAGCTGACTTCAATCGCAGGGGCCAAGTCTCCCAGGGCGCCAAACAGGCGATCGTAGAGCTTGGACACGCGAGTCTGCACCCCAAGGGCGGCGGGGTTGGAGGTATCGCCCGTATCCCAATTTACGATCGCGATGGAAGTGGCAAAGCTGATTTGACGGTCCAGGCGGTTCGCCGGCGAGGGCACCGTCCCCGCGGTGTACATCGGGATGAGCGGCTCCTTGCCGGTGTCCAGGACATAGTCACCATCGCGTTTGCGCACGCTGATTGTCGCGTGCTCACCCGTCTCCGCCTGGCTGCTACCCAAGTCGGAGCTGTCCGGGCCCGCCTGCGTTGGGTTTACTTTGCGAATCGTCAGCCCGGATGCGTACAGACTGATTTCGCCAAGGTCGGTGGCCAGGGTTTGCAACCGGTGTTGGTCCATGGGCTCATTGGACAGCACGGTCAGGGATCCACCGCGCACGGGAAAAATCTCCGCCGCACGCAAGAACAACTGATTCTGATCACGCACCACGCCGCGGAACGGGCTCTTTAAGTATGGGGGCAAGGCAGGAGGCGGTAACGGAACCCGCGCCGGGGAGCTGTTGAGGATGATCTTTCCATCAAGCCACACGTAGACCTGGCGGTCGGCCCATGACTTGTTGGTCTGGCGCAGGCTCTCGACCGCACCGGCATCGGGGGCAAATCCGTGCTGCAACCTTGCGGCTAGCGCATGGGCGAGGGCAGAATTGGCAGCTTGCAAACTGGATAATTCCGAATTGAGCTCGGTGGTCACAATGAAGGTAGCGAATTGCCCGGCAAACAGGTAGGCAGAGCCGAGCGCCAGTACTACCAGCAAGACAACCGGTATCAGGCCGAAAAATACATAGGTAACGATCAAGCGGTTGCGCAGTCGCCACAGCAGCCTGGCTTTGATCCAGCGAATAGCGAGAAGGGCAAGCAGAACAATGACGAGAAAACTGAGGATGCTTACCCATCCACCCAGAGCCTGACCATAGGAAAGCTTCAACAGCCCGAACATCCTTTCGAATGCGAAGAGCAGCAAATCCAGCCCAAGCAAATAACAGGCGGCGCGGGCCAGCCGGGTGGTGGGCAGCAGGCCTGCCGCCTGCAGCCGAAAACGCACTGTGCGAAGTGAGGGCTCCATGACGCAGAAGAGATTATAGATGGAGGAGCCAACGTCGGACTTCAGACCTCGGACTTCAGAGGAACTTCAGACCTCGAACTTCAGACCTCGAACTTCAGACCTCGAACTTCAGACCTCGAACTTCAGACCTCGAACTTCAGACCTTCAATGTCCAGTCGGGAAAAATTGACTTGAGTGAAGTCGAAGGCACGCCGATCGAAATACATCGTTGATGATCCGAAGGCCGAGGTCCGCGGTCCGAAGTCCGGGCTCAAATCTCCGGATAAAAATCAAAGAACGCTTCCAGGCTGGTCTTCAACTGCTTTTCGATTTCTTCCTTGCTGCCTTCCAGCACATGCATAGTCACGTGTGCTTCGCGTCCGTTCTTCAGCTTGAGGGTCGCGTCTCCTGCTTCCACAACTTCTTCTGATGGCAGTAGCCGCATTCCGTAAATCAGTGTCAGGTTTGCCATGATTTGATTCTAAGCCTAGTCGTCAGAGTTCTGGCGTTCGACCTCCCCCCCGAATTCAGACTTCAGGCCTCGCACCTCGGACTTCAGAGCTCAGACTCCAAGAGGGATGCCGCAGGTCTCCCGCATTCAATAAGTCAGAGGTCTGGCGCCCGACGCCGACGTCCGAGGCCCGAAGTCCGACGTCCGGGTCTTGCGCCTGTCCTGCTAAAATCCCTGTGTGCTCCGAACCATCCTGCTGCGAACCGTCCTCGTCATGCTGGTATGTCTTGGCCTGGGATCGCTGGCGACGGCGCAGCAACCGTCGCAGCCCCAGGTCAAGGTAAATGTCCTTAATGTATGTTCGCCTTCGCCGGAGGAGCAGCACGAGATTGCCTCCGCGCTCGCGCGGGTTCCCAAGCAACCGCTGTTTGGCCCTGACTTCGAGATTGATCGCGGAAGATCCAGCTTGGAGGAAAGGCCGGGATTTCTGCAGCCCGGTGCAAGTACCCAAACGTCTTCCGACCCGGACACGGCCAGCTGGGTGCGCATCCGTCGCGAGTTTTCCGTCCAGGCCTTGTTCTCTACCGTGCAATATTCGTTCAGCAACGATCCCAAAAATATGGTTGAAACTTTGGTCTTCCGGGTGCGTGACCCCAAAGACCTGATGCAGGTTTCCATCGAAGACAACGCTTCCGCCGTGACCGCGCCCGCTACCATGTTGGCCACCAGCACGCCCGCCAGCCGCATCAAGCTGGAACGCTTCGGCAAGTCGTCGGTCGTGCTGGCCAGGTGCTCCGCGTCGGAGGCCGGTCCAGCGCCGGATCAGAGCACGTACGAGCCACTGTTTCAGAGTGCGTCGGGCATTCTTTCGAATTATCGCGGTCTGCTGGGCGCAAGGAACACCGTTCCCGAGGAGTTAGCGCGAATTGGAGTGGCGGCGGAGCGCCAGGCGAAGGCACCAAAATCGTCTTCAGCGAAAAAAACCACGGTGCAGAAGAAGAAGTAGCAGCAGTACCGTTCCTGCGTCGGTGGCGTCTGCCCGCGGGGGCAAGATGCCCCCGAATAGCCGGCGGGACGCTGGCGCTACGCAGTTGCATCCAAATCTGAACTCAGCAATCTAAACTTTGACACAAACTATGGACAATGTTCGCAACGTGGTGATCATCGGCTCCGGGTGCGCTGGTCACACCGCGGCCCTCTACACCGCCCGCGCTAACCTCAAGCCCCTGGTGCTTGAGGGTCATGAACCTGGAGGCCAGCTTTCGCTTACTACGCTGGTGGAAAATTTTCCTGGATTTCCCGAGGGAATCCAGGGGCCCGAACTGATTGAGAACATGCGCACGCAGGCAGGGCGCTTCGGCGCGCAGTACCAGCTCGGACACGTGGTCAGCGTGGATCTGGGTACGCGCCCCTTCGCTCTGAATGTGGGCAAGGAAACCATCCATGCTCGCACCTTGATTGTCGCTAGTGGAGCATCGGCGCGCTGGCTAGGATTGCCCAGTGAACAAGCGTTGATCGGGCACGGTGTTTCCTCTTGCGCTACCTGCGATGGCTTCTTTTTTTCGGGAAAGGAAATTACCGTCATCGGCGGCGGCGACTCCGCCATGGAAGAAGCGCTGTTCTTAACCCGTTTTGCCACCAAGGTAACGCTGATTCACCGTCGCGATCAGTTTCGCGCTTCCAAGATCATGCTCGATCGCGCGCAACAGAACAAGAAGATTCAATTCCTCACCGACACCGTGGTCGAGGATGTGTACGATGTTTTCCAAAAGGAAGTTACAGGCCTGAAGCTGCGCGATATGAAGACAGATAAAGTCCGCGACTTCCCCACCAGCGCCATGTTCCTGGGCATCGGACACATCCCGAACGCCAAGATGTTCGAAGGGCAACTCGAAACCGATCAGGATGGGTATCTGGTGACCACAAACTACGTGTTCACGCGGGTGCCCGGCGTCTATGCTTGCGGCGACGTGCAAGACCGTCGCTATCGCCAAGCCATCACGGCTGCCGGAACGGGCTGTATGGCGGCCCTGGAAGTAGAAAAATTTCTGGAAGAATCGGGGCGGTAGCTCGACGCGCCCCTCTCGAAAGATCAGGGCGCGAACCAGGATAGCGTGAGAGGACCCGTTTTCGCCTGTCTGGCATACTGGGCTTGGACTGGCTGCGAGGTCGGCGTCGCAGAGACTCGGCTTCGATGAAGATTCGCTGAATAGTTGGCTCCGCGTCCCGAATCTTTTGTTCCAACCGATCGATTGCCGATTCGAGCTCGTCCACGCTCAGCCCGCCGCGAAACTTTAGGTCCACCGCCAGCAGGACCTGATCGGGGCCCAGTTGCATGGTCAACAGATCGCGGCAATCGCAACATAAGCTCCCTTCCTAGACGAGCGAGAGGCCACGGATTTCCGATTCCTTTTTCCGTTCAACGGATGCCTGTAAGCAGTACAACTTTTCCAGCGGTCGCAGTTACTCTGCTTTTGAATTGCTTGGAGGCTCTTCGGGTCGAAACAGAGGTACATCCCCCCGAGGACTCTTCATGCTTTATTCTCGGCTTGGCAACTCCAGTCTTGTTGTTTCCCGTTTGGCTTTTGCAGTCATGACCTTCGGGCAGGGTGCAAGCGCGATGGTCGCGGTGTCAAAAACTGGGTAGCAAGCGCTGAAGCGATGGTGCCGCGCGCGCTCGATGCTGCGAGCAATTTTTTCGCCGCCGCCGCCACACCAACCGCCAGTCTGAACTGATCCTGGGGCAGGCGTTCGGCCAGCGGCGTAAAAATGTTGTCATTCCAACAAGATTGGCGTCCGCTCCGGAGAAGTCGTGATTCATGCCGGCGCTTCTTACTCCCACCTGCTGCCGGCGACCGAGGCTTCCCTTCGCCGGACTGGGCACGGATACATTGATGTGCCGCGGCCTAATTCGCTGGGTCGGCTACTGCAATTTCAGCGCCCGGCAGTCCGGCAGGTTCCTCGGGATCCAGGAGCGGCACAACTACTCGCACTTCGTCGCAGCTGCTCTACCACTGTTTGGTCGGCCGTGATATCGAACGCCAGATGGTTCCATTCTGCCTGGACGCGGGCCTCGGCACCGCAGGGTGGAGTCCACTGACCGGGAGGGTTTCTGACTGGTCGCTGATAGCCGGAAGCAACCAATCGTAGGGAAGGGACGTCTTGAGAGTTTCGATTTCCTTCCGCACTGCTCCTAAAGGGCTATGACCTTATCGAGAAGCTGAAAATCGTAGCCGATCGTCACCGCGGGACCGTTCGCCCAGGTCGCGTTGGGATGGCTGCTGGGGCCCACCGTGCGTCGCCAGCTCCTTGCTGGGCCCCAGGCAAGAGGTTCGCAACTGGAGGACAACCTTGGCGCGGGCGATCCCGCGCTCTCGTGACTCCTCCTGCCGACGCGGAACCGGGTTTGATTACCTCCGTCATCTTTACCATTCCTCAAGGTGACGAATACTCTGCGAGTGGATTGAGCGACTCGTGAAGCGAATCCCGGCAGCCACGTTCCTGTTTCTGTTCTGGACTCTAATCTCCGTTCCAGGGTCGTTTGCCCAGCACGAGCCGAGCGAAAGCTATCGCAAGATTGTGAATCGCGTGCTGCCACAATATCCCGAAATCGCGCGTTCCATGAACTTAACTGGAAGCGTGAAGGCCGAGGCAGTAGTCGCGCCCAACGGCGTCGTCAAGTCCGTCGAAGTGAGGGGCGGACATCCGGTGCTGGTTCGGGCGGCACAGAACGCGATTTATAAGTGGAAATGGGCACCCGCTCCCCATGAAACCCGGGAACCGATCGAGGTCAAGTTCGATCCCCGGTGACGGTCGCAGTTTCACCATCATTAAGCCCGGCCTCAAGTTCTGTTCGGTTGTGATACAAATTTCTGTGATCTTCATGCACGCCCAGGGCGCCTGCCATCCCGGCCATGGCCTCGACGGAACACCGTGCTGAGGGCGTTTTTCATTTCTCTTTCAGAGAGTCGCTCTCTGCGCGGGCTGGTCGAGCGATCCGCCATCGGGCAACGCCTCTCCGGCCGTTTTGTAGCCGGTACTCAGGTGGAAGATGCACTTCGGGTCTGCCACACGGTCAACCAGTCGGGTTTGAGCGTCTCCGTTGATAACCTGGGCGAAAATGTCACCAACGCTGAGGAAGCCCGCACCAGTGCCCAGCTCTACCATCAGTTGCTGGACGAGATCGCCCTCCGCCGGCTCAACGCAAACGTCAGCCTGAAACTCACGCACATGGGCCTGGACGTGGATGAGAAGCTTGCCCGCGATCTGGTCACTGGATTGGTGGCGAAAGCAGCCGCGATGAATCCGCAAAATTTTGTTCGCGTGGACATGGAAGGTTCGCCCTACACTCAGCGCACCCTCGATTTCGTACACGACCTGCACCGCATGGCTGGCCACCAGGGCAGGGTCGGCGCCGTGATTCAGTCTTATATGCGGAGCGCGGAAAATGACATCGCGAAGCTGTTAGCCGAGCGCATCCGGGTCCGGCTGTGTAAAGGAGCTTACAAAGAGCCGGAAGAGATCGCCTTCCAGAAGAAGTCTGAAGTGGACGCGAACTATGTCAGGCTGATGAAGATTCTGATGAAGAGTGGGGTCTACCATGGCCTGGCGACGCACGACGAAAACATCATCAAGCAGGCCAAAATCTTTGCCGCACAGGAAAACATTCCCCCCGACGCCTTCGAGTTCCAGATGCTCTACGGCATCCGCCGTGATCTGCAGCGGCAGCTCGCTCGTGAGGGGTGGCGCATGCGCGTCTATATCCCGTTTGGCACGGAATGGTATCCGTATTTCATGCGCCGCCTGGCGGAACGACCGGCCAATGCGTTCTTCATCGCCAGAAACATGTTGCGCTGGTAGTGTTCGGGTTTCCATCCAGTAAAAGCGTTCAGGCAGCTTTCTTTCGCGACTTTTTCTCTATCCCTACCCGTTTGGGGAGCAGAGCCTTTGCCTTTTCCAGTTCGGCCCGACGCGTTGGGGACAATCCCCGCCCCGCTCGATTAACGAAGTAGGTCAACATTCGCATGCCTGAACCGGGGCCTTTTGGGGAAACCTTCTTCGAAGCCAGTGTTCTAGCGATGGTGGCCGCACTCTTGGTGAACAGTCCTGGTGGAGGGAATGTGGAAACAGTCTTGACTCCCGCCACCCATCTATTTTTCTTACCGGGCATGCTGCCTCCGATTTCGGGGAGCAGGGTGTTGTTGCTGCCTCAGGGGCTAAACCGCTCGCGGAAAAACTCACGATTCGTATCAGGGTATGCCTTCAGGCATACCGTAAGTACCGTAGTCCCAGTTCCGCCTTTAGGCGCGGGGCTTCACTGTAGCGACCATTGAACATAGGCTTTAATGCACAGTGAAGCGCTGCTAACCAAAGTCGAAAGTTCTTCCGCAGCCGGCTAACCTAACGCTCGAGCCAAAGATGAAGTTGGATCGCGGCAGGTTGTCCCTGCATAATTAACTTCTCAGTTTGAAGTTGGCTCAGCTTGGTACTACCTTTTCCACGAGAAAAATGGAGCCACAAAGCGGGCATTCGAATCCAAGTAATGAACTAAATTTCTGGAGAAGGAGGACCGATGCAAGCACGGATTGATTATCAGAATCTGCCTCCAGGCATCTACCGGGCTATGTTGGGACTGGAACAGTACCTGAGCACTTGCAGTCTGGAAAAAAAACTGCTCGACTTGGTGCGTTTGCGGGTTTCCCAGATCAACGGCTGCGCTTTCTGCCTGGATATGCATTGGAAAGAGTTGCAGGTGCAGCGCGAAAACGAGCAACGCATGTACGGTCTCGACGCATGGCGCGAATCGCCCTACTACACCGACCGCGAGCGAGCCGCCTTGTCCTGGAGTGAGGCGGTTACGAACATTAGGGACGGACGCGTGCCGGATGCAGTGTACGAGGAAGCCCGTCCGCTCTTTAACCAACAGCAATTGGCCGATCTGACGCTTGCGGTAGTAGCTATTAATGGCTGGAATCGGCTAAACATCGCATTTCGCACCGTGCCGGGAACGTATCAGCCGGTACCGGCGCTAAAAGAGAAAAGCGCGTAACCTTCCCCTGATCGAAACAGAACCGAGTGCGCCTCTGTCGGGCTTGGTTTAACTCCGCTCTCTCCGGGGCAGTTCTCAGCGGTCTCTGCGATTGAAGATTCTTGAAGTCGCGAGTTTCGAGAAAACAGCCACGGCGAGAGCGAATCTTTTTGGGATGCAAATCCCGCAGTGTGGTCGGCTCGAGTCCGAGCGGCCTTGTGCTCCTGCTTTTCTTCGACCTTGATCGCAATCCGCTGATGCCTGGACGTTCAGCTGGAGCCGGGCGGGGATACTCATGTATTGGTTCGCGACCCATCAGAGGGCAAAAAGTGCGAGCAGTGCCGCGCTAGTCTAAATAAGGGCTTGTAGCGGGAAAATAACAGCTGATAGCGGGTGATGATCAGCCACAGGATCGTGGCGTAATGGCGGAAACAAATTTGCAGATGAAGAGGTAGAAAATTTGCGCCGGACGAATCCCGCAGCTACCTGGCCCTTGCTTTTTGCCATACTCGCGCCACTCGTGGAAAACTTCTTCGTGGGTCACAGTCCCGGCGACGCACGCGACAGGAATGGCAAGCCCGAACCGCCAGGTAATCTCGAGACCGACGGACAGAATCGCGAAGCATCGGTCGAGAAAGTGACTTGGGATTTGGACGGTTTTTCAGGCAGGTCAGAGTTTAAGTTCCCAGCTTTCCGATACCAGATCATTGCGACCCCAACTACGGTGCGGCTTTTCCTCGACCAGCCTGAAGCCGGCTTCTGTGTAGATGTGGCGGGCAGCCGGGAGTTCGCTTTGCGTCCAGAGGACCATTTTCCTATAACCCACCTGCTTAGCGAAGCGCACGCATTCACCGACCAGGCGCTTACCGATGCCTAGTCCGCGGGCTGAGGGTTCTACGAGCAGCAGGCGAAGCTTGGCGACGGTCTTCGACTTCTTCACTAAAAACACCGAGCCGACGATCTCGCCCTCTTTTTCGGCCATCCAGCAACGCTCACGCTTGGGATCGAAGTGCTGAATGAACGCAGCCGCGATCTCTGCGACCAGGGCTTCAAAGTGCTCGTCGTATCCGTATTCCTGCGCGTACAGGACGCCGTGGCGATGGACCACCCAACCCATGTCGCCGGGTTGGTGGGGGCGCAGAATGTAAGGCGGCTTAGGCTCAGATGGAGTACCGAGCAACGCCTCGATGGCGGTCATCGCCTGGACCAGGCGGGCTTGCTCGGCCGGCGAGAGTGAGCGCAACATGGCCGCGACCTCCTGGTTTTGGCGAGCGTCGAGGGTGGCGAAAGTCTCTCTGCCTCGCGCCCTCAATCCGAGAAGGCTTTGGCGGCCGTCGGCTTGGGATACGGACTTCGAAATGAGGCCGCGCTTTTCAAGTCCGCCCAGAATGCGGCTGAGATATCCCGGGTCGAGGCCCAATTCCTGGCAGAGTTCGGTGGCAGTGGATTGGTTGCGATGGGCGATCTCGTAAAGCACACGCACCTCAGCCAGTGAAAACGGGCTCTTGAGAAGTCCCTCGCGCAACACGCCCATCTGTCTGGTGTAGAAGCGGTTGAAGCGGCGGACGGAAGATACGTTGGGCTCGGGCCGGGCGGTCATAATCCGGGCATCTCCGACAATAAATGTGACAGAGTCAATTATATACTTGACTATGTCAAGCAAATGAGAATTCGAGCTGCTTGTAGGGTGCTGCCCAGCTTCTTGTCCCCGAGACTACATTTTGATGACACTTGACAAGCGAGGCGCGTCCCATGAGAAGGCGGTGGGCAATTCTGGGATCTCTATGCTTTTTCCTGCTGGCACCGGGACTTATTGCCGGTCTGGTGCCATGGTGGATTTCACGTTGGCGCATGCAGTCGCCTTTTCTGGGGTTGAGTCCGTTGCGCCTGGCAGCCGGGGTTGATCGCGTTGGGAGCGCCGGTCCTGCTGGA
>Ga0209526_10003799_pt1 | contig 10288 bp, 6 predicted proteins | sample JacPinW_OM2H0_M1_FD_188566 | JGI IMG/M metagenome (GOLD analysis project Ga0209526, IMG submission 188566) | Forest soil microbial communities from Algoma, Ontario, Canada - Jack Pine, Ontario site 1_JW_OM2H0_M1 (SPAdes) (version 2) | ecosystem: Environmental > Terrestrial > Soil > Boreal... | reverse complement strand
AATCCAACCTGCTGCTCAAGCAGCTTCTCCCGCGCCGGCAGATACTGAGAAACATCGCCCAGCAAGAGATCGAGCACGGTTTTACGTTCTTTGTCGGGATGCACCAGCGAGGGTTCGCCCTTAATGCCCACCGACTTTGCCGTATCTGCGACGGCGGCTTCGAAGTCGCCAACCTGGTCAATCAGCTTCATCGGCAAAGCTTCCTGGCCGGTCCAAACTTTGCCGTTGGCGATGGACTTGACATCGTCAAACTTCAAACCGCGCCCATCGGCAACCGCTTTGACGAACTGCCCGAACATGTCATCGATCAGGGACTGCAGATACGCCTGTTCGGCTGGAGTGAGGTCGCGGGTAGGATTGCCCGTGTCCTTGAATTCGCCAGTCTTAAAAACGATGTCCTTCATCTTGGCCCACTTCAGCAATTCACCATAGTTGACCCACTGCGCAATCACGCCAATCGAACCTACGATGCTGCCCTGGTCGGCATAAATTTTGTTGGAGGCCGAGGCCACGTAATACGCTCCGCTTGCGCCAACGGTTTCGACCGACGCCACGATGCGCTTTTTCTTTTCGTCGCGTATGCGCTTGACCTCGCGATAGATTTCTTCCGATGCGGCCACTCCGCCGCCCGGCGAATTGATATGCAAGATGATGGCCTTGATCGAAGAATCATCGGCGAACTTCTTGAGCTGGCCGACCACTGGTTGCGGCGATAGAATTACGCCGTCGAGGTCGACCACGCCGATCTTGTCGCCGAAGCTGCTGCCTAGCGACGTCTCGTTGCCCCCGGCGTGCAGCGTCAGATAGACCAGCGAGAACACGGCCAGTACGAAGAGGAAGAAAGCCCCTCCGCCGATCAGAATCCAGAGCAGCGTGCGTGAGCGTCCTTCAGGCATGTAGAAAGTTTAGCACCGGGCAGGCCAAAGCAGGGTTGCGGTCAGTTAGTCTGGCTGTACCGGCTTCCATACCCTGACATAGTCAACCAACATCTCCTGCGGGAACACGGTGGAGCTATCCGGGTTGCCAGGCCAGTCGCCGCCGACGGCAAGATTCAACAAAATGAAGAAGGGATGATCGAACGTCCACTTGGCCTTGGCCGGCATTGAACCTGGCGTGACGCTTTCATACCGAACCCCATCCACGAAGAATTCGATCTTGTCTGGCGCCCACTCGATGGTAAACACATGAAAGGCTTCGTGGTAGGGCCGGTGGTCCGGCAATTTGTACTGCGCCGTGACGCCCTCCGCTGGGTATCCTGGGCCGTGAAGCGACCCATGGTTGAGTAATGGCTCCCGTCCAATGTTCTCCATCACGTCGATTTCACCACACGCCGGCCAGCCGATAGAGTCGATGTCAGAGCCCAACAGCCAGAAGGCTGGCCATGTCCCCTGCCCATACGGGAGTTTAATGCGGGCCTCGATCTTGCCGTAGGCCGTGGAAAACTTACCTTGCGTCTTCAGCCGGGCTGATGTGTAGCCCCCAGACGTACTCCGCTGTGCGCGGATCACGAGGTCGCCCTTGCCATCCAGAAAAGAGTTCTGGCGGAGGTCCGTGTATACCTCGAGTTCGTGGTTTCCCCATCCCCCGGCGCCCAGGTCGTAGCTCCACTTGCTTTGATCGGGAGCCGAGTTCGCGGGCCCGTCGAAATCGTCGCTCCACGCCAGCGTCCAGCCTGTTTGCGCGCGCAGCGGAGCCACAGCGGTCAGCAATGCGACGAGTAGATACGAGAGGCGATTCATTGGTCCAGCAAACATGCAACACAGACTTGCGTCTGTCAAGGTCTCAACTCGGAGCGGTTCGTCAGGGATTGACAATGACGTGCAACGCCTTCGGCGACACTCTGATTTCAACGGGCGTGGGGCACACGTACTCGCCATCGGCATAGACGTCGAAGGGTGTCTCAGTTTCCACCTGAAAGCGATTGGCTTGAAAATACTTCACTTCGCGGATATGCAAGTGGCCGCCGAAATAGACGGTGGGAAAGAGGCAGAACAGCTTGAAGCGATCAAGGCCAGCGATGACACACGCATCGAGCTGGCCGTCGTCCAAGACGGCTTGCGGCGCGATCTTCATGCCGCCACCGTAAGTCGGGGTGTTGGCGAAGGCAGCCAAAATCGTCGGTCGGTCGCTGCGTGTGAGCCATGTCAACTGGCTCGTGGCGTTAGGGTTGGGGGCTGTGTCCGTTGGGCCTGGATTCTCGACGGTTCGAATCCTGACGGGCAACGGGGCGAAACCGAAAAGCGCAGGCGCTAAACTGAGAGCATAGCCCCCGTGCCCACGCAGCCAGTCCGGCAACTCGCTGGCCCGACGCGAGACCTCTCCGTCAAGCCCGACGCCAGCCGCGCAGCAGAAGTATCGAGTGCCCCGTGCCGACTCTCGAGCCAGTTCGTGGGGCGCGACCACCCCGCCTGCGTCTTCCACTGGCGTGATCGTTCCCAGGTCAATCATGCGCACGTTATTCGTGCCCTGGCAGAACAGCCGCCATGCTGCTCTCGAATCACGCACCCGGGGCAGACCTAGGGCGCGGGCAAAGTCATTGCCGCTGCCTGCGGGGACGACCAGCACAGGCAGGCCGAGCTGAACCAGTTGCGCCAGGTGACGGTGGATCGTGCCGTCGCCGCCGAACAGGAGAATAGCGTCTGCCTGGTCCGAGCTCGAAGGCATGCCGACGCGCCATTCGACAGCTTTGTCAGCCTGAAATGGTTTGAGGTGTCTTCGAGTGCATCCCGGGCCGAGGATAGCGGCAGCGCGCATGTGCGCGGTTGAGAGTAGCAGAACTTACGAGGGAGCACCCAGTGAGAAACAATATTGCAATAGCCAAGGCTAGGCGATTACTACTCTCTTCATCGACCTGCCTGCTCTCACGATGAGGGGCCGCGTAGGGCGAGGTAGTGCAAGCTTTGGTTTGTCCACGAGTTGCCCGTCAATCTCGACCGCTTTCTGCTTTATCTTGCGACCGCCGTCGGAGGCTGACTCTGCCAGAGAGGCTTCCGCAAGCAACTTGTCCACGCGAACCAGAACGGCCGTGTCGAGTCCGCGATCTAGCGTCAAGACGAGCACATCTGCCGGCGCCGTCTTGATGGCCACCGGTTCCCCCGAACCGGCGAGAATCCTCGCCATCGGGACCGTCACCTGTTCCAAAACATCCGGCATCTCGTCCTTCTGGTACTGCTTCGCCCAATCCTCGCCGGCCTTGGTTGCCGTCTCCGCCGAATGAAAGTCCGCCACAATGTGATGCGCCAACCCTTTCTTCGCATCCATCGGATGCGCTTCACGCTTCATCTTCTCGATCTCAGCGACCTGCACATCCGTCAACAGCTCGTAATACCGCCACATCATCTGGTCCGAAATCGACATGATCTTGCCGTACATCTCCAGAGGAGGCTCATGAATGCCGATGGCATTGTTCAGCGACTTCGACATCTTCTGAACGCCGTCGAGGCCTTCGAGAATCGGTGTGGTCAGCACGACCTGCGACTCCTGGCCGTAGCCGCGCTGCAGTTCGCGGCCGACCAGCAAATTGAATTTCTGGTCTGTGCCGCCGAGTTCGACGTCCGCCGCAAGAGCGACCGAGTCGTATCCCTGCACAAGCGGGTAGAGTAACTCGTGCATGGCGATGGGTTTTTCCGCCTGGAAACGCTTGTGGAAGTCCTCGCGCTCAAGGATCTGCGAGACGGTGTACTGGGCAGTGAGGCGCACAAAGTCATCCGCTGTAAACTTCGCGAACCAGCGGCGGTTGAAATCGATCACGGTTTTCTGCGGATCGAGAATGGTGAAGACCTGTGCCTTATAAGTCTCCGCGTTCTGTTCAATCTGGTCTGCAGTAAGCGGAGGTCGCGTAGCCGAGCGCCCCGTCGGGTCTCCGATCATGCCGGTGAAATCGCCGATAAGAAAGATGGCAGTGTGGCCGAGGTCCTGGAAATGTTTGAGCTTGCGCAAAACTACGGTGTGGCCGAGATGCAAATCAGGCGCCGTCGGATCCATTCCTAGCTTCACTCGCAGTGGTCTGCCGGTGGCGCGCGATTTTTCCAGCTTGGAACGAAGTTCGCTCTCGCGGATGATTTCCGCGGCCCCCTTCTTGAGGTAAGTGAGTTGTTCGTCGACGGGAGCGAAGGTCGGCATGGCAGTTGATTATAGCGGCGACTCGCGGACAAGACGGCGGCCGACGATCTTGAATCGTCCTTCGAGCACAATGTTGATCGCTTCCGTATAGGCGGTATGCTCCCGCTCAAGAATACGCGCCGCGAGCGAATGCTCGTCGTCGTCGTCGAGTAGCGGCGCGGCTTTCTGAACGATGATCGGCCCATGATCGAGTTCGTCGTCAACAAAATGAACGGTACAGCCGGAGACTTTCACTCCGTAAGCGAATGCCTGCTCTTGAGCTTCGAGTCCAGGGAAGGCCGGCAACAGGGAAGGGTGGATGTTAAGGATCTGGCGCGGAAACTGCTGGACAAACCACGGCGAGAGCAAGCGCATATATCCCGCAAGGCAGATGAGATCGACTTTGTGCTGCTGGAGGGCGGCAACGACTTCGCGGTCGTGCTCTTCGCGTGCCTTGCCTTTGGAAGGGATCACTAGGGTGTTCAGCCCACGCTGGCGGGCGGCTGCGCCGCCCGGTGCGTCGGCCCGGTTGGAGATGACTACTGCAATGCCTGCGTTCTTAATACGTCCCGCATCAATGCTGTCGGCAATGGCGACAAAGTTCGAGCCGCGTCCAGATAAGAGAATGCCGAGGGATTTCATTATTGATTGGCCGATGGTTGAATGTTGATGGAACCGCATGCCGTGAATCAACCATCAACCTGCAAAAATCAACAATTTCTTTCTTAGTTGTACAAGACCTTCCGCTCACCCTTAACGATGCGGCCCACGGTGTACGCTTTCTCGCCCACGCGTTCGAGCACGGTCTGCGCTTTTTTGAACTTCTTGGAAGGAACCACCAGCAGCATCCCCAAGCCCATGTTGAAAGTGCGGAGCATTTCGTCCTGGGGGACGTTGCCCAGAGTCTGCAGGTGCTCAAAGATCGGCAGCACGGGCCATGATCCCAGTTCAATGATGGCAGCGGTTCCGCGTGGCAGTACTCGCGGCAGGTTTTCGCTGAGTCCGCCGCCGGTGATGTGGGCCAGAGCGGAAACGCATTCGCCATCCATGAGCTTCTTCACCACCGGCCAATAGCTCTTGTGCGTGCGCATAAGCTCGTTGCCGACCTTATTCTTGATCTCGTTGACGTAGGTTTCGGCCGAGTAGTGCCCTACCTCGAACAGCAGCTTCCGGGCCAATGCATATCCGTTTGTGTGCAGGCCGTTGGAGGGCAGGCCGAGCACGATGTCGCCGATCTCCACACTCTTCCCCGTGATAATTTTTTCGCGCTCCACCACGCCCACAATAAATCCCGCCAAATCGTATTCCCCATGGGGATAGAAGCCTGGCATTTCGGCGGTTTCGCCGCCGATCAGTGCGCAGCCGTTATGTTTGCACGCGTCGGCGATTCCTTCGACCACTTGTTCAGCCACCGCCGGATCGAGCTTCCCGGTAGCCAGATAATCCATGAAAAATAGCGGTGCCGCGCCCTGCACTGCGATGTCGTTGACACAGTGGTTGACCAGATCAGCGCCCACGGTGGAGTGCAAGCCCATTTCGAAGGCGATCTTCAGCTTTGTACCCACGCCATCCACGCTCGAGACCAGTACGGGATCGTGATACTTGGCTTTGTCCACGGCGAAAAGGCCGCCAAACCCGCCGATTTCACTGAGCACGCCGCGCGTAAAAGTTTTGTGCGCCAGATACTTGATGCGCTGCTTGGTGCGGTTGGCGCGGCTAATATCCACACCAGCATCGGCGTAGGTAATGGGGCCGGGTGCGGACGTGGGAGTCTTAGCCACAGATTCTTCTTTCGCGTGCGTCGTCTAAACTCTTAAGTGTGGGGAAACGCCAGGCACCTTGCGAAGCGACAGCACCCTCTAAGGCCGATCATTGTAGCATGTTCGCTGAAGGGTACCGTCTGGCCGTCGCACTTGCTCATGACAGAAACCGTGAGGGTACACCTCAACCGCTTCCGCGAGCGCGTACGCTCGTTCGCGACGGCAGATGCCGACTAGTGAGAGATATAGTCCGAAAAGAAGTAGGCCAAAACTCCGAATAGTGCCAGACCAACGATGCCATAGGCGGTGAGTACCCAGGCGCCACGGCCTTCATGATGTTTCACCGAAGTGCTGGACGGCGGGGAGACGGAAGACGAAGAAGAGACGACTGGGGCCCTACCTTCCATGCCAAAACCTCCGAACGGGAAAATCGTGGCGCAAGAGATCATGCGTCACGCCTGCCCGCGTCACGGCGGGCAAGACCATCTGAAGCAGGATTCTACTACTGTTTTTCGGCAAGATCAGCAGGAAAATGCGTTCGATGATGGGGTGGGATACAATGAGTTTTCTTTACCTGGGGCCAACCGGTCATCCAGCCGCTACCCAAAATTGGCGGCAATTTGCGCCGGGCGAGCCCCCGAGATACAAACGGTGCCGCTACGATCCATAAGAAAACTATGCGCCCCTCTTTCGTCGCCTTTCTGGTTGCTTGGATCCTGGCCGGTCCCCTGCCTTCCAGTGGCCAGCAGGCTAGCCAAAAACCGGAAGGTTCCACTACTTCTGTAGCCAACCAAAAGAAGTCCGCCCAGCGGGCGGAGGCGTCGGTTACAAAGTCTTCGGACAGCAGTGGTACCAAACCGGAAGAAAAAAAGTCCGATTACTCCCAGGAATCGTTTGTCATAGAGCAGTTGCGATCTCACTACGTCTTCAATACTGACGGTACGGGAAAGAAGGAAATCACTGCCCGCATCCGAGTGCAAAGCGAAGCTGGAGTCCAGCAGTGGGGTCAGTTGCAAATGGGCTACAACTCAGCCAATGAACGGCTGGAGGTTCTTTACGTCCGCGTCCGTAAACAGGATGGCAGCGTCGTCAAGGCAGGTGACGACGCCGTGCAGGATCTCAGCGCTCCCGTCGAACGCGAAGCGCCGGTCTATACCGACTCTCGGCAGAAGCACATTACTGTGCCTGGCTTGCGTCCCGGCGAAGTGCTGGAATACGACATGGTCACCGTCATCCACACGCCCCTGGCCGCTGGCCAGTTTTGGACGGACTACAACTTCGACCAGAACAACATCATCCTCGACGAGCAACTGGAGGTTGACGTACCAGCCGACCGTCCGCTGAAAATGAAAAACAAAGCTGGAATGGATCCCAAGATTGCGGAGGCGAATGGCCGGCGCATCTATACCTGGTCCGGCTCGCATCTCGAGCGCGAGGACGATCAGAAAGCGACTGGCAAGGACAAGAAAAAGAAGAAAAAGAAGTGGGACGATGACCGCCCCGATGTGCAACTGACCACATTCAGGTCCTGGGAAGAGGTTGGACGTTGGTATGCGAGCTTGGAAAAAGATCGCCGCATGCCCTCGCCGGAAGTGCGCGCCAAGGCCGAGGACTTGACCAAAGGACTGAACGGCGACCTGGACAGGATCCAAGGTCTTTATGATTTCGTGGCGAAGAATTTCCGCTATGTAAGCCTGTCTTTGGGCGTAGGCCGGTACCAGCCGCATTCGGCCGCAGAGGTGCTTCATAACCAGTACGGCGACTGCAAGGATAAGCACACGCTTCTCGAATCGCTACTCGAAGCGGAAGGGCTGCACGCATCATCGGTGCTAATCAACTCCAGTCGCAAGCTCGATCCCGACATGCCCTCGCCCTCGCAATTTGATCACGTCATCACGCTGCTGCCGCTCGGCAAGGAAGAAGTCTGGATGGACACGACCAGCGAGGTGGCGCCTTTTCGCCTGCTGGCTTTTTCCCTGCGCAAGAAGCAGGCGCTGGTCATTCCTGCCGACGGGACGCCTCATCTGGAAGAAACGCCGGACGAGACTCCGACCCCTGACAGTGAGAGCTCCGAGATCGACGGGAAGGTTAACGAACTCGGCAAGCTGGAAGCGAAAGTGAACTACGTGTTCCGCGGCGACGAAGAACTATTGTTGCGCTCGATTTTCCGCCGCGTACCCCAGGCGCAATGGCAGCGTGTAGCCGAAAACATCAACTCCTCGCTGGGCGGAGGCGACATCACCAATTTGAAGATTAGCGATCCGGCCGCCACGCGCGAAGCCTTCACCATGTCCTATAACGTTTCCCGGGCCAACTTTCTTGACTGGTCCAAGAAGAAATCTGAGATCGCGTTACCGCTCTCGCAGTTCAATCTGCCTGAAGTCGACAGTGACGACGATGGGCCGGATGCAGAGCCGCTCAAACTCGGGCCCAAGGCGGAATATTTTTACAGCGTTAAGATCGAGCTTCCGGCAAAGTACACAGCGCGTGCGCCGCTGCCCTTCTCTCTCCGGCGAGACTATGCCGAATACGAGGCTAGCTACAAAATTGAGGGCACCACCTTTATCGCGGGGCGCAAGCTCACCCTGCGGCAGGAAGAGCTTCCCGCCGCCCGTGCTTCGGATTATCAGGCGTTCCGGCGAGCGGTGAGCGCTGATCTTGGCCAGCGCCTTGCTGTGGAGAGCACGGTGGCCGGCGCGCCCACAGTTCCTCCGGACACAAAGGCCGACGACTTGGTCGAGAGTGGCCGGGCGGCGATGAACAATGGCAATCTCGCACTCGCCATCGAACTCCTCAAACGCGCGACGGAAGTAGATGCAAAGAACAAATACGCCTGGTACGCGCTAGCCGTGGCGTATATGGGAGTCCGCCAGAACGACGCGGCCATTCGAGCGCTGCAGAAGCAAATTGAGATCAATCCCTACGATGAGTACGCCTACAACGCCCTGGGGCAGGCTTACTGGCAGCAGCGCAAGTACGACGATGCCGCCACCGCGTTCCACAAGCAAATTGAAATCAATCCCTTGGATAAATACGCGCACGCCGGTTTGGGGACGATGTATTCCGAGTGGAACAAGTACGATCGGGCCGTTCCTGAGCTCGAAAAGGCTGCCTCGCTGACTCCGGATAATGCCGCGCTGCAGGTGAGCCTCGGAGATGCCTACCTGAATCTTGGGCAGGACGAGAAAGCATTAGCGACGTTCGACCACGCGATAGAAATCTCCGCCACGCCACTGGTGTGGAACAACATTGCTTATCAGCTCTCGCTGAAGAAGGAGCATCTGGACCGCGCACAGCAGTACTCCGAGTCCTCAGTCTCGGCCACGGCTGCGGCGTTGCGCAATCTGTCTCTCGACCGCCTTACGCAGCAGGACTTGCCTCTCGTGGCTTCGTTGATTGCGTATTGGGACACGCTGGGGTGGGTCCATTTTGCCGAGGGCAATCTCGACCAAGCTGAGAAATATGTTTCTGCGGCCTGGGGATTGGGCCATCACGGTGAGGTGGGCGATCATCTGGGGCAAATTTACGAGAAACGCGGAGACAAAGATAAGGCCGAGCGCACCTATGCGCTCTCCATGAGTGGGCTGCGGCCCACCTCAGAAACGCGAGGACGGTTGGCTGCCTTGCTGGGTGGCGATGCCAAAGTGGATGCCGCCGTGACGAAATACAGGGACGAACTGCAAAAGGTTCGCACCATTGATCTGGGAAAAGTCGCCAAGGAAACAGGCAATGCAGAATTCTTCGTGCTACTCAGCCGGGGAACCGGTTCCACGGCCAGCGTCGAAAGCGTGAAGTTCGTAAGCGGAGACGAGAAGCTGAAAAGCTTAAGCGAGGCCCTCCGCACCGCGGATTACCACCTGACATTTCCCGATGACACTCCGGTCAAGATTCTGCGACGCGGAATCCTCTCCTGCTCGACAGCAACTGGCAACTGCATGTTCGTGCTCATGCTGCCGGATGATGTGCGAACGGTGGACTGAGGCCCTTCAACGGAAAGCGGACCGGTTTCATCATCTAACTACGGTCCGCTTATGCTGCTCATAGGCCTGCGCCAGTGACAGCACTGAATCTTCCCGCCAGTGCGGCCCCGCGATCTGCAGACCGATGGGCAATCCAGCGTGAGTAAACCCACAGGGAACCGAAATGGTGGGCAATCCCCACACATTGAACGGTCGCGTGTTGCGCAGCAGTTTGAGTTCTGCCGGACGCAACGCATCCGGATTGGCTCTTAGTTCTCGAATGCTGGGCGCTGGCATGGGCATGCTGGGAGTGACTATCAAATCCACGGCAGCGAAGATCTCATGGATGGCCCGGCGGGCTTCGGCCAACTCGCGGCGGCGCTCGATGTAGTCGACAGCTGAAACCTTGGCCCCGGAGAGGATGCGGCGCAGCGTTTCCGGCTGATATAGTTCCGGCGTCTTGGCGGT
>Ga0209526_10003798_pt1 | contig 10291 bp, 11 predicted proteins | sample JacPinW_OM2H0_M1_FD_188566 | JGI IMG/M metagenome (GOLD analysis project Ga0209526, IMG submission 188566) | Forest soil microbial communities from Algoma, Ontario, Canada - Jack Pine, Ontario site 1_JW_OM2H0_M1 (SPAdes) (version 2) | ecosystem: Environmental > Terrestrial > Soil > Boreal... | reverse complement strand
AGGCAAGGCCATGGTCGATTGTTTTTCCGGTTAAGGCCGCCGCGGACCGTTTTGTACCTCTCCCGTTTGAGTTCCAAAGAGGAGGAGGCCACCGGAGCGGCCCTTTCAGCAGGGCCGCGCGTTCCGCGTGTGGAATTGGAGGTGCTTATAAGGCCGGGGGCGCCCGAAGGCAAGGCGCGGGCGAAAGCTTCTCGAAACTGACTTTTTGCCGTAATATCAAGCCGTTTATGGATTGACGCTCGCCGCGGGCCGGGCAAGGCGCTTGGACTTAGGAGGTTTACGGGAAATGAAAGTGATGGACGTCGATGCAACCATCCTCGCGCGGCGCGCAAAAATCGTCGCCGCGTTGCGGCGCATTGTTCCCGGCGAAGGTGTCATCGAACAAGAGACCGGCCGGCGGCCCTACGAAAGCGACGGCCTGACTGCCTACCGGGCCTTGCCCATGGTCGTCGTTTTGCCGGACAGCGTCGCGCAAGTGCGCGGGGTTCTCTCCTATTGTCACGAGAATAACCTGAAGGTGGTTCCACGCGGCGCTGGAACCTCGCTCTCTGGCGGCGCCCTGCCGCTCGAAGACGGCGTTCTCCTTTCCATGATGAAATTCAACAAGATCAAGGAGATCGATTTCGCCAACCGGTTCGCGATCGTCGAGCCCGGCGTCACCAATCTCGCGATCACCCGCGCGGTCGAGCATCGCGGATTCTATTACGCGCCCGATCCCTCCTCGCAAATCGCCTGCTCGATCGGCGGCAATGTCGCGGAAAATTCAGGTGGTGTGCATTGCCTCAAATACGGCCTCACCACCAACAATGTCCTGGGCTGCGAGATGGTGCTGATGACCGGCGAGGTCGTCCAACTCGGCGGGCGCCATCTCGACCAAGCGGGCTACGATCTCCTCGCCCTTGTCATCGGCTCGGAGGGAATGCTCGGCGTCGTGACCGAGGTCACCGTGCGGATTCTCCGGGCACCGGAATCGGCCCGCGCGTTGCTGATCGCATTCGACTCCAGCGAATCGGCGGGGGCCTGCGTCGCCGGCATTATCGCGGCCGGCATTATTCCGGGCGGCATGGAAATGATGGACAAGCCCGCGATCCAGGCGGCGGAGGATTTTGTCCATGTGGGCTATCCGCGCGAGGCTGAGGCGCTTTTGATTGTCGAGCTCGATGGCCCCCCTGTCGAGGTCGATCATCTTGTTGGTCTTGTCGAAAAAATCGCACTGGCGCATGGTGCCACGCAATGCCGGATTTCTGCCTCCGAGTCCGAGCGCCTCGCGTTCTGGGCCGGACGCAAGGCGGCTTTTCCGGCAGCCGGCCGCCTCTCGCCCGATTATTATTGCATGGACGGCACGATCCCGCGCAAGGAATTGGCAAAAGTTCTCTCAGGGATGCGTAAATTATCGGAGCGCCATGGTCTGCGCGTCGCCAATGTTTTTCACGCGGGCGATGGTAATTTGCATCCGTTGATCCTTTACGATGCCAACAAGCCCGGTGAACTCACGCGCGCGGAAAATTTTGGCGCGGATATTTTGCGCCTATGCGTCGCGGTCGGCGGCGTGTTGACGGGCGAGCATGGCGTCGGTGTCGAGAAACGCGATCTGATGCCAGTAATGTTCAACGACATCGATCTCGCCCAGCAAATTTCGGTCAAATGCGCCTTCGACGACAAGCAGCTGCTCAATCCGGGAAAAGTGTTTCCTGTACTCCATCGCTGCGCGGAGCTAGGCCAGATGCATGTGCATGGGGGCGAGCTTCCGTTCCCGGATATTCCCAGATTTTAGCCGCATGTTTTCGCGCGCGTACCAAAATGTTTCGCAAGGGGCGGCGAGGTACGGCGTGGGGATTTGGAGCGAGCGAAATAATGCGATAGTATCTAGTTTTGCCCTATAATTTTTTAAAATTTTCCTTTCCGGCTAGACCGGAACCCCGCGCCTGCCAGGCGGTTTGGTAGTTGGCAAGAGCGACGAGTGTCCGGGATTGGGATGATGCGATGATGAGGAGGAATGACGATGGACAGGATTCTGTTGATAGGCGGGGCAATGGTCGCGGTTGGGATTGCGTTGGCGGCTGCTTTTATGCTCGTCGCCCGTTATAGCACGACATTCGAGATGCTCGAAGATAGCGTTGTGCGCTGGCTCGGCACGCTGTGAGGAGGCTGGGCCCCGATGACGGGGTTCAGGGATCGTTTTTGCGGATCGGTGGTGAGTGGAGAACTTTTCATGGCGCCTTTACGTCTGCATCATCCGCCGCCAAATTCGTCTTGGTGGCGGCGCTATTGGGACAGCTTCAAGAGGAATTTTCCTGACCGGTCCGGCGAGCAGGCCCGTTCGTTAGTTGTTGTTTTGCTGGCCTTTGTCTCGCTCTTTCTTTTGGCTCGGATCTTTTTTGCCTTCTCGGGCCTTCCATCCTAACGCGGCCAGCGCCCGCTAGCGGTCAGTTCGAATTTTGGTTTGCGCTGCGCCAGAGCAGTCCTACTCGATGCTGGGATGGACTAATTGTCCTCGACGAGCCAACGTCGGCCTTCGACATGTCGGTGCAGGCGCAGATCGTCGATCTCTTGCGCGAGTTGCAAAAGCGCCACGGCCTCGCTTATCTCTTCATCAGTCACGATCTGAAGGTGGTGCGCGCGCTTGCCAGCGAAATCATCGTCATGCGCGACGGCAAGGTCGTTGAGTCTGGTCCGGCCTTGAAGCTTCTGGCAAAGCCGCGCAGTGCCTACACGCGGGCGCTGTTCGCGGCGGCGTTCGACATCAAGGCCGAGGCCGGCGCGGTTTTGAGCCAATAGGAAGAATCCCCGCGCGCTCGCCCTCGATGCGGTCGCGGCGGCGCGAAAGACGATTTTCCATAGCCCGCATCAGGTTCCATAGTGCGAATTAGGTAGTGGGTCAGTCTGAAATCCTTTTCTTATACGGGCCACGCTTGCTAGCCTTCGGCTCAATCGCTTCCCAAAGCGCCACGATATCCGAAACTTCCCAGAGCCGATCAGACATGCCTGCCGCCATCGCGGGCGTCATCCGCAATGCGGAATGGATGCGCACGAAGTTGTAATACATCATGTGAAGGGCGACGGCGTAGGTGTGGTTTTCGATTTTCTTGGAGAAGCCATTTGTTAGACGCGTGAACCGACGCATATGCATCCTCAGCGTGAGATTTTGGCGCTCGACGTAGGACGTGCTGATATGCTTCGGATCGGGCGAGCCTTCAACAGTCCGCTTGCGAGCGCCGATGCATTCTGAGGGACTGTAGCAACCCTTGAACGCCTCTGGCGCGGCGCCGTAAATCTTTACGAGCTGCGCATAGTCGATATCGGCCCCGAACGCGCCTTCGACAGCTTCAAGATATGCCGCATGGCCATCGGATGTAAGTTGAACCCGGCTCGTCAGCCGCCCGGCAACATCATCCATGAACCATCTGGCGCACTGACCATCGCGTCCCCCGGCGAAGTAGGAGGCGACAAGTTTTGTGTCCGCGTCCATCGCAATCCAAGTCCACACATCGCCAGCGCTGTCGGGAGCGGCCTTCGTCGTCGCGACGTTCTTTTGCTTTGCGTAAATGAAGGCCCACGCTTCATCGACCTGTATTCGTTTGGACTTCAAATTGCGCACGTGCTCATCATGATAGGCCATGCACACGCGGCCAACGTCGCCTAAAAGCTTGGCAACCGTGTTCTTGCTTGCGCCTGTCAAACGACATACGGCACGAATGGAATTCCCTTCACAAAGCAAGTGTAGGATGCGGGCGCGTTCGTCTTTAGTCAGCGTTTTCATACTGACCATTATGCGTGAGAAGTTGGAGAAAGTCAACCCCTTCCTATCACAATGATAGGGCGGGCCGCTTGGCTCGCCATCTTTTCAAACTTCGCGTTATCTCAGGCGGCCAAATCCCAACCGGAACTTGTCTCCTCAAGACTAAACCGACAAGCTCTATCTATATCGTCCTCTAAATCCGCAATGTCTCTCAGCAAGTCAGATATTTTCTCATTGCCGCCAATATGTTCTAGGTATAGCAATCGAAGTGTTGCGTCAGCCGGTCCAGATATTCTAGATTTGTCCTTTTCCCAGCGGGCTACCGTTTGTTCGTCTACTTGTAACAATCTAGCCAACACAGATTGCGACAATAGCATCTCTGTCCTCAGGAAACGCACTTCCTTGCCGTTGAGCCGTTTCTTTTCTGTCGCAAGAATTCTTCCTATAGCCTGATGCAATCCGTCAAGGTCTTGAATAACAATGCTTCTTCCACCCGCCGTCTCAACGATCTCATATCCATTCACAAGGTAAACGGAATCGAGACCGCTTTCTATATAGTGGTACTCGCCGTTTGCCATTTGTTCCTCCTTGTTTAGCTATATCACAGTGACGACGAATACGTGATCCTCCTTTATCGCCACGACTACTTGGATGCGTCTCCCAGCGACGAGCCTCCGTAGCTTTATGCGCCAATCTCCTAATTCGTCTTTTAATGGCTCCCCGACATGGCTTCCGTTGCGTATACACTCCAACACTTGACGCATATTAAGATTCCGTCCCTCCATGCGTTCCTTTACATGAAAGGCCCGGAATTGGATATTCCTAGAATCGGCTGCCAGTTCCTTGACCTTTTGCTCAAGGAGCTTAGCAGTAAATGACTGGAACCGTATGATCTTGGCATTCATACAGCCTATCATAATGATAGGTAGAATGCAACGTCAATCTTGCAAGGATTTTTGTCCCCACCTTTTTCGAGCGGCATTGCGGGCGCTATCGCTGCGCTGCTTCGCTGTCATATTTGCCGCTCTAGCGCTGCCTCCTTTTACTCCACCAAGTTTTCCGCGCGCTACCGCCGCCGGATCCTTGCCTAGTTGCTCAGGCGTTGGCTCACGATCCTCAACCTGACCGGTCAGAATATCGACCATCCGCTTAGCGAGCTGATTTGTGTCGCGGGGGCGCTTAGGATGCTTTGCCATGTTCGGGAATATGGCACGGCTGCAAGACGTTTTCCATTGCCGTCAAGAGCCCTAAATTTCAGACTGACCCACTACCGCGAATTATGCGGCGTTGCCGAAGTCGTCCGGCCAGTTTAGAAACACAAGATTTTGATCCTCCGGGCGTATGGTGATGATCACCGAAGGACGAGCACCTCGCTGAAAGACTTGTCTCTGAGGAACCAGAGGGTCAGGCTTCGGCTCATACCCCGGTTCCACGAGATCGAACGCAACCGAGCCGTGGATTGGACCTAATATCCGAGGCTCGACTTTAACCACCCCATCAAACACCTGTGGGTCACAGACTGCCCCGGTGCGCGTACCGTGGCCCTTATATGCTCCAATGTGCTCGCTCCCTCTGAAAGCTGCCGTCAACGGCTGACGCTTCTGAGAGTGGACCACGGTGCCATGGCTTTTTTGATGGAGAGTCCCATCCCAGTGATAGCTCGCATGCGCATCCCACTCACGATCACGGCGCGGGTACATGATAAATATCTCGCCCTTACGGGAGGAGCAGCGGACCCACATCGTCAGCCAAAGATCAGACTCGTCTTTGATCGCGACCGCGTACTTTTGTTCACCGGGGACCGGCTGAAGTTTCATCAATCCGACCTTGGGGTTAGCGTCACTAAGCCTTCTCGCCTCTTCGAAGTAGTCTTGCCACATCTTTTGTTCTCCGGGCGTGATTGTCGCGGGATCAACACCCTGATACTTCAACCATCCCTCAAGCGTCCGAAGATCATCTTCACTGATGAAGTCATCGCCCATGGAATTATCACTCTCATACCCTGTTTGCGCGATCATATAGCGTGCCCGTGCTAATTTCCCTAGAGCATGGGCTACTCCCGCCCGGCGTATGTTGCAGAAATCTTGAATTCTGCACCAAAATTACTCCATTGATATTGCAGGGCTTTCTTGGTGCACAATTCCGGTGCGAAAACATTCCGTCCTTTTCGGCCGGGGTATTGCCTGTGACGGACGAGACCAAAGCGGCGGCGGCTCGGGCATCCCGACTGGTGGCCTCGATTCGAGCGAATCTTACACCGGAGATGCCTTCTGGCGACGGGCCGTATCATCGAGGCGCCGCCGCCGCGCTTCTGGAATTGCACAAAAAAATTGATCGATCTTACAAGATTGAAGGAGGGGCGGCTGTCCGTAACCTTGTAAGATTTTTCGCTCCAATCGTACCAAAATGCTTCACGTGAAGCATTTTGGTACGATCCAAACCGCCGGAAACGCGCCCCGGCTTGTGGGTTTGCGCGCCATGACCCTTGGCAAAAATGGAACATCGTATATGCGCCCCGCGCGCCTGATCATCCTTTCGACGGGCGGCACCATCGCCATGACCAAGGAAACCGCGCAGGGCGGCGCGGCAATGACACTTTGCGCCGCAAATCTTATCGCCGCCGTTCCGCGTCTCGCGGACCTTGCAGAAGTCGAAGCGCTTGATGTGCTGGCAAAACCCAGCGCGGATTTCACGCTCGCGGACATCGCCGCGATAGCGGACGCCGCCGCGGCCGCGGCCAAGACCGGCGCCGGCACAGTGATTACCCATGGCACGGACACGCTCGAAGAGAGCGCTTTCGCGCTTTCCTTGCTTGTGCAAGTCGAAATGCCCATTGTCTTCACGGCGGCCATGCGCAGGCCCGATCAACCCAGCGCCGACGGACCGGCCAATCTTCTCGCCGCGTCGCGGGTGGCCCTCTCACCGGCCTCGCGTGGCAAAGGCATCCTTGTGGTGGCCGACGATGAAATTCATGCCGGTCCTCTTATCCGCAAGGCGCATAGTTTCGGGCCTCACGCATTTTCCTCTCTCCCCTTCGGCCCCATCGGCTATGTCGCCGAAGAGCGCGTCCGCTTCGCTCTCGCGCCAGCAAGCCGTTCGCCGAGGTTGGCCTATGGAGGGGGAGCGCCCGTCGTGCCGATCCTTGAGGCAGGCCCTGGTCTCGAAACCCAAACGGTTGAAGCCTTGGCGGCTGGGGCCATCGATGGGCTCGTGGTCAGCCTTCCCGGGGCCGGCCACGCCGCCGCCGGCGCCGTGCCCGCTCTTGCCCAACTAGCCGAACGCATTCCGGTTGTTTTCGCCAGCCGCACGGGAGCGGGCGAAACGCTGCGCGGATCCTATGCCTACCCGGGCGGGGAGATCGATCTCATCGGACGCGGGCTCATCCCCGCCAATTCGCTGGATGCCCGCAAGGCGCGAATCACCCTGCAGCTGCTGCTGTCCGATCAAGCGGATCTGGCGCAGGTCCGCACCGTCTTCGATCGTTTTTGAGAGGTCGGAGCGCTCTATGTGGCAGGATAATGCGACATCCGGGGCGTCATCGCGCCGGCCCCGCGCGGGCGCGCAATATTTTCATTTTCGCGCGCGTGCTTAAGCGAAAGCAAAGACAACGGTTACAATTGTTGTGCGCCCATTTGCATGTTTTTCCCGCGGCCCGGCCACGAAACGCCAAGTCAATGACGCAGTCAGCGTCGTTCAGGCGCACCCCCAATTCTTAATGGGATTTGCCGACAATCCAGTTATTGGACAATCGCTTCCCTTTCTGGCTTCAGTTTTCTTTTACACATCGAGTATCAACTGGACCACATGTCCGTCGTGCGGAATGGAAAGACAATGCGCTTCAAGACAATGCGTTTCAAGGGCTTCACGCTTCACCGGTTCACCCGGGCTTCATCCTTCACCGGTTCACCCGCCGGTTCGATCGGCGGTCGAGCGATTAACAGGCTCGGCTTGATCGCCATCATGATGATCTATTGGTATTCTCCTCCTTTGCGGGCGATGGAAGAGACCTTGGTGGTGACGATCGATCAGGCCCGCGTCGTCAATGTCCCCACCGGGACCGAGGCGCTCATCGTCGGCAACGCCGCGATCGCCGATTTGACCTTGCTCAAGCAAGGTGGCAAGGTGATCATCACCGGCAAGGGCTTTGGCGAAACCAATTTCATTGCGCTCGATGCCGCCGGAAATTCCCTGTCGCAATCGCTGATCCACGTTGTCGCCGGCAGCAATGCCTTGCTCGTGCAGCGCGGGATGGACCGCCAATCCTACGCCTGCGGACCGCCAAGCCGGCAATGTATGCCAACCGCGAAGCTCGGGGACGATGCCAAATATTTCGGCGAGGCCGCCGGGCAGGTAAAGGACCACAACGCGCAAGCGACCGGTCTGCCGTAGGATTGCCTTGAAGGGCGATCACCGTTACGGCCGCCGTGCGAACGATCCTCGTGTGTGACGATCTTTTTCTGGCTGCTTTCCCGTCAAGCCGCCGTTCCGGTTGCGTGCGAGCCTCCCTCTCAAGTACACTTCGCCCGCGAAGTGTTCGATCTCGAGAGTCGACCGCAATGGTGCCAAAGCCAGATTCAATTGTTTGTCACAGATTGCTAGAAACATGCTGGTCTTGCTCACGCGCGCTCTCGACGAATCGAATCGAACGGCAGCACGACTAGCGAGCGAAGGGCATGACGCCGTGCTATCTCCCGTTCTCGATATGGTGCCGACCGGAGCAATATGGCCCGCGGGCGTTATCGATGGCGTCATCGCGACGAGCGCACATGCTTTCGAATTGTTATCCGCCGCGCCGGACTGGCCTCTGCCCGAGGCGCGCCGCCTCTTGCCTTTGCTCCTGGTCGGCGCGCGGACGCGGGAAGCCGCGCGCGAGCGCGGTTTTGACGGCCCGTCACTGATTGGCCCAGACGCCAAGACTCTCGCGCGGGAAATCGCCTCGCGCTTTGCTACCCCCTGCCGTTTCGTATATCTCGCCGGACGCGACCGCAAACCGGACCTCGAGGACAGCCTGGCCGAAATAGGTCATGCCATCGAGGGGATCCAAGTCTATGCGGCGCAGCCCGCCGAATCCTTGACCGAGGCGGCGTTGGCGCTTGCCCGCACAGGCGAAATCGGCGTGGTTTTGCACTATTCGCGGCGCAGCACGGATATCTTTCTCCGCCTCGCCCGCAACGCTGGTCTGGACTTGTCCAGGATAAACCATATCTGTATCTCGCACGATGCCGCGGCGCCGCTTCTGGCCGCGGGTATCCATGAAGTGCTCATTGCCAAGACTCCGAACGAGCAGGCGATGATTGCGATCGTCAATGCATTGGCTGCATTGCCAAAAACGCCGCTCGGTCAAGAATTAAGATAAGATCTTGATGAGCGAGGGCTTGATTAGACCATCGCTTCGAACCATCATTCCTGGATGATTTTCACGCATGGCATTCTTGCCGCCTTTTTCGGAGTAGCGCTTTCGGCATGCGCCGTTCCGGCGGTCGCGGCGGACAACATCGACGTCAAAGTAGGTTTCATTCGCGCGCCACACATGCGAGAGACGCTCTCGATTCTCGATATTCCTGCCGCTGATGATGGCATCGCCGGTGCCGGGCTCGCCGTTGAAGACAATAATACAACCGGGCGTTTCCTCGGTCAGACCTTTGCGATCGAGGACGTCCTTCTGCGGCCGGGCGACGACCCGGCCGCCGCGCTGAACGGCCTTATTGCGCGTGGCGTTTCCTTTGTGCTCGCCGATCTTCCAGCGGCCGCGCTACTTGCGCTCAGCGACGCGGCCAAAGGCAAGGGGGTACTCATTTTCAACACCAACGCGCCGGAGGATTCGCTGCGGGAGGAAAATTGCCGTGCCAATGTCTTTCACATTGCGCCTACTTATTCCATGCTTGCCGACGGCCTTGCTCAATATCTCGTCTGGAAGCAATGGAAACGCTGGTTCCTGATCAAGGGATCTCACCCAGAAGACGAGCTTTACGCCGGGGCGCTGCGTCACGCCGCGAAAAAGTTTGGGGCAAAAATCGTAGAGGAGCGGACTTATGAGGATACCGGCGGCGGCCGCCGCTCGGATTCCGGAAGCGTGCAGACGCAAAGGCTCATCCCTGTGGCAACTCAAAACGCGCCGGCCTATGATGTCCTCGTCGCCGCCGACGAAAGCGAAGTCTTTGCCAGCTATCTTCCCTTCCGCACCTGGGATCCGCGTCCGGTCGCGGGCTCGGCCGGGCTCAGGCCAATGAGCTGGGACGGAAGCCATGAGCAATGGGGCGCGATTCAATTGCAAAACCGTTTCATGAAACGCGCCTCGCGGCGTATGAACGCGCGCGACAACAACGCTTGGGTGGCGATGCGCATGATTGGCGAGGCGGCGTCGCGTACCGGCTCGAACGATCCCAAGATCATTCGCGCCTATCTGACCGGACCGGATTTCGCCATTGCCGCCTTCAAGGGCCAAAAACAGACCCTGCGCCACTGGAACCAGCAATTGCGCCAGCCTATTCTGCTCGGCGATGGCCGGATGATCGTTTCGGTCTCGCCGCAGGAAGGTTTTCTGCATCAAAC